>Ga0307514_10000186_pt1 | contig 173475 bp, 177 predicted proteins | sample 16_EM_MG_FD_203088 | JGI IMG/M metagenome (GOLD analysis project Ga0307514, IMG submission 203088) | Populus trichocarpa ectomycorrhiza microbial communities from riparian zone in the Pacific Northwest, United States - 16_EM | ecosystem: Host-associated > Plants > Roots > Unclassified...
CCTGATGGTCTACCCGGTCCACTGCCACCACTTCCGCTCCCCCTGGGGTTCGCAGAGCCAAAAGTCGACCGCTTTGCCAATCGACGTCAGGATTCCTGGACTGGAACCAAGGCAATCCCAAAACCAAGTCATAAGCCCGCATAGGCACGACTAGCACCTCCGCTTCTTGAACCGGTGATAAGTGCTCGATATACTGAACCGTGAACACCATTTTTCGACTGTCACTCGCATGAGCCATTACTTGGCCATTGAGGCCTAGAGTCGTGACGTATGCTGGTTCGTCTGCTAGACCAAGCCATTTTCACAGTCTCGGTGACATAAAGATGCTCGTCGCGCCGCAATCGATGAGAGCTCGCACGAGTTGCATCTCCCCATTTCGATCTCTTATAAAAACCTCGTGAATAATATGGGACGTGTCCGGTCTGGACGTGCTGCATAAGTACTGACTTGACATGAGAGCTTTTGGGCTCTCCAACAACACCCTTGACTTCAAAGCGATCCGATGCAGTTGTATGCTGTCCATCGTCGCCATCAAAGTCTGCATTGCCAACCTCTCCAACCCCAATTCCGCCACGTCGAACCTCTCCCGTCGGGCCAGATGCCGAGCGAGGCGTATGAGTTTTTTGGTTGCTGATTGTTGAAGGACTTCTGTCGTTTGATTTGGTGTCCTCCGTCCCTGTTTGGAGCTAATGTCTGGTCCTGCTGCGGTCGGTTACCACCTCGTGAGTATTTAGGGCAGAAGCTCGCCTTGTGGTTCGGAGATCCGCATCGTAGGCATTTGCCGGTTGTACGTCGGCTTTCGAAGATTTCTGTTGAGACCCATGGTGCTGGTGGTAAGCCTGACAATTGTCCTCCGCCGCCTGATTTGCCGTGTCTGTTTAATCCTGATTGGCCGGATTTGCCGCCGCCGGTGGTGTTGGCTGGCTCGGAGATGGTTGGCCGGTAGCCTCGTTTGCCGCCTTTGGAAGACGAGTCCGTAGGCTGTTTCTGCTGCTGTTGTTGCTGCTGCTGTGGCTTCTTGTTTTCGACATGTGTAACTTCCGAGGCCATGGCCTTGTCGAAGATTTCATCCAAGGTGTCAAATCTGCTGCAGGCGGGCGTCATCGGTCCAACTTTGTTCTTGAGAGAGTTGCGGAGGCCTACCCAGGCCATATCGTAGAGGACTTCTTCGTGCTTCTGTAGATTCCACCCGGCCTGTCTCCAATTAGCTTTCAAACGATTCGCATAGGCTCTGACCGATTCTTGTGGAAGTTGTATGTATCCCTGCATCAGCGTGATCACCGCCACGTGTCGTCGGTCCTTATCTCCATAAACCTTAGCCATCTCTTGTGAAAAGAGGTCGAAGTCCTGTAGGCATGGTCGGATTCCGCAGATAAGTCGCCCGCCCATTCCGTAGGGTCTGTCATCGCCGTCTGTCTAAGTGTCGGGTTTTGATGATTACTCCAGGCATCTAGAAGAGAGATCGCGTATTTGACGTGATCGGGTCCACTGCGTGGGAATAGGGGGCTGTGGGAGTTGAAATTCGAGCGTAACGCGTCCAGAAATTGGACCAGCTCTTTTGCACCGCCACAGAACCTTACGGGGTCAACCATCTTGTAGATATTCGGTCTTGGGTCTACGGTGCTTCGTTCGGTGCGTTCGGCGCGTTCGGCAGCCCATTGATCCCGTTCGGCAGCCATTCATTCCCGTTCAGCCGCCATCCTTTCCCGTTCGAGTCTCTGTTCGGGTTTCCACTGGGCTTGATTTTCGAGCAGCATTTCCAGCATCAACCGGTTTTGAGTCGCCACGTCTAGACGATCCTCGTCAGTAATTTGGGAACGGGGATCACCACTATTATTGTCAATCGGGCTATCTTTGCTTTGTTGACCTCCGAGGTCATGGTAGAGGTCATCATCATCGTCAATCTCGGCCTCCGGTAAGACCGTTGGAGTAGTGCATTTGGCTGTTGATGCCGCTTCCTGCAGAGTGTCATCACTCTCATGGATGTCAGTGACGCGCAATTGAGTTTTGGTAAACTTCTTCGGAGGCATGTTTTGTGATGAAACGCGTTATTTCGTGGCGACGCGTCGAAAGGGGTAAATCGCGAGATTCCGTGAGCGAAACGTATCGAATTGATTAAGAGCGATAATAGTGTAAGGCCGTATATCCGTATATGGCCATGTATGAGAGTATATGAGAAGATACGGTTGCACACGTGGATGTGGTAATATAATAGAGTAGTTGATAGGTAAGATTATCGCTAGCGATCTCAGAGAGATCGCGAGTCGTCTATATAAGGTTGCGGTTACCCGGCCCTGGACACGTCTCGTGCCATTGCCGAGAACCTAATACTGACTGCCATTACAGATGGTTAGCATGCGATTCATGTAGGATCCCAGCTATGTCTTGAGACAAACATCACCAGACGTCCTTTTCGTCGAAGAATGTCCTTTTTATATCTATCAAACATGAAATATCAGCTGTCTAACATCAAGATGCATCCCTGTAAATACACAAACAACATCGGACTGACTTACTGCAAATCGCGTGACCGTTAGTATCCCCTGCAGCTATACGCAGCAGGATTCAGCTTGAATTGAAGATGCAAGTTGAGTGTCACTCATTCCATTTTGACTTGTAGCTAATTATTTAATCTTCAGGACTTCTCACTTCTTTTCGTGATCATCTTCCTCACTTTTCCACAACAGCAAGTCATGGCTGCAGAAACACTTCAACCAGGTGCAATTGGAGCTGAATCAAGCCGAACAACAGGCGCTTCAACCAATGCGCCACCCGGTGAGACCCAGCAGCAACGCAGACACCAGTTAGTCTATCATGACACTGCAATTGTAGCCACCGACAATATGACCCAGAACGCACATTTCAAAACGGTACGTAAAACCAGAAGCAGCAAGAATAAGAAGCAGCATGCAATCGGATGTGAGTCAATCCATATCAATGTAGACGATGGTCAACTAACAATATAATACCCAGCTGGGGTACGTACAAGGCTACATGACCAATTTATCGCTGCCCGTAACAGTAACTTTCAATGGTCAACCAAGGCATTTGTCTATACAGTCCCTGAAATTGATCATCACGATATTGTCAGTTCTGGGATTTTCGCAGACGAATTTCGTAATAAACGTCCCCAGGAATGGACAAAACAGGCTTTCAAGAGCTTAGAGGAGGCTATGGAGTCATATATGGTTGAGGTAATAGCCAAATCTCACTTTAGAAGCAGAAACTAATTTCTTGTAGGTTTTCAACATGTTAGCTACTATGGCAAGACAAGGAGGTTGGGTACAGCTTGAACAGTCCAACATGCGTCTTGCCTTGAATATGGCCACAATGGCCAAAGAAGGGTTTTCGCGTACGACAATAAAGGAAACACAACAACTAATCAAGAAACCTCGCGCTGAAGTCCGAGAAGAGAAGAAGCTGGGTGTTGTATTTCCCGAGCATAACAAGGTGAAGGCTGCGATAGAAAGACACCCAGCAATGGTTCATGAAAATCAAATGGACGGCTGCCTTCCTTGCCAAAATGGCACAGCAAAGAATCCACAGACACGCTGGAGGTGCAATGGCACGGGTGCACCTCCACCACGACAGGCGCCACCTCGGCCCACAAAGCCACCTTCTCTGCCTGATGACAGTGAGAGAACACAAAGCTCTGAAACAGAAGGTGTGCCACCCGGATATGAATATATACATACCCCGCTTCCCAGCGCTCGATTTTTCAATCTTGATCCATATGCCAAGGATTGCATGCACGATAAAGATTTTATTCCAGATTTGCTGACTGATGAAAGTCCATCTACAGGTTAGTACACTATCAGCTGCATGCTATTGGAGCTGATAGCCATTTTGTAGATGACAGCAGCCTTTTGGGTGAACCTGTCAGCGAAGGCGAGAGTTGACTGAAGGGAACAGAATTTTTGAGTATTATCATTATCTACAATTAGCGGATACTTTAAAGTATATTTTAAAGGGTATATTTATATGCATCATTAAAGAACAATGTAGTACTAAAAGAGAATGTACACGAACAGCACAGAACGGCTGCCACAAAACCATTATAGATATACTATGCCAAAGTGAATGGTTCCAGATTGCGGATAGGCCCGTGGCAAAATGAGCATCAATGGAGCGTCAACGATTATTGGTCTCATAAGTCAGGTAAGTGAAAAGTGAATTAGTCGTTGTTATATATAAGCACAGTATTGGCTGCCTTTATAGGCAAAGGAGAGAGCTACACGTTCTCTGCCCCATCTTGTCATTGAGCATCAATGGAGCAACAACGATGTTTGGTTTTGCATCTTGGGAAATCTAATTGGCGAATGGTCGCAGACATCTATATACCGGGAATTGGCAGCCTTTATAGGCAGATAAGGAAGCGATGTTCATGCGACAGCCTCCCGGACAATCACAAAGTAGTTCATTTTCAAAGCTGTGACTCAGTGATCCTGAGTGTTTTAGCCTATATAACCGGTCACAACTTTGTATATAGCCATTAACGGCCACATCGTGCTTTGATTAACCATGATGCAAGGCCAAAAATCGTTGACGCTCCGTTGATGCTCATTTTCATAATCAGGCAGGGAGCGTGTCGCTTTCTCCTTGGCCTATAAAGGTGGCCAATACTTTCAGTATGCATTAAAACGGCCCAGTCTCTGATCAATTACCTCACTTACAAGAACAAAAATCATTGACTCTCTGTTGACACTCAGTTTCAGAATCGGGCAGGGAGTGTATCGCTTTCCCTTTTGCCTATAAAGGCAGCCTGTACATCATTTATGAATGTCTGCAACCAATTGTCATGCAGAGTAACCATGATGCAAAGTCAAATATTGTTGAGGCACCGTTGACGCACATTTTCAGAATGGGGCAGAGAGTGTGTCACTTTCTCTGTTGGTTATAAATACAGCCTATACCTCATTTAGGAATATCTGCATCCAATTGCCACTCAGATTACCCAAGATGCAAGACCAAAAATCATTCACTCGCCGTTGACTCTCATTTTCAGGATGGGGCAGAGAGCATGTCTTACTTGTTTTTGATTATAAAGGTGGCGAATACATCAGAAAAGAACAACGATATACCAATGTCAATATTTTGCGATTAGCAATAGGATATCTGAATATGACCATAAATAGAAACACCGAAAAACTGGAACCGGAGATTGAAACTGACGGGTCTAGCCAAATCCGGCAAAACCTGCGAGTTCATGAGTACGGGTCCGGATTTGGCCCACCAAGATGCAGCGGGTCACGTTTTTGGACAGGTTTGGAACTGAACCGAACCCGGGCCGCTGGCGGGTTATCCGGACCCATTGCTAAAACTACTTTGAGCTTATTTTTCATCCTCTCAACGCACTTTTCAACTCTGGCCAGAGTATGCTTTGTGCGGATGGTCGGATACGACAATGTTATCCTGTCATCTGTGCATGGACGGCTGACTACATCAAAAACTTTCACTTGCATTCAATCAAACAGCCCTATTGCCCTGTGTGCGAAGCACCGAAATCGTCGTTTGGAGAAGGGAATTCATCGTCGTGGCAATTGAGAGACTATTGGCTATACTTCCAAAAGATGATACTCGCGACTCAGGGAGATGAGACGGAGAGACGGGAAGGAAGACAATATCTTGAAGATCGAGCAGTTGGAACCTCAGAAGGTGTCTTGTGGAATATGAAATGTATCTCTCCAACATCTATTATCGTACCCGATATTCTTCACACTGTCTATCTCGGTATGCTTAAGCATTTGATGGACTGGGCAATGTCCTTCCTCGAATAACATTCCAGGATCAACAAATTCAACCAGCTCTGGGCGATGATGCCTCCATATCCTGGCTTCGCTTGATTCAACAAGCCATATAGCCAGGTGACGCAATGGAGTGGTAAGGAGATGAAAGCGCTCAGGTGGGTAATTGTTCCAGTTTTTGTGGGACTCTTTTAAACCCTTTGGCGAGCGAAAGAATTCCCTTCACAGAAGCCCTGTTGTGCATCAAGAATGAAGTGTATTTTCACCTTATGGCACAGTACTGGTACCATACTGAGGTCATGATTGAGTACATGGAGAATTATCTGGAGGCGTTTCATCGTCACAACAATGTTTTCAGTCAATTCTGCACCAGTAAATCTACAAAGAAGGTCCTGGAAGCGTTGAAAAAGCAGCTTACTTTGGACGAACAGGAGGATCGGGAGAGTGACCCCGCTTCGAACAATCTTTCTGCGGCTACAAAGCGCCATCGCGTTGATGAAGGTAAAACGCATATCGAGTCAGAAATTGCACAACATCTTGTCAACGAATCGGATTTCAACTTTGTGAAGATGCATCTCCTGAACCACTTCTCTGACCATCTCCACTAGCTTGGCAACCTCTGAGATATACGCTCTGAACTCCCAGAAAAAGCGATGATGGAGCTTAAACAACCATACCGACAATCAAATTTTCATGAGAGCACCTTTCGGATTTGTGAACGACAGCCCGAAAAGAGGTGTTTCAGTATCAAGAGCTGAATGCAAATGCTGCAAAACAACGTCACAACAATGATATGCCTCTAACCAAAGTGCCTATCAAGCAAATGATGAAAAACCCGCGACCAGAAATCAAAACCCTTGATGATTTGGCTGAGTGGTATGCAATGCCAAAAGGGGAGCTACAGAATTACATTGCTTGGTGTTTCAAGAGAGTTGCCTACTTCACAGACTACGTCGATCACAATCAGTATTTCAGTCGTCTCAACAAGGCAAAATACATTCAGAACAACACAGTAGCAATTCCGCTAATGTTTTTTCGATGCGACAAGCAAGCAGTTCATATGGTTCGTTGCACTGGGTCCACACGGTGGAGAAAGCATAAGCCACCAACAAATGATACAGGGCTTCTCTGGATGGGGACGAGTCAGGATAGCCACTTTAAGTCAACTGCGGGACATATTCACGCACGGTTGAAGTTTCTTTTTGTCATCGAGGATGCTGAATCGAGCTTTAAAGGGCTTCTTACCTTGATTCAGACGTTTGCAACAGGGCTGATACGTCAGACTGCTGGTATGGTGATTCTTGAGGAGAGGCATCAACCTCCGATGCAACCCTTGCACGATGGAAGCTACCGTCATAAGCATCCTTTTGGAGTCGGAAAAACTTATATCGTCCCTGTAAGCACAATCCGAGGAGCCGTACACCTTGTTCCGCTGACGCCACAGCCAGATAGCTCGCGGTGGTACTCGAGCAACACGATTAACTTGAATGCTTTCAATTTGTTTTACCTGTGGATTATTCGACTCAATGCTTGAAGTAATCATTGCAGCGGTATATAGAAATCTGATGAGTGTTTACTCTGGGTGTCTTAATTTTTGTAATGGGAGTTGGGCAAGCTTGTGTATAATCGATGTCTCAAGAAATTAAATAGTTAAGAATATTCTTGAAATCAATGGAACAGATCAAAAACCTGTCGAAACAATTAAAATCCAAAGGATCAACGTGAAAGAAAGAAGTGCAATAAAATAGCTTAAATGACTAAACACGTTTTGAGATGTCACGACGACACGATCACATCATTGAACGCTTCGAAGCATGGTGGAAAATTGCAAATAAGCCGCTCGGATTATTTGTGGAGAATGTGGAGAAGGATCGGTGCGTGGGGTCCATTTTCGGAAACCAATTCCACTTTTTGCTGATGTGAGTTTTAAAAATTGTTCAACGATAAGTAGTAGATATGATTTCCAGGCGCACCAGCCACGTTCCCAAAGAACATTTTGTTTTCCCCAGACTGCTCTACTGTGATTCGAGGTGCTTCCAGACTTGTCGCTGGCACTCCCAGGTTTATTGCCGGTGCTCCCTGGTGCTCCCAGGTGCACCTAAAGTTCTCTCCGGCACTCCGAGATGTTCCCAAACTTATTACAATAACTCTGATCGTACTCCTGTACCAGTCATCAGAGATTCCAGTTACTCTGAAGGCCAGCCGGAATGCCCTTCTAGGGTCTTATACTCTCCTGAAATTGACGCATCTAAGTTTACACTCCACATCCTCTCAGACACTCCTGGAGGCTTCATGTGACTGAAATACAGTTTGCTGATGTCATCAGCATCCACATCATACTGAAGGCACAGCTTAAAAATGTATATACCCGCCTGTGGAACCGGGCCTTCTTGATCAAAGTACACCACCGCGGCAATGGCGAAAGACTTCCGACAGAACCAACGGGGGAGTTTCAAGACTTGTTGACAGAATTCCAGGGTCTTTTTGGTGAGCCAACTTATGCAAATTTGCAAAAAGAATGGAAAGCCGATTTGGAAATTAAAACGAACCCGAATGGCAAAACACCGTTCCGCTCACCATACCGCATCTCTCCATGTGAAAATGCAGAGCTTCAGAGGCAGCTAGAGAAGGCGATTCGCTGCGGCTGGATTCAGCCCTCTGGAAGCAATTTCAGTTTGCCAGTATTATTTGTGCCCAAGCCTGACGGTACACTGTGCATGTGCATGGATTATTACACAGTAAATACTATAACCATCAAGGATCGTTATCCTCTTCCACATATCGAAGAATTACTCAACTGCATACATGGCTTCTGCTGGTTCACAAAATTGGACTTGGCAGCTGGTTACCATCAAATTCATGTTACACAAGCTGACAGGCAAAAGACGGCCTTGACAACTAAATTTGGTTTGTACAAGTGGCGAGTACTGCCGTTTGGCCTGGCGAATGCACCCAGCTAGTTCATGTGCATGATGAACGGCATATTGCAGCCAATAAAATACAAATTCATCATCGTGTACCTCGATGATATTATGATTCACCGCCATACCTTGGCAGAACATGTGGTACATGTCCGTGAAGTGCTTACCTTACTGGCGGAATATAGTCTCAAAGCCAAATGTGCAAAATGTGCCTGGGCTTGTCAAAAAGTCGATTTTTGTGGCTTTGACATTGTCCAGGATGGCATCCATGCCCAGACACATAAGACACGTGCAGTAATGGATTGGCCTCAACCTGAAAATAGTACGGACGTCAGAGGCTTCCTGGGTCTTGCCAGTTACTATAGAAAATTTAATGAACACTACACTCACATTGCAATGCCATTGTCCGCCATTGGCACCCCTCCGGAGAGAAAAGGAGAAGTCGGACGTTGACGTGGAGAGCCAGGGAAGGTCAAGTGCACTCCATTCTCCTGGAATAGAGAATGCCAGCATGTCTTCGACAGGTTCAAAAAAGCACTTTGCAATGCTCCAGTCCTGGCCCTACCGGACCCCGAAGCCAAATATTGCCTGCACGTCGATGCTAGCCAGTATGCATTGAACGCAGTGCTCTCCTAGGTGCAAGACAAGGCAGAGAAGGTACTGGGTTATTTCAGCCGTAAATTACACAATGCGGAGATGTGATACCCCGCATATGACAGAGAACTATTGGGCATTTGAGAAACAATATTATGCTGGAAATTCAACCTACACGGACCGGAGCAACCATTTTTGGTACACACGGTCCATGCGACCTTGCGTTGGATCCTTACACAACCACACCTCACTGTACGACAGATGGATATCCTGACAGTCCTCCAACATTTTGAATGGGAGGTCAAGTACATCCCAGGTGTAAAGAATCTGGTCGCGGATGAGTTATTTTGCCATCAGGATTTCCGACCGGAGCGCTGCAATGCAATGGCACTAGAAGTTACTGCGGCCAGAGAATGGATTGAGGATATCAAGGCAGGCATAATTGATAATGAATGGTTTGGGCCTGTTCCACATTCCTTGGCCAACCCAAGTCCCCACCCCCTGCCATCCACCACATCTGCAAAAGAATGCAAATTATGGGTGTCAGCACAACTATTGTATTTGGAAGAGAATGGCCTACAGTGGTTACGTGACAATTTGGAAAAGAAACAGGCAGAGAAAAATGCAAGGGCAAAGAAGAAGGACGACGAGAAAGTGGAGATAACAGTAAGGACAAAAGAGAAGGAGGAAGACGGAAAGGCAGAGAAGGAGGAAGAAGGAAAGGCAGAGAAGAGAGGATAGTTGTATATTCCAAATATGATGCAGCGTCGAATCCTCCATTAGGCCTACGACACTCCAGCAGGGGGACAGTTCAGTGCGGACCGAACGTACTTACGCATAACAGACCAATATTTCTGGAAACAAATATGGCGCGATATCCAGCATTACGTAGTGGGCTGGGACATATACCATCGAACTAACCACTGGAGTGGGAAATCCATGGGCCTCCTACAGCCACTTTCTATAGCCAAAGGCCGCTGGCAAAGAATTGGCATCAACTTTATAACCAACCTGCCGGTCTCAGGAAGTGCCCATGACTGCATTGTAACGTTTGTCGACCACATGACAAAGAGAGCATATTGGCGAGCCTGCAGAGGAGCAATAGATGCCCTAGCCTTTACGTGCATATTCATCGACGGCATCATTCGTCTACATGTAGTACCTCAAGAGGTTGTATTGGGCCACGATGTGTGCTGGACATCAGACTATTGAAGAGAGGTTGCGAGGATTCTGCAGACAAACCTGCTCATGTCTACGGCGTTCCATCCAGAAACGGATGGCCTCTCTGACAATTCGAACAAAACGGTTGTACGCTATTTAAGTGGCTTCGCCAATCATGATCACGCCAATTAGGACGACTACCTCCCATCAGCGGACATCAGCAACAACTCTTGTTTCTGTCAGAAACACCTGGGTGTTCTAGATGGCTCTGACGGCTCTGATGGAACCTCCTATGCTCTGACGGAGAATTTCATGCTTCCTGTCGCCCAGGCGACATGTCCGAGTTTACTGTACTGATGTAGTGGCCTTCAGGTGCACCTGGGAGCACCTGCAAGCACATTGAATCACTGTAGAGCAGTCTGGGAAAAACATCTTCTTTGGGAATGCTGCTGGTGAGCCTGGAAATCATAGCTACTACATATTGTTCAACGATTTTCAAAACTTATGCATTCAGTTTGTATTTTCATCTATGTATCTAAGTATCTATATAGCTACCTATCTATACACCGTATATCTGGACTGGCAGCATGCGGTGATTGTCAGCAATCCGAGGTACGCCTGAACATGATAATCAAGAAAACTCAGAGATACACTCCGATGCCGTGATCGAGCGAGTTTGGAGATGCAATTGGAGACCGAGATTGAGTAAACTCAGAGATGCACTGGGAGGCCATGATCCAGTGACTTTGGAGATGCACTTGAAGGCCGAGATCGAGTGAACTCAGAGATGCACTTGGAGGCCATGATAGAGCGAGTTTGGAGATGCACTGGGAGGCCGCGATCGAGCGAGTTTGGAGATGTACTTTGATGCCGTGATCCAGTGAGTTTGGAAATGCACTTTGAGGCCGTGATCAAGCAAGGTTGGAGATGCAATTGGAGACCAAGATTGAGTGAACTCAGAGATGCACTGGAAGGCCAAGATCAAGCAAGTCAGGAGATGCACTTTGACGCCGTAATAGAGTGAGTTTGGAGATGCACTAGGAGGCTGTGATCGAGCGAGTTGGGAGATGCACTGGGAGGCCATGATCGAGCGAGTTCGGACATGCACTTGGAGGCCAAGATGGAGTGAACTCAGAGATGCACTCCGAGCTGTCATGGAGCAAGTTTTGAGATGCACTTGCAGCAGGCTATGATTGAGGGAGATTAGAGGAGTACTTGGAGGTGGTCGATCTAGAGGCGGTCGATGGGAGGAGTGCCAGGTGCTGAGACTCTATTCATCGGTTAGTTAACTCGAAACCGTGGGAATGTGACGAGGTGACTTTACCTTTGAAGCTCATATGGAAAACTGGCTGGTGGCAGTCAATCTGTAGGGAGGTACGGTGGAAGCTGAAGCTACATTCAGGGGTCAACTCAAAATCGAGAGAAAGAAGGAACAACAGACAATCTTAAGTGTATGCTGTACTTGATGCATGCTGCACTCGGCGTATGCTGCACTCAGTGTTAACTCATGATGATGGCATGGAGAGATAGAGAGGGATGACTTAACTTTTTGTTCTTGCAATGATAGTAGAGTTGTGGACGAGAAAGAGAGAGATGGGGGATGAAGATGTGAACAATATGGAGGATACGAGTGGACCTCAGGAATCAGGGGTACAACTTGCCTGATTGCATTTAGAAGACCTTGTATTGGTGTTATTACCCACCGGATTGGGACTCGTACCTGCTGTATCAGGGATGGTAAATTGACTCGCACACAAAATTCTCTTAAGTCCCAGTTTCTCATGATGATTTCCCCCATCTCCTCTGATCTCTCTCTTTCTTGTGCTCAACTCTACCATCACCCAAGAATACGAAGTTAAGTCATTCCTCTCTATCTCTCCCTGCCATGATCATGACTTAAAAGCGAGTACAGCATACATCAACTACAGCATTATCCCAAGATCGACAGTCTCCCGCACCCAGGCAGTTTCCCATCTCTCTGCGAATGTTATTGTACTCAACTCTCTACATTCCCACAATTCCAAGTTAATCAATGAATAGAGTCTCAGCTGCCGTCACGCCTCCCTCCAAATCGACCGCTTCCAATTACTCCTGCAATCTCACTCGATCATAGCCTGCAAGTGTATCTTCAAACTTGCTCAATCACGGCCTCCCAGTGCATCTCTGAGTTCACTCGATCTCGGCCTCCAAGTGCATCTCCAAACCTGCTCAATTACGGCCTCGGAGTGTATCCCTGAGTTCACTTGATCGTGGCCTCCAAGTGAATCTCTGAGTTCACTCGATCTTGGCCTCCAAGTGCATCTCTCAACTCGCTTGATCAGGGCCTCCGAGTAGATTGTTAATGAGCGACGGCGGGTGTACAGAGATACAAGGGTAACAGAGGTGGACTGAGCAACGGGGAGTACATATTTGGGAGACCCTGGGGTAGATAGACATCATCTCATTTTCATCTCATCTGGATCCATGCAATTGCGTGAATTCTCACGGCCGGGTAGTATCATATCTTCTCACTTTCATCCTAGGCTCCTCAAGCTAGAACCATTCTTTCTCACAAATTCCATTTGGATATCGCAGGAGGTGTGGCGGAATATCAATGGTGGGCTCACTGCTGTCTAGCTCCGTCATATCACCACAACAGCCTCCAAGTGGTGCATCTTTCAGTGCTCTCAATGGGCGTCTCCAGGTGCTCCACTGATTATGCTCGACTACCATCTGTGGCCAGATTGACCGTATGTATATATATAGAGATACTTGAATAATGCATGCAATATTATGAGGTAGCGAATCTTGTGACTGTAATAAAGATAAATATGATAGCTGAAATGCCTTGTGCTTATGGAACCCTAAGAACCACTGCTATAACTGCAGGTGCTTTCAGGAGCACCTGAGAATGCTCTTGCAGAGTCTGCGAGGACTTTGCAAAGCTCCAGGGGGGCCACAGAGCATCTGGAAGTACTTAAAAGCGCTGGTGAAGACAACCGGAGTGTCTAGGAGGTTTACGTGTGGCTGCCAGACCAATTGACATTTTGCTGATATACCCAATGAACCCATTCCAACGTATGGTCACAGTTGGCCACAACGCCACAGTATTTGTTTACAATAGGATACCGACAGCGTGAGAAGAAACGGCGAAACTGCGATTGGAACGCAATATGCAATGCAACGCATGGTATTGGCACCGGGCGCAGAGTAATCTGCCACAGGGGTGTCTCTGAGGGCTCTGACGGAGCGCGTCCACTCTGACGCAGCCATTCCGCCCAGACAGAAATGTTTTTTGCTAATGGAGTATGCTTACATTTCCTCAGTACACCACTGGACGAAGCAGACACCTTTTGAACTCAATCTTGGCTATAAGCCACCTTTGACGCTAGACTTGATTGCAGATCTCCAGTGGCCGCAAGCCAATAAATCAGTCAAAACACTACAAGGCTGCAAATTCGTCAAACGATTACATAGCATTTGGGAGTCGCCAGGGATAAGTTGCGAGATGCTCAGGATAAACAGATGGCAGAGGCTAATATGTCACAACATCCAATTGGCTCTGCCATCACCGCCGGTGCAAATGTATTTCTAGATACAAAGGATCTGCCAATCACATATACCAACGTCAATCCTACGCGATGCAAACTGGTACATGGTTACGTTAGCCCATACGAAATTCTTCAAATAGGCAGGGCCGCTGTCAAACTAGACCTCCCAAATGACATGTGGATCCACGCCACAGTTACCATCAGCAGACTCAAAGTGGATCGAATGGACAATTCTACGGTCACCTGGCAGCCGCCGCCTCCGCCTGTACGGATAAGCCACGCGGATACAAGTTATATCGTCCAGTCAATCGCAAATTACTGTCCAAGCTCTAAGGGAACTGGTTGGGAATACGAAGTGAAATGGGAAGGCTGGGACGAAAAGGATAACACATTGGAGCCAGAGGAGAATATGACAAAACCAAAAGAAATAGTGGAGCAGTATTGGAAGGAAATAGGCGGATGGCCAAAGGCGAAGAGAAAAACGACACAGAAGAAGGTGTAAGGAGCAGGCTTTTTTTGGATAGTTGAGAGACATCGCAGAGACATGATTGTTTTTAGATCAGTGTGTTTTGTTTCTTCGAGAGGTTTCTCGAAGATAATTGGAGAAGGTTGTGATGTAGGTGAACGGCTCTGGTCATGTTAAGGTGCAGCTCTATTGCATCAGTGCAGCTCTGTTGCATTAGTGCGGCTCTGTGGAAGGCTCGCATAGTAGTTAGTTCTAGTGAGATGTCAGTTCGATCATCAAAAACATTCACTTCTATATGTATGGAGAGGCTATTTGCCCACAGCTAGCTACTATCGCATGAGAATTTCAACTGAGAACAATCTATCTCAACTGTCATCATTGCAGCCTACTGCAATAGTATCAAATCCAGCTGAATAATTTGTATGAGTAACAGTGACAGGATAGTTATAAAGTTTATAAGATTATAATAAGGCAACAAATCTCCTCACATTAGCAGAATATTTCAATCACCCTCATGTAAGGCTAATAGACATCCACTAGCCTCACATAAGCATATTAAAGGGGGAAGTTACAAGCCTGATTACAAAGATACTAGACAAATCTGTGATATTTATACCATTGAAATTGACATTGGATTCTAGATACTGATACTTCTCTTTCCCAAGGATGATATAAGTTAGATTCTTGTGCTATATGGAAATTTGGATTCTCGAATTGAATCCCTTTGCCAGTAGCGGACCCATGCAAGGGCCCACTTTCACGTATGCTGCACCTTATCGCTTATAACAACACAGCCACCCTGTTACACCTTTGGTGTTACAGGTACATTTTTGGGATGGATACTCGATCCGGAATCACGAATTATCACTCGGATTTCTGTATTGGATCAACCGTCCAAATTAGTTCACCAATTAGTCACATCTCCATTACCCTACCTTCGTATCAATAGATCAATGACAGCAATCAAGCCAAGCGCAATGACGATGTGTATTATCTTTAGATTAGTATTGGTCATAGGATCTCTATTGTCAATGGTCACTGCTTATCAGCAGGAAACCTTATTTCTAGTCCCCGAACAAACGACTATTCTCTCATGCTCCAATGGATCATTCCCTATCAGATAAGATGGCATCAATATCAAACCTCTACAGCATTTCGAGATATGCAGAGTCATATAAGAGATAGGGTTAGTAACCAATAATCAACAGATTTGAGCCCTGTCAACTGAATGGACTTATACAAATCAACCCTTATTTCGACCACACCATCTTGGTCAGAGCAAATAGGACTTGGGAATCATAGAATCTGAGTGGCGCGGGATACTCTCTGTTCGAAATATGGCAAAACAGCTTAGTTGCAAAATGTTACGCCTTTGGTGTTACAGGTATACTTCTGGGATCATGCAGGATCACTCAATAATCCAAATATGGATGTTCAATCCGAAATCATGAATTATCACTCGGATATCCTAATCCAATCAACCTTCCAGATTTGTTCACCTATTGATAATATCGCCATTACCCTACCTTTGTATCAATAGATCAACGACCGCGATCAAGCTGAGTGCAGATATAATGTATATTATCTTTAGAGCGGTATTGGTAGTAGAATCCCTATTGTCAATGGTCATTCCTTATCAGCAGGAAACCTTATTCCTAGTCGCCGAACAAACGACTATTCTCTCATGCTCCAATGGTTCATTCCTTATGAGATGAGATGTCATCAATATCAGAAAACTATCACATCTCGAGATATGCAGAGTCATATAGGAGATAGGTCTATAACCAATAAATACATTTATCAGAGCCCGGTTGACCTAATGGACTTGTACAAATCAACCCTTGTTTTGACCACCCCTTCTAGGCTTGGGGCGAATGGAACTTGCGATTCATATGTCCTGAGTGGTGCGGGATACTCTCCGGTCAATATATGGCAATACAACTCAGTTGCAGAATACTGTATATTTGGCTCCAATATAGCATAGTCAAATTGAGGTTTCTGGCGTTTGCCGCAATCATTAAACCGTTATGTACCTGGTGGGTATATGAGAGGGCACTCTCACTGGCTCTTGGTGACACGAACCTATTTGTTGAGAATTGGCTTCAGATAAGCTCGTATTCCTACAAGGTATCGCCAATAGCAATTGTGTCGCAGTACAAGCTCATTACCTTGATGATGTAGTTAATACTCCTGGGAGTTAGAACTCGACCATCAATGTTAGAGGGCAAGGATGATGATGCCGTTATGTATGTGAACTCCGAAACAGGCTTTAGCAATCTTAGGATTGTTAAGGGTGTGGATTGTCTGATATATATGAGCGATACCAACATGGAGGAAGGACATTGATGATCTACTATCGAACATACAAATCTACATTAAGATTTATCTACGGATACCTATTGATCTTCTTGACCTGGAGGTTCAGCCATAACTGTATTCCCGTGAATTATCTATTAGTCCAGTGTCGAAGTCATCGAGGATACTTCTCTATTGAAGTCCAGAGTTGTACATTCATTCTTCAGTTCTAAGTCACGGATAAATCTATCACTCTTTATACTTGGTTCTTCTTAGTACCTTTGTCGAACCAAGTCGTTGATTGGGAAGAGAGCAAGACAATACTTTAGAGTCTGAGGGAAGTCCAAAGAACCAGCCCGATAACGTGGTGGTTTAAAGAATACTTCTTCTAGAATACTCTCGAGTCAGCACTACTCCTTCTGCTGAGGCGAAACTACTTTGCTGTTTCTTATAAGATAACTCAATACTTGGAGTCATTGTACTTGAGGGTACGTCATCCTTGGACATACGTACCAGTTGCTCAGCCGATACTCTTGAGTCCGAAGGGAGTCTGAGGACCGATACAATAGTGTGTTAGTTCAGAGAATCTTCTGAGTAAGATAATCTTGAATTGTGTGCTCCAGTATATTAATAGCGTAAGACAATACTCTTTAGTATATTCTATCTTTTGGGAGCAGAGAACGGAACAGTTACACTGTTACCTTGGGTGGTAATCCTTATACGCATCCTGAGTGAAGCTTTATCATGGTTCTCTTTATTAGTCCAGAAGTCATTAGGGGCTTTTATTAATTAGGACTTAGGTTGGATCTCCCGGTGTTATACACTCACTTAAACCCCCCCCTAGAATATAATGAATTGAATGATAACTAGTAGAAGCTTCTATTTAGGAATTCTTGTGGCAGTGTGACAAGTTCTGTGGTGCTGAGTTGCATATAAATAGCAGTACTTTGGAGATTGTGAGAGTACCATCCACCAGTCCAGCAGCAACCACCACACCACAACAACCACGAGCAGAGAAGCCCTCAGACCTTGGAATCTTAATGTCAACTACCTACCCCCACCACTTATACTCTCATCTTCACCATCCTTACCAAAAAATGTAAAAATACAAAGTGCCAAGCATTGCATCATGGACGATCACTCTGGTCCAAAGCATACCTTGTCCCAACCACCACCACCACCACCACCACCACCCACAGTGGTACAGCACTGACCTGTCATTATACCTGATATGTCTTCACCCACTGCTGGAGCTCCAACTGCAATACTCAACCTTGACGATAATTATAGCTCCTCAGACGAAGCATATATTGAGTCAGCCGAGTCAATCACAGCTGATCACTTGGCCAAGCGGCGCAAGAAAACACTCAAAAAACCAATTCAAAATTTGACAGATCTTTTTAAGCTTCCCACATTCGACCCTTTACAACCTATTGTCCCTCCTCACAAAGCATGGAACTGATTGTCCATCTCATTCTCCAAGCTGGATGCTAGTATTTCTCCAATTCAAACCTTCAATCTCTTTCTTACCAACTCCATTATGGGACAACTTGTAGCCAACACCAATCCCTGTACCCAGCAGCAGCTCCTTGGGCTGGAGAAGGAGCAGCAGCATTCCTGGCAGCCAGTTACTGCTCAGGAGCTTTATCTCTGGCTGGCAATTCAAATTTATATGGGTTTTAATGGAGTTCCTCCTGAGAGGTACTGGATGAAGGATGGAGTTTACCTTCCCAAGGATGGATTACCACCAGCAGCCTACCATGGCAAGGCTCGCTGTGAGGAGATCCACCACATCTTCCATGTTTCTCCATACATTTCTGAGGATTTCCCAAGGAGCTAAAAGTTGGGAAAATTGACAAATTGCCCTATCATTTTTGAAGTGGAGCTGTTAATGATGGGGTTGCAACCTTGCTATGGATGGACAGTTCTCCTGTTACCATGATGTCTACAATCCACCCTCTAAGTGGCGAGGATTCACTGGTGCTGAGAATGAGAAAGCATTCAGGCAACAAGTGTACTAATACAAGTGGAGCAAATTCCACATTTCTTCCTGGAGAACGCCAGAAAGAGCTTGATATACCTGTCATTGTTGATGCCTACAACCAGCACAAGGTGTGTGTGGATGTGGCTGACTAGTATCAAACCTATCTTGATACACAGCTTATATCCAGATACAATTTGTATCCACTTTTCTATTGGATTCTGGAGACAACCCTCATTAATAGCCTTATAATCTATCAAGATCTTCCAGCAAACAAGAGCACACTCTGGAGCACTTTGACTTCCATCTCTCCATTATGCATAACCTTCTGCAAGCTGGAAGCCCATCAACAATGAAAAGTTCCTCCCACATTCTGGCTTCACAAAAAATCACTCGGTCGGCTCCCGCCACACAATCTGCCTTGCCCCCACTGCCTACCAGGCTAGTTACCAAGCACACCCCCCTTCCCCTCTGCCAAAAGGTACCAGGAATGCATTCCCCACTTTGGATGGAGAGTAGAGTAGATTGTTTCCTTTGCAGGTGGAGAAGAAGTCAGGGTGGCAGTGGAGAAGGCATGAAAACCAGCATAAAGTGTGAGGACTGCAATGAGGCTTTATATTTCACACCCAAATGAAATTGTTTTTATGAATTTCACCATATGTAGAGTATTTTTATTTATTCTGGGGGCATTTGGCTGGATTGTGGTTGTGTGATGTGTATTTTAAAAGCGGGCCCATCTATGGGCCCAAACCCGGTTACCGGCAAAGGGATAGTGTTATTGACTTTAGCCATTATGTGCTCCATTCCATTTGGCATCTCCAAATGAAGCCCGAAGTCACAAGTGTACCCATTGGTATGTACGAAATTCTAGGAACCACAATGCTACTTTCAACACATAACCGGATCACCACACATTGGTATCGCTAGTCCGAGTGAGGCCTTGTGAATGAATGTAGAGTCGGTGATTCGGGACTTGTCCGCTAATGGCCGGTTACGTATAGAAACACGCAATTACATACGTTTTACATTGTTTACAAGAATTCCAAAGCGTTGTATGTATGAGCATGCACATGCAATAGCAATAATAATAGCGAGGCCATCCCGAATCCTTCGGTTGGGGCCGCTATAATATGTAGAAGCGTTGGTTGTGTTCCTCCTGCAAACCTACTCTACGTCAGCGAGTTTCTCCACACTTCACACTTTACATATCAAAAGTCATATTCAGGTTCTTCACCCAGCATCAGCATCAGTCAGCGCGCGTTCTCAGGGTCTCCCTGCGTGCTGCCTGCCGGTAATTTGGAGAAGCGGAGACAAGAAGGAAGGTCGGCTCTTTCAGCCTCATTAAGTCGTCCTACATGCTGCTTGTACGCACATACTTCTAAATACATATCATACTTTACGTTTGCATCGTCTCATCCCTTCCCCCCACACTTTTAGCCCTTTACCTTTGGCCTTCTAGCGACAACACTACTCACTCATCATCTCCATTGTCACAATCCAGTAACACGCACGCCTTCTCCATTGACGGCGCTCAAACACCGCTCGAGAACGGACTATCAACTACACCATACCTACACCTTCTCCATTCGGCGTTCAGTTAATTATAGACCTGCCACGACGGGATTGGGCCCGCACATTGAATAACTGGCTCAGGTTTTGAATTTGCGGGTTATTGTCGCGAAACTGGGACGACTCGAGCTTCTGCATCACAATATACCTGCCTCAGCGTCGCTCAGACCCCCCATCTCTACCAGGCTCATGCTGCATAGTTTCTGAATCGCAACATTTGAACTGTGGATTGGACTGTGTTGGGACTGCATCCATAACAATGGAGGGAGACTTGAACCTTTCTCAGGTGCTCGGTGGCCTTCGGATCGCGAACCAGACGGATGATTCACCACCGCCATCTCCACGTGCATCGACGAATGGCTTCTCATCGAGTAACGACACATCATCGCAATCCCAAATTTACATACCCGACCTCCAATCGCTCGAGTCAAATGCGTCGTTGCACATACACGGTTCATCAATACCAGGAACACAGGCAGGAGGATCGACGGCTAGTTTGCCTTCACACGGATCGAGCTTTCATTCCCAAACCACTACACCTTCACAGCACCAAGGTTTTTTCGGGCCTCCTCAATCACGACCAACGTATCCACCACCTTCTGCACCCCCATCCAGGCATTCTTCTCAATTTCTCCCAAATTACACTAGTACATCCAGTCCTTTCTTGCCTTCAACACCAGGAAGTGCATCCGCATCATCCCAGAAGTATCCTGATTATACTCGGATATCTCGCGAACCTTCACGGTCGTCACTTCAAGGACCGCCAGGCAGCTCAAACTCAAGACCACAACCTAGGGAACGTTCAAATACAGATAGAACTTATCGGCCACCTCAAGCTGCAGGTCCGTCTCCCTCTCATTGCGAAAATGGCGCCACAGGAGGCTCAGTTGGGAATCTGTATGAAGCCGAGCACGGGATTCCAGCGAGCAGCGAGGAGTGGAAAGAGAAGGGTGCCGCTGTGTCCGTCAAAAAGGAGACCGATGCTAACGGTAACATCGTAACCCGGGTAGTGAAGAAAGGTGTTAAGGATTTCAACTTTGGGCGTACACTTGGAGAAGGAAGTTACAGCACTGTATGTCTACTATTAGTATCCTGCTCGTTGGTAGCAATATCTAACCTTCTATACATAGGTTCTAGCTGCGACGGACCGGACAACACTAAAAGAGTACGCAATTAAAGTACTCGACAAGCGGCATATCATCAAAGAAGAGAAGGTTAAATACGTAAATATAGAGAAGAATACTCTAAATAGACTCGGAGAACACCCAGGCGTCGTTCGACTGTATTATACCTTCCAGGACGAAAGGAGTCTTTATTTTGTTTTAGATCTGGCAACTGGGGGAGAGCTTTTGGGGACCTTGAAACGGGTATGTGACTGGTTTTCTTCCGAAATCCAGCTAACATCTCAAAAGCTAGGAACATTTGATGTCGAATGCACCCGATTCTATGCCGCGCAGATCCTGGATACAGTTGAGTATATGCACTCAAGGGGAGTCATTCACCGGGATTTAAAACCAGAAAATGTACTGTTGGACGACAGGATGCACGTCAAGATTACCGATTTCGGAACTGCGAAGATTTTGGATCTCTCGAAGAGGCCAACCCAGCAGGATGGGGAAGGGAATGGGGCTGCTGGGGCTGGGGATCCATTGGAAGGGGTTGATGACTCGAAGGCAAATTCCTTCGTCGGAACAGCGGAATATGTGTCTCCAGAGCTCTTGACAGACAAGGCAGCTTGTAAAGCATCAGATCTTTGGGCATTCGGCTGCATGATATTCCAGTTATTGGCTGGTAGACCGCCATTCAAAGCCGGCAATGAGTACCAGACATTCCAAAAGATTGTCAACCTCGAGTACGAGTTCCCCAAAGGCTTCCCATCGGTGGCCAAGGATTTGGTCGAACGGTTGTTGGTACTAGATCCTTCGAAACGAATCAACATCGAACATATTAAGAACCATGAGTTCTTCGAGGGTATTGAGTGGGGCCGGAAACTGTGGAGGCAGAAAGCTCCGCGGCTAAAACCTTACATACCGCCACCAGAGGAGCCTAAAATCATCAAACTCGGTGGAGATCCTTTGAATGGAACAAGAAACGGCGCCACTACTAATGGAAGGCCCGTAATTCCACCAAGGGTCATTACCGAGTTACCGCCCCCTAGTCAGCTGGACATAGAATGGTCCCCTGTTCTCACTAGGTCGAATGAACGCATACTTAAGCTTGGTAATTCAATCGTTCAAACAGGCCCAGCTCCGCACTCCCCGGACGGAAAGCACGGCGTGAGTACACAGGATCCACCAAAAAAGTTTTCCAGATTCTTCGGAGGAAGCAACACAAAAAAGCGGCAACGACTTGTGATGGTTACGAGTGCTGCTAGGGTTATAATTGCCGCCGCTGGAGGTGACGAAAAAAAGCCGAAGACTGAGATTAGTCTTCAGGGTCTTGGTGTAGTTGTCAGAAAGGTTGGTGGCGACGATACGATGTGGGCAATCGATACGGTCAGTCCAATTCTCTCTGATTGGCGCTCGTTATTCTCATTCTCTTTTCGTAAAAAGCGAGACAAATGTTATACTTTTGAGGACCCGAAAACTCCTGCCAGCGAATGGCTGGCGCAGATCGAACGGGCGAGGGAAATTGCATCAGTTAATTATCCACCTGACGATGGGTTCATGTCCAGCACTTTGTCGAGTCCGCCATCCACTATTACTCTCGATGCGGCAGCAAATGGCCATTCAGGAGGGCGAGGTGGCGATGGCTCATCTGAACGTTCGAATAAACGATTTTCTAAGAGAACCTCTAGGCATGGGCTGGCTGCGGTGTTTTGACGACCACCCGCCCGTCTTTGAACACTGTGTACGGCTGAAGGAATCTTATTGTGGGGATTGAACAGCCATGGGGAGGATTTAAAGACGATAATGAACGAAAGGACTGGCAGAGAGTTATATGGGTGTGTGTATTTGTTTAGGGTGGGTGATGTAGTAGGAACAGACATGGTGGCCTGCTCGGGTGGGTTTGCCGGACAGACTTGTGCATGAAAAAGGATACTTGTGTTATGCTTGTTTGTCTTTTTGCTTTGCTGGCGGGTGTTATCTGTGCGAGTGCTGTTTAAATTAGTGGTTTGCATGCTTTTCATTTGTCTCGTCTCTTGCGTGCGTGGTCTTTGGCAAGGATGGCGCTGGTATTTTTCTGATTCTCTTTATTCTTCAGATCCATTTCCCCCTTTTTTCCTTTTTTGTATTTGGGCTTCATGTCATCGAGTTGCAGTTGAGTTTTGTTTTGAGAGAGACTGTAGCGGACGATATGATATTGAAAACCCCTTCAACTGTTTTTAATCTGCTTTTTATACCTCCTCGTCGTCCTCTGCCTGACTGGGCCTTTGTATGTATGTATGTATGTATGTAGGTGCACTTCTACGTCCGTGTTTATGGAGTCCCCTCTGAGTTTGCTCTCATCTATAGTTATAAGTGGGTGAAGGTGTCTCCCTCCAGCTAGGTTCATTCAATTCACCAGATATCACGCATTATTTTCCGTAGCAGTAAATCCTTTCATTTCACATCTATCTTATAATAGTTGTAATGCATACCCTATTTAATCCTGTTGAATTACTAGGAGTATGCTATAGCTGTAGATGACAAGTAACGCGCTGAAGCAATTTTAATAAAACTTCCAATCCATACCTATATCCCTTCCCACCTATACCCACAACTCTCACAACCGAGTAGGCAGGCAGGACGCAGTTTTACACTCTTGGTTTGCCTCTGTAGTTGGTCATCTCTCTGTAGCTTTGGTCTCTTGTCTTGAACGGAGGAAAGTTGGGATAAAACACGAACTCAGTTTCTAAAAGTACTCTTCCAGTAGTAAACTTTAGGCGAAAAGATAGACAGAAGACTACAGGAATAAACAGGAGTAAACATATATACAATAGCATACAAGCAAAACGCCAATAAACAAATACCCCCTTCCCCCAAGTCAACATAACCGTTGTCGTGTGTTCGTGCACCTAATTTTTGATAATAAATTCCAAGTAATACAAGCTAACATAGTAGCACGAACCCCAAAAATACACTGAAAAGCTATCTACGCCCGCCACACCAAAAAGCCTAAACAATACAGTAAACAGATAAGTATGTAGAGCACCGTATTCCACAAAAGGACAAATCCTATAACCCAGGAAGCGTCCACTTTCCCGTCTCCATCATTTTTCTTCTCGCCTCCTGGTCGGCCAGAATTTCACTCTGCGTCAACCGATCGGCCCCACCCCAGTTCGCACTTGAAGTTCTAGCTCTGAACCTCCCCTGCTTCCCTTCTGTTCTGAAGATTGTCTCCATATCCAACTTTGCTATCGGTCCGAAAACCTCCGTGGGATCCATGGTCTGTTGCTGCCGCAACAATTCTCGGAGCTCTGGAGACTCCGCCCATTGCGGTAAGGTGAAGTCGGACTTCTTGGTAGGGTAATCATCTTCGTCCTCGGAGCTGTGGACAGCGTTAGTAGATAAGCGGAGACGATGACAGGATGATTGGATAGGTACTCAGTTGGGATTTCAGGAAGCACGATTGATTCGCCATTGGGGTACAATGGACTCTCCTTGAATGCGGCCGGAGTCTTACTCTTTTTAGAAGTCTTCGTCGTTCCGGGGGTCTTGAAGGTCGATGATGAGGGTGCAGATGTCTCTCCAGCAAATCTGATTTTTTCTTTCGAGAACTTGACACTCTCAACCTGTGGGACTTTGGAAGACGAAGCCTTCATTGTGGATGTCGTAGAAGCTGAGGAAGATGCTTGTACATAACTATGGGTAAGCGTTTTCGAGACCAATTCCTTTTTGTCGTTCGTCAGCGGGAGAAGTTCCATTGAGACCAGACCATTTCCTTTCGGGATGACGGAAGTATCCACCTTCTTTTGCATGGAGGAACGGATGGGTGGTGGCATCTCATATGTTCGCTCTTCATAGTCATTGGTACGACGCTTCTTTGAACCATCCTGATGATACGACGCAGCAGTCCCAGGTCGTGCAGGAACATGTCTGCTCTGTTGCTCTTCCGGTTCCTGAGGAAATGTACGCTTGATGCTACCATGCGCGTAGGGTGTCTTATTCAAGGAACCGTACGACTTCTTGTTGGCTTCAGGTTCCTGGGAAGTTTGGCGAAGCTACATCAGCATTTATTAGCCTATGTTCCAATCAGCGCGCACGGAGTTTTTGTAACTGACACTTGCCGGAGGTTGGGCACGCGCCAAAGGCTTGGTGGAGGTTGGACCAGGAGTTGTATTATTCTTCTGCCGTTGCGCTTGCATTTTCTTCTGCTCTTCCTCCTGTCTCCTTTGATTGTCAGCTCTTCGCCGTTCCAAATCCCGTTTCTGCGCAGCCTTCCTCTCTCTGTCTTCTTGTTCTTTCTTCCTTTGACTAGCGGCGGACTGCAGCGACCGAAGCTGCTTCGTCGAATTGGCACTTGAAATAGCACTCCGAAGACTTCCATTCGACGATGAAGTATGCAATGTTGGCGGATGGGGAGCAGCGCTAGGATTCATTGTCGGCAGAGAAGGCTCAAAAGAGCTCTTGAGTGCTGAGACAAGCGCTGACCCAGTGGGACCAGCCGCACCAATAGTATTCTTATGACGCTGATCCTGCATCTCCCTCTGACTGGCAGTACCAATCTTGATAGACACTGGCGCAGGCCTAGCTGAAGGTTGATCCTTGGTCGATTTCGTGATGCGTTTGGGCTCCATTTTCTGAAAACGTAATCCTCCTCCTCGCTGCTGGAGGCGTGAAGGTGGCCGTTCAGGTTCTGCAGAATTAAGTCGCGAGCGGTCGGTTTCAAGCTGGATTGATTCTTCATCCTCGGATAGATCGGTAGAAAGTTCCTTCGGCTTTCGGTCATCTTCTAACTGCCTCTGCTTCATCCTCTCCAAATCCTCCTTCTCCCGCCTTAGGATCTCTTCCAGGCGTTGCTGACGTTCTCTCATTTCCCGTAGTGCCGCATCTTCATCCCTCTTTTTGGCTGCAGCCTTCAGTGCTATTGGTGCCGGTGGTGATGGTCTCGATGAAGCAACATCACCCCCGACTTCTTCTCTAGATTTCGAATTCCGAGTTTGTCGTCCTGAGGATAGAGTCTTGGGCCTGGTTGTGGTCTCCGTTGCGGCAGGGGACGCCTTTGCGACCTCGTTTGAAGCCTCGTTTGTAGCCTCTTCAGCTCTTGAACGTGAATTCCTGGTCTGGCGCCCTTCTCTGAGAGCCCCAACAACAGGAGAAGCAGCCGGAGCGACTGTCTCCCTCTCTTTACCCTTGCTCGCACCTGTATTTGACAAGACTGAATCAAGGTCTGGATACAACTCCTGTCGTCCGTGGGTTTTTATCTGATCAGGAACCCTATTGGACATTGCATCCCTTTTAAAAACATCTTGTAAGGACTCCGCACCCTGCCATTTCCTTAGAGGAGGAGAGGATATAGTCTCAGCTTTCGCTGAGGCGCTCGCAACGGAACTCTTCATCCACATTTCCTTCGCTTTTTGGATCATAGTTGAAGTGTGAGCTTTAACAGCCGAAAGGGTGTTGTCAGTTGTAGGCGTCTTTCTCGGAGTCGATGCCCCACTGGCGGCAAACTGTGGGACGTCATTGATTGAGGCATATGAGACTGTCTTCAAGGGCGATATTGGCGGGCTCATGGCAGATCGCCCGCCAGGAGAAGATACAACAGGTGCAGTTCTCTCAAAGCTTGCCTTGACACTGCTCGGAAGTGGTGATGGCTGGGTATGGGTCTTGATTGGCGATGGTCTCCGTGGAGATGTCCGCCTAACAGGTTCCTGCTGATTGGCTTTGCTGCTAGCTAAGATAACTCCATCCGTCTTACTACGGGTCAATTGTGGCTGTGCCGAAGACTTCATACTGACGCTCTCTCCTATTGTAGTAGTAGTTGTTTGATCGGACTGCTTCTCCGAAGCCTGAGCTGGCGTCTTGGCTGAAATTGCCGAAGATGGCTCTTGCTCGTGTGATGAAAGATCGGGATATGCAGGATTAGCCTGAGGAACTGATGCAGGAAATGAACGCGCGTTACGAGCATTGAGCTTTCCGAGTTGTGAGATTTTGTCGTGAAGGCGTTGGGTAGATGTTTTGTTGTGAAGACGCAGTTCAGCATCTGAATCGTCATCACCACCCTTGGTGGGAATCTTGACAGTCTCCTGAACTACAACACCTACAAAATGCTCTCCTCTCGATATCTTCCGCCACCTGGACGAACCTTCCTCACTCTTCCGCTTATCTCCAGTTTTTGGTTCTGGAACCTCAACTTCCTGCTCATCATCCTCACCATTTTTCCTTATAATTGGCCGTGAGCTTCCACCCAAACTTTTCCCATTCCCTTTCTTGTTCATCCAGCTTGCCCTCTGGGATCCATTCTGCTTTAATTGGTCCAGTTGACTTTCCCTTGCCACCTTAGCACCCAAACTCTTCTTTTTATTGGTCAAAGGCTCCCTAGCGGGCAGAGACGCAAAATTCATACTGCTCTTGCGCAATAGGGGTGCTTCAGGTGTTGGAGATTCTTTCGATCCGCCGTCTGCTTCAAATGAATCGCCAACATACTGTTTAAGCGGTTGAGGAGTTTCTTCAGCTGCTAGTTCTTGTTGTTCTTCCCGGGTCTCTGGCACTGGTTCGGGGAGAGCTGGATATGCTGATGCGCCTTCGACAGATTCTCCGAGAACAGACTGAGTAGTTAACTTAGGCGGTGATGAAGGTACTGCAACTTCCGGTACAGGAGATGATGATTGTGAAGCAGATTGTGAAGCTCTAAGGGCTAAACGACCCGAACGACGAGTCTCTTGAGGGTTTGAATTACCCTGTTTAGTAGATAGAGGCTGTTCTATGGATAACTCCCGAGGCCACCTTAGCCCTTCTTCCTGCTCCCCCTGATTTGGAGTTCCCGAACGGAGTAAAGCTACTTCATCGACAGGCGATGATGGTGGGTAGTGGACGGATACGTCTTCCTGTGCAGTAGTAAAGGAGATCCGTGAAGTTATCCCCTCATTGGGTTCACTTAGCCTCGGGCGTCTTTTTGAGTTAGCATCAATAGATAGTTGAGATCCAACTGAATCGCGTGACTTCGAAGACTTGTCCTGCAAGTTATCGGCCTGAGAGTTTGGATTTGAAGATGTGAAGAAACCACTATCTGTGAAACTTGGCGCCGGTAATGGAGGCTGAACCGGAGGAGGGGAAGGCCGATTAACGACATCCTTGATTGGACTTTTGATAGGGTTTTTGGTAGGGCTATCGATCCTCGTCGGGCTGAGCTGTTTAGGTGGTGATGATTTAATAGGACTCCTTACCGGCGATGTCCGAGTTTCTGATTGGGGTTGAGGCAGAGTTGGAGGTGGTTGAGCTGGAGGGGGAGGAGTGGCCTGCTTATCAGGCGAGTCTGCATTTGCTCTTTGGAATCGATGGACTAGGGTGGTTGTTGTAGCGGTGTTATTATCAGCAAAGATATCAGTGAGCGGCTATATAGAACGCGTTAACCCAAGTATCCGGTATCGAGAAATGGAATTCACACCTCCCGATCATCCATATGTATAGCAATTGATTTCCGTATAGTGCGCGGCGTCTTCCCTCGTAGCCGCCCCGGAGTTTTCATTATCTCTGCCATGTCACTAAACGTCATGGCATCAGTGAGTGAAGAGTCCTCGAGTAACTGGAGTGGGTCGCGTACAATATGTTGCGCTCAAAAATGTTCGCCATATGCTCGTTAAGCCACTCCATGTCATTACGGACGGCATACGCCATAATTTCAACATCCTCATCTTCTAGTTGCTGGACTATTGACCGTTCATTTGCGATCCAGGCGTGCGATCCCACAGTGGCGATCTGACGAGAGGCCATGGTGCGGGTGTGTATATCAAAACAAACACGTTCAAAATCGCGGTCAAAACAGTTGGATGGGTGATGAGTTTGTAGCCAGCGCAAAAGTTGATGATGAAGGCGCAGAAATGTCGACTTATCTCTGTCGCTATTTGCCGGTGTCGAGGTCGTCTAGATTGATGATGGAAGAAAGGGACACGGGTTGGGGCTTGTTGCTTGTTTTGATCACTCCAATAGCCCGTTGCGCTAGCCGTGCGTGTTGCTTGGCGCCGTGTGAACTTGCCTCAGACAATTCTCGCTCAATCAGAAGTTGCACCCGCGAAAGAGGGAATAAGACCACCTTTTAAGTGTCTAAGCTTAAATTCGTGTTCTGGCAATTACTTGCCACAAGATTCAAACCAGCTTTGTAAAAATTGCTACCAGTCATACCTCCTATACTCCTTCAATAAGATACGAATAAGGAGGTCTGTTTTCTGGCCACATCTCACTAGTAGATGCCCTGAATACCAATTTATCTAGGATCTACATCGGACAAAACTGAACAATGTTGAAAGCTCTGTACACATGTGCATATGAGGTACACCATAGTAGTTTATGGTACTATCACGTACACCTCAATCCTTTGATATTTTCCCATTATTAGTCAGTTGCTATTAAGGGCACGTAGTAGAATATCAAAGAGAAATTCCCAATTCATGATTAAGCGTACATAAAGGTATGGCAGCATGCCTTCACGTACCTTAATTCGTATTCTGTACATTATTCGAAATTATCAAATAACATCGAGGCACCCTCACGTACCAAGGTGTACGTTTGGGTAGTGCGCATGTTTTGGTATTGTTGTCAATTTTGCCAAATGCAACCCAGAGTACACACAAGTCTGTATGTCATAAAGCATTTGCATTGGGACATTGACATTGTAGCACTAGAGCGTCTTGCGCCAGTGCGTTGTTTAGTAGGTATATCTGTCAGCTCTGCTACTGAAGACAATTTTGATGGACCTACAGTAGGGCTCTTTGCACATAGTTCTCGCTTCGCATTCAAGGCTCGAAACTGGTGAATCCATGTAGGTGATCTTTCGTTGCTTATGTTATGTAGATGAAGAGGAAAACTCGTGGTTACCGCTTGCATCTAAACAAGCAACAGGAGAGGAGGGGGGTACTCAACCAAACAAGAAAATTTCTCCAGTATGTAAAATATCTAGATATTTATCATCCGACAAAACAGAATACATTTCGCATTCATCGCATGATCCACAGCTGCTTATTCACATCCCCTATACCCTTCCACGAAACCTCAACCTCCAACTCTCGAGAGTTTTCCTTTCTCTTGCGGTAAGTGATATCACCCTTGACCATTTGTCCTCCTTTGAGTGAAGTATTTTTCCCCTCCTCGATCAGTAAGAGGCCTTGCCGCCAATGTGTTTCCTCCCCTTCAGGTCCAGTCGTGAACGAGACACCACCCTTTGTATCCTTCCATGACTCTGCCCGTGCATCCTCTGCAATGACCTGCTCACGGGAAGTTGCAAAGAAATTGTCGAAGTAAACAACAAATGCATCCAGTGAATCGACATCCTCTTTAATCATAATCTCAAAGGGTTTGGTGAATACTAAGTCCGACGTTTTGACGGTGTGGAGGGGAAGATGGCAGAAAGCCACAGGCTCTGAGGCCAGCGAGTTCGCTTTAAGATGTGTAATGGTAACGTCCTCACGAATTTTCTCCTTCATGGCGGTCATGGAAAATCCGTAGATGTGATCCCAGAAGTTAACATTGTCGTTCATATAATCAGGGTCATGAACAGCTGCGACAAGAATCTTACACTCCGAAGGGACCACTATGTTCTTCAGTATACGTTATTGTCACTGAGGGGTGATTATCTTACTCAGGCCGTCTGGTGCAAGGTATATATCGCGGGCATACAGCACAGAATCAAGCATAGCTTCATAAAGCAAGCAGTATCCCATCCACTCAGAGACAATGATATCAACCTGCTTAACTGGCAAAGTGACTTCCTCGATCTTTCCATGCAGACATCTACTCTGATCAGCCACCTAGCCCATGAAATCCATTGGCCAGATCACTTACGTTATAACACCTTCAAGGCCGTTCTCGAAGATATTTGCCCTAGCTTTGTCAATAATGGCAGAATTGTCGACTGAAATGACCTTCCTCGCCCCAGCCGTTGCGCAGAACATGGACAAAACGCCAGTTCCACAGCCAACGTCCAGCACCACCTTGTCCCTAAACAGGTCCTTATTCCCGTAGATGAAGTCTCGATACGCATCCGTCCGCACCGTATCCTTCAGCATAATCTCATGAATATCTTCCTCCATCAGTTTCGGTTCTCTCCAGGATTCCGGAAAGAAACTCACCATTTCCGGCATAAGAGTTGAAGTAATGCGAATCGTCATCCCTTGGCTTTTCCTTTTCATCTCTACTCTTGGCCTCGACACTCGCGCTCTTCTCCACCAAGTTCTTTGCAAAGCTCTCACTGACGGCCGCTTTATATTCCTGGAACTGCAGTCCTAGATCGAGTAATCTCGCCTCCAAATCCTTGACCCTCTCGTCCGAGGTCTCTGGTACTTCATCTATCTTTTCATCGTCCAGCGAGAAAAGTATAGGATCCTCCTCCAGCACTGGCTGCAAGAATTTGTCGTCCTCAAAAGCTCGATCCCCAATATCAAACGTCTTGCCCGCAGATGTAAGCGTGCGGATGTAATTGATGAGCTTGATACGCGAGTAGAAATCGAGATCTAATTAAATTTTCTATTAGCCCAAATCCCCAACCGCATTTCAGTCTTGGTGGAGCGCACCCAGCGTCTTGGCAATCTGCTTCCAGTTGAAGCTATGGCTCTCCGTGCAGTGTGAAAACACTTCATGCGCGGTTGGAAACGTCGAAGCGCAGAACAAACATATGGCGGGCGTTTCTTCGCCTATGTCGGCATCAGGAGCATCTTCGTAGCCTTGAGAGGACTCAGAACCAATGGTTGTGATGTCCGAATCAGAACAGTCGTCATCGTATTTTGATGGTGTTGGTTGTGACATCGTTTCTTTTGTAGCCGTTTGTCGTCACTCGGTTTCACAAAAATAAATTTGGCGGGGGTGTTTGGTGGGGCAAAAAGGTTAAATATTAGAGGAGTTGCCGGGTAAAACCCAATCTGAGAATTGTGTTTGTTGACAGGCTCTGAGATGTCACTTTCTTGACTATTTCCAAAATGTGTTTGAGCGTAGTGAATGTCGATAATTGGTGAAGATGCTGTTGTTGGAGATAGGTCGATGTAGTGTAAGATGGCACTAATTCATAGTACGTCACTCAATGCATTGCTTCGTAACAAACCGCACAACCCCACGATATGAGCGAAGCCCATCAGTTGCACATCAATAGATAAAATCTCTATATTCACTCGACAGCCCATATGCGCGTCTATCGAAGAGGCATCACACCCCACGAAATCGACAAAGGCGCACATAATTACTTAAGTACCTAATAACTCTTGGGAAGCTTCAGTACCCTTTCACCTATATAATTCAAAATCATCTCTCTCGAGACTGGGGCAATCCTGGGCACAAAACACTCCCTAAGATACCGCTCAACATGATATTCCTGCGCATACCCCATTCCTCCAAGCGTTAGAACCTGTAGTGGTTAGCTATTTCCCCCCGTCTCACCACCTGACTCAGTGATCACTCACCGCCCTCTCACAAGCTTTATAGGCGGCTTCCGCAGCTAAATACTTCGCGGAGTTACAGGCAGCGCCAACAGTAGTCAAGCTCACATCGGATTCTCCAGTTGCAGCTGCATCATATAACTTTGCAGCATGGTAGGTAGCCAACTTCGCCGCCTCGAGGTTCATATAGGCCTCTGCAAGCCCATGTTGTATTGCCTGATTCTTTCCTATCGGCTTTCCAAAAACCTCTCTCTCTATGGCATAGTTTGTTGCACGTCCAAGGGCCGCATAACCCAGGCCTAGGGCTTCGCCAGCAAGAAGGCAACGCTCAGCATTCATGCCATGCAAAATCATCCTGAAACCATCGCCTTCTTTCCCGATGAGAGACGTGGCGGGGATTTTGTACGAGTCGAAGAAGACCTCGTTGGCGTCTACGGCCCTCCCGCCCATTTTCTTGATTTTGCGGAGGTTCAGCCCTGGCTGTGTGCAGTCAAATGGCATGAAGTAGAGGGAGAGCGCCTGGCTAGGGTTGGAGACTTCTGAAGATTCAGATGTGCGAGCCAGAAGAACCATGGTATCTGCATTTTGGGCGTTGGTTACCCAGCTGATGAAGTCAGTTATAACGTTAGAGGCCATTAGGCTATAGAAGAATGAGCATGTCTAACATTTTACTGCCAGTAACTTCGTAGAAATCGCCATCCTTGACAGCTTTTGTTTGGAGTTTAAGAGTTTCCAATCCCGAGTTTGGTTCTGTGCTATAGTCGGGTCAATTCACACATGTTCACTCGAGCTCCCAGTGTTCTTACACTCCAAAACAGGTCCGTGACTTTCCAGATATCAATGGCGGTAGGAACTTCTGCTTTTGCTCTTCCGTAGCAAATTTGCTGACTGGCTACCTAATATTAATGACTGACGACTTGAGTAGAGTACCAGATATCTCTTGGATTCTATACCTGGGTCGCGTAGATATTGGCGTGCAACGACTGCGCACCCGCCATTCCCGCCCCACTCCTAATCCCCCAATCAGCTTTTGTGACCGACTTAAACAAATGATCAAAGCAAATACTCCGAGATAGTTTGCAACATCATCGTAGCTTCCGAGATTCCCAGTCCCGCGCCTCCAAGCTCTGCTGACAGGCATATCCCAATCCAACCATCCTTTGCTAGAGCTGCATAAAATTCATGGGGATACTCTTGCGTTTCGTCCCTCTCGGCCCAGTAATCCTATATGTAATCAGGAAACGTAGTTAACTCATCTGGACATTATGTTGTGAGAGCTCAGCATTGACAGGGAAGAAGAAACTACATCGGGAAATTTCGCGCAGATTTTCGACACAGCTTCGCGAACGGTGAGCTGAGTTTCTGTGAAGTTGGTGGCGTCCATCAATGAACTGAAACGTCTGCGTATCCAACCATATGGTGGCTTGCGACCTAAGGCCGGATTGATGGGAGACTTTAATATCAAGTTGCGAAGAGCTTGGGGTCGAAACATTTTGAGGAATGTTCCTTAGTTAGGCGCCAGCTCAGACGCCGAAGAGGGGAGTTTCGGTTATGATAGATATCCTGGTACTTGGTACTTGCACGTTAAGCGATACCGACATACCCTAAGTAATTATAGAGTAAAATAGGACAAGGCGAAGGCAAGCCTTGTCGCGAGACTCAAACTCAAGACTGAGACAAAAACCAACAAGGCTATCCGTCTAAACAAAAAAAGCAAATTACGCCCTTACGAAATGCCATATAAATCCGTCATTTCGACCTAGATCTTGGTAATAAGAGTACCCCGACATGAGGGCGGGGACCAAGTAGTCAATGTTCTTAAGCGGCCGGCGGGCCTTTTATACGCCTATCTATAGATTAGGCTGGCCGCCCTTTGCTTAGGCCAGGTCCGGCCCTCATCTTAAGAACCTCGCTTGTTCTAATAGATGTTGAAGTTGAGGAGTCCGCTTTCGGACACGGAGCCATTCTATCGCTCGCCATGTTTTCCAGTGTTTGTCTGGGTGTTTGGCTAACATTTCCCCAGTTATAGCGCTTGCTCCGCTTGACAACTCTCCGGGAGTCTACAAAGGTCCGCGATAATTCTGGCATTGAACAAAGCTGTTGATAATATGGACTCTACAGACGATCTGCCCTACCCTACCCTTTGGCTCAAGCCCAACTATCAAACAGACTGGCACAAACGATTGTAGGACTCACAGTTATTAAACTGACGTTTTGGAACAAGTGATCATAAATACTCAATAAAGCATACATAATGTTTAGATTTATAATTATTGGAGTATAGAGGTATATATTAGCTGAAGAAACATGGAAGCCCAGGTAGGTTCAAGTTAAGTACGGCAGAAAGCTTGGTGATGGGACAAGTAGCTAACGATTTCATCAAGATCTGTAGATACTATCAAATAAACCGCATAATAATTACCTTTCTTAGGCTGTCAAGGCCACGAGTCCCTTACAAGCCGTTCATATATATACGAGTAGGGTAATAAACAAACCGGGTTCGTCATGTACTTGTATGATTTTCAATCTCGAAGGATAGAATCCTGAGTCCAGATTTCTACGTAGCAATGACAATAATCGACGCACGCCTAGTTGGGTTTAAGGATAAGTATACTAATACTAAGTACTTAAGTAGGTATCGTGCTGTGACGATTTGGAGGACACAACAATCCGCCGACAGAGCGAACAGCGGGATTGTTTAGAGAATAAAGAACAATCAAATATTCAGTCCAAGGATGTAAATGCGTCCGAAACTGGCTCCTAAGAGATTCAACTATCCCGATACAAAGAGTTAGGTAGCGAAGTACTTACCCCTAGCCAAACCTTCCTTATAAGAGCGGCTGTATGCAGCAAGCAACAAGCAAAGCAGGGATCTCACACGCGACAAGCCTCTCAGACCCTCACCTCCAACACAGCAACCTTCCCAACTAACTAAAACATGGAATCACTGAACGGGGAACGCTCCAGGAGGAACTCATCAGGAAAGCGAAAACACACCGGATCAATCTCCACCATCGACAGACCCACCAAGCATCTGCGGGAGGAAGACAACTTTTCTGACGACGGCAGCGAAGTCGACATGATGCCCCCAGACGCCTCCATTACGTCCTTCGAAGAAATGACCCTAGGTATGGAGCCCGAACGACTTTTACCTACGGCCGCGCTGGCAGATTCTGCAGAGTGGCAGCGGACAATAGAGTCGGTAGTGAGGAACGTTGTCTCGATTCGGTTCTGTCAGACCTGCTCCTTCGACACCGACTCAGCAATCACAAGTGAAGCTACGGGCTTTGTAGTCGACGCGGAGAAAGGTTACATCCTCACGAACCGACACGTTGTTTGCGCCGGCCCTTTCTGGGGATACTGTGTGTTTGACAACCACGAGGAGGTTAGCTTCTGATTTCTTTGTGGTGACTTCTACAAATACAATGAAATTTATCACTAACCTGGATGCAGTGCGACGTCCATCCGGTCTATCGAGACCCCATCCATGACTTCGGAATCCTACGTTTCGACCCGAAACATATCAAGTACATGCCAGTTGCTGCACTGACACTAAGGCCCGATCTTGCCAAGGTCGGTGCCGAAATTCGTGTGGTTGGTAATGACGCGGGAGAAAAACTCAGCATTCTATCGGGAGTTATTAGTCGAGTAGATCGAAATGCACCAGACTACGGCGAGGGGTATAACGACTTCAACACGAACTATATCCAAGCAGCGGCTTCTGCTAGTGGTGGTAGTTCGGGCAGTCCTGTGGTGAATATTGATGGCTATGCGGTAGCTCTGCAAGCAGGAGGTAGCACGGAGGCTGCTACGGACTACTTCCTGCCTCTCGATAGACCATTGCGGGCCCTTGAATGCGTTCGGGCTGGAAAGCCCGTGACACGAGGAACGATTCAGACCCAGTGGTTGACCAAGCCTTTTGATGAATGTCGTCGGTTAGGATTGACTGCCGAGTGGGAAGATATCGTGCGGAAGGGGTTCCCGAAGGAAGTTGGTATGCTGGTTGCTGAGACCGTGTTACCAGAGGGTCCTGCCCACGAGCATGTTGAGGAAGGGGATATCCTGGTCAAGGTCAATGGGGAGCTGCTCACGAAGTTTGTCCGGTTGGATGAGATTCTCGATGACTCTGTAGGAAAGCCAGTCCAACTTCTGTTACAGCGTGGCGGCCAGGACATTGAGATAGAGCTCACTGTCCAAGACTTGCACGCAATAACTCCGGACCGGTTCCTGACTGTCTGTGGGGCCTCCTTCCACAATTTGTCTTACCAGTGCGCCAGACTTTATGCAATTGCAGTTAAGGGGGTTTACGTGTGTGAACCAGCGGGGTCTTTCAGATTTGATGGTATGGACAAAGGGTGGATCATCGAGGTAGACCTCCCAGACTGTCCTGGTTGTACAAATACTGACCTTTGTAGTCTGTGGACAATCAGAAGACGCCCAATCTTGATGTCTTTATTGAGGCCATGAAGACTATCCCTGGTAAATAGCTCCCGTGTATCAGAATGATTCATCTTCTGACCTTTAGCCGTGCAGATCGCGCGAGAATTGTGGTAACATATCGCCATTTACGAGACCTGCATACCATGCATACATCCATATTGCACATCGACCGACATTGGACCAGTAAAATGAGGATGGCGATTCGAAATGATGTAACCGGACTATGGGATTATGAGGATATTGCAGATCCTCTGCCCCCTGTACCCGTGCTCCCGAAGAAGGCCCAGTTTATCAGATTGGATCATGTCAGCCAGCCATGCGCAACAGAGTTAGTTCGCAGTTTCGTTCGAATATCATGCGCCATGCCACTGAAGTTGGACGGATTCCCCAAGGCTCGTAAATCGGGCTTTGGGCTTGTTGTTGATGCTGAGAAGGGACTGGTAATCGTTTCGAGGGCCATTGTACCATACGATCTGTGCGATGTATCTGTCACTATCGCCGAGTCTATCATTGTGGAAGGCAAAGTTTTATTCTTGCATCCTCTTCAGAATTATGCAATTGTGCAATATGATCCGAAGCTGGTGCAGGCCCCCGTAGTATCTGCCAGGCTTAGCGACGAGCCTATGAGACAAGGTATGTTGGTAACGATCCCTCCTTGTACTACCTGCGCTTACTCTCAAATAGGATCGGAAACGATTTTTTTGGGATTTAACCAAAACTTGCGGGTAGTTGTGGCGAAGACGGCTGTCACCGATATCACAACAGTAGCTGTGCCGGCGAACTCCACGGCACCTAGATATCGTGCCATCAATATTGATGCCATCACTGTGGACACCAGTTTGAGCGGGCAGTGTGGTAGTGGTGTGCTTGCGGATGAAGATGGGACAGTACGGGCTCTGTGGCTCACCTATTTGGGCGACCGCGCCCACGGCGGTAAGGACGTCGAGTACCATCTTGGCTTAGCGACCTCCTCAATATTACCCATCGTCCGTCAGGTTCAACAAGGTATCATTCCCAAGCTCAGGTATCTAAATGTGGAGCTGCATCTAGTCCACATGAGCCAGGTTCGTATCATGGGTGCATCTGAAGAATGGATTCGGAAGGTCGAAGAAGATAATCCAGAACGCCATCAGCTTTTCATGGTACGTAAGGTAGAATGTGGCCAATCACAGGTGTTGCAGGAGGGCGATATGATTCTCAGCGTCAACGGCAAAGTCATGACTCGTATTACAGAGCTGGATGTCATGTACGATAAGGAGGAACTGGATATGATCATTATACGAGGTTGCCAAGAGATGAGAATGAAAGTACCGACGGTACCTACGGACGACCTTGAGACCGATCGCGTTGTCATCTTCTGCGGAGCCGTTCTACATCGTCCACACCACGCAGTGCGGCAACAGATCAGTAAAATGCACTCTGAGATTTATGTTTCGGCGCGAACGAGGGGTAGTCCGGCTTTCCAATACCAGCTGGTACCCACAAATTTCATTATGGCAGTTAATGGTATCAAGACGCCAGACCTTGATAGCTTCCTGGCGGAAGTGTCGAAGATTCCAGATAACACTTACTTCCGGTTAAGGGTCATCACTTTTGATAATGTTCCTTTTGTAATTTCTATCAAGAAGAACGAACACTATGTAAGTCTCCCGTCGGATGATTTGCGTAGGACCTGCTAACTTGGATCGATAGTTTCCAACTATGGAGTTTATTAGACAGGGTGATACATGGAAGAGGCAGACATATGACGGGAAGTCGCCCCATGAAGGTACATTCACACCTATTGTTATTCCATTCCTCAGCTAATGTCATTATTAGGATTGGAGTCGAATATTATGGTGGACAGCATGGACGAGATGGCGGGGTATGAATGATTTTGTCATGACCGAACCAAACAAAACAAAGAAAGTACTTGTCCGCAGTAGATGATTTCGTACTGGGCGGCTTTTGTGTAATCCTATTCTTGGCTCGGGTCCGAGCCTCGGGTGAGTAGAGAATCATTATAGTCAAGCTATCTTTGTCTTTCCTCGTCGTTGTCTTTCGTCGAGCGTATACGTGTATGCTATTGAATCTGCATTCAATCTACTTCGGAGGATCGCGATATCGTTTTTGTTAAGGCCTTTCACTATATTATTACTTGAGCTCTCGGATAGTTTAATGTAGTTTCGACCGTGGTACACGGTTTAATATTTACTCCAGTAGTTGCCGTTGCCTACACATGCACATGTAACATCGAGTCTTCATATCATATCTAATCTTCAGGGTCAGTGCCCCACTATGCGGCTCCAGCGCCACCCCCCACTTCTTCAATCCCGAACAACCATTGACTCACTCACATCCAGTTAATACCTCAATCAACAAGCTCTCGTCCTAATTTTTAACTTCTAGCAATCCACCATGCCCGCCTTCGATCTACAAACTTGTGCACGCCCCAACATTCTCAAACTAGTCCCTTATAGATGCGCCCGGGAGTCCGTTGCCTCCTTCCCTCCTCAATCCCACCATCACTTCAATTAACCCGTCCACAGTGACTACAAAGACGACGGCACCAACATCCTCCTTGACGCCAATGAAAATGCCTTTGGACCATCCCTTCCTACCTCCCACTACGATGCTACACTCCACCGCTACCCCGATCCCCACCAGCACGCGCTGAAGCAGCAGTTCTGCGACCTGAGAAACGTCACCTCCCCAGGGCCCGTGACTCCCACGGCGCCGCTGACATCCGAAAACATGTTCTTAGGAGTGGGGAGCGACGAGTGTATCGATGCACTGCTCCGCATGTTCTGTGTACCCGGAAAAGATAAAATCTTGACCTGCCCACCCACATATGGAATGTACTCGGTCTCGGCGCAGGTCAACGATCTGGAGGTTGTCAAGGTTGATCTCACACCGGGGTTTGCGGCGGACGTGGACGCGATTGGTAACGTCCTGTCGAGCCCGAGGGGGAAGGAGATAAAGTTGGTTTACCTGTGCTCGCCAGGGAATCCTACGGGAGCTTTGATCAACCCCAAGGCGGTAAACCAGTTGCTGAACCATCCCACATGGAACGGCGTCATCGTGGTTGATGAGGCCTATGTGGATTTCTCGCCAGAGGGAAATTCTTTGGCACCCTGGGTCACGAGCTTTCCGAACTTGGTCGTCATGCAGACCTTGTCCAAGGCGTTTGGGCTCGCCGCGATCCGGTTGGGCGCTACGTTCACGAGCGTTGAGATTGCGGCTGTCCTTAATAGTCTTAAGGCCCCTTATTCTATCTCCACGCCTACTAGCGCGCTAGGGTCTGCGGCTCTCGGCGAGGAGGGATTGAAGGTGAAGGAGGAAAATGTGGCCAGTATCATCGCGGAAAGAGAGAGGTTGATCGTGGAGTTGCCCAAGATCCCCGGTGTGGGAAGGTTCCTGGGCGGTTTCGATGCCAACTTCTTGTTGGTCGAAATGCTGGATGCGGAAGGGAGACCGAGTAATGAGGTTGCCCTGAAGGTCTATGAACAGCTTGCTGAGACCCGGGGAGTGGTGGTGAGGTTTCGTGGAAAGGAGACAGGGTGTAATGGTTGCCTCAGGATGACGGTGGGGACGGAAGTGGAAAATGGGGTACTGCTACAGAGGTTGAGGGAAGTGTTGAAGGAGGCGAGGGGGATTTAGAGAGGTGGATACCTATGATTCCCCACGTGGGTGAACAATATACCAAATGAAGAGATATTAGAAGATTGCAGTTGATCCGAAGTATGTAATTCCAGGAAAGGCATGGGTCGGGGAACAACGGAGAGTGAGTACCGGTGTATGGATCTTCCACGCTTGGAATTGACCGACGTAATAGCTAATTCGTTCGCCAATGCGTCTGATCGAGGCGATGGAATGAAATGATGGGTTAAGATACCGTCCCGAGTGAGAGTCCGTGTAACTATGCTACCCCCGGTGGGCCCGTCTTAAGCCACTTTTCCCTAGTAATGCGAATCATACGATGGCGCTGACGGGATCCGCAGCTAGGAAACAACTTAGCGTATAGGCGTGTAATCGGTCCTGCAATAGACGCATCCGGCAATGGTTTGCAGGATTTATTCTGGGCTTCTCCCAAGTGCGGACCCCAATAATTAGGCCCAAACGTAGGTTTTTTTTTGCCACAACTTCTCTCTACCGGGTTTTGCCTACCGAGGTCCCTGACTCGCCCCGGGTGGATGGACGGATGGAATGTACATATGCCGGTTGTTCAACCCGTTACCGATGCGTAGACGGACACTATCATGATCTACTGAGGAACTTTTTTTTCCCCGTCGGTTTCTCCCAGCATCATCACTCGCACCAAAAGCCCAGATGCCCCGAGTGATCCCGCATGCTATACCGTGACAGCTGCTTCTGCTTCGTATCTGCACACGCCCCATGCGAACCAACCCGCTGGTAAACTCGTGATATCATTCGTTATCGGACAACCCGCTACCACACCCACCACCACCACCAAACGCAACTGCAAGTTCGGTCGGTAAACGAGCAGATAATCGATAATCCCAGCAATTTAGGCATTTTATTGTTCAATTGTTGCCGGTGTTGCTTTTCCAAACCGGACTGTCGCCGTTTTCAGCCTTGCATGACGCATCCAGCAGGGTGACATCAATCGATTAATATCGTAGATCGCCATGTGTGGGTTGGGGGTCACAAAGTCTATGTTGAATTGACTCCCCAAGTGAACTTCCCCCCCTACGGTCCCCACGCATGCATACACAACTAATCGCGAAGCCATGGAAAGGAATTGAGTATAAAAACACAAAGACCAGCAAAGCCTGCTCAGCAAAAAGAGACACCCTCCCAAGAAGCAAACAAACCCACGCAAGCCAAGAAAATAAAAAAAAAGAGGGGACGTTTATACTTTTCTTCGCCATTTATGTACCCCCCTACAGCCAAAAAAAAGGAAACACAGAATTTCGTCGTGATGGTCATTACAAGAAGGTTCTCCTAGTACGCACAAAGAAAGAAAGAAGAGAGAAAGGCTTAAAACACGAGAAAATCTAGTTCTTCTCCGGTTTCACGTGCTCCTTAGCAACCTCCTTCTTATTTCCCAGGTATTGCGCAATAGCACCCATCAAGTCGGCCCCCACAACGAAAGCGGATGTAATTCCCGCCTTCGCCTTAGGGATGTAGCCCCCATTCTTCTTATCTCCATCTCTAACCTTTGAGAACTCGTCTTCGTACACTCTGAACACATACTCCTGCTTCTCCTTTGCGAAGTCCTGGCCTCGGACGAACACGTCGGTCACCACCTTCCGTGGATATCCCACCGAGTCGACGACGTTCTTCTTGAGGTTCTCGGTGGTCTCCTTGATGATTGGGAAGCGGCTTTCGATCTTGCCCAGCGACGAGTCGGCGAGTTCGTCGGCCTTGTTTACGAACGGGTAGGCTTTGGAGAGGATCGGTGATAGTGGGGCGATGAAGCGGCTGTAGGCGGATGTGGAGAGCATGATTGTGCGTTTGCCGATGGGGTGCGAGGAGAAGGTGCTGATGCCGTCTGCGACGATGGGGTAGGACCCCAGGCGCTCGAGGGATTTGAGGGTAGAGGGTGAGGGCGGTGGGCTGCTGGTTGATGTTGAGGTGCCGTTAGTGGTCGTGGCGGAACCGTTTTCTGCGTGGGGTGCCATTGCGTTGGATGTGGGCGTGGGGTGTGAATGGATGTTATCTGCGAGGTCAGCAGGAACTATGTCGAAAGTATATATGCGAGGCAGCTCACTGGTGGCGGTGGGCAATAGCAACGGGCGCGATGGTAGTCAAGGTGCCTTCGATCGATAAATGGAAAACATAAGTGAGAGGGGGGCCGCGGGTACTTATTTATGAGAAGAGTTAGGAGACGGACAGGAGGAGGAGGGGGGCTTTCCGAGCCATGGCATGGTGGTGGAGTGGTGGAGTGGTGGAGTGGTGGAGTGGTGGTGGTGGTCGTATCTATCTCGCAACGTAAGTGAGATATTGCGCTCTGCACGTGCTATTGAGGCCTCCATTGCAAGCCCATGCTCGCACGCTAGCTCGCAGGACGATATTAAGCAGGCTGGCCCGCACCGCTTGCTTCAACGCATAGCCCAGTGTTGTTTTTGCCGGGGTGCTGATAGGTGAGCGAGTAGGCGACACCTTAGCCCACCACGTTTGTTCCGGATTCCGGGCAGATAGTGCGATATGGGTGACAGACGGATGGGAGGTACATGCGGCAGAGAAACTGGTCCTTTTTTGTCGCCGCGCCGTTAACTCGATGCATCAGGATCCATCCTATCCGTGGCACTTGCGAGCTGCAGTTGACGCCGCTATCTTGTCCTTAGCGGGAAGGCCGAGCCCCCCATCCAGCGGCCAAAAAATATAATTTGGGGTTACCAGGCGTTCGCATGTGAAGAGAGGCGAGATTGGGCGGTTGGGATTGTGGGTGATCCTTACGCGAGTGATCGCCAACGCGCCGACACTTGCCGGGGATGCCCGGAGGAAAACCGCTCAGCTCTCCCTCCTCCGAATGCCCGCATCACCAGCCGCCGCCACATGTTGCAAGCGCTTCCGGAAGATCCAATTGATAGTGAAGAGCATCACTGGTGCTGCTGAAGTCGCAATTGAGCCCTCGCTACGCACCAGGAGCGAGAGCGCAGGGGGAGGTTGAGAGTACCTGGGCGCTATTGAAGCTGCTAGGATCCAATCTGAAGTTCTGGTTCTCACATGCCAACTCGGAATCGCAATTTGTGACTCACGGAAATATCGCTGGGACTACGGTACTGCTGGTTAGACCTTTCTCGCCACTGCAAACCACAGTTCCGACTGTGAGAGGATACCTGTGGAAATACGCACGTCCATACGCAATCGTTCATGTGCCGGACGTTTCCCGCCCCAGGCCGCTTTTAGCTTAGGCATGGTGTTTTATCTTGGTTCGTGAGTTTTTCCGCTACAACCCTTTCATGTATGCACGGCTTCTACCGTATCCCGCCGCTTGCGGGAGCATCGGCAGGAATTTTGGAACGAAATTCTCTGCTCCCCGGGTCCATTGGGTGGCTTTTCACGAGAAGGTGTGCTGCGAAGCTAGGCTCTCTTTCTGCTGGACGGTTGTCTGTGCCCGTGGCCGAGGTACGTCATTTGGGCATCAGGAAAACCTTGGAATGCGTTCGATGAATTGCGATTGTGGGTTGTGACTGGTTGGGGCGGAATCACGAGGAATCGGCAGGTGTGGGATTTGGATAGAGCTGTCTGGATGCGAGAGGACCCTGGGCTCGGGGGGCGTTTTTTGACAGCCTTCATTACCATGGAGCTGCCTAGTCTTTTTTTCAAGAGGGTGCGGAATACGAAGTCGGTATCATGTGTTTATCACGAGCCGTACGACTGGGGTCCCTTATCACCATCAATGCCATACCATACTAGGCTTCTCCCGTGGGGGGCGAAATAGCAATCCGGTGGATCGACAGACAGCTCCTCCCTCGGTCTGGATATCTGCCAGGCTACAGGAGGGCCTGGATGGCACTGAAGCTTGGGATTGGAATGCTGTATGTAATTGAGGGAAATTGGAGACTTGACAGGCGATGTCTGACCGTCGGGTTGGCTTGTTCCACCAAAAGGATCATACTCGCATCGATATATTCCGTTTGACGGACGAGAGAAGATGTTCTGTCCGAGGTATAGCGGACAGAGAGGTGCGATACGAACTGGGGCGGAGCACCGGTGAGAAGGAACATTCCAGGTTGTGCATTGATAACATACGTCACATATACCCAGATTAACGCTGGGCATAAAGTTTGACCGGTAAATGGGAGAGTGCTTTTGAGAACACTAGCAATCGGTAATTGTTGGCAAACTCGAGCTGCTGTGCCAGTTCGTGCGGACATATCGATGGACCGTAGTCGTGCGGTACTGTTCGGGACGTCTGGATACGCAACCCCGCTTAAAGTCTGAGCGGGTTCTGGGGAGAATAATAACGATGATGTCGTCTGTCTGTAGGTAGTTGTGGTTCTGGCCATTGTGGGTAGCGAATGATCGTTTCATGGAGTCTGAGGCGGGAATATGAGATCAAGACACTGTTTTTTTCCAGCATAGGTTCGATATAATGTGAATTTTCAAGTATCGATACCAATACGTGCTGCTACAACTGATCACCACATGCGCATCTCCCGCCCTCAAGCCCTTATGATACGTACGTGATGAGGCCAAGTCTAAACTGTCTACCTCTCAAACCCGTTTCTGAAGCAATGATAAGGTGCCAAAGTGGCAGAAGCCTCTGGAGATCATGAACGTTGGCAATTGCTCAAGAAGTCACTCGCCCTTCGTTTATAGGAACATTATAGCACGAGTGATTCTTCATGCATCTAGTCACCATCACCTGAATAACTGCCTTTTAACCTTGTTTGACCGTGGTGGTGGTGGCTATAGTAGTGGCCTTGCTGTTTCCGGAAAACCCCGCCGCATGGAACTAACCTAATCCCTCATGATCCAGCTTCACGGGCTCAGGAATCAGCTCTGGGCTGCAATACCGTATCTATGAAACTCGATATCAAACGCTATACTGAAATACCGTATCCGTGAACTCGATGTCAAACGTTTCACTAAAATTCGTGGCGAAGTGACTTGGCCGCGGTCCTGGTGCGGGTGGCTTAGTGTCTTATCACCGAGTAGATACGGGTATCCTATCTTAAGCTCGCATACCTACTAAGGGGGCTGATATGCGGGCTTGATCCCTGTCTGCCAGCAGTTAGATAGTAGGTGCAGAGCAAATTCCAAAGCTAGAAAGGCGTCACCAAAGTTGCTTCCATGTGCTTTTGAGGATGGAATGTGGGTTCTAGAGATCGAGATCGATTGGATGTGTGTGGGCTGCAGAGGTCGATACTGGCGTCTTCTCTGTCACAGGGATACGCATAGCTACCTAAGGCCCATATCTTCCATTGAGGGTGCTCATCAACTCGACAGGGCTAGAAGCTTCGTGCTCACTCTGCTCTTTGAACCTAGCAATCGTGGGGGGTGTAGTTAGGCACAGTTGCGAGCGGAGATGGTGGGCTTGTTTGGGTGGGGAGCGTGAACTTTATATGGCAGGCTAGAGCGGCTTTCTGCTAATGTTGTATCGAGGGTGCCACTAATGCGAGTGATTCTGCGTGATACTCGCTCTGAACGTAGATCATTTACAACGGTCTGACTGGCCGGGTCTTGCGCAATAAAAGCTTGTCAATGGAATTAATCTCATGGCAATCTAATATTGCTGTTTTGAAGAACTCATCACCTTAGCTCTTTTGAGCTTATCTTGATGAAATGTATCATATGGTTATTATGTAGTGCAGAGAAAGTGTATTTACCGACAGGTGAAGTTTGGGCGAGCATTCAAAATGGAATCTTTTGCTTTCCAGGCGAGGATAAAATGTAAGCTATTGCGGAGAACAGGGAGGATGGTTGGAATTGGGAAGCAAGGCAGGAATAAAAAAAGAGCAAGTTAGGGAAAGAAAGACTACGGATTAGTTTCTGGGCTTTGTACGGGGCTTTTAATGGCCGGCAGCACCGCCTATTGATTCCATGGCATATGGCAAGTCTCAAGCCATTGGGTGGTTTTTGGTTCTCTAGGAACAAGGGTTTGTGTTCGGACAGAGATCTTAAATTTGTACTGGCACAACTAATGACAGATGACATCTGAACCTCATCAGTCGGTATAGTACGTGTCACAAGCCGTTTTTTTTTTCAAACGATGTGAGTTCAGGCCCACCGTGAATCGGATAGGCAAGACTGGTCAGAGTTTTATGCTCCTGGGTTATAGCTTACTACTCTTCATTGTATTGGTACAAACTGGCCTTTGTTGATTAATCGATTGTAATAAAGAAATCATCCTATTGCATGAGGTAGTGAGGCTGTTGCTGCAGTTGAGGTGGTAGCTATATAGACACACTAGTACTTGCAGAGAGGGTGGGGGGGATTTGACATAAGCAGTATTCCTAAGGAGGTAGCCCGGCCAGATTTCAACTCTGCCGGATATGGCCAAGGATAAGGTAGGCCTGCGACACAACGACTGGGCCAGGCTAATCTGTTCAGAGACCAGAAAAGTTATGGAACCACAGAGTCACAGTCTGCCAAGAGAATTACTACTCTCAGTACAACTTTTGCTTCGGTGATCAAAGAAAACCCAAGTTGGTGAAGGAGTTGTTCTTGCGTTCAGAAGTTTTCTTTCAAGGAGCGGGATTGCGGGTGACGAGAATATCTAGGGACAAAGGCATGAAGAAACTGGGGTTATGTTCCTATACCACTGGCAGCCCGTCAGCTATTTTCGCAAGCTCAGTCAGCAGACTTGCGAGCGACAAGAAATCCTGGGAACGAAAGCAAGATAAAGGTGATATTGACTGATAGAACTCGAGTCCTAGTTCAAGAAATCAGAGTTTGGTGTGTTGTCACGGTAGATCACTCGAACAAGGCGCGCCCTCGACATAGCATTAGCAGGAGGCCGCTCTAGGCTACCGTAGACTGGATGCTCCGCCCTGACCGGAGTAATGGTCTTAAGTTCCGTTTCGACAGAAAGGTCATGTGACTGATGAAAATTACGTGTATTAGCAGCATGAAGAATTCTCTGCTTGCTGGATATCACTGGATAGTTGGAGATGCTGCCACTACCGCTGATATCAAAGCCCTCCTCTCTACACCCCCCTCTCCCTCCCCTCCCCCTTTTCACCTTCTCCCTCCCCCTCCTCTCCCTCTCTCTCACCTTCTCCCCCCTCTCTTGAGGTCTTTGTGTGCGCAAGTTACGCAGCGATGACGTCACGCGTGCAGCGTCACGGAACGTCACTCACAATATGGCAATTCATGAGAGATTAGTCGGTATCTTGGCGTCTTTCCACCTGCTGTATCACGTGACCATTATCATCAAACTTCACTCGTTTTGCCAAGAACTCTTTCACCCTGCAACTTTTTGTCGTGCATAGTCTTAAGTAAACTTAAGACCACTTCAGCAGTTACCGAGTTTTGGAGGTTCGATGTAATGATGGTGGTGGTGGAGGGTGGAGGGTTGAAATAGCAGAGACAACAAATCAGCCATCACTTAGGTTTCTGAGAAGTTTCTCCAGTGCTTGGTCCAGAGTTGAGTTGAACAGAGATATTGCTCATGCCGCTGCCGTATCTTTCCCGTGACCGTGGTCGACTGTCAGTTCCCGAGTCCGGACATCTGCTTACTCCAGGTTGCAGGGAGAGGATAGCTAAACTCGTCGTCGTGGAAATGGTGAGAAGTTGGAGTAACAAGTCTAGCGTGCTCACAATCGAATCCGACCCAGAAGAGACAGATACTAAGTATTGTACTGTACATATCATGTATTCTACGCCATCCACACACCCGTCTATCGACAAGCATAAGAATAAGCACGTTTTCATGCCTTTAAAACGCCAAATGCAAAACGCGCAAACCTCGGCAAACCGGAACGCCAAAAGAAGCATACAGAAGGGACATCCTTTACTCACCCACTCACTTACCCACTCACCCATCCCCTTCGCTGACCTTCGCCAGTTTCGCACCTCTATTATTCCTCTCCCTCTTCTTTGCGCCCTCCTTAAGAGCATCCCACCTCTCCTTAACTTTGCTAAGCTTCTCATTTTCTGCGCGTATCCGCTCCATCTCTCCATTCCTACTCCGCAGCTCTTGTTCGAGAAGCTTAACCCTACCTTCCATCTCAAGGACTGCCTCCCGTTCCACTTCCAATTCGCCAACTTTCCTCCCTTCACTGTAGGTTTCCTCATCTTCCTCGTCATTGGGAACGTGTAACCAGCTACGGCGTTGTGCTTGCGAGAGGACATCATTGAGTTGGCCTGCGCCGCCCCCGCCGCGAGTTTTGGAGAGTGCAATGATACTGGACTTGAGCTCCTTCTCACTCTCTCGCGTTTTCTGCTGCCACTTATTCATGCTCCTCGATAACTGTTCCAAAGTTCGGCGGAGGGTAGAGTTCTCGAGCTGCAGCTCTTCCAACGTCTTCTCATGACCGGCGAACTTTGCGGTTTCTTCGTCGCGCGGCTGCCGCAGGGAAGAAGGAACGGGTTGTTGGGCGTGATAGGATCTTGAGCGCCGGGCGGTTTTATCTTTCTCCTCTTCAACCGTGGTTGGGGTGCGTTGGACAACGTTGGCGTAGCTCATGGTTCCGCCAGAATAGGGTACAACGTAGAAGCTCTCGCCCCCGGCACCTGGGGCATCGTTGAGTCCTAGATTTCGACCGCGGCCACGTCCTTGGGTCCATCCCTTTGGAAGCACATCGGGTGGGATCTCGTTATCTGAGGAAGCTGTACCGACGGGTAGACCAGTAAAGGCGAGGGATGCGGTGAAGGGGGAGCCGATCTTGGTGATGAGGGAGTTTAAGGAGGAGTAGAATTTTGAGAAGGAGGCATCTGTTGAGGGCTCGTCTGGCGGGAGAAGGGAGAGCGGGTTTGTGGTTGGTTTCGACGAGGAAGGGGATTTGTCAGACAGTGAATGGCCTCCAGAACGGCGGCGAGAAGAGGACGAGGCGGTGGTTGCGGTAGTTGAATTTGCGCTGCGTGGGGGCGGAATACCGCGGGCAGAAGCGAGATTAGTAGCTAGGGAGGAAGTGGATTTCTGGAGACGCGCGGGATAGTGAGGAGTTCCCGCGAAGGGGAGCTTCGGTGCCGTATCTTTTTTGCTGCGGCCTGCATCATCTGAGTCACTGGCTTCAGTTACAGGCTCCAGGCCTCCAGAGGATACTGGCGCCTCTGCCTGCCGCTTCAGACGCTCCGCCCACCGCGTATGCTCTGCAACTAGGAGCTCGAGGGTGCGGTGTGCTTCAGGGTCGCGTGTAGTTTTTGCGGCCGAGGCGAAGGAGGTTGCGGCAAGCGCGTGGGAGGAGGCGGCGGCGATAAGAGTGGACTGGCTGTGGGGAGATGAGGAAGAGCTGAGAATATTTGAAGCTTGGACTGCGTGTTGATGAGCCTTTGGAGTGTCAGCATGTAGGGAGTTTGACTGCCTGGAGGGACGAAGCGAAGTTACAAGAGTTAGAGGTGAGTCCTCCATGGAACACCAGGAGATGAAGCGTTCGGGGTGTAAATTTGCAGGCGCGAATAGGTAGTAATGGTTGTTTGTATTTGTGGTTGTGTGTATGTGGTTGGTACTTCGTATAGCTGTGATAATGATGATGGTAGTTCAGCTGTGGTGTCTTGGTGTGGAGGGGAAACTTGCAGGGTCGCTTGTCGCACACACCGCTTTTCTTGGTTTCATGTGTGTGCACGCATTACTTTGCGATAGCTGAGTAGATGCTCAGGAGTCCAAGTCTTGAGTAAATTGGGTTGGGTCAAGGCAGCAGCATCTCACCATCGCCCATCGCCATTCTCCAGTCTTACTCGTCTACCTCCCAGCTAACCTTCAATATACTTTACTTGGTTTAATTTCTTCGTTCTCCTTAGTTACTTCCTGTGCATCCTGTCGAGAACAGAGCTCACTCATCCATATATCCATACTCACTCTCTGAGCTTCTTCCCGCCACAATCAATTCCCGCAGACACAAGAAGGAGGCTGAGAAATGTCAACTGCGGATCTCCAGCCCGCACCAATTCAAGCAACACCCCCCGGAACGCCAATAGCAGCCACAGAAACCAATAGTACAGGGAAGCGCCTTCTGTTTGGTCGCAAGAAGAAATCAGCCATCAACTTGGGTAGCTCGCCGTCCACAAACACATTAACATCGCAGTCGGGCTCAATACAAGGCAACGGGAGTGTGGAAAGCCTGGGTGGAGCTGCGGATGATGGTACAAGCGCGGTCAAGAAGGGGGTCAAGAATGTCTTTAAACGCAAAACAAAGATCGAGAATCCAAATACGGGTAGTTCGACTGGTAACAAAGATGAGAATGCCGGCGTGATAGGTGGCGGAGCGGTTCAAGAGGGTGATAGCAACCAGTATGAAGATGGTGCGGGGAGCTTAGGAGGAAGCGACGAATCGGATTCTCAGACGTAAGTATTGGTTTACTCCGCTCAGTCGATACCGTGACGCGTTCTTTGTCTTCTTTCCGTTAAATGCTGATATACTATTCTGCCAATAACTCCAGTCCCTCAAATCGTCGCCAAAGAGACCCCACGGCATACCTATCTTCGGTGCCGACAACACCTACTACAGCATCAAACAAAACGTCCGGAAAGTCCAAAAATTTTGGCCGACGAAGCACATCTCCTATGGCTGCACTTGCGCATACGAACGCATCCTTCGATACCGCGGGGAAATCCCAGTTGGAAGAAAATACAAAGAGCCCGACAACACTAGAGGCCCGTCCATCTACATCCGCAGGAGAGTTACGCCCTTCGCTAGATCGGAGTCGTCGTGTAGGGAGGGTGTCGGTCAGTACTTCAGATGCCAGCGATATATCTCCGGTTTCTGCGGCAGGTCCGGCTGCCGCTGTTCCGGGTGCCGTGGCTGCTGCTAATCGCCGAATGTCCGTTGGAGTGAGATTAACAACCAAATTCTCGGAATCACCCGATGCCGCACCGATGACGACTATAACTCCTCCTACGCCCACCGATTCAACTGCGCATTTTCCACCGAAGACTCCAGTAGGCGCAATTGTGAACGCAACAAACGGAAGTGGGAGCCGCACCAACACACTAAGCAATGCTCCCAGTAAGCTCTCACAGAGCATGACCAACGAAAGTGCCACATCATCGGATAGCCCAAATCCTACCGGTGGCGGCTTTTTCCAGTCCATGTTCTCTGCAGCTCACACTGCTGCTACAAGCTTGACAAACAACATCCCTTTGAATCTGGCTAACAACCAGGGTAATCGAGACCGAAGCACGACTGTCGACTCGGCCGACACTGCAAAGAGCTCAACTGAACCTTCGAGAGATGTTTCTTCACCTTTGGATGAACAGCAACGAGAGCGAGAACCTGCAGTCAAAACGCTAGGCATGGGAGAGCTTAATCTTGCGACGTTGGGAATTGTTCCGGACCCGGTGGCGACTACGCAAACGGATGGAGTAAACGTAGTCTCTGCACGCAGTAATGGAAGTAGGGATGATATAGGCCTCAGGGAGCATAACAAGAGATATTCAGCTCCACAATCGGCTACAGCCGCTTCCGGTGGGTTCGAGACACCTAGAGAAAGTCCTATCACATCTCGCACGACGCCATTTGCCGACGATGTGCCTTTTCGGGGGTCTTCAAACACAGTTCGAGCCAGCTCTGTTGGCGATCTCACCCCAGATAGGAATAGTCTAATCGAGCCGATTGATGAGGATGACGGAACAGATGGTGGCACGAAAAGATCAGGAAGCGTTCGAAGTGGCGGGGGTGGGAGCGGAGGTGGAGGCGGGACGGCGACGGCGATAGCAAAGAGACACCGAGGATCGTCAGCCGCGTCTCAAGGAACCTTTCTATTGCCTGTACCAAAACCTTCTGGGTTTGCTGTGGCCAGCACAAAGCGGAATCGAGATTTTCACAACCTTTTTAAATCAGTACCCGAGGATGATTATCTAATTGAAGACTACGGTTGTGCTTTGCAGAAGGAGATTCTGCTCCAGGGGAGGCTGTATGTGTCCGAGAGACATATATGCTTCTATTCGAATATTCTTGGATGGGTGACGACCTTAGTTATCTCCTTTGATGAGGTTATGAGCGTCGAGAAGAAGAGCACCGCGTTACTATTCCCGAATGCTATTGTTATCCAGACACTGCACGCCAGACATGTATTCGCAAGTTTCATATCGCGAGACTCAACCTATGACCTCATACTTGGATTGTGGAATGTGGGTGATTCACAGATTGTGAACGGTAACGGAGAAGCTCATCTGGACGGCGTACCTCCAGGAGGCGATAGTGGAGATGAAGATGACGATGAATACGAGGATGACTCCGAAGATGAACTCGGTGAATCGTTCATGGATGCCGGCGACGGCCCGTTCGAGGACAATGACAACACTCCAATTGCTGTTGTGTCAAAAAATCCTAGTAGGAAACCTTCTCAGCTGCCGATTAGCAATGTTGCCGCAACTGGAGATAATACGGATGGAGGCAACAACGCTGTCGGCGACTTTCCTGGGCCAAAAACCCATACACCAACGGTTTGTGGTGATGATGATAAGCATTATGACAAGCTTCTATGTGACGAGATTCTGCCAGCTCCAATAGGGCGGGTTTACTCGTTGCTATTCGGCGCGGCATCCCATCCCTTTCTTACACAACTACTATCTGAAGAAGAGAAGGTCCTTGAGTTGCAAATACCCAACAACGGTGAATGGGTTGACCAAGATGGAAAGAAAACAAGAAATTTTTCGTACGTTAAGCCTTTACCTGGAAGTATCGGTCCAAGTAAAACGAGGTGTCACATTACGGAAACCATGGATCACTACGATCTCGAAGATCATGTCAGTGTAACGGTATCCACATCTACTCCTGACGTACCGTCCGGAGGTGTGTTTTCGGTTAAAACGAGGTACTGTCTCATGTGGGGAGAAGGCGGTAGTACTAGGTTAATTTCCAATTGTGCTGTCGAATGGACCGGGAAGAGTTGGATTAAGGGTACGCTTCCAATCTTACTTCGTCGTCGAGATTTTATCTGACAAGTGACAGGTCCAATTGAGAAGGGTGCCAACGACGGACAGGTTAGTTACAGCAAGGTACTTCTTTCATGCCTGCGAAGAGAAATCGCCCCCAAGCGTGCTGCAGGCGGAAGAACCGGAGGAAAGGGAAAGGGCAAGCGCCGGAATGCGGGAACAGGAGATGTCGGACGAACATCTGGAGGAGCCGGGGGGGCTGCCACTACAACGACAACACCAAGCCCCGATTCTTGGGGTATACTGGAGCCGCTGAAATCCTTCTTTGGACCTATTGCGGATATCTTCGGACCCTTACTTCCTGCAAACTTTGGTGTCATTGTAGTTACGGTATTAATCACTTGGTTTCTGTCGGGTATGATTCGGCCGGCGGCAAATCAGGGTGAGGTGATGAGGAGGGGAACTCCTCAACGTTGGGAGGCTCGGCGGTATTGGGAGGATAGGTGGATGGGCGCGGAAGAGGGACTTTGGGAGTGGCTTGAGGATAGGGCAGGCATCGATAGCATTCCGAACTTGCAGCAGAGGGAGGGAAGACGAAAATCTTTTGAGAAGAAGTTTGCCAACGCTGCGGGTTCGGTAATGAAGGATCGTCAGGTGGAGGAGGCGATTTCCGTTATGAAAGAGAGGTTGATCTCGTTGGAGAGGATTGTGGAGAAGAAGTCGGGAGGACGCGAGAAGGAAAAGGAGGAAAGGGGGGACAAGGGAAATCCTGAAACCGCTCCGGAGTTGTGAGTCGAGCATGAGAGCGGCAGTTGCAGCGATCTACCATCATTTACCAGTTGTCAGCGGGTTTGAGCATTTATGTGGGTTTTCTATCGTTTTCTTTCTTGAGGCGCTTCGGGTTTGGACGGCTTTTTCTACTTCGATCTGTTTCGCATTTTTCATCAACCACCGCGTTGTATCGTTGCTTCCTTACTCCCCATTTATATATACTGGCTAGCTAAGTTCTCTTTGGCATATCAGTTGTGTTATCTCTTGAGACATTTCTGCCTATACAATTAAATTTCAGATGTTTATTTCTGTTTAGGGTGATCGTCAATGTCTTTGCAGTGATACTATTCTAAAAAGTCAAGTCGCTACAGCTTTGGCTGTGTTACACGTTGTTTGGAAACACTTTTAGAACCCTCTTTCTCCTTCTCGGCTTCACACGTAACGTCAATAGACTAGAAATGGTAGGCATGGCAGTTAATCAAGGGGTTATGTACTTTCTTTTTATAGAGTATAGTCCCGGAGAAGCATCGAAGTATTCATGGGTGATAAACTATGACTAAAAATTAAACTTAAGAAGCGCAGGCGACCCCTTCGGGCACTCCACCCTCCCTACTCTCTCCGTAGTTAAACTATTCGCCCAATGAGTCGGATACCAGTGAAGGGATTTCCCTTCAAACCCATCTGGTGTGGAGGCTTTCGTTGTGTCTGCTAGTAGGAAGTAAAATGCGAGCGTAACTCCGACGTCTTTGTCTGAGTGATGGGCAATGATCTCATGCAAGCCATCCCAAAAGCCATCCCAAAGGTTGATGAGGGGATCCACGAGAGGAATTGGTCTCGTCTCATGGACACGCGTGGTATCTCTAGACAGTGTCTGGAGCATTGTGGGTATCAAAGCTTGATTGTATATGTTCCGTCCCATACACCAACCCTTCCCGTTGGCCAACCAGTCGATCCATAGGCAACAGAGTTGCCCACTTGGCAAGTAGGTGAGTCTATTGGCCAACAGGCAGAGTTGGTGTAAAGGTCAACACATAAGCAAAGCGGCTGACCAGTTGGTCAAGTTCAATTCATAAATTGCAGTAGGTTTCGATTGCAAGCTTCTTCCTTTCTCTAAATTTCATATTCACTCAAGTAGCTTATCCTTCGTGTCCCTTCAGGGCCTCCGCTTGCCGTCCTTTGTTGTTGTACCAGTACTTTGTCCTTCTACCTCTGTATGTGTTTGCTTCTCGTAGAAATTACGGTAATAGTGGACAGGTTGTAGTAGACGAAATTTTAATGCAGACTCGGGGGTAGAGGGTTATGAAGTCGAGAAGATCGTAGTGGTGTAGAAACGTCACGGTGGCCGGGTTTTGAAGTGTCGTGGTGGTAGAGAAACCTCCTCACAGTCACCCATTTGGCACAGCAGTCGGTATTCTCAGTTGGTATACAGGTTGGCCCATTATCAAGAACTCGAGTTGGCTCATGGGCCGACCAGTTGGCCAACGGGAAGATTTGGCGTACGGGTCGGAGCATATACCGTATGTCTAAGCCATTGAATCTCGGTGAGTACAGGTAGATACGGTGTCCGTCTGCTCTGAGAGTTTTGTTTCCCAGTAGTTTCAATTTTAGCTTCAGATAGATCTGGTATTAATTCTCAAACGTGTAGTATAGTCTCGCAGGTACCAGCTCCGACCTTCCTCTAACCAACTGTGAAGTTTGCAGCCTCTTGAGCGCAGTTTCGAGTCGAGACATGTGGTTGCAGTGTTTCCGGTGGTTGAAGAAGGAGTTGTTTCATACAGCAATACCATTGTAAGCTATAGCCATATCCATTGGCGTTGGATACGAGATCTTGCTACACCAGTCAGATTCTATCGCGCAGCAGGCGTCATCCACCTGACGGCTACCACCAGAAAGAACTGTGAGTGAGACAGTTTGGGGCTGAAGTTGTCTGTAAGCTGTTGTGCTTCTTTGTCTACACTCTGACTTCATTGTATGAGCTAATTGTCTCGCCATTTCCCCCTTCCAGTCAAGTTGCATTCCAACCCACTTCATTTTTGAGATGTGGCACAGCCGTAACTGGAGAGACTAACTCTCCTACTACTTCTGCTATTCTCTTTCAGACTTAATGGGGGTTGGGATGGTGAGATAGAGATAGCTCTGGCAAGGCAGAATTGCAGCAAATTTTTGATGCAGCAATCAATACGAGAGCGGGCAGCGGCCCAATCTCCTTACTAAGAAGGCAAAAAGTCTCTTTACTTAGAGAACTAACTTATTCCCCTCAGAACCAACTTGACTTCTGAAAGTCACGATGCCACATAGGGTTGTATTCAAAGACAATTGCTCTAGAGGGAGATCGAAGTGTGCCGTCTGTTCCGCTTAACAACGTGCCTAACCACTTATCCTTTGGTGAAGTATCACGGGAAAAAAAATTCCCTCAGCAAAGCGACTGTACTACTCGTATAAACTCGGCACCGTCTTGCCGAGTTTATTTATGTTCTACTGCACGAGACAGACCGAGAAACCAGAAACGGAGTAGGTATGATCGGTGTGAAATCCTGGGCCCATGATGTCTGTCTACAACCGTTCAGATACGATTAAACTCAGCGTCATCTGTTCCCCTATCACCTACTTTATACGATGTATGCGTTGGATCAAGCCATCAGGTTATTTATGTCGTACGGTCAGATAACCCTTCTTTGGTTACTTTCTCAACGGCTGTGCCCGAAGGGCTTACATACCAGTATCGTAGCTTTGTTCTCAACCCACAGAGCTCTGTGAGATGAACATACCCACGAGGAGAAGGTGAAGAGGCACTGCCACCTAATAAGCAATTGAAGGCTTGTTGCTCGGTCCAAAGCTAGAGTATCGGTGCTAGGTGAACATTGCAAGGCTCGGCTCCGTCAGCAATAAGGAGAATGTCCGCTCACTCATTCACTCCGAAAATATATATTTTAGCATGGCTCAATAAGGCGCAGAAAATCCTACGTCAATGAGAGGCCCCATTTAGGCGCCAGGCGCGCAGTGCTCAGGGTTTGTTGAAGCCACACCACCAAAGGTTAGGTCGGTATCCCAAAGGTTCGGCACCACAAGCTCGATCTAGCTCAGTCAGCCTTGCCAGAGGAAGGGTCCGGTGACATTCCGACGCCCCAGCGCGTGAATTTCGGACCACATTGAACGAAGGCCTGTATTCTTCAAAGCCTTGCTCATCCATTAGATTTTTGTTCTGATGCCTAAGTTGGCCAAATGCAAGCTGATTAGCTGATCTCTCGATTCAGCAAGCACAGCCCCACGGCGAGCGATGCCGTTGCATGTGGTGGTGGTTGGTTGTGACGGAATTGAGAACTCAATCTCGTATTTGAAGATAGGGAGCGACAGCGGATAGAATGTTGCCGTAGTCCCTGGAAGAAGTTGAAGTATCAACAGCTGGGGTGCATTGAAGTAGAGAGTGCAAGTATGAGAGGGCTGAGTCAGCGACATGAAGAAGAGCCATGCCAAGCGATTTGGTAGGCAGGGATCAGGGGCAAGGGGTCAGGTGCAGTCCCTAGTTACCCCAGATGGTGACCTCGTTATGAACCTCTGTGGAACGAGCAGCCACCAACAAAGCTTCTCAAACGGTTATTTAACTTCGCTATCCCCATCTCACTTCCGTTTCTATCTCGCTGCATAATAATTCACACCACCTCTACAATCCACAAACTTCTTCGTCTCCTCCATTCTCAACGTCGCCCCAATGACCGACTCCAAGCAACCCGCAGAGAGCAATAGCGGCTTCCTTGCTGCTACCTCCACAGCTCCCTCTACTATCCCATCCGCTATCCCGAGAAGCTCCCATACTGATACTCCACTAATTACCGTGCAGCCCGTGAGACATGGGGAACTCCAACCTTCATATGCACAGAACCTAGGTACCATGGAGCTCTTCTTTATTCCATTTCGACTAATCCTGACTCCCGCGCATAGGTGTTCGCGACGATGATGCTGGTGACGGTATCTACGGTGCATTTATCAACGGTCTCGGCACGTGTATCGGCTTTTTCGGCGCAATCCCTTGCTGCTTTATATGGTATACACCCTTCTACCAATCTTTCCCATCAATTGCCTTTCTGACTTTTACAGTCCGAACCCCTACAAACCCGTCTCTCAGGGCAACGTGGGACTGGTGACCAAGTTTGGTCGTTTCTATCGCGCTGTCGACCCCGGTCTTGTCAAGATCAACCCGCTCAGCGAAAAACTTATCCATATCGATGTCAAGATTCAACTATGTGAGGTTCCGCAGCAGGTGTGCATGACCAAGGACAATGTCACAGTTCACCTCACTTCTGTTATCTACTACCACGTCATCTCTCCACATAAGGCTGCCTTTGGAATCTCGAATGTCAGACAGGCCCTCATTGAGCGAACCCAGACCACACTGCGCCATGTAGTGGGCGCGCGCGTCCTTCAGGATGTCATCGAGCGCCGCGAGGAAGTTGCGCAAAGCATTAGCGAAATAATCGGCGACGTCGCAGAGGGCTGGGGTGTGCAGGTTGAAAGCATGTTGATTAAGGACATCATCTTCTCTCGGGAACTGCAAGACTCACTCTCCATGGCTGCACAAAGCAAGCGCATCGGAGAATCCAAAATCATCGCAGCCCGCGCTGAAGTCGAGGCGGCCAAGCTGATGCGACAAGCTGCCGATATCCTGAGCTCTGCGCCCGCAATGCAGATTCGGCAACTCGAGGCCTATCAGGCCATGGCTAAGAGTGCTAACTCAAAGGTTATCTTTGTCCCAACAAACAATACTACCTTGTCTGGCAGCTCGTTCTCTAAAAATGGGGAGGGCTCTTCGAAAGATGCGGAGTCCGGCGGTTTTGACACCAGCTATCATCAGGCGTTGAACGCCCATGTTGCATCCGAGCTTTAAATGAATTAGCTGGATGAATGTTTCCTTTGTTCACATGATGAATAATGACATTTTGTTTTCGTTCTGTGGTTGAAAAATGGCGTTTCGTTGGAAGGGTTATTAGGTAATATGTTGGGTGTTCAACAATAGGATGAGTACGTACGGGTTTTTTCTGGAGGAAATTCCTCATTTATTGCGGTGGATGTAATATGTTTCTCACCGTCTGGCGAATGTTAAGTAGTTTAATGATACGGTACAAATGAGTTTGTGAATAAATAGGGGACCCTGCGATGTGTGCGAACGAGGTTTGATGATCCCGTCTGACCCCCACGAAGCTCGGCCTCTTACGCACTATCCTGTGCAGCCTTTACTCACTCGGTGATTGCCGCCGTAACAATGGACAGAAGGGACCTGCCAAAAAGACCAAATCGTTGCATCAGCAATTTTAGATTAGGGTTTCCCATTTGTATCTCAAGTCTCGGAGTATATATCACGTTCGAGGCCAGTAATTGTATTTCAAAGCAAAGGCAGAATAGACTCTTTTCCTTCTACATCACCAAAAATTTCCTTGCTAGAAGGTTTAGGTAAACACAACCTAGCAAATAACTCTAGGTATCATGCCGTCGAAATTGGCGGTTAGCTCCACAATGGCAGCTTAGTACCGCCTCGGTCACATTAAATATCAAACGTCTACCTAGCGCTAAACCTACACTTCGAGGTTGGTGATTTGTGTTACATATATACTTGGATCGTCTGTTACGGCCTTGTATGAAGGTAGTGGCTTTGTATCAGGATATGGCTTGTATCAGGATACAGGGTGATGCGTCTCAGTCAGATAAGTGCGTGTGCATACGCGTATGGCAGACCGTACACATATGGTCCTTGTGGCCTCGATAGATAGACACAACCAACCAATCATCACTTTCAACAATTTGCACCACAAAGTTTCGAGTGATCAAACATGAGCCTTGTTTCCGAGTTAATTGGTCATGAACGGTTCTAGTCCTCGCCGTAGATTAGCATCCTATATTTGCGGGTTTGTTTCCGGGAACAAACTTTCCGGAGAGAGTCCGGAAACCATCTCACCCGGTAGAGTCTGTCTTGTTGCCCGGTGATTGCACGCGGCGTTGGATGGATCGAGGACAGCAGTTTCCTTTCTAGTCCAGATATCGTTTTGGTAACTTCTTTCGGGTAGAATTTAGAACTGGAAAAAAAGGTAGACCAGTCAGATTTTGTCAAGAGATGAGCGCGCCTATTTTACAACCTGCTGCGCGGGCAAAACAAGAAGCCGTTACCGCCTTGCCGCGCCCGCTAAAGCCCTCCGCGAGTAAGAGCTCCCGACCGGAATTACCTCCAGTGGAGGTATTGTGTCACAGTAATGAGTAAACACCGACCGGATTTGTAAAAGAATGACGCACTGCTGGGAGTATGCTTAGAAATTGACCGGTGCCATGTCGCTTGTATTCGGCTATGCTATTATGGTACGGTAAAGTGGTCAAAATACTATTTCAACGCATGAAATTAATGGAATTGGGTAATTTCATGCATACTAATACCTAATTTCAGTAGTTATACACCACATCAGCTTATAACTTCATGTAGTGGTCAGCATCATTTAACATCATATACCAACTAGCAGAATTCAGTGTTTATGCACATGAATTAGGAATTTTGGAACTTAATGTACATCAGATACTGGACTTTGCAAATTATTTTTGATGCATGATTTAGGAAATTCAGTATTTAATGTGCATCAGGTTCTAAAAGTCCTTATTCATGTGCACCGGCACCAAATTCCACATTGTCAGCTATATATGACATCATGCTGCAATATCATTAAATTCACAACGTTGTGCATGGAATTTGCAGAATTGGGTGTTGGTGCAAATGAATTTACCCATTCCACTAATTCCATGTATGACGTCGTGAAATGGTATTTTGTCCAATTTACACCACCATATGCTGCTGTACCATAACATAACAATATGGCATTGCGGGTAAATGCATCTTTCTTTGCCATTAGTTTTCGTTTGTTTCACTTCACAGTGGGTACGGTTGGACTGCTCTCGTTCCCAGAATTTCTCGTCGCTTGCAAGCTCGTCTGTCAAGACGGCTAGTTTTCGTACGCACGGTTAGACGAGAACCGAGGTCTTTTTTCTTTTGGCGGGCAACGGAGATTGGCATTGCCGTGATGTGACGCAACTCTTTGAAAATCTGGGGTATATAAGCAGATGTTGCATTTAGCGCTAGTAAATTGATGATCGGCTGGTTATTATTTGATACGGGTTGATAGCGGGACAGTATGCGGGCGGCGGGCTTATCAGAAGAATTGATTATATTTTACCGTGCCCCTGGGTATTCCCTATCTATAAACAAAGAAGTACATGCGCTCCTTCGAGCGCTGCAGTACCGTGCAGTACTGAAAACCATCTTGAAAAAACAAGAGCCCGAAACCAGTCTATATAAGCATCAATATCAGTGTACCTCAGCCATAGCAATATATCTGCGCGCATGTCAGTCAACCACACTCCAAACGTACACGGAGGAGTAGGAAAAAACCGCACCCTTTATTCTCCACCACACCCCGACTTCTGATAACAGCCGTATATTTCACCACCCACATGGGCACTACCTTCTTCCCCTTCGCCAACAACCCAAACTCATCCACCAACACTCCTTGTAACGTATCCGCTGGTAAAATATCCGTGCAATCATTATGCGTCAGCAACTCGATCCCCTCCCTCTTCGCAAACAAGATCAGTGGCTTGGGAACCACACAGCAATCGCGAACATTAATCTGGTTGACACTCGGCTTCACCCGTGTTCGTGGCAATAGCTGCGTTAACCGTGTAGTCCCAAACTCACTGATGCCCAGTCGTGCGATGACGCCATCGTGATGCAGCTCCTCCAGCGTCCGGTACGAATTTACCCACAAGTCCACGTCCGCCTCAGAGGCGGGCAGCTGCGTGTCCTCCGCGTCAAAACTGATACCCGGAAGGGAAAGGATTAGAAGGTCGATTTTGTCGATGCCTAGGTTCTTGAGGACTCGCTTTATTGCCTCACGGGTGTGGTGTGAGTGGGAGGATAGGGGCGCGGGGGAGAGGTGGAAGAGCTTTACAGTGACGTCGTATTCGCTGCGTTCTTCGGATAGAGGCTCCGGGGTGGGCGGGAACGGGATGTAGAGCGGAGATTTTGTGGTGGAGAGAGAGGGCGATGGTGGCGGGGAGGGCGGCGATGAGCGGATGTGAGAGCGCAACGAGGTGATCAGTTCTGTGCTGGATTTTGAGACCGGGGGAATGCGTAACACTTCGGACGCTGCAGTCATGATGTTGCCTGTGTTGAGTATGCATTGTGTTGGGCTTGAGGTCGCCATTTTTGCTGGTGTGTGGTGCTTTGCGTGGGGAAGTGAGCGGGTGTCTACCAGATATCGTTAAATGAGGATGAGGTCACAAATAAGTCGAGTATTGACGAAGCAGGTATCTCAGTTGCGTGACGGGCGTAGAGAAGTCGATCAAGGTATGAGGGAAAGGTAGAGGAAGAGGAAAAGGAAGAAGGGGATTGTGGGTATAAGAAGCAGCGGAATCTATTTTTTCGCATCATCTCGTTGTTCGTAAACATGGAGATAAGCGTGGGGTTTTGATTGGTGATCAATACCCGCGTAACAGCGGTCTGCTCCGGCTACCGCTAACACCCGTGTTCTTTTTTCGGCCCAGGGAAGTCCCGAGCTGTGCAAGGGATGTCCGAAGGAGATATATATCCGATGTCACCGCTGTCAGGCACTACGAACCCCAGCAGAATCTCAATTGCCCAAGCTCGCGAGCATTCAGAGGAACCGTATGGCCTTTTCTTTGCTGCGCGCCCGCTACCGAAGAAACACCCCGCATCCCCGCAATCATAAGTGGCCGCTGGGACCCAGGCAGCAGAGTGACGTTAAGCCGTTTTTTTCTCGACAATTATAAACTACTAGGTATAGATGCACTTAAACGCATCTACTGTGCTTTAGCCCCGTAAACAGTACATGATGAGAATCTGGTGCATTGTGATTAGTCGGGTATATCTCCTGATGACAAAACTCTAAGATATAATTAAGCATCTGTGCTTCTGAGAAATCATGCCCTTGCAGGTAATCGAAGTGACATTGTATGTAGCAAATATCTTCCGGGGACTAATGCTTGTAGATATCATCACTGGCGGCGTAATCATGGTAGATGTATTGGCGGATGTCTAGCTTGAGAATACCACTTCTGGGGGAAATTGTCGGTAAGTAACTAAAGTAGATAACTCAGTCAATACAGCAACTGATCCTTCTTAGTGCGATTGATGCTCGTTGATGAAAATGTCAGTGTCATCCTGAGTAAGGCAAACGCGATGCGGCTCATGTTATCCCTGTTTTAACGAATCGTTCTGCCTTCTCGAGCGAGACGATGAGAAATCACCCTTGGTTGCGTTGTTATCTTGATGGCAGTCAGATTCCCTTGGAGTCCCAGAAAACCAATATGTACACCTTGTCCTTCGTTGAGAAGAGAAATGCTATGGAACGCAAGGTGCTAGCTCGTGGCCAATTGAGTTGGGTCTCTAGCGTTGGTTCCCATAGACTTGACAAAACCTCGTTTTCAATATCTTTCCCCGAAGCGAGCCGTCGGCATTGGAGTTATCGTATACCTCCGTGCCCAGAGAGCTGGTCCTTCAAATTCCCAATACATTTCTTGATTCTTCTGTGCCGAGAGTATTAGACGTTCTTGGTGCTATCGTCAACCTCTACGTGGTGCCATTCTTTCTATGTCCGCCTGGCAAATTAATGCACACCATCGTTACCACCACATCGATCCAGTCGGAAGGCGGCCCCATGTCTAAATCATCTACATATACAAGCACTTACCAACGAGACGCCGGAATGTAAACAAGTCTGTATCACTTTCGGGTTGAAGATATCACAAATCGCAGACGGGTGGGGCACTATATGGCAGCTATGGAGCTCCGCGCCGTTGTCATACATATAAACCTTTACGAAATAGGGGCGCGTAGTCCGAACGAAGCCCATGACAAAATCTTCCTATGATATTGGCGCACTTATCTCCAGAGAAAAAACTCGGTATCATAAAAAGCCCTCTCGCTCGGTTTACAAATTAAACCCCATGATTCAGAACCTCAATGACACCTTCCGAACCAACCCACTCACTCCATAAACATAAAAAAGGGTAGTGTGCAACGAACAATTGCAACGGAATAATGGCAAAAGAAAAAAATCAATCGAATCCCAATACGCAGCGTTAAAAGAGTAAAAAAAAAGGAAAGGTAGACAAAAGCTGCCAATTTGACGAAGGCATGACTCCAGCATCACACAACCCTCCCAATTGTTTAAAAGATAGCATCCAAACAACAGCAACACATCAGCGCCGCACACAAACCGGCACACAACCCTGTCCCTGCACCTGCACCTGCACCCTTCACTTGTCCCTGTGGCGGTGGCATCTGTTGATAGTGCATCTGCTGCGGCGGCTGCTCATAATACGGCTGCGGTTGCGGTGCACCGTAATACCCGGCATTTCCCGACTGCTGTTGTGGGTAGCCGTATTCTTGCTGCTGAGGGGGAGGGTAGTATCCTGAGCCGGCAGCGGGAGGTGGATACGCTGGTTGTTGGTATTGTGGTGGTGGCTGCGAAAGATGTTAGAAGGATCAGTTGGTAGGTCCTTAGAGTAGAGCTTACGGAGGCTACGCCGGCTTTGTTCTGATCAGGTCCTTCTACCATTGTGTGATTATGTGAACGCGAACTTTCAGAGGAAGGGTATGTGGGTGTTGGTAGATGTACACTGGAAGCTGAGATGTCGAGTTGTCAGTTTTTTGAAGAAGAAGTTGAGGAAGGTGCTTTTGAAGCGACGCGACGATGCTAGATTCGGGACTCAGTGGATTCGTAATGGTGCGGGGCGCAGCACAGGCCTGGCCAATAACAGCACGCCAAGGGGAATTAAAGTCTCATCGTTGGCGGCAATTAGCTCGGTTGTCGGTTGGCGGCAAGTGACAGCTTCAAGAAAAATGCAGTGATTCCTTTCTAAACCATCCAACTCTATTTGATAATACTCCTAAGCATAAGAGACGATCCTCCAGGCATAAGCATAACGTAAACCAGCTAACCGTTCATACCATAAACTCAAGTTGCAACTGTAGAACCATCATACCCAATACCAAATACCAACACGTTAATCATAAACAACAATACCATAGCAATCGTAACCCAACCAACATTACAGTGCCCAAGGACTAAAGTCAGTCTCTCGCACATCTCTATAAGTGACCATAGTGTCCTGTCCCACACTGTTGCTCCTCCCCACACTATTCTTATTCTCGGCACCGTAAAATACGTCCCTATCATCGACATCCTCAAAATCATCATCTGACATACTCAAAGCCCCAAGGTCGTCCTCCTCATCAAAGCCTCCCAGGCGCATCCAGAGTTTCTTGGCTTCATCTGGACTTTGCTGTCGATCTAGCCGCGACTGTATGCGTTGGGAGGAGGCCGTATGAGCTTCTGAATTGCTATGACCACGCCCAGAGTTCAAACGGCCGGATTGACTCGAACCAGTTCCATCTATGAGTAAGTCCAAACCCTTCACGTCAAACTCGCGGGATGTGGGTTTGGCGGCAACATCAGGTATAGGCCGAATTGTTTCATCCATCCCGTTGTCAATGGGTGAGAAGCGGTGCTCGGGGCCTTCCATCATGGGTTCTGCAAATAACTCACCAGTTGAACTCTCGGATATTGTTCGGTTTCCAAACCGGTCTTCTAGATATACTTGGTAACCTAGTTCTCTAAGCACAGCAGGTGCGTCAACATGGTCTTTGAGCTGCTCTATCGCATTTCGGGCATCTCGCGAGGAGGCATGCCGGGAAGCAAGAACCTGTACTAAGACCGAGTTGACGATTTCCTTGTCCAACTGTAGTTTTTCATCTGTAAGGAATGCCGGCACGTCTTCGTTCAATTCTTGTGTCGAGCGGCTCCAAACGCATCCTTCGACGTACCTCAGTACATCGACATGAGCCTTGGTCGTGATTGTCGTGGCAGTAGTAGAAAAGTGCGAGTGACAGTAAACTGCTTCAACAGTAAGGATTGTACTTGTGAGTTGTCCTAGGGTAGCTTTCAGTTGACGCTCCATATTATCAATATCCTTGTCATCGGAATCCCAGCCAGGCAAATCACCAACCTCCACTTTGGCCATCAAGCTCTTGCGTTCACCTGGAAGTAGCATAGGAAATGCAGTGTCTCCAAGGATGCCTTTGAGCTTGCATCCTTCTCCGGGGTGCAGGAACAAGTCTCCACCTTCAATGATGCCAACATCCACGCCCATCCGGAGAACGTTAATGATGGTCTTGACATCAGTAGCACGAGACGGTTTGTCTACGGGTATCTCAATTCCATCAACAATAATCCTCTGTAGTCCGCCAACATGATCTAGTGGGGAAGATATGGCGGTACACCACCCATCTCCACCGGTGGTGCTGCTAGGATTGAAGATTGGACCGACTCCTACAATATGAACTTTGACGCCCTTAAAGTCTCCATGAACTACACTATTATCGAGCTTGCTGGTGATCAAAAACAAGTGCCCGGACCTCTTGGAGCTATATCTACCAGTATCCACAGGCATACTATGCAACGTCTTTACTGCAGCATTAACGACAGCAGAAACATCCCTCCCGGTGGGATCTGCGGTCAACCCAGGCTCGAGCATAGAAATATCCTCAATCAACTGTTTCTTTGAAACGCTCCCGGTTGAATTAAGAACTCTGAGATTTGTACGCCCTCGTAGAGATGGTCTTCGCTTTCCAACAGGAGGGGACTTAAAGGTCATAACAGCAACCCGGTCCTTGGACGTTTCCATTGCCTCAACGAGCCTTTTGGCTTCGGTCTTCATTTGCCCAAAACTCTCAGGAGAAGTGAATGATCTGTTCAAGTTAGTATTAGAACTATAGAATTGAAGGGTATCGCACGAAATATCTAGCAGAACGCCAACATCCAAGCCAATACCAGCAGCATTTCCAATAGAACTGGGCGAGTCAATATCCCCAACCACATGTCCCTGAAAAGTAACAGCGATCCAAAGCTCGTGCCCGTTGCCAGCCTTGACTGGAACTCGATAAACAGGAGCTACTACTTTCATATCCAACGTCAGAATGGGCGGTTTCCATTGTTGGCCGCACTTCGCTCTAGATATGCCGCCAACTTTACCATCAATCATACCAATCACGCTGTCGTTGAAAAATTTGTCAGAAGCGTCCTCTTCATCTGGCGATCCTATCCCGTCCACCTGCCAGGATTCGACAGTTGAGGCCGCCTGGCTAGCATTGGTATCAGATGAGCACTGTGAATCTGGAGATCTTTTTGTTATAACTGTCTTGTCAGTGCCACCCGACATGACGCTGGGCGCAGGTGGAGTAAATGTGGGTGTCTGCGCAGCCGAGTGACTACCTTTCTCGGTCTTGTGCGTCTTATTGTCAGGTTTGAAGAAATCTTTAGAGAAGACTCGTTTCTTCCATTTCTTCATTTTATCCACGGCATCGTCATGATCATATGATTCATCGTCGATGGCAGTGTCTACACCTAACGCGAAGGTCTTCTTGAGCCGGCTGCCAGAGGAGAGTGCACGTTTCATATCGGAATTAAAGCGGGATGCTGCACCATCAACAGTGGTAGGCTTCACTGGCTCCGTCAATGATCGATCTCGCATACACTTTTGGTCCCCCGCAGAGGTGAGGATGTCTCGGGTATCTGTCAACTTGGTCTTCACTTCCCTCTTTTCAGGTCGCTGCAACCATGCCATTCCACCACGCTCTTTGACGGAGCTTTTTCTCCTCTCGGGCATATCAGCGGGACCATCTAGTTGTGGAAGATATCCGGAACTCTTGCGTCCATCTACAGTACAGCTTCTCTTTAATGTTGCCCCCGCAGAACTTTTCCTCTTGGGGGTAGGCGGGCATCGGCTCCGTACACTCGTCGATTCAATCTCTCGATGAATTCTTCCCCTTGGAATGGTTTTCGCCATCGATACTGACTGCTTGCTCCAACCATTGAACGTCAGAGGACGTGTATCCATCTGCGGGGTTCCAGGTCGTAGCCCTCCAATTTCAACAAATGTATCAGCATCCCACATTGTGCTATCATCGATCATCCTAGAATTAACTGTCTCGGATCGATAAAGGCTGTAGTGTTTTGACATAGCTGGAAGGGAAGGAGTACTTCTCCTGGGTGGGATCCTAGTGTAGCTGTCCGGATATGAAGACATCTCTAAATGAGAAAGTTGACTGAAACCGAGAACTCTGAATAGAAATCGTTGTGCTCCAGGTTGAGATCTCCGAGTTCGGTATCTGTTAGCCACGACGAGGTCTTTGGAATAAAACAGCTGAGGAAATAGTGTAAACGGCAACAGAACCAACGAAAGAGTATAAAGTGGCTGGAGTTCTTCTTGAGGTCGCGGAGAAGTTCGTCTGTGCAAAAAAGTGCCTGGAGGATGCCCATCGACCGTCTACCAGAGGAACCTCTAACTAAGGAGCTGGAATTTAGGAAAAAGGAACGAAAGAACGAAGGGATATGTACAGCAATCTTATAGCAAAGTGGGAGGTGCAAAGGGAGTTGGGGGTTTGGTGATGTGGTGTAGTGAGTATTGGTGGGGAGGAGTGAATCAGGAAGGGAGCACGAGGCACTAACAGCAAAATAGCATCACTGGCACGTTTCTTCTCTCGCAAGAAATTTGGGGTCGAATAAACTGGCTAAATGACTGAGGGTGTACTTAAGTATATATTACATTCCAAGACTGATGTCTGAATAAATCAGAAATAACGTAAAAAAGTACAATGCAGTTCTGAGTATAATTTCAGGAAAGCTCGGGTCATGCGTGATTTGAGGCCTCAATAATCGGTCCTCAATGGTGGTATATAGTTTCCCTATACTCCATCATAAGAACATGTGGGAATTAATTCAAATCTACGCTCCCAAACGCCACAAAATCAACCATTCTCACCCCTACCCGGCCACGGGCAGTACTCAGTATTCTCTCACCCTAACGCCCCTCTCCCTTAGACTTTCCCCCACTGCACTCTTGAGCTTATCAATTTCCTCCTTGTCTACATCCTCGAGATCTCCCTTCAACAGAATCACCTCCTTATCCCCCCTATCCGACTTCACATCCTCCTTGCTCGCGTTGACAAACCTTGCTACCCTCTCATTCCACCCGCCAGATCCGTTCCGCCTTCCGTTCCAGCTCTTCCATGCCTCCTTATCCACCGCTTGCACCTCCGCCAACGCATCGAGTGCATCCTCGCTCTCGAATACAGTTTTCAGCTCTTCGAGTAGCTCGGAGATCACCGAACCATTTCCTGAGAGGTGAACCCTACCGCTAACGCTATCGACGAGAGGGTGGAAGACGCGTGTTTGAAGATCGATTTCAGGAGCGCCAGGTGCAGCGAAGGTTAAAGTGAAACGAATGATCGCACCGCTATAGGGACCGCGACGAGGGAAGAAGACGCCGTGCCATGTGTTTGTAGGAGAGGTAGGAGAAAGAGTGAGGTGGATTCCCGGCGGCGATGTTTGTTGGAGGCTTGCGCTGAAGGCTGTTAGCAAGATGCCACAAAGGGAGGTATGGAAAGAGACAATTCGACGAGACGCTGCTGCCGCGCGTAAAAGGGGTTGTTGATGGGGAGCATTGTCGCGGCACTTGTAATTGGTGGCTAGAGGTGCAGAGCTTAGTCCAAGATCCACGGACACTATTCTTCAGTCACGTGCATCTGATTTCACGTGCCATTGCCAACCGCAAGTAGCAGAAACAACTTTTTGATGCATATATCGAGTGATGCGATGTACTGTACATGCGAATTCTTGTGGTGAGAGGTAACATCGCATGCTATTTAGGAGAGGCTCTTTACTGTGGCAGAGGGTATCTGGGTGGGCTGCCTTGCCCCTCTCCATGTTCATCTATCCGCTCACTAGTACCTATCTCCCTCCACCCCATCGACTTTTGTAAAGCCAAGCTTACACGTTAAGATTTCGGACTTTGAGCGATGCGAAGCTCATCAACTATGTCAATAAGTCGTTATATCAGAAGCTTTCCAACAATCTCAAAAAATTGTGCACTAATAAATCATTATAGCTGATAACTTAATAGTTATGGAGCATCAAATATGAATTGTTTTAAACTCTTACTGAGTACATTGCAAATGATAGTTCGAGTGATGTGCTGTGGATACATTCACGGTAGTGCTAATGCCTTACCGTGTTCTCCTGTGGACATCTTCATCTGCATGTCTTATGTACCTTATATAGTCTCTGGAAATTGTGGTATTCACGGGGCGTTCATGCGATGTTTGTGATGGTTAAGTGGAGCTGACCTGCATGATCAGTACAGGTATCGACCACCGCTTTTGTGTAACGACATGACAGCTGTGGTGTTTACAGCAGTACTTAATATCACAGCTTATGCGTTCTATAGACTGTCAACAGCATGTCAAGATCATAGCAACTGCGGCTAGGCACCTTCCACGCGCCGTTTTGGTGTGGCTGCTGCGCTGCATAGTGAGAGAACCGCAGTTGTCATCACCTCATAATCGCCAGGCGCACAACAGTTTCACCACGATATTGTATTGCTGCGTCCCCACCACCACCAACCCGGAGTTCCCTAGAGAACCGCTGCTGTGCTCGCGATGAAAAACCAGCTCAAATGTGATATTCCTGAAGCATATTTCGTGATCCTGTAACCTGACCGCATCGCCCCGTGGCAATAATCGAAAGGGTTTCAACGCCGCCATGAGCACTACAGTATTGACTGGAACCAGCCTGTCATGTAGACTGACAGAGCTTGTTGCTCACACGCCCCGGCAGCACTAGTTACTAGGTAGTGTATATCACTCTACCGACATCTAACGGCCCGTAGAGGTGATAATTTGGCTAAGGCGACAAACTCTGCCGACTTCATATATATATCACTGGGGCAGTCGCTCCCACGTGTACTCCCGGCAGTTTCGAGGGTGACTATAAGGTATCCTACCTCAAGATAGGGAAAACCTTAGCAGATAACTTGCAATCAATAATGGTCTTTCGGCTGTTGTGCATATCGTCGTCCAGAGCTGCAGCCAAGTCCATGGTCATCTAGCGTACCGGTCCTCTGCTAGGTGCAGATCCAGTAGTATGGGAGATGTGGTCAGTTAGTGGGTCTAAGTTGACGAATAGATCCAGATCGGCGCTGTTCCGTTTGAGTTGGCGAAATCTCGTGGACCGTCCGTGTGTATATAAATCTCATGTATTTCGAATTCGCCGGATGTTGTGACCGGCACCGCCGAATCGTCCGTTTGTAAAAGCACGGAATTAAAAACTGAAATTTGGAAAACTCTGATTTCTTTGTTCGAATTTGATTGCCTGCAGTCATTGATGCTATCAAACGGAATTAGTGAACAAGGCGGTCGAACCGGACAACATGGCAGTTCTCGCGCAAGACGCCGGGAAGAAGGCGTCATTTGGAACACACGCAAAACCACCAATATCCCGGGTCAACACATCTCACGCATCCCGGCCACTGAAAAGTCCTTACCGGTGATGGCTGACTGCTCAGTGCAGTGAATAGTGCACCACATTCAAGACTATGCAGTGAACTCAACTGTAACGCTCCAAATTAGCTGTGTCAAAGTCAAGTTCGTCAAACGATTACCACCTTCCTCCACCACTTATGTTTACCGACTTCTGTGCACCTCAATACACCTTCCCTGTTTCCTTAAAATCCGCATGTGCCGCGAGAACAATATGAGGTGGCATTGTGATGATGAAGGGCCCGAGGGAAAGAGAAGCTGCATTCGTGCCAATTCGTCGGCCGCCCAAAGTACATATAAAGCCAAACCTACAAAATGTCGTCATTTTGTGCCCAAGTTGCATCTTAGAAAAGAAAAAAAAGGATAGACAACGTCAGCGTCCTACTTCTTACTTAATAGCCATTGTGAGCCCTCGGGTCGCTCCCAAAAGCAAAAGAAAAACAGCAAAGAAACAAGGATTCAACAAAATAGTAAGAAAGCCCTGTTCTCGTGCCCAGACCTTTAGCCTCGCCCGGCGATGCACAAAGCGTAGGAGATGGCAAAGCGAGATCAAGAAAGCTCTATTTCGGCCGTGAGTGAAGAACTGATGAATCATTGTGCGATAGAGTGTATGGCGCCGGCACAAATCGATCATGTGGTCATCCTCCTGCGTTATCAAGAACTCCTCAATCTTCCAGAATGGATTACGCAAAACTTCACTGTCACACCCGGTGGCCGCCACTTGGATGGGCGCACCGAGAACAAGCTCATTTGTTTTCGAGATGGGACGTATCTCGAGCTCATCGCCTTCATCAACGACAACCCATCTCTACGGCATGGGCATCCCTGGGGCCAAAAACCATTTGGCTTCATCGATTTCGCCCTGACAAACCCTCAGGAATTTGATTATACAGGTTTGCGGGGAAGAATCAATCAAAGGAGCGGAAAACTAGGAATCGATTACGCATATCCAGCCGAAGGCGGGCGAAAACGACAGGACGGAAGAGACGTGAAATGGAAAGTTACAGTTCCCGTCAACCAGAGCCCAGCCTCATCACAGCCACAAACTCCACCAAATCGCCGCGGGGAGATCCCATTCTGGTGCCACGATGTTACTCCACGTTCATTGCGGGTTGATACTTCGTTGGCGAATACTACACACCCCAGTGGGGCCCTGGGGATTGCACAATTTACCATTCTAGTACCCAAAGCTAAGGTGGATCGTTATGTAGATCTATATTCATCAATTATGGATACACAGCCAGTACGTGTGTTCGGGACGACGCGGCTGCCGCTGGATGCACCTGTTGCTGTGCATGGACTCGTGAAGCCATGGGTATTTGTGGAGGAACCCACCTTGGAGACCGAGAAGAGCAGAGTCGTCGAAAGGGGGCCTGGAATTGTGGAGATCGCGTTGAGGGTGGGAACAGATGGGAGAGTGGGGGTTGCGAGAGCACCAATTAGTGAAGAAGGAATATGGATCCATTTCTTGAAGTAGGTACCTAGGATGGAGTGGCGTCATGAGAATATGGCTGTTGGATTGCATTTGTATTGTGGAGTTGGGTTTCTTGACTGGGAATAGCATATGCGAAGAATATCACCAGTGCTGTTTGGCAACAACTTTTGTGGGGCTAAGTCTGTCGATTTGGACTTAAAAGTGTCTCCGGGCAGTCAATTTTACCGCGACAGTCAAACTTTGCTGCCGCACCTGCTTTAACCAGAGGACAACAAACACTATTCAGCGAAACAAAAACTCGTTTTCTTCCCAGATTTCTCCACTGCTAAGATGCACAGCATAGCATAGATTAATACTAAAGTAAATCGTTAAGCATAATAATTATCAACACCAATTACTCGTTGTTATCACCAAACAGCAAGAGGTACCGTGATACAAACAATAAGTTCCTCCTCACCCATTTCACCATCCTCCTGTCCATGAAACGGCTGCTAGAACCCTTCCACACAGCTGAGCGTGGGTGCCTTCTTCTTACGCTGTATATGGCCGACAAACAACGCTGACGCTACGAAGTGAGCATTAAAAATGTAGTAGTTGGTTCAATTGTTGTCTAAAAAGGAGGGATTATGCGTATGCATGGTGATTTCGATTAGCCTGTTGGTTACTTAATAACTTGGCCCCTGAATGGTACGCGCTGAATAATGCACATTTCAGAGTATGCCTTGCAGACTTCCTATTCACAATTGATCGATTGCAAATTGACGTACGTATCAGGAACCTTGTTTCTTAGGTTACGGAAGAAGCGGGGAGGAAAGGTGTTAGGTATATGCCATGGCCGCTAGCGGCCGAATGCAATATGATTACAAACAAACAAACGTATCAGGAACCGACACATTATATCCCCACTAGCGTTCTCTAACATCTTTGCCATCATGCATCAGCTCACTGGCCACCACCTGGTGCCTTTCAGTTCCCCGTGCTGTATCAAGCGCCTCCACCACATCGAATCTGGCGCACCTGGTGGCAACCGTTCGTTCGGATCCAACCACACTCTAAGCGCTCAAGCGCCTACTACTGCTACGTTGTCATCGCATAATGAATATTACCCGCGCCTGCATCTCTGCATCTTATCTGCGCGTAGCGGATTCAAGTAACCGGGGAAAATCCCTATGACCCGCGTAGGCTCTTATAGCAGATTTCCGCCAAAGATCCTACCACGCGACCCAAACGTTGCCGTAGATAAAATTTGGTTTTGATGATGTTATGTGAATAGATTTTGAAACCCAGACTTTATCCAAGGGTTCGTGGCACGACAATGTCTCTTTTAACATTGCCGTTCCCAGGGTTAGGTGTACAATTTGGCTTATCCGCGCCGTGGATGAGCAACGCTTGGGCCAGCGGCTCCAGCGTTGTGTTGGTGTATCGCGTAAACACCGTTCCTGCAACAAATTTTCGTGGTTCGCCTCCATCGTGGCCCCCGCCTGTTACTACTTTGTAAAAGTAACAAGGGGTTTAATTCATGCTCGGCGCAGCAGCGCCAGCGGTGCTTAAATACGGCATATAGCGGCGCACAACGCCTTAAATATGGTATACCCTAGTGCACAATACCCGGTAATTTTCGTTACAATGCGAGTTTTAGAGTGGGAGCAGCGTTAAGTTTCTCGCGCTTTCGAGAACTTGGGCTGAATCCATTGATGCCCTCACGCGGACGCATCATGTAAGGCCTCCTTGTAGCATGTTCTAGCTGCCTCGTCGCGTGAGGGAATGTGCCTTTACTTCACTTTGGTTTTAAGAGCCGGACAATCGATAGTCACTATCGTCTCCGAGCTCCACCGGGTTTCCAGCTCGATCTCGCCAACGGCGAGGGATGAGGTAGCCACTCCCCTACGACCCAAACGTACGAAGGAGTAGGTAAGTCTCGCTAATGTATCAAGAAAAGAAAGAAGCCGGTGAATCTCGTGGCCATCACTAGATCACATGTTGATAACAGGAATCATACACCAGGTGGACGACTGAGACACCAGCAATCGAAATTGCTTTGCAGTTTATAAAAACGCAAGCGGTGAACACTGTAATGTGCTTTCTTGGGTACATTATAGATCGTAGAACACGCAAGCATCTGCCGGATGAAAGACTGTTCGAAGTAGAATGCCAAACGGTAAGGAGTATATCAATATTCCCCATTGGCAGCACACTCATTATTCATAGATAGTCTGTGTTGCATGATGGTAATTGAAAACGAGTGACATGAGTGTCGCGGCAATAAGCGCGCAGATTGGTTCATCTCAGGAGCCCCGATTCCTGCTTTGACGCCCCGGAAAGTGGTTCGGAGGCATTTCTTTCATGAATCCCCAATAAACCGTTTCGGCTAGGATTACACACGCTCCATAGAACAAGGTGGTTGTCTGTCCCATCCACTAGAGTCCAGGTGGCGAATACCAAGTCTATTTCCAGCAGCTGGTTAGGAAGAGGTTAGTGTTCCCAAGCGGTCGGATCGACCACCCGGCCATCTATAGATTCGTAGACCGGTCAGGCCCGGTCGCCTCTGAGAAAGCCGCCCTTGGCATAGACCGGCCCGGTCAATGCTTGAAAAAGCCTAGGTATCTGTGGATATCCATGACTGCCTACCGGTATCTATGAAGAAAGAGTGGAAATACAGCAGTATATAAGTCCCAAGATTTTCGTGCTGAGTGGCAATGAATCTTCAACAACCTTTTATCAGTGGAGCGGTGGAAGAAGAGGGCGAACAGGAGAAGTGTAGGAGAAGGATACTTTGTGGGCTTTACTTTCTCTCTGCGTTTATGACTTTAGGTGCAATTAAACGAGTTTCTTATTGCATCACGTGTCATCTGTAAATATCTATAGTCCGGTCAGATGATGATTCACAGATCTGTAAACCGGTCAGATCATGGTTTTTAAACTTGTCCTTGGCATAGACCAGCCCAGTCGAAGGCCATATCTGACCAGACTGACCGCTTGGGAATACTAGAAGAGATGACGTGGTGACGAACGAGTAGGAGCTCGAGTGAATAAACAGGCAGAAGTCGAGCGGTGGAGAAAGAGAATTGAGGATTTGACTTAGTAGGCACCTGCAAACCTAAAGACTGTCTACAGGTGACGAGTGGTATAATAGTGCATGAGAAGAACAGAGGAAGACACGGCTGTAGGTAACATCTATCGTTACTAGGTAAGGGTATTCTCTCTCTCCGCAGAGTACTACCCCAACGTTTTTCCTTTTAAATCACAAGAAGTTTGAACATAAACTGGACCCTAGTTCGTTTACCTATATTTACTACCACACAAAAAAGATGTTTTGTTAAATGGACGGGTTATCTATCTGTTGAAAAAAACTGGGATGGGTACCCCCGGGCCCTTTTCAATACAATGTACTTAAGTATACATATCAACTTTAGATTGGATAGAAAACGACAACTACCCTGACTAGCATCGGACTTCGCGCGAGGAGCCATTGTAGATAGTATATACTCGGCCCGAGATGCCGCTTCATTATCCATTTGGCTACGGTCTCCTGCTGTCTTCTCTGGATCCATAGAAATGGTATAGAAACATCGAATTTAAATATCCCTCAATAGGTCTACGTATGTCCGTGGGGGGCATCCCACTCTATTTGATAGGAAAACCTACCCAAATAAGCTCACGTGGAGTACTATACAAGTAGAATTCGAAGCATATGCCTGCTAGTATCGATTACTTCCCCGCCCGCCGGATAAAGCTATCACAGTGTAAATATCGTACATACAACCTAACCCTACTAAATTAACCAAAAATTTCCAACCAAACCCGAAAAGAAAAAACGCTCGTATCAAACTCCGACCCAAAGGCTCCAACTCCAACTCTACCAGAACAAAGAAACAGAACAAAGAAACAGAAAGAGCATTAGCCTTAGTCTTATCTATCATTACGCCTGTGCTCAACAATATCCTTCAGAGTCAACTCCGGCCAAGATATGGAAGAGCGTGGTCGTTCCCCCTGACCCTCCCCCTCCTGATCAGTCATGTAGTCGCTCTCCCCATTCTCCAGCAACCCGCCAACGTCATACAAAACCGGATCCCCGTCTCCCCGCTTCGGTGAAGGGGGTGGAGTAATAGGTGAATCATGTCGTGGCATCCCCGGGCCCCACACATTTTTCTCCCTTGATATTGTAGCCCTAAACACCACTGGCTGCGGCACCGGGAATTCACCACTTCGTTGATTAAACCCATACCCCTTCTGTACGGGAGCTATTCCAGGAGCTCTACAGCCCCCAACTTGCCTGATAAGGTCGTCATCGCTGCCCCAGTACGCGTTCCTCACTATTCCGCCTTCCCCGTCGTCTATTCCTCTATCTCCGGAGGGCTTTCGTCTCTTCGTTCCTTTTCCCCGCGCGAAAGAGTTGATGATGATTGCGTTACTAACAACGGTGGCAGTGAGAATTTCAAAAGCCGCGAGAAGGGAGCGGAATTGCTGAGATCCGTGGTCAGAGATGACGGCGGGGACCCGGTAGCCCGCCATAGCGATACTAAACAAGGGGAGACTGAAAACAGTCAAGAGCAGGCGGGTCTTTTGCATGGGACTGTAGGAGGATCGTAAAATTACTGGGACGGGGCTAAGGACGAGTAATGCATCGAGTATGATGCTGAAGGTCGCGGTTGTGATTAGAGGCGCAAATGCTGATCGGCATTGGGGGCCAGGATCTGGTCGGACTTGCCAAAGCCTAGCAGGACAAATGTTAGGTATGGTAAATCTTAATGGGGAAATGTACTGACTTTTGACCTGGTATGCACTCTCCAAATACTGATACTGCCGCGGCTAACAAGGTGACCAAAAGACTCCATCTGATAGCTTTCAATCCGATCGCATAGCTCCTCTCCCAAAAGCATGCCGTCAATCTCACATAGAATTCTGTGATACAAAATTTCTGAGACCAAATGCTGCTTTAATCAGCCCTGCAAAACCGTCTCCGGGCATAAGACAACTCACTATGCTGCAAATGTCACTCGCGCGCCCAGCACCATCCCACTCCCGATCTGCCGGTTCCATAGCTCTTCTGCTCCCATCTTCTCCGTGCCAGCAACGTTATTCGTACCATAAAGCAGTACCACATGCACAAACCCTTGGTGTATTAACAGTGGTATAACCGTAAGTGCCATAAATTTGTCGTCTCGATACAATGTCGAAACTCGAATATATCGCCCAAGTATACGCATCAAAATAATTGCAATGCAAGAGCCGGTGCACCAATAAGTCACCAATAGTGTTGGTCGGTCCTGATACGCATTTCGTGCTGCCGGCGGAGGGTAATAGGGAGCGAACAGTCCCGATGGGACTGACATCGTTGGTGGGCACCAGTGGAACTGCCCAGTTGGGAGACGAACATGTGTGATTGAGGGCGGTTGTATTTAGGTTTTGGGGACCGTCGCTCGTTAAAAGGCGGGTCCAAGGGCGCTCGCTCTTTATTACACCAAGTTAGTACTGGAATGCCCCACGATCGCAAACGAGACTTGTGGGAACTAAAGTAGGGCTAAATGAACGGCGAGCATGAATACAGTACTTATGGCGCCGGTAAACAAAGCAGTTGGATTCTTTGTCGCCGCAATAATGGCGCGTTTCGGCGTTCGATATCAGGATTTAATATGGGAGCGTTTGATAAACGCTGGATATCGGCGAGACGGATACCCCAGATGTCGCATGTTAGAAGTAGGAACCGGCGCTATAATGCATATGGGAAATGGCCAAGATATATAGGTACAGAAGATGTCATGCAAGATGAATCGTCTCCAATGGCAATGGGCCAAGCAACGCTGGATCAAGGCGAGAGCAAGCGAGCGGGGCTGTCTGGGAGATCCTCGTCGCTGAGCGACATTCAATCACACCACCAGCTTGCAACAAAAAAGCCTGGGGAGAATGCCGACGAGAACTGCGCTCACAAGCGTTTCGTTTGGCTGCACTTCTGGCGGCTGAGCAGCAGTGGCCCCTGCAGCAGCCATGATAAGGAAAGCCTCGTCGCTGGATTGCATGAATGTAAGTCGGTAGCCTAACGGCAGAGTGCAGAGCTGTTGCTACCTAGTACCCATTCGCTACAATAGCACCAGGTGGGAAGTGTTAGAATGTTCGCTCAATCTCACCGAAGCCAGCATCTCTTATCGGGGTGGGGGGTTATCGGCAGCGCCCGCAAAGAATCCCGTCGAGACAAACAAATTCAGCGACGTCAAACCGAAATGCTTGATATCCATCGCAACGGTGCTAAAAGTAGAAGCCCGGTTGTGGGGCGGGCAGAAATCACTCCACGTAGATCGAGCCGAGTGGTAGCCTATCTAGATACTCGCCAGATTTGGCCTGAAGAATGTGAGCCCGAACCGAACAATACTGTGGTTCGTGAGATGTACTGCACATATCTCATGCAAGATATCAGGTGCACAGCGCATACCTACTTTATGCCTGGTCGACTCTTGTGGCACGATGATCGCAAAGGACGACGCGGCAGTACGCGTAGGACAAATTTGCAATGCTGGCCTGGGGCGCATCCCTAGCTTTACAGCGCATCTTGTCGTAGGTATCATCTCTCCATTGAAACGAGATGCGCAAGCCGCAAGCCATGCCGAAGAAAAAAGCAACTATGAAAGCCTCCACCTCTCAACCCTAAATGCGAGCCCTATTGATGCCCGAAAACTGATGCCTCGAACTCGAGGTTATACAATTTCGGATCACGGATCAGGATTGGTGACAATATTGTTAATTCTGCCTTGCAGCCCGATTTTCCAACCTTCGCGCTTCCATCGCTTCCCTTATATCCACCCATGGGGTCCCAGAATAGTGGCAATATATCTATTGACAGTTCGAATTAATGCCCAGTGAGGAGAGCCACAGCAATATAAAGTTCAGAAACGATTGCAAATAGAATGAAATACCCTATCCGAACCGTGCTTTGGTCTGTCTGGATCCGAAAATTAAGGACCCGATATGAGCATTTCGAATTCCGTACCATTTCACAGGCTCTAAGTCCTACGTAGTACATAAAAAAGTAGGCTGTTTTGATTAGTCGCCAATCCGTTTAGGAAGCGTTCGGAATGCTGTAATACGCCTTATAAAACGCCCCATATTTTCATGTAGTAGCCGCACTTGGTACCAAAATCGGAACAAGATTCCCACAAAATTTGTATGAGAAGAGGGAATTAGGCGTTCCGATTTTCGTAATATGTTCGAGTCCCTATGCCCATGATAAAAGCACCCGGCCACAAAGCGGAGACAACCATTGTGCTATATCTCATATTATAAGCGCCTATTGGGCGCGATTTCCCTTCAAAAATGCATACCTAAAACAAATTCACATTAGGAGTTTCAGATTTCAGTTATTGGGTCCAATTTTGAAACTACCGGCGCACATCACAACCTCTCACTCGGACTTCCTGAGCCGAAATCTGAAGCGTTTCATGTCCTTGTATGTACAGCACTTCAATCGCTGTTTTTAATAGGGTTTTGGAGCAAGCCCAAGCTTTTCACAAAGACAAATAACAGGCTAGACGTAGCAGCTCTTTGTCTGGTTCAAAGCACTGTTTCACTTGACTCTCCTCATTCTGCGACTATCTCTTCCACTGACTGAGGCCGAACAAAACACTCCTAAAACTTTACACCTCTAAAGCAAGGGACATATGCCCCGAGGATGAGCTTTTTACTTCATCAGAAAGGAATGACGTGTCTGTGCGCCTCCAGACGCGTCTGGAACGTACGAGGGCAGATGTCGCGTTCGGAAGCACTGCTGGAGCAGCATTTTCATCTCCGAACATAGTTAGCACGTCTTTTGCGCCATAATTTGTAGTATTCAGTACCGTTTCAATTGCAGTTTCCGGTACTATGTTAATTACAACTCCCAGCACCTCGTCAAGTGCAGCCCCTCGCACCAACGGGGCTGAATTATGAAGGTGTAGCTGTTATCGGCCTCCGTACACAGCTGTCAAGTGTGAAAGGGTACAACAACCATCGAAAGATGGAAGTCGTGCAAAGTCAAACCAAACCCAACTAGACCGGTAAAGTCCTGGACGGATACACTAAGATAGCGGAATATTATCAACCGTAGCATAATCGAACGTAGGATGCAGATGTTCCAACTGAATTGAGAAGTAATCTGCTTGCGAATAGGTTGACTGCTTCGCGAATAAGTCAACTTTTCGTATCAGTCGGCTGAGTATAGTTAACACCAATCAACATCCCATTTCAGCCAGTTGAGCAATGAACTGAAGTCAACTGTGAGCCGAAGGCTTGAGTTTTGCCATTTGGTCAGCTGAGCGGAAAAGCTGGCAGGCTGAACTAGTATGAAAATGTTGCTTAGACTCCCACCAGCATCCTTCGCTGGCCCACCCACCACCTTATTACTTCTCTAGCACTCTATTACTTCATTAGTGCACTGTTTACACAAGCACAATTGCTGCCCTGATTTAGATGCTAATTTGTTGATAATAGGTTGGGGACGGGGGAACGGAGATTGGAAAGGTGAGTTTCAATGGCGTATGGATTGTTCAAAATTTAATATCTTTGGAAGCTGTCCAAGTTTACAATCACGCAGCTACTTGGGAGATCGATTCCAGTCCAAGTGCCTTATCCCGGAAGTAAATTATACAATCCTAATTTCCCAGCAGTTGCTGGGTGGTAAAGTTTTGCCATTTCATAATTCAGCCAGCTAATAATTGTAGCTTCGAGCGACAGCTGGCTGCTTCACAAAGTCGATTTTATTCGCAAAGAAGCCAGCTTATTTGTGAAGCAGTCGACTTATTCGGAAGCCGATTTCTTTGCAGTTTAGTTGGAACAGAGATAAAGCCTAGAGAGTAGATTTGGCGAGTATCTTATCAATCCTCTATCTTGGTGTACATGTATCCACCATCTCACCCCCCAGGCATTAATCACATTTATGAGCACTTGCCTATTGAATCCATGGTATGTCTTGCAGTTAGCCAATGCGGCGGGGTGGTGCACATGGCTGGTGTGTTAACATTACTAGTGCCAACAGTCATAAGATAGAAAACATGCGTTACTCTAATAGCCAAAAGGGTTAGTCCGTCAGCAGTCAGAGTGTTCGGATTTGTAAATATTATCTTCGGTCAGTGTTAGTAGGACTGTATCGGTTAATAAATATGTCGGCGAGGCTGCGTACTTGGGTTAAAATGTGTTAGTGAACTGTGGAAAGTTTGGAAGTGTAATTACTGAGTGGAGTATTTAGCAGGCTATAGCGAAAAACAAGGCCTTTGGAAGATAATTGTCATGCAGGACTGCGCCACAGATATTTCCTGTTTTAGGAGCATGTAGTACTAGCTACGCAGCCACTGCTTTGCAACAGTTTTGCAAAAGATGTTAGTTGAGTGTTGTACTACTCGTTAGTTATCAGGAACTCATCGGATTAATAAAATTAGGTGTCAAGTATTTGTGGACTATCCCTTTTGCCCGGTATAGTACTTTCGAATTTCGGACTGTCTTGTTTATGTGAGAATTTGTAAACCACCCCTTCCAAAGAGCGCAGCGAGCGTCAAAGTCTAGGCACGATATCATTGTTATGTGGAACATGGCCAAAAACGAGCTCATAAATTCTGATGACATTTAGTATTATCATTAGGTTAGGATCTGTTGTTACATAAAGCATAAATAAAGTAGATATATATCCCAAAAGAAACAAATTCAGACACCTTGTCTATAAAACCGACCTTAAGAACCACATTTACAACCCCGAATCAATCCTATATCTTGTCAGTTGCCTCATTCTCCTATGTCAAGAAAAGGTGTGATCTTACTGCTCAATAACAGTGGTATTGGTAAACGCCGCCCAGTCTCTGCAGGTCTGGTGCATGGTCTGTGGGATGTTCAGACCTCTAATTTGATCAGGATGTTCCATCAAATTGACGTAAAGGCCTCCAGAAACGTGCCAGGCGATGTGGCAGTGGAATGGCCAAATACCAGGGTTGTCTGCTATGTATTGCTATTCGATGGTCAGCAGAGGAAAATGACACAAGGGCAAGACATTTACCAAGACCAAGAAGCCATTCCGCTTAATGACGTGTGTATCTCTTCGCGCAGGGTTACTGGGGTTGATGATGGTCGACCCGTCCCATGTGCCGTCACCGGATGCGAGTTCGAAAAAGTTATGTCCTATAGACTCATGTCAGCACACTCCGAAAATGATTGAAAGAGGGAACAAACCGTGAAAGTGCATAGGGTGTCTGGCGCCAGAGGTATTCTGTAAGATAACACGAACGCTCTTCGCCGATGATGAGTTATAGACATTCCAGTTCTGGGGAAAACTAGTATTCCCCTTATTTGCCAGCAAGAGCACAGGGTTGTTGAAGTTTGCACGGAACGAGACATCGTTCATATACCATAAGAAGTTCCCACTTGCGTTAGCTCCAAAGGTAATCTCAATATTGTGAACCTTGTCAGGAGTTGGGTCAGGCGTGATCTTAAAGACAGGCTCAGTGAGTGCCAATGGGTACGAAGAGTTATGACAATCCGGGAGTGTATCAGGTTGCGGGGTAGAGTTAGGAAGCGCCGTCTGGTTGGCACCTTCGTAATAAATTGCCGCCAAACCGTTTGGCCCCGTAGAGGGAGTGCAAACCGTCTCAATTGTGGACCGCATATAATAAGAGCTGTTACGCTTTTGGTTGGCTTCAACTATGACGTCGACGCGCTGTCCAATACCGAGTGACAACATGTTGACCGTATAAGGCTTGATCGGAACGAAATCATGGGCGATAACAGTCAAGTTGTGTTGGTCGATACTGAACTTCTGTTGGCCCTCAGATCCGGCGTTAATGATACGCAGTCGGTGTCTCTTGCCGGGTTTGAAACGGAATTTGCTGATACCGGCATTTGAAGTGCAAGCCTGGGTTGTCAGAGAGCAATCGAAGTTGTTCTTTCCATTGATGAGATTGTTCACGGAAGAGCCTGCAGCAAGGACTGTCGCAATATTGGTGCTCATCACATCTTCCACCTTGGAGCTTGTTAGCCAGAAATATTGCGAAGCAAGGCCATCTTACAATGTCATAGTAAGTTCTGTGATACCCTTTGAATTTGTTAGTCAAAAGTAACAAGATCCGCCAAGAAAGAGCCTACAGTCTGTGAGGAACACGGGTCCCAGATCAATATCATAGTCCAACTTCCCACTGAGATGGTTTGGGCCGTGTATAATCATTGGGCCGAGCAAACCACTGGAATATTGTCCACTGTAATGAGAGTGCCACCACTATTGATAGAAACTTCGTTAGATGGGTCTCTATCCTCACAATTCATCACTCGGACTTACCGAAGTACCATAAATATCGGCACGGAAGCGGTAGGTAAGCGTTTTATTAGGTGCAATCGGGCATTGCTAGATGAAATCAATACACATTATGAATATATGGTCGGAATCGTCGTACCTGAACAGAGGGGACGCCACTAATGCTCATGTTAGCCAAACTTATCAAACCCTATGCCTGGGGAAATCGTACTCAAACCAAGGGGTAGCCTTCTGCAAAAGACCGTGCCAATGCAAGGCCGTGCCCTCTTCTGGAAGATTATTCTTCACAACAACCTATTCAGGTTAGCACAAATCAAACCCTGTAGCTCCGGAAGCCTTACCTCAATCCAGTCTCCCCAGTTTGCCTCGATAGTAGGACCCGGGAACTGGCCGTTGGCTACAATCATATCCCTCGAGACACCATCAGGCGCGAGCGTCATGTGCGAAATTTCGAAGTTGTATCTCCTGGTAATGCCGGTAGAAGGCGCCTCCGTATAAGGATTGGAACTAGACGCTGTCCGTGGGCCCCATGGATAGCCGTTCGGCATCGGATTATTGGTGAGAAACTTGGGAAAGTTAGGGGCGTCAAAGGTTCCCCATTTCGATGCACCGTTCGTTCTAGACTGAGGAAGAGAAGCGGTAACGCCAGAAAGCGTAGCCAGAAAGCCAATGAGGAGTGTGGAGATGGAGGGAGCCATCCTGACGCGATTGTAGTTTTCGAAGCCTTGATGCTCGTTGCGTGTGGTCCAGGAGAAAGTCTTCTGGAGGAAGTGGATGACGGTCTTTATAGGAATCCGCCTGGTCTCCTAATGACTGTGAGACCCACAGTGGTCGGCATGAGACACGTGCCCTGGGTAAAACTGATGTTCGTACGCACCATGGATTCGTTGTCCTCTGAACCCTGTACCTGCATTTGTGCATCGCGGATGGCGGTACTACGGTTGGGAACCGTATGCCAGAAGGGAGATGACCGAGCTAGCAGGGTGTCACCGAGCCTCCTTCGGTCCCGTGTTTTTTTTTCAGGTACATCATTGGCAATGATGATGCAGAATTGATTTGCTGCTTGTAGTTTGATCGGTCAGTATGTCTCATATCTTCAGCTGCACCGGAGGTGGGGTATGTATGACACGGAAGCGGCGAAAAATACTGCAGGGCTTCGGAACACCCTGTTGTAGCATAGCTCCTAAAAATGGGAGCCTACCGTACCATATGAGCGGAGCTTGAGCCAGAAATATCTTGCGAGAACTCTCGCAATTAGCATCTGCGTGGTCAGTTCCTAGAGAGAAAGGCAAGAACAAGCAGGCAAATTACGCTACGGCATGTAACTGCAATTCCTAGCACACAATTGCGGGATTTACGGAAGGGTGAACGTACGGATGCGCAGTTTTGAAATTTCGCCCGATCACAAGTGGTAAAAAATAGAGCGGACATTAATTTTATAAACTTTACCAAAATTGGTAAGATACCTGGAGGTTCAATTAATAAACTTTAAGGCTCAAAGATTTGTTGCTCAGTGACAACATATTATAAAAAATTCGGTGTAAATTGAGAGGAATATTTGTGTGATCTATGTGTTTTTTTTGTCCTTGAATGTTTTGTGTTGTGTGGTGTTGAGCATCGAGAAACGCGCTGAGAAACATGTCTTGCTTAGCAATGTTATCATCGTGACAACACATCTAAAAATTACAAAAAGACATGCTAAATTACATGCAGATTTCCTTATTTCTACCTTGTATTTGTGTCTATGAATGATGGTTATGGTGTGTGATGATTCATTTAAAAACATGATTTATTTAAAGTAAATAAAATAGAGTTTTGAGCCTCCCTAATAGTAACCAAATTTGGATGTTGTGTTATTTTCCAGGTGCAAAGATCCTCGTGCACTGACTTCTTTGTGGTGAAATTTCAAAACTGCGCAACCGTATAACCACCCTTCCGTAGGGATTAGTTGGCAGTAGAATATAAGTATTTAGAGGATTTCAGTGCAAGGGAACCACACCGGACAACTACCTCCGGCAGCCCGATGCAGGAACAATATTGATGAACTCACTAGCATTGATCTAGCATTGATCTAGCATTGCATTAGCGAACCGAACATTGTTTTACATTGCAGAAACCTGGTCTAGGGTTTTCAAATCGATAATGCCATATATAGTATATGATTGCTTGATGATCTTCCTTGTAGCGGAATCTTCAAACCTAACATTGGTTTTTAGTTCAAATTATGAACCTCAGTGGCTGCAACTGCTATAGGCGGGCCATAGCCTACGAATGGTTAATCTCGTGCCTACAGAGCGAGGAGACTTCAACAACCATAAGGGAGATCTAACCTCATGTTCTGTCGTTCTTCCGTAACACGACTGTAAATAAAGAGTACAGTAAGCTCGGGGTGATATTGCCTTTCATCCTTACGCCAACGTAAACGCAAAACGGACCATGCCGATCAATATACATGTTGCTACTATCCTGGACGGTTTCCATATTCTTCCCGCTATACCAACCCTCCTTAGCTAGTACCGTAATAAGGTATACTTCCCTCAGCCCAGCGTGATATGCTCTACATTGAAATTCTTTGTGTTGGTGTGCATTACATATTGATGCGGTGCAGCGCACCTAAAAGGGACCACTTCCGAGACCGCCAGTGACTCAGATGGTGACTATCAAACGCTTGGCGAATACCCCTTATGCTTTCCGGTTTGAAAAATATTGGGATGTTGAGTTATCAAAATTCAGCTTTTCCATAATTGGTGGTACGAAAAACACGCTAGAAGCTAATAATTACCCCATTCGGAGGGAGGGAGCGGCGCCTGAAGAGACCTCAAGCCGCAAGGTAAATATGCGAAAGGACGTGATCGCAAAACGAGCCAGCAGAAGCTACGTATACGCTGTACCACAAACAATGCCTATAGAGTGCATGCCTTGCGCTAGCCTTGCTCTAGATGAACCGTAAGGCACAGTTAAAAGGGAGATCCCAAACCGTGGTATCCCTGCTTTTTGGTTCAACTGTGTAGCTATTACGGCCCCACGTCATATCAAAATAGTCCGAGGTGATTCTAGGTATCATCAATATCTCCCTGCTTTGTTCACGTGCACATCTATTGTACTGCCACGGAGAAAAGGTGATGAGACACGCGAAAATCACTACCGCCACAATATCTACATACCCAACAGAATCACCCCGGTTGTACATAGTGGATTTAAAGATCCATGGTCAACATGCCCTGCGATTTCCAAGTTGCAGCATTTCAAGAGTGTAGCTAGTTTAATGGGGGTTGTTTGTTGAATCATGCGTCTCATCACTTTTTTCCGCAAATGTATAAGCTGCACCTGTAGATCATAGAGTAAGCATGGGCAGAAAAGGTCGTCTATTGCTGTTTATAGCTTCAGGTACCCGTATTGTGGGCACAGATATCGTGCAACTATCGCCAACGGGAGGATTCGATTCGGTTGAAAGTGATATATTAGTATGCTGGACCTCGAGCTCGTATGTCAAAACAGATCACCCCGTGCCGAGAAATGCTAGCCACGGATCCTCATTGTTGTATTGGTTAGCTCGAAATTTAGAACAGTAAATTCGAAGCGCTTTAGCCCCTACTATTACAAAACTTTGTATAGATCGACGCTAAAAACTTTACCAAGTACCCTATTTATATAAGTAAACATAAATACCAGTAGCAACGATTTTAGTGCCTACAATTAGGCTACCTAAGCTGATAGAGTACTTTACAGTACTAGAAAATGCAAGTGATGGGACTTACCTGGAATGGTATGTAAAGAAAAGTAGATACGCGTGGAAGTTTTGAACTCCGATTGGCTGACCGAAAAATATTTCCCAGGCTCGTATGAATCCCTTGGCATGTGCTCACAAACCAGTCGTCTGCCTCCTCTCATCCTACATCCCCTGCCTATATTTATCGATATCTATCTATGGCTGGCCACAAAAGATCGACCGGTGATTGTCTGAATGAATCCCTGGAACGAGTTGGACCGAAATTTAGGGTTATATTGCAATTGCTCAAGGGATCTTTCGTAGGTTGCAGGTTCCACCTTAACCAGCGGTGTGATGGTACTTGCATGGATCCTTCGCGGTACCTTATCTGACCCGCATATCAAACTTTAACGACCCGCAGTTTGAGCGTATGTAGCCAAGACTGAGAAGGCTGACAACGCCATTCCTGAATACTCATAACCTCTCTTTGAGTTCTGAACCACAAGTTGGGATAATTGCTGGAGGAAATTCAGGGTGGAGTTTTAACCATGCTAGATAGAATGACTTATCAACTGCAGGCTTCATAACTTACCTGGGTGCGGAAGCCGGGTCCATTAAGCCAAAAGCCTAAGGGTATGCTACTCTATATATTCAGCCACGTCTTATGAATTGCAATCCCCACCGTCTAAAAATGGAGAAACGTGACCGCACAGACTATCGCCACCCCAGAGGAACTCAACTCCATAACAAAAAGACCCAACTAACCATTACTATAGCTCTGATTAGCGTTCCCCAACGCAGATGGGGGTCACCTTCCATCAAGGAAGAATATCAAGGGTGAAGCGGTAAAATCCGTGGGTATATATGTACTGCTTGAGTGCATTGACCATATTTGCTGGTTGGAACCGCACGAGTTTTTATCACAAGACCGCAGATGGTTCAAGGCGGGTGCACTCAGCGGATGTCTCAGTCAGAACTAATGCGTTAGACATCCCAACAAATAACAGACGACGTACGGTCACGAAATTTTACCCAGCCGCAGGTAGAAGTTCCAAGAGGTACCAACACCCGAAGGAGCCGAGAGTGAGTTCGGGTCTATCCTGAGCTTTAGCCGGCTGTGTTAAATTGTATTAGAGTATGTATTTGTTTGGACTTTTGTTTTTGCTGTGCCGTTGCAGGTGCAACAGGTGTTTTCTTGTGTTAGTGAGCTGCACAATTGCTCCACTCGAACACTCTCGGAAGCAAACACATCCCAACGATGAACTAGTGAAAGGTAATAATAATCCCTGGAGTCCCCATATCCTACCCGACCACATTCACTTCATGGATCTACCCTCCTCCGTAAATTGTCGAATATTGCACGCGTCGACCGTGACAGCACATGCACAGCTGGAGAACAAGGAGTTCTGTCATGGTGGCAATAGCCCTGTTGTCGTTAAAATCCCCTATTTCCGGCAAACCCGTACCGAAAGGCGATTCAACTAACAACCGATGGTATCAGACGCAAGCAGATATCGTGACTTCCTCATCCCTGATAGTGTACTCGTGCAAGCCCTTTTCCAGGGTTTACCATTAGTTGCATAACAAAATTCACATATCGTGTTATTGATAATTATGCCGACCAAGCAGGCCAGCGCACCAGCATACCTACTATTAGAGCGGGAAGGTAGTATTGGACATCCCCACCTTACGAGGGATGATCCTAGTTTGTGGCTTATGTCTTTTAAACGTGGTCCGCCGTGTCGCCATCTTCGTCATTATCCTCCATGGCGATGCCGCTGGAGGAGTTCTCGTAGTGGGCTAAGTTAATCATCTCGCTTTGTGGTGGCGTACAGAAGGATTCCATTAAGGATACGTAAGTATGGGATTGCGGGCGGTTAAAAGTAACTAGGTATCCCTTCTTGATGTTAACAGTATAACATGGACAAAAACGACTTTGGGCATTGCCAGGAGCGTCTAAAGTTCGGGCGGGTGGCGTCAGCGTTGACAGATAGCGGGTCTTATGGCCCCCTTCCGGGTATGCTGGAAGTGGAAATTGGGCTGAATGCGAATTACATCGTGGAACACAGTCTGTGTTCTGATGCGGCTGGTACAGACGTTGGTCGGTCCACCGATTTGCAGACCGGCCGGACGTAGCCTTGGCATGGGCTGGCTCCGGTCGATTTAGGAGACGCCGAACTACAGATATCTAGCCGACCCACAAATATTTGCTGTACTCTGGTCAGGCTGTAGAAGATCGGACACTCCTTTTCCAGCAGGCTACGACAACAAACTGACTAGATATGGTATAGCAATGGGTATAACACGATCGGAATATTAACAGAAAGGGCAAAGTCAGTGTGCTTTGACTTTGTTCTTAGCTTCACCCCCTGGTCAACAGTGACACAACACCCTGCTCCCACAGCAAAATCCATTGCCAGAAATGGGGCGTCCGATCTTCTACAGCCTAACCCGAGTACAGGCGGCCTGGCTTGGCTTCTGCTAAACAAAAGCATCTTTCCGCATCCCCTGATTAGGATGCTTCACAGCAACATGTTGGGTCAGCATCTAATCGAGGCTAAGCACGACTCTCTGGGAATTGTATCCTGGACTACACGCAAAACGACTTTACCACATCTTTGAGTTCAGTGTGCACAGGGACATCACCTGCGGGAATTGTGCCTTGACTTGAAGGCTTCCCAATTGACTAACTACTTGAGAATCCAAAATCTTCACTCTCATAGTCCCTCCTAATCAGAGATAGATGTTTATGCCTCTGTCTCTCTTAATAACACTTCTACACCTGTATCCCGACATCCCCTAACCATGGTCCCGCGTACTCGGCGCCCGACTGCAGTGTGCATGCTAGAGTACTGATGTGAACAAGGCATGATGGCGCGGGCGCTCCTAGAATACCTATGCCGACGTTAGCATCCCAAGGAGGTACAGCCTATGGAGAGTTTTTTCGCTAGACCTTTATTGCTGACGTGACCGGGCCCGAGGCCACATCGAATGAAGACTAAACGGTGAAACGAAAGAAAAGGCTTAATGGGGCGATGTGGGGATGTCTTAGAGTGTACTCCACGCCTGATTCACGAGGCTGAACGAGGCAAAATAGTTAAAGGTGCTCCATGGATGGATACTGCCTACATCAACATACAACCGAACCATGGATTTCACCAATACAAGCCAGTATCTATATCCCCGGCTGCTGTGACCAGAGTTATGCACAGCCTGAGCATACGCTATGGGAAGGAGGAAAGTCTTTTACTGTACCCCTGGGAAAAGATTTACAGCTTGTTTTGTTTCAAGAACACAGCTTGCCAATAACACTACAGTATATTGAAACGAAAGGTAACAAAAGTTCCAATTGCTATTTTGAGATCATACGCCTTGGTACCGTGCAACCGTTAATCATTAATCGGAATTAGGGAGATCCATGAACGAACCTCCTGAAAGCCCGGGATTCTTGCTGCAGATGAGTTCCAGGTCCATTTTCCCGAGGTTCTTGTATGTTGTTCAAGTTATAGACCTTTTAATTGACCCTCCCTTGTGTCCTCCTGCTCTTCTCGACTGCTATTTGCATGCTTCCTCTTCAGAGGATTCACAGCCTCTGTTCTGGCGCTGACATGTTGCAGTGGTACTAATGATCGCTGCTCTTCGGGTTGGCCGACTGCTCCAGCCGTTCTTGGTAGCCGCTCGGCGCCCGATGCTCTGTGGGAATTAGGCCATGGCCTTGCATTCTGTGCCGTATTTCTTGGTATACAGGATGTAGTATCACTCCTCCCACATTGACAGTCTTCAGACTGGTAACAAGACATCCTCGGCAGTGCCGTATACTTGTCCACCGAGTTTGTAAGGTACCAAAACGTCCAGTGTTATATGTTCCTAACCCAGATAACCAGTAAATTGGCAGATTCTTACGCCCCTTTAGTTATTTTCTGTTATATCCATCTAAAATACTCTCCGGGTCGCTTAAAGGATATCACAATGGGGAGATTGCTGAAATCGTGCTGTTTGCTGGGTATAGGCTGGTACTGTGAAGTGCAGCATTGTCACAGGCGGAAAATATCCCTAACCCTCTATACACAAACTTGACTACCTAGTATTGGAGTTTGGAGCAGCAACCTTAGAATATCGATCAAGTACCTAGTACCCAGCATTTATTTAGCATCGGTGTGCCCGCCGGCGCCAATGGATGCATTTCAACAATGTACTCTGTGTTTACGCGCTGTTTGTACACCAATCTCCGTGAGTCAAAGACAACTAATTATAACGCAATGCCTGGAACACCCAACGTTTCTAGTTTCTGGCTACAAACAGCCAAGAAGGAAGGCCACCAGAGACGATCAGCGACCGGGGGAGTTCGTTCGGTATGACAACCTGCTCGGGACCGGGGAAATCTCTGACCCGAAGATCTTCAGGAACACAACGAATGTGCATACTAAGCTGACGCCATCACTGCCACGAGTCTATTGAACATCATAGCCAATGGCAGCGGCTCAGATACAACCTTGGAATGTATCGGGGGGTGGCAGTGCCTTCTCGAGATGCAATAACAGATGTGAACAAGAACGCGCGTACCAACCGAGGCAGTGCCAGTCTCACTGGACCCCAATATCAGATACATGAGTTCTCATGACTATACGAGACATAACATGAATTTAGACTTCACCGACCTCGTTCCCGGAATCAACAAGTCATCAGCTCATATCTTCAGCGGTAACAGTAGCTATGGGGTTGTCATATACGTGCAATGATTCATCACCCCGCCCAGATGCGGACACACATTTTTCGCGCCACATCCCGAACAAGGTTGACTCGGAATCTCTGCCGATAGCATCGTAGTCATGTTTTAGATGAATGGAGTTCCAAGCCAAGGAGAAGGGTTGACAAAACCCCGTGCCGCCGCAAGAAGCGGCAGAAAGAATTCGAATTGGCTGCGTCTGGTGGACCAATCGAATAGATTTGTCTCTCCAAGGCCGATTTTGCCTGTGTCTACCAGGTGGGTGATGTATGGTAGTTTAAGCGGACAAACTCCAGTGATATATCTATTTATATTTGGGATAATCATTTTCTTCTGCCCCATCCCCCCAAAAAACACATGTGTGAATTCAATAAACATACATACTAATCCCTGACGGGTGCTCCAGGACTAAGCACATATATTCCATATGCGGGTATATTTTATGGGGGCTTGCTGGGACTGGGAAAGGCTGTTCTTTTTATTATGTATAGGTTCTTTGACGTCGACAGTGAAAAAAGGGTTGACCCAAAAATACTGACAACATAACTTCCCAAAAAAAACAAGCCCTCATAAAGTAGGGATGGATTGTATTTGCAAACTTGTCTTTTATTCCTCCTGGCATAACTTCGATCACTTATTCTGGAATTTGTGGTGACCACAGCTAAGTTGTCAACGTTCATCACTCGGGTATTTGGCAATTAGTTACCTTTAGCTCTCTTGCGTTTCTCGTCTGCCTTTACTACACGTCACCCGCACAATACATGTTACCAGAATTATCTCCCTCCGCCCCGTTATTGCAACAATTACCGATCATTTCTAGCTAACTAGACATTCGAATCGATGGCGATGGTGGGAACCTGCGAATAGCCCGAGGTTGTCCGCGTTCACAGTCACAAAAAGTCCTATACTCGGAGTCAGACACAGGGCCTGGAGTTCCAGTGTCTAAATAACTGGGAATGAGCCCGAAAATTCACGATAGAAAGATAATCTCGAAGGCACGACACACTGGATTGCGGCCCAGAAATGTAGCGGTATTGAAGGGAGGGTTAGAGCTTTGTTCTGTGGGTAGGTAGTTCTACCTTTATCGACACCAATACAACCGGTATTATACTGTCGTGGCTTGCAATTAGTGAGTGTGGACTCGACTCGTGCCTCAATTGCGATGAAGCCGTGACTGACAACCTGAATACCCACTCGTTAGGGTGGTTGCATGTATAACAGTGTCTTAATTTATGCAAACACCACGAAAGTCAGTTCCATCGAGCGGTACTGTAACTATCTTTCCAGCCCACCGAAATCTCGCGCTGTCATGCACGGCAATCCTCTTTGGCTGCTCCCAACGAAACTTACGTTAGGGTGATAATACCTATCCAAAGGAAACAGGCCCGCGGCCCTTTCACCAGTTACTATAGTACTAGCAATAGCATAGTTAATTGCCCAATGAATAGGCCCCTATCTTTGGGGTTGAAACCTCACATTCTGCTATATCCAGCCGCTACTGTGTACTATCGAATTTAGAATCCCATTACATCAGACAAACGGTCGCGAATCAATCGGGTATACTTCATCAACCACAATACGACTGTCGTTTACTCTCCCAAAGTCGCATATTCTTGCTACATATATGATGCAGTGCTCTTGTCCCCACAATCATGAGAACGCACTCGGTTTTGGCTTTTCATTGCTTTCGGAATCGATGGGCTTACCAGCGTTCTAGACTAGCGTATTATTATTTATATGCATCAGCAAGCGTTTCCAGATTTGCAGAGGATCAGGCGTAATCGTTACCGCTATGACACGAGTTCAAGGCATGCCGAGGTACGTCGACGTACGTGAGCTTACAGACCCATTTTCCGTGTGCATAGCCCGTGAAATATCATTCATTACGCACATATGGACGTATATTCACAAAGCGTCCAGAATCATTACAACACTTGGAACAATCCAAATTGGTTTCTACCCTGGGATAATATCTACCCTCGCATCATTCCCTTACAAACCAAATCATTGACACATCGACATCGCTAGTTATATTCCGCAAATACATTATTAAACACCCTCCAAGCTCAAGACCCCGTGTACTCTTGCCTCATCTTCGCCAATTCAGATGGCGACCTCTCTTGCGCCTCCATTTCTGCAACCCCACCGTCCCTACCCGCATCCAATTCCTCTGGTTGTCTAGTATCCCCCTCGGCCTCTACCAGCTCTTTCTTCGCATCTAACTCCGGGACCTGCACGGGTACTGCCGATCTCCTCTTCCCAAACCCCAAGGGCCACCACTGTCCCGTCCTGACCCTCGTCGCAACCAGTAAAAGTGCACATAGGAGAAGAACCCCACCAATAACGCCTCCTGCGATAGCCCCGTTCTTTTGAGACTGAGACAGCCCATTGGAGATAGAGGTACTGTTCTTTGGATTGGCAGTGGCAGTTTGTGTGTTGTTATTAGGGGGGTATAGGGGCTTGGGATCACTCGCAAAGTCGCTTTCGGGCCAGGCGGCTTGGGAGATATTGAAGATGCGGCGATGGTAGTCGACCTGGAGGTATGCTTCCTGCAGAAATGCGCGGCCGAGCGTGTATTGCGATTTATCCGTTGACCTCTTGACGGGGAAATACTTCTGCGTCTGATTCCGCGGGACGACCCTATTGATCGGGAGCACGACGTTCAAGTCCAGGGCTGCGTAAGGGACGGTGATGTCAACCTTGCTGGTTCCGTTTGCGAGGGTGAAAGTAAAGTTTGGATTTGCTGCCACTAATGCCTGGTAGGTCCAGGGTTCGAGGAGGTATAGCTCTTCGGTCGCGTTCCAGGTTATGTTCAAGGTTTTCTCCAATTGTTGGCATGCTTCCAAGGGAAGCCAGATGTAAGATGTGGCGGAATTGATGGATACATTAACTGGCTTGGTTAGGATGTTATCAAGAGCTGTTCCATCAGATAATTTGACGGCTAGGCTGGTTAGAGGTGCTTGGATCTCTTTCGTCTCGACAGCCGTGAGGTTAAAGGTCGCACTATTTGGTTTAAAACGGCCCGCGTCGTAACCCCCGAGGACAAGGGAGGCGGTTCTACCTGGGCCACCTGGTTTGGTGAGATATAGTGAGATATGTATGGGGCTGGAGGAGACTTACGGTACGCAGCACCAGCCTGATACCCCCATGACGTACTCGGAATCATGCTTTTATTATACAATGTCGTTAGATAACTCGGGTGTCTGATTCCATCACCAAAATCGATGTCATCACTAGCCAATCCAAAAAACCCAAGGTAAAACCCCACAGCTTCAAATGTAGCCACAACCTGCTTATTCAATGTAAGAGCCGATGGCAGTCTTGTCAACCCTAATGTTGCCAGTCCATAATCACCCCTTGGCGGTAGGGAAAAATTAGTCCCCCATTTCGGATCGCTGTAGTTGAACAAGTACGAGGCCATTTCCAGCTGGTACGGGCCCTGGGATTCCCAAGAGCTCGAGTTGGTGGTGTTCAAACTCCCTCCGCGCTGGGAGATACACATGGTGTCATTCTTCCGGCATGACTGAGCGGAGACGATCCAGGTCTCGAAACTATCTGTTGCGGGGAGGACGCGGGCATATTGCTCATTGGGCGCTTTGTCGACGCGGATTGTGAATGTTGACCAGTTTCCATCGTTGCCATCCCTGAGTGTGACATTAGAGGGGGGAGTAAGGAGGGGAGGGCACGAACCAAGTACTTGCAGCCGGCCAGTCGAAGGGTTTAGCTTTATTGTCCAAGACCTGATCTGTGCTCCTTACCACCGCGGTCTTGAACAAAGATACCAACAGAATTGTCCAGACGTTGAAACGCATTTTGCACGCAGAGACAAAGTTCATTCATAGTGGGTTCACGATCCCGCTTAAAAGAGAACCCGAATTTACTTCGGTACTGCATCCTATCAGGACCTGAAGTTCCTTTTGATTTCCCACAGCCTCAACGCTACGGATGCACACACTGAATGGGTTGAAAAGGGGTCTGTGAGCTTTGATTCGTCTTGTTCCATGGTTAAATGATGAAAGGTATGACGCAGGTGTGGTGGTACAATGTTAGCCTTGGTCTCACGAGCCAACCTAACTCTACCTAAGTATTACAATTGGCTTCCTGAGTTCGTTTTTCATGCATACAGGATTGCAGGCTCGTAGCAGCCGTTGTGATTCCAGTTCACATACTATTACAAAAACTATCGTGATAACAACTAGCCTCCCCTCACTCCTGCAGCGCACCACACTCCATCGGGACTTGTGAGGCCAGTATCCAACCTGGTTTAACTATGCTACATAATTATCACTGGATGGGGTTATCCACACAGCAAAAAGCTCGGGAGGTTTCGTATCATTCATTATATCTCACAGCTTTATAAACTAGTGCATTACTGCTTAGGTGTACGTATTTAAACTATCAAGGCAGTAGCTTTGCTTAGGCAGAAGGTCAATAGTACAATTCAACTCCAATCGTACTTGTGTAGGCAGAATAGTAATTGAATGCTCACGTATTTCTTCCGTATCCGTCTCCTCTGTTGATTGCTATTTTGGTGAACGAGATATAGCAGGGTCAATATCTGTAAAGTAATCCATAATTCACTCCAATCACAGGAGCTGTAAGTTGGACCACTGAGACGACGGTAGTTGGATGGTGCGTGGAACGCAAGTGAATTTGATAGGGCAGATAAGCATCGTCCACACCCTTTCCTAGGGCGAAACAAGTAATCATCACGATCAGAATAGTTCGGCTAAGATTGCAATTGGATGAGCCTAGTTAGTGTGACGAATGTAAACCCTAGCCCACTACTCACTTCCGACCTATATTAAAGTGACTTCCTTCTCCCTAGCCAGAACCTCTATATATCCAGAGCCTTTTGACGCTCAATTTATCCCTCTTGGTGGTTCACTTCTCTTGCATCTCCACAGCAGGGAGCTCAACACAGTGTTCGGCATCTCCTTGTAACTCTTGCGGGAGCGGAAAATGATGGTTCTCGTACCCTACTCCTGGCGACGGAGGAGAAACAAAGACAGAGATGCGTTTTTTCAAATCAGTGAAGAGACTAGAAGCGCGGGGTGATGATACTTCTATGGTTTCCCGAATGGGGGTTATTGGCCTTGCTCTGCGTCTTCGTCGGAGAAAGAAGACGCCAAACACAAGGGCGGAGAGAACGACAACACCAATCAGTATGGCGATGTATACAATGTTTATCATACTATCGGAGGACGAGGACTCTGTTACAGGTGCAACAGAGGAGGTGGCGATAGTGGTGAGGGCACGCGTTATTATCGTTGAGGTTGGTGTGCTATTGACAGTCTGGTACACTGTTACTGTGCCTGTTTCGGTGTCTCTCGCACTTGTCAAGGTAGCTAGACCGTCGTTTGTGCTGTGAGAATGCTCTGCAACAATAGTGACAGCTGGCTGGGTGGTGGTAGGCGCCGCCGTAGATACAAGAGGGCCAGTGGTTCCGATATCGATGCCACCGTTTGCTTCGCACCTAGAAAAGTTAGAATGTACCTTGGTAGAGGTGTACGACAAAAGATACCCACCAACGGCAGCTCGCTCGTTCGCAGCACCCCCTAAACCCGCTCGCACATACCATCCACTCCCCACCGAATATATTCACGCATGTCAGGCAGTTTCTCGCATCTTCTGTCTGACGAATAGCCAATCTCTGGCGGGAACTCTGTTGAGGCTGAATCAATCTCATAGAAGCTGTGGGGATGGTTCTTCGGAGGTGGACCTGCGAAGGTGCTCGCTATGACCAGGAAAGATACAAGGAGTCGTAAAACACAGAAAACAAACTAAAAATGAAGATGCATCGGAGAAAAGAGCTAACGCAGTTAACTATCGTATCCACTCGAATAAGAGATACACCCTAATTAGGCTAGCGTATATTTATTTCTGGTAGACACTACCCAAAAGCAGAAATCACAAAAACGCATCAATAACTAAATACTCGAAGTCGTACGAAATGCTGTTTTCCACTCATCACAAAATAAATCCCCTGTTTCAGATTATGAACTTCTGTTGGGGGCGCTAACCCAATTGGGGACATACCTTTACTCGAGTGGATAGAGTCTCGTACTGCTGCTGGCGCAGCAGTGGTATAAGCTTCCCCACCACACACGCTTCCTAACGTCTTTCACAGTCCATTAACTTACAGTGCCGTGAGACTGAGTGCAGTAGGGTCCCCAAAGAATGCCGTATGAAAAGAGGTGAGTTTTTGACGACGGTCCTAAGTCGGTTGTCCTCGTACGGCTTGACGAGACCGTTAGAATGCCATTCAAGTACAGTCAGTAGACAGCCAAAACCACTATAACAACGGTTATACTATGAGAGCCGACCTAGCACCACCGCCACTCACGGTGGCCGGTGCATGGCTGATATATGTCACTTTTCAAGACTGGCGATATCTCTCGTATGCTGCTTCCCGCCCCACCCTCCTTCCACAACAGCTCATCAAACATGTAGGTATCCGCGTAGAACTCTGATTAATAGTATTACAGAGAAATATCAGTTGTGAGAGTAAACAATATTCACAGTATATTATCGCAACTGAACATCGTAATCTGTTGCTGGTGTCGTTCCTGCTTTTGCTGGCATTCGTCGTCCTGGGTGGTGTTGCACACGAGACGAGACTCCGGCTCAAGACAAAGGCCCCGAGACTGGGTAGGACTCGAGTTATCTAGCTACGGCACGTCTCGTTAGACTCGAGTCTGTAAGTGGTGGTCCATGACCCAATTACAGGCTTGAAGATGAATATTTTTCGTGGACTCTACTTCGTCTACTTTCTACCCCTGTGGTAAGTTCAACCCACGGCTCACGCCGTTCAGTGGAAAATAGGTACAAGAGCGCGTTCTTGGGCGAAGACAAGGGGGCTTGGATGGAACGACGTTTTGTCTTCGGAAACTTATCGCAGAAGGGTCGAGGCGGCGTATACACATCTTCGAAAGCGAAGCGTAAGGGGGCTTTGCGTTCGGTAAATCATTCGTACGAGTGGTGGTGCTAAACGGTGGAAGATGCATGGGCCAAGGCCGAGCTAGATTAGCGCCCTTGGCTAGCTGCGGCCACTAAAGGAAACGGGTTTTTAACACCATCGTTCATCATCATCCGCCCTCGTACTCTCACTCGCCACAGCCCCATCTCGCGCATAGGTACTACCAACACCGGCGAGTCTGCCTTCAGTCATTCGACGCCGCCACAATTCACTTCCTATCGATCCTTAATTTAACGACATGTTGTCCACCAAAACTCCCCTCGTCTACGGAACACCAAATGTCGACCCTCACGAGATTTCATTGTTGAGCTCGCAGTTGCTTTGAGATCTGGTTGAATGACATAGATCTAGCCCTGGATCGGGAAGGTCCATGTCGCTTGGGGGATTGTGAACAAGATCCGTCCATTCAAAGCACTAGATATCCGCGAGATACCGCCTAGGACTTCTAGATCCGCCACCTGATACACTATCTGGACGATGAGCATGGCTACAAGAAGTTGCCGTTGAAAATCCGGAGAAGGAGGCACTTGTTCAACCCCGGTGTTACTAAGTTGAACCGGCGACGGTCCATAAAATCGGTTAATACCTGTCGTGCTGGCTGGCATCAGTCAATGCTAGATGCCTGTAATACCCTCCAGAGTAGACTTATAGGCTAGATACTGGTAATGCCCATTACAGAAACAAGTCTCGTATCCGTATACCCATGCGTTCCGCTTCTTTGGCCCTTACAGCACCTTGTTCAGTACGATGTTCGTGGGCATGTCTTTGAATAATACACGATGTATATACTCTAAATATGATTCTTCTCTCTCGGTGGCTTGATAGCTTCTCGATACTGCTAGATGAGATCGAGGAGGGAATAATGCTAGGTCGAGGGTAATTACCGGGGTAGGAAGGATTAAAGGCAACACTGCCTCAGTATTTAGATAGTGGGGCTGCTTTATGTTTAGGTAGTTCGAGTTAGGCTCCTCAGCCTAGGCCTAGGTTTACAGGTGACTGAATGAAAAGACTGGTTGCGAGTTACATGTGAAGTCAGGGTCTAAACTGTCAGTTATCTCGAAATCCGATGAGTTATGAATCTCCAATCGCCACTCCCCAATGAAATTCTGCCCCCGGCTCCTCCGTTCTCGCCGCGCTAAAGTTGGAAGTGGGGCTTGCGCGCGCCCCTCCCCACGGTCGGGCATCAATACAATTCCTAGATGACTAGCGCGCGCGGCGCTGATGCCGACACGTTCCGGTGTCCGTTATGCAGGAACGAAGATCCTCGTGGATTGTCAGGGTACAGTAAATAACCCGATGGCTCGGAAAAACACATGGTCCGAGCGGTACAGGAACCGCAAGAGTCAAAATTCCGTACAGATTTTAGACCTGTGAAGGCCTAAGATCCGCGCGGAATAGACCCTGAAAGTGTAGGCTGATGGAATCCCAGAGAGCTGTACCCCTTTGGTATAGAACTCTGCGGGGGTCGGAATCTATGCAGAACACTGGGAGGGCTGGAATGGTGGCGGCCACTGGAAACCGAGAGACCAGTGTTCTCCTGCAGTGCAGAGTTGAAGAAACCTATAGGCCTTCTCGACTCAGCGCACAACTTCCCATCGTCCACGACACACTGTACCTGGATGCTGCCGATTCGACTGGACGCTGTTCATCGCTTAGTTGTCAATACAGGCATGAATTTGATGAGATGTATAGGTCTCATGACCGAGCGGCTGAATTCGAACCAGCTAACAACAGGTTCGAGGGAAGTTTTGCCACTACCCAAACTCAAGCCAAAGTTCCCTTCTCGGCTACTTAACTCTGCATGACGCTTTACGAGAGCCTGTCATACTTCAAGTTCATTTACCAGGTTTAAGTGGTTACACAGTTATTTCGCATCTGCAGGCCGCACCTCGTTTTTGTTCTAAAGAAAACCCGGCGATATGGTGTAAATATAGTAACACTACCATTTGTCCCAAATAACACATAGTTATTAGTATCTATGCATCGCGATATCCCACACCTCTGCCAGTGGGCAGCCAAATACGCTGTGCGGTATTCTCCGGTCGTAACTTTTACGAACAGTGAAGATTAAGTTTCAGAGACCGTATTCTTGCGATGTCTATGCCTTGACAAGATCCTTGGGTGGAAATTTGTCACGCCGCAATGCCACCCGAGGCTGATGGTAACTTGAGACACCGCTGACTGAATGTTATTTCCAGTGGTCCTGTCCTGAGTAAGTGCCAGCTCACAGCCCACCTCAGTGGTCAAAGCACAAAGCACTGCAAAAAGTAATCCCATGCTGCAGCAAATCATAAATAAACTGACAATTCCCCCGCACCAGCGATCTTGACAATTTACAAGATAATCAAAATGGCTTCAACAACTATGTTTAACAATACCAATACTACTTGCGAGCAACGGCGGCGATCGCGGCGACCTCAACATAATCAGCTACCCCCGCTACATACCCGCTTCTCTACCCCGATGTCGCCCGAATATCGTTTGCCGCCTTTACCCCAGCCTCCGCCTTACCTGACTGAATACTACGCTCCTCCACCACCCCCCCGGCCTGCCAGTTATCTCCCACCTCCAAGATATCAACCCCACCCCACCCCTCGCCAGGACAGAACATTCACTACAACCTACGCTGGCAGAAACTCTAATCGACGTAGCTGTCCAGGTCCCTACTCAAAACGGACCAAATACGTAGCTCCCAAACCACCAGCACCATGGGTTCAAAGCGACTACATCCCATTTGGGCAGTCCCAGCGTCCATCGACTCCGCCTCCACCACCTTTACCGCCAAAAGAATTACCGCCACGGACAATGGTGGATGAGATTGCAGCGCTGGTGCAAGCTGAGATCGATGAGATCGAGCGGGAGTTGGCAAGGGCTGAGTTCAGAGGCGGTACAGATAAGGAGGTTGTGAGCACAAGGGACGGCGTCAAGTCTAAAACTTCGGCAAAGCTTTTGGCGCCGTTTAGTGGTGTGTATGAATACTTTGAAGGGGAAGACGAAAATGAGGAAGAGGAAAGCAATGAGGAGCAGGCGACGAGCTGTGTCTCCACTACATCGTCTCGCAGCGAGGGCTCGGCGTTCTCGCATGCTACTACCTCTACTGCTGGGACTTCGGTTGATTCTGGGTCACCAAGAGAGGAAGGGAAGGAGAAAGATATTGAGGGTTTCTATAGAATACCCGCCGCGACGACCCCTGTGTCTTCTCCCTCCATTTCACTCACCAAGGCACCAACACCTAGCTCCAGCACTTCTGTCAACTCGTTCCCAGCCGTGGCATCTGAAGGCGGGCTGCCGTCATCGCTGATGACAAGCCGTCCGAAGCCGGAGGAACAGAATGGCCTCAGTCTCTTTGGGCAGATTCGGCGAACATTAACGTTCAAGGATATGGCGTGGGCGGATATCGATGAGGAGCTGGAGAGCGAGGAATATACTGATGAGTTTGAAGAAGTAGTGGAGGAACTTAATGCCAGTGGAGATAAAGGATTGGGATTAGGATTGGACCTTGGGTCAGGTATGGGGCTGAGGCTGGCGAGGAGCGTTAGGGTTGGGACAGTGCCGGGAGGGAGGAAGGGTAGGAGGAGGAGGATGTGATATGTTTATATATGGTGATAGCTGGGGCGTTATTGTTTTGTTTTATTTTGGAGTTCCGAGCTCTTGTTTTATTGGAGTTCTTGAGTGGTTTTGGACAGGTTTCGTAAATGCATTAGGTATTCAATTATGAATAGTATTTAGTTAACGTTCGCTATAGATTGTGGTCTCTCAAAGGCTCTCTCATACATGAAACTTGGCCACCAACATTTACCATTATCAGGCGTTCACTACCGGTATCCATGAAGATCAGCAAGGGTGGATGAACGGGAGCACAACCTATCGAGTTATCTTTGGGGCAACAATACCACCGTAATTGCGAAAACTGCACTAAGTAAAGTCATTCCATCTACGACACGAGCCACTAGAAATTAAATACGGACATCTGTGCGGGCTACACGACATAATGTTCTGGACTTGACTTTCTAAACTCGGTGGATCGATCAGATTCTTCATTTCGATTGAAGGTGGCTCGTGTCACTCGTATTCGATGATGACATCGCCATCAACTCGCTATAACCACCTTCCTGCAACCATGAATCCGGTGGATATCTCTCCGAGGTTCGACCCCACTTTAAACACTGGACCGGGCGCGTTGGCGGGGCTATGGCCTCACCCATGCCCCTCCGTCCAAGGTCCAAGCATATTGCTAGCGCTTGAGGCATGCTGCAAACGATCTTGTTCTTGTTCCCAGCACCGTCCAAACGTACATATCTAGCAATTCAATTTACCGCGTTTGGAGGGGTTTACCGGTAGCCCTTGAATTGCCCAGGCTTCAGCTCCTGCTAGCGCTGTAGAACGGGCTTGCGATCGGGGTGAGAGCAGACGCAAATGAGGTATTGCGCATTCCGTCTAAGCATTTATGCTTTGTTTGACGCTTCGGGCCCTGGAAATAGGGCTTCGAGGATGTAGTTTTGACTCACGGGCTGCGTTCGTCCACTAAATTATCAATTAAAATACTATTGATACCTCCAGCAGCGTGTTTGTTGACTAAAGCGAACACAACACTAAGGTTACTTACATGTTGCTAAGATTTCTACGTAAGGTTTTGTTTTGTAGTCGATCTTTGCCGTAAGCACTACCAAATGGTGGCACTGATTTCGCAAATCGCCGGCGAACTGGGTAAAGTTTTGCCGCGAAAGTTTTTTAAAGGTAAGGATTAAAGGAAACAACAAGCATCAAAGATTACCTACAAGAGCTTGGTAAACAAGTATGAAGGCATTCTTGATTCGCATGATACAAAATGGTGATCTAGTATTAAAGTGAAACGTATAAATCGACTTTATCTGCAAGATATCGATAGAGTTTGGCAACGACGCCTATTCACCAGATCCAGGTCCCTCGTTGAAGTCTGACAGCCTAAAATATTTTGCCACATTCCCGAGAGTCCATGGCCAATGAATAGCATCCCCTCTAATTGTAGATACTTAAGTATGTGTTGCTCACTGCATTCCCGCTGCTGCTGGCTGACGGTGTTGTGAGAAACCTACTTGCTAGTTGCCTCTTAGAGCGGTCGAGATGTTTTATGTATTTGAAGTTAGAGCACATTCTATTGTCCATCGCCGCGGTTAGATTGTCTGCTAATTCTAAACTTTGGCTGAGATCGAAGTCTGGCTCACGGGCTGAAATCGTAACTAAGCTTTCTTCTTGGGGGCGCTCTCCTCCTTGCTTGCTTTTCTCGACTCGATATCACCACCAGTTCGCACAGAAATTCAGAAACAACAAATCAAATCGCACAAAACACACGAACTGGGAAAGACCCTCCAAACTCGGGTTCTGAAACTCTATATTCACCTGCGGCTCCGCGACGGGCATCTTGCCCATCTCACGCACTCACACACGGCGAAGAAACCGAGGACCGCACGCAGCGTTAACGGTTGGTGGTAGATACAACAACATCCCCCTTTCCCCCCTTCCCTCGACACTCGACACTTGACACTCGCCACTCGAACTCGGCCCCCACAGCAGATATCGTCCACTCGTTGACTTAAGAGTCTCTTCCAATCCCCCGCCGACTTAATCTTCACACGATCCGCACTTCTCCACGAGTCCGTCCGTTGCCCAACGCATAGCTACAGAATCTCGAGCCACCATCTGGCCCCTGAGAAGAGTACAATACCACCCGCGTCCTACTAGGCGAATAGCCCTGGCAACAACGCATCCCTCGAATTCCGACTGCGAATCATCACCGCCGCACTGGCTTCACTCTCTGCTACCCAGATCCGTCGAAGGAGTCTGGATACCCTCACCCCTAACTGCTCGGCACCGATATCGCCTGGTGCTGCCAACCGACCCCACAGGAGAGCGTCCGGTCCGATAGTGAAGAGAACCGTGCCTGCACCGCTTTCTCCACCAGAAATTCATTTCTCAACGCATTTCGACAACGCAGATGGCAATAGCAACGTAGGCATTCCCGAGGCTAAAGGCGGGCTGACGACGGCTTCCCGATTCTCAAGTGTTGACAACAATGGTGGAGGGTCTCCTGCATTCCAGGTTATTATTCTTGTGAGTTTCTCCTTTTTTGCTGTGTGCGCGGTTTTGTACGAGGAAAACTGCGTAGTTTTCTTTGTGTGCGAAGATCTGCCCATTTATATGTGCGCAGTGTACTTATGACAGAATGCACTGATGGCTGATCTCGGATTTGTTTGGTTCGGGTATATGCAGGGATCTGGGGGAGGTCCAAGCGAAAGCAATGTCTCTGGCTATCTTATCCGCTCAACTGCAACGAAATGGACAAAGAATTCGCTCCTCGCTGTCGATGCGGGAACGCATCTCTCCGGCATCATCCGAATACTCGAGGACAACGTCACTCTATCCTCGAAATCAACATCGTCAAAATTTCCCTCCTCCGCCTCAATAGCAACAGCGGAATCAGGCATATTCCCCTTCTCGGGTGCGTCGCTGCCTAGTGAAGCACCGAAAACAAATGCATCATACATCCTCCGCGAACTTGTATCCACGTACCTCATCACCCATACACATCTTGATCATCTCTCTGGCTTCGTGATCAACACTGCATCCTTCACGCAAGAAGCAAGCCCGAAGCGACTCGCTGCTTTGCCAAACGTAATCAACGCAATAAAAACTCACATTTTCAACGACGTGATTTGGCCTAATCTTTCCGACGAAAACGCTGGAGTGGGGCTCGTCACTTACCAGCGACTGTCTGCAGCGGCAGATTATGTTTCCATGTCGGAAGGACTCAGTGCACAGGCTTGGCCTGTGAGTCATGGCCATTGTATGAAGATGCATACGCACTGGGGCAGGAAGAGCACAGCCGGCTTAGACCCTTGTAGCAACTCTCAGGGCCATAGCATGCAGAATCATCAAACGAGATGGTGTGTGCTGGATTCTGCGGTATTCTTTATAAGGGATTCAGCAACGGGGAAGGAAGTTATGATGTGGGGAGATGTTGAGCCTGGTTCGTCCCCCGACAATCAAGCTGCCTCAACGCTAAAGCTAATCACTTGCAGACTCGATTTCTTTGGATCCAAGGAATAATTTAGTGTGGCAAGAAGCGGCACAGAAGATTTTTATGGGCTCCTTGTGCTCCATATTCATTGAATGCAGCTACGACCGCTCACACCCTGACACGGCACTGTATGGCCATTTATCGCCAGATCATCTAATCTCGGAACTGAAAGTGCTCGCCGAACACGTCCAAAATCTGAGAGCGGCAGAACACAGAGAGCGTGTGGATAAGCTAAAGCGGAAGCGAATGAGTAGTGGATACTTCAACGGAGACCCAGCAATCGAGGGGAGGAGAAGGAGCAATCCCAACCCACCAGATGCTACACGATTCACTCCGCCACCTCTAGACCGGGATGACGATATGGCAGATGTTAGTCCCAAGGCTGGACTAAAGTCGGAGCTACCACCAAATATACCGGCAGCTTCAACAATAGAATCTATACGGCCGCTCGATGGAGTTAAGATTGTTATTACGCATGTGAAGGATACTTTGACTCAGGAGGATGTTCCGGCGAAAGTTCTAGCAGATCTTGAAGAACTGGAGAAGGAGACGAGACTTGGTTGTATGTTTTTGTTGGCAAGGCAAGGGAGCAGTATATATTTCTGAGCAGCGAGGCATGATGGTGGTGTCCTTTTTGGGCTTTTCGGGTTTCTGGGTTTTCGGTGTTGGTGGTTCCTGCTTGATTTGATATCTCTTGGGGTTTTGCACATTGTGAATTTGCTTTTAGGTACTGGCCTGTGGATGAATTTTGCTGCTTGTATGTACTGTACTTAGTAGTTAGTGTAGTTAGACTTAGTTTGTGCATGTATGGGTTTTACTACAGCAATTGGTGATGCCTTCGTTGCCGACAACTATACTTCTATCACTCATGCCAGCGTCATCTTTTGGACCTTCCACATCAGTCAACTATCTTAAGGCGCAGCACGAAGTCACGTTGAAGGGCGAACGCCGAGGTGCTATTCGCGTCGTCCGTCTGCGCCTGACTATGGTAATCTGTCATTATCAGTCCAGTCAGTCGCGCGATGCAGCTGTGAGTCATGTCATCCATCGATCGTGCTTTGTCGATCTTTTTTTTGCTATGCGATGCCACTAAACGGGGATTAACTGGCTTAGAACTACTCAAGAGGCACACACACGACATCAACATCAGTCACATCGACAATGGAATATATAGGATATACGAAGCGCGCATATATAGAGCAAGCAATAAACCAGCTCCCTTCAAACAGATAGTGCCAATTACACCAAACTTTTACAAATACAAGGACTCGCTTAAATAATGCATTACTCCCTCGGGCCCTGGTCTCGAGTACTTCACCGTCTCGACGCCATTTCAACAGATATCATCATGGCATCGGTACCCAAGAACCTCAAAACACCCCAAAACACCATCCCTTCAACCTCAAGCTCCTCTCCCCCCATCAAAAAACGCACCCGCTTCTCCAACCCATCAGCCACAACTGCCGCCTCCTCCGCCCGTCTGTCATCCATCACACAACCCGCTCCATCAACAACCACAGACCCTTTTTCTTTATTGTCGCTCCATATAGTATCGGAGATAATCCGCTACCTCCATCCGCTGGACATAATAGCCCACCAACGTGTCTCGAAGGCATGGCGCGTGATTCTGGCCAGCGAATATATCTATACAATTTCCCTTCGCGCACACTTCCCGTTTTCGACCGAGGCTGAAAGGGTCTGGAAGCTCCACAGAAGTGGGGAACGATTTCCTGCGGCGGCAGTAGAAGCTTACAGATCTGCTGCATACCGCTCTTCTCGGAAAACGGTATTGAGCAGTACGTTGCGGGCCCGGGGGGGTGGGTGGGGGCTGTGGGCGTTGCAGGATGGCTGGTTTGTTTTCGCCGAAGGGATTCATTGGCAGGAGAAGAATCGGATCGGGGTACAAAGGTTGGGGGAGGGTGCAGGCGGAAGGAGGTGGATCACTATTGGGAAGGTTATTGTGCACGACCTGGAAGTGGGGGGTGGGTGCTTGCGGGTTACGGGCGAAGGGTGGATGGAGCTGTATGATCTATGCCAGCTTTCGAGGAGATGGAGGATCCAGGTTCCCGTGGAAGCGGTCTTGTTGAATGTGGCGGATGCTGTTACGGGGTATGTCACCACCGAGGAGTTGCACCTTGTGTCCCTTGCGACTGGCGAAGCTACCAAGAAGATAGTCGTGGATCGGCCAGGTACACCAACGTGGTGCTACATCACCCCAAGCGGAGACTTCGTTGTCATCGCCGGCACGAATGAGTTGGGAGTGCTTGTGTACTCCACCTCCGGGCTTCCCACAAGAACTATCCCTATCCCGAGCAGTCTTCCGAAGCCTAAGATACGTTTCTCGTCGGTTACCAATACACTCCACATCTCTGGAAACTCTACAGCATGGAGTATCGCCATTAAAGACTGGTCGGTGGTGGAAACCACATCCTACCCGCCCGGTAAATGGCACGGAGAAGCAGTCGTGGGAGTGGAGCTATTGTTTCCTTCGGAGGCGAGTCTGGGTGTTCATATTTCTGGAGAGAAGGGGCTGGAGGTTGGGATAACGGAGCACTCTTCGCATAAAGGTCAAGCAGATAATACAGTGACGAAGATGCATGTGAGCTCTCACCGGAGCGTGGTTCTATCAACGGGAGACAGGAAAATCCGTACTGGGGATGATGGGAATGGGTTATTGATTGTGAATGAGGCTAGGTGTGATGATGGCAATGAGAGGTGGGTTGTTGCAAGAGGTCGAGACGACAAAGGACCAGTATGGGTGGTGATGGATTTTGGGTGCGATGTTGGTGTTTGATATCAGTTTTAATGTATGAATATTTTGGAGCTCTGCTTTTGTACGATATGATTTGATTATCTACCAATACAGTCTTAGAAGCATCCGTGAGGCGATGTGCTAGGCAAGTTAGAAGCGACGCGGGAGTTGGGGAAGAAATCGTTCCGACCTAGGCCTTGCGGTAGCGGCGCTCGTAACCCGCACTACTTGTAAGCCAATTATATCCCACCTGTGCTATTTGCAGTATCGTACCCACTTCCAAGATGAAGGCCTATTTCATTGCTTTTTGATTTTGTATCACAGGCAGAAGCATGTTTCGGGATCTTTTTGCATTGCATGCGCATATGCCCAAACCTCGGCGAATCTGCGTGTATGCGTTAAGATCGCTTTTTGACATTGATACCGATAACGTATGAATGAATTCCTATGCAACCTCTAAACCCCCACTCCTGCTCTATTGTTAACCCTTAATCTCGCAGGTTTCCACCCAAAAATAACAAAGAAAACTCAGTAGCATCACAATCTCCAGTGATACAGCTCGACTAAGTCCTATGGAACGTCAGTAACATGCATATTGTCCCGCTACCACACCATCGGGAAGGAGTTCTAACATTACTTCGCCTGCATCTCAGGGTTCCTGAACTTCTCATTTTCTCCCAGACCTTCGGCGCGATTGGTGGTGACCTTCTCCGCAATCTTTGATGGCTCAGCTCCGGACGGGCCATTATCGTTGCTCGATTTGGCTGCAATATCTTCTTGGGCTTCTTGTGGGAGTTTGTTTTGCGATATCGATTGGTTCTGGGGCTCGTAGGTGGTTTCGGGACCGGTTTGGAAGGGTGCAGTGGACATGGTGGATTTTTCTGTTGTTATTATAGAGCTGGTTGTTGTGGTAAGTTTTGTTGCTGTGATGGGTGGGCAGTGATAGGCTGCCCCTTTTATCGACTTCATGCGCCTATCGGAGAACCGGTTTTTGGATGGAGTTTTGTTGGTGAGATCTTGATGATATCACTAGGGATGGGAATCAAGCTTTATCGTTTCTTTGGTGGAAAGTTGCGTTGTTGATAGATTGTCGTACTGATAATCTGCGGATCTACCTTTTCTGATGTCTCCGCAGCAGAACGCCCATCTACCAGATATCCGATACCCGGTGCGTGATATTCTGTTGCAGAGTTTTTAATCTAACCAAGGAAGATCTACACATCGCTCGTAAACCCGCAAAAATCGGTAGAAGTATTCTCACAAAGCTTGGAAATTTTACGGAAGGGATCTTCAAAAGTCGCACCGTGCCGGGAGCAAGAGCCCCAGCTATGGCAAAGTAGGGAAAGGGAAAACAAAAGAGCGGATCTAGCAGCGGACGGACCAAGAGAATGAAAATATCACAAGGGCGGACGACAATAAAGTGGAAAGACGGATGAAATGAGTTGATGTCTAATTTTGTAGTTGGTGAGGAGAAGGATGAGTGCTCATTTGCTACTGCGTGGTCGCCACGGGTGCGGAGCTCACGTACTGGTGCTACACGAGATGACTAACAACAGGCCACGGGGAGATGGATATCAAGGGCACGAGGGTGGAGGAAGCGAGGGTGAGCGGATGTATTCATGTATCATCACTCGGCTCTGCATATCGGGGAGTGATTGCTGCCCCAGACCTACCTAGCTCATATGATCGCATATAATTCATGTAAACTTCATTTTATAAGACCTTGAAAAGGTAAAATATGTTGGTTGTGGGACGGTAAGCACACTTGTATATAGTGTTCGGCACGAGATGAGACGAGACGAGATTTAAGTAGAACTCGCGATATCTCGTCTCGTGCCGAACACTACTTGTATAGTACTTTCGCCGGGGGCAGGTCCATCTCGACTTCTAAATTTCTCAGTATTGGGGATTAGCCGGTTAACCCACTACGATAATCGCTTTGAGTGCAGTGCAAAAAGAGAAAACGTATAGAAAGCTCTCTCCAAGGCATCCGATATTGGATGCGGTTCTAGGTAGCTTTAGCGGTGCTTCTACTAGATTTGGTTAATTTATTAAGTGTACCCGCCGTTCTGGATTTTTAATAACCCGCACACGGGCATGCGGGTATCCAGAGGGATATGGGGTGGTAAGGTTGTCAGGAACACTTTTAGATGACGATATATTAATATCCCTAACCCCAGAGTCATACGCTCCTTGATGGCGGAAATCGGTACGACCTCTCCGACTAACAGCCTAATTTCCTGACGGACTACGGAGCTCTGATTGTGGCGTGAGCAGGAGGATGTTAAGAGTTTGCGGTTGGTCTGAACACAATTAGCTTCGATGTTGTTAAGCGTAATAGGGGAACAGACTTGCGGGTAAGGAGACTCTAAGCGGTCCTAGTCTATGAAGTAGAGTACCTTATAGGTGGGGTAATCTTGCCAGATATTTACTAGAAACAGGCTTCAAATCAGTAACGGGATCACTATGATGAGCTGATAACCATATTGCCATCACCAATGAACCGTTGGTCCTGTACTGTCCCTCTATGAAGCCTATGCAGAAGCCTGTGGAGGCCTGGCCGGTTAGGAATACTGGCTTCGAGAGTCTCTGTCAACTACCTCTTTCAGAACTCGTCGATATTCGGGCTCGAGCTCAGCATCCTCGCCTTCGTAGCTGAATCTTGTGCACCATTATCCTCCTCTTCAGGCTAGGATATGTGGGGACGCTTCTCTAAACCCAGTTTCTTTCCATGCTGCTGTTATATCTTCACTTCACACATTTCCCGAAGTTGATAAATCGTCAATTTTGTTGTTGGAGGTAGTTTAACATCCTTGTGGTACTGGGACGTGGAAATCTGATAGGATTGATGAGTTTACGCGTTCCGATGGTGGAGATGGTTGAGAAGCTAGGAAATTTCAAGCGGGTTCGGGGAGAGAAGTGAGGTGGCGAGTGAAGTGAGGTGGCGAGTGAAGTGAGGTGGCGAGTGAAGTGAGGTGGCGAGTGAAGTGATGAGGTAATGTACCTAGCATCCGTATAGAAAGAAGTCACGAAAGCACCGTGCAGCCAAATTGACTTCTCTATTTAGGAGCAACCCTTTCTCTTAACGCCACCAATAGCGTATAACTTCAAGACTGATCTGAACACAGGCATTACGGTGAGATGCTTTTACATTACCAATTGGTATTAGCTATGGTCAAAGAATTCAGATAAGTTAGTGAGACAAGCTTAAGACGAAATTGCTGCACTCTCATTCCAAGAGTTTTCGTCGTTTCGCGAAGTACAGAAACAGATGGTCGTACGAAACCAACTAAAAACCGAAATTTGTCAAACTGATTCACACCCAAAATAGGAGGTGCTTCTGTCCACCACACATCACAGTTCTACTAACCAAAACTTGGCACAGTGGTTGGCGATATACTCATTTTACCCTCCCGTGATGCTGTAGCTAGCTCGAGTTTGCCTTGCGCTATTGAACGAGAGATTGCACTTGCCATCTGTGACATTTTGGATGGCTTTGCAATTGGTGTATCCAATGTCTGTTCACGTTTTAGGTGCCGTGGTGGAAGTCCCACCTCCCGGGCACCCAACGTCTCCTTGATGTCGTCGATGAGAAGCTCCATAGGGGCGATGTACGTAAACTTGTTACAGTCATCTCGAGCAATAACGACGCCCACTACTCGGCCATCGGTATTTTCAATTACCCAAGAGCCCGAATCACCCGGAACTAACAGTTAAATGTCAGGTCATCTACCCATACTTTGTGCTGATAGAATTAAGAAAGAAGCTCACATCCAAAATTTCCTATGACATGCCAGCTACGTGACCACGACACTCGTCCCGGGAGCATCAGACTGCCCATGCACCGGGACATCTCCCCGGTCTGCAAGCCAGTAGTTCGGCCAGATGCATGAACTTGGTTCATACCCAGTTCGGTCATAGGTACAATATCATTGGGATGCAGATCTTCGCATTCTTGTCCATGACAATATTTAGCGCCCCCACGGATTGTATTTCTGCGTTCCAGACGGTCTGGTTCGATTTCCACAAGGGCCCAGTCCACTTCATGCTTGTTGCCATTTTTCATTACTCGACGGAGTCCCGAAGAAGCGAGAATAGTGCCTAGCTTATGTTCTTCGCGAAGTGGATCGACACTCTCTTCCATGAAAAGGCAAGTAGAATCGTCTGGGAGATCAAAGATTGCCGGTTGGGTTACGAATATTTTCTCGTTGTGGTTCGTCTCGAGCCCACGAACGTCACCAGTCGTACTGACGGATTCATCGTCGGAGAAATCATCTTGCTCCTCGTCGCTACTGCTTTCCAGCGAGGACGCCTCACTAAAGAGGCTCATGTTGTCATCATATCCTTCGTCATCTTCATCGCTTTGCCATTCAATCTATGCAAAATGTGAGTGGATTGAGTAAGGAAAATTTTCTAATAGAGCTAACCTCGCCCTCCTCCTCATCCACACCGAGCCTCGTCTCCTCCATCCTTGTGAGTATATCCGATTCCCCATCGACGTCTTCGTAATCCTCCTCGGATAACGGGTCTAACAGATGGTGTACAGTCATTCCATACAATTTCCCATCTACTGAAATAACGCCCCCAAAGGTTCCTGGCGGTAAATCTTCCCCATCTCGACAGGCACCAATAGATGCACCACTTGTTGGTTTTTGCTGACGCTCTCTATTGACCGCAATAGAGGTTGAATACCGACTACCGGAAAATGACCGACTCGCAAGCCTTCTGCAACACCTCCGACCTGAAGATCGACGGACAGCGCCTTTCCGTACTTTAAGATCAAAGATGTCCACGTCATAGGTAAATTTCTTCTTCAGATGTTCGGACTAGACTGGTGGCAGCCGAATCGCAAGTGATCACGATCGTGGGACGCGACGTCTCGCGAGACGTACCAACGCCTAGGAGATCTATGGTTGTGGGGCCAATAGGCTTTCTAGTGGTGGAGAGACGTTGGAGGAGAGACTCAAGGCGGGGGAGGATTGAAGTGTGCCAGGCATGAAGGACTTCCGGAGAGGCCTGAACTGCATAAATCATTCGCTTCTCAATCTGAATAGTTGGTGCATTAGCAGACTTCTGAATAGCAGGCTCCTGGATAGTAGGCTCTTGAATAGTAGGCTCCTGAATAGTAGGCTCCTGAATAGTAGGCTCCTGAATAGCAAACTCCTGAATAACTGATTCCTGAGTAGCAGGATCCTTATCACCCTCTGATGGCGAATCAATTTCCTTCGGAATAGCATTACTGGGTGACTGGGGTTGTTGGAGTGGAGGTGGCATATCGTCCACGAGGGCTCCTGTAGCGGATTTCTGAGCTTCAGGATCAGAGCACTCAAATGCTGGAAGGAAGGATTGAGGGGTCGTTTCTGAGCCAGTGTTGGCGCCGGTAGTCTCGGGCTCCTGAACGGGCGACTTGGATAGCATGGCATCCAGTCTTTCGGGGATAATTCGAGAAAGTAGGCCAAATCGCGTCGTTGATGGACTCCTTTTATTTTTGCCGGGAATGTCATCCTGGGGAGAAACAACGCGTACTTGCTTCTGTTTACGCCTTTGTAAAACTCGACCTTCAGTGGCCTGACTGGAAGTCTTAATATGTGCTTCCGAAGGTTTCTCATTTTCACAGGCATTTATGGCATCAATTGCTTGATTTAGCGTTGCACACGCAGCGTCCTGGTATCGCTGACTTACACCATCTAAACTATCCATTCTCCAGAGCGGTATCAATTTCCCTTCGAGAATGGCCAAGCACTCTTCCAGAGGTCTCACTACTCTCCAATAAAGACCAGTTCTTGATTTCTCTGGATCATTTGTTGATTGAAAAAGCCCCTCATGAGCAGCAAGCCCAGTGACACAGTTGTAGAATGCCAATGCGAACTTTTGTCGGGCAATCAAGTTCCCAAACCAATCTGTAAGTGGCATAGTTGACTTTCGCTTGGGTCTCAGTTCTTGCCATATGTAAACTTCGAGAAGTAGCCAGCCTAAGGCTTCGATATCGCTAGCCGGACCATCATTTTCGGAGAAGTGTTCCTGGGCGATACCTACGGTTTGTGTGCCCCGATACCATGGAGAGTTGACACGCAAGCCACGGAAATATGGTTGAGGGATTCCCTGGTGTTCCCAGAATCCCCATGGTAATAGTATGTTCTCTGGTGAGATGTTTCCGTGTGTCCATCCTACAAGATGGAGATGTAATACAGCTTTTGCAAGCCCGAGTGACAGGGAAATCCTTTTGACCTCGTCAAGCGGTAGAGAAGACCGCAGATGCTTTGCAAGTGTATTGTTCAAAGGTTGTTCCTCCACACTATAGACAGGGTTTACACCCTCGAGGTTCCCGGGTGCTTTGCAAAATCCAACCAGTGGTAAGATCCCAAATTTTCCGGGATCCCTATGCATTTGTAACCTCTTGAGAAAAGTTGACACTCGGCGAGATTCAATCGTGCCGTGTAGGTTCTTCTCATCTGGAATAATGGTGCTCCTATCCCGAAAGCTTAGACCCCCATATGCACCGTTGGACTCGTTATAGAAGAGGTCAAAATCTCCTTCCCTGACAATATCTACTCCATCCAGATCTATTATCCCATCCGCTACTGACATAATCGTAGGTGCTTCATAATGTTCGTCGTTCAACCATAACAACGGGGCCACCATTGCAAGGTATGATATTATATCTGCATCTACAAACTCCTGTACCTCTTGGGCTCCAAGCAGACGTATAAACGACATTTTCTTGACACACATTCCGTTATTTCCGAGAAGTCGAGCGGCAAGCACAGGCCAAGTAGTGTCCGGAATCGCCATTAAGTCGTATACCTTTAAAAATAACAGAAGTTCTTGCATCTCGTTACGAAAACGCTGGAATTCCTGCTGCGACTCGTATTCATCGAGGTTGTTGTCATTTATTCTTGCCCTCGAATACGACAGCTTGTGCAAATGTGACATAATAGTTTGAGCCTTTGATGTGAGACAGTTAACAGTACGAGCATCTAGTAACTGGATCCATAGTAAGAACCGGCCCGTACAAAGCCGAAAGACGAGCTCAAGAGCCTCATAGTGCTCAAAATTTGCCTGCCGTTCGGGGGTGATGATGCTTGGAGACTCTGCCCAGAAGAAAATGCTGCGGAAGAGAGCGTCCACGGTAACGGTATTGTGAAAATAGTGCTGAGGCTGGCAAAAGTTGATGTCGCCCACGCCTCTGAGGTCGTCGGCTTCATCTTCATTTACATAACGATTGTACCAGTGGTTATATTCATCTAGATCTCCTGGAATCGAAATTCTCCCGTGGAAGGCATTTATGCAAGTGTTGACATCAGTCAAGCTGTGAATTTCGCCGCTGGTAAAAGCATCTCTCAGGCTGGGACTTTTCAGTGAGGCGGAAGTACTCGTACTGGCACCGCTCCTCAGGCTAGGGGTTTTTATAGAGGTAGAGGCACTGGTAGAGGCATTACTCAAAGTTCTTCTCGTATAGCCACGCGATCGATATCGCTTAAGGTTGAGGTTGTCTGTGTCATCGTCACTGGTGACGGAGTCGTAGGATTCAGAATCAGCTCTCTTGGATGTCCCAAAGTCAAAGTCATCGTCTCTTGGGGCGTCATCGTCGCAAGCTATCATCCTAGATGCATCGACGTCGACACCATCTTTATGGGAATGGATATCTTGGGAAGCGACACCATGCTCAAGGCCTTCCATGCGATTCTTTAGTTTGCTGTCTTGTGATTATTAGTTTCCAAGCTGGAAATAAGTAGACAGTAGACAGTAGCACTTACGAATGTGCAGCGCGGGGCGATTCTGAATGCGGCGTCGTTCGACCAGGTCGCTGAGAGTCTTCGAGTGATCATCGGTTTCAACTGGGACCTCGATTGCCCAATCCGCACAGGCGTCCCCCAGAAACTCTCGGCTGACAGACACTCCTCCCGCCGTACCGGGAAATACTGATGTAGCCATAAAGCGAGTTCAAAGAGAGTCGATTATCTGCTGGTGGACTGAAATCTGGAGAAATCGGATTTATGAACATCGCCAAAGTCATATAAGGGTGTGCAGTTATTAGGCAGCAGCCGCAACACAGCCTCCGCTACCCAGAACGCATGTCCAACATGAAGTGTGTACCACAATACAGACCCACCTATAGCTAGAGATTGAGATAAGATAGAGAACAATTCAGTGAGTATATCCAGCTCCATACAGTAGGTTTGAAGCCATATTCCAGCACTATGTGGAGCTACCTAGGTCAACTGTTTATTACTTGGTATTTCGAAAGGTAGCCGAAGCTGCACTCATGATTGGTGCTAGCGAGCTTGCCATCCCTGCAAGGCAGTGTTTCCCTGGCCCGCTTATATCTATGGCATTTCTGAAACATCCAGAGCTTGGAGTCAAGATCTGTCGCGAAATTCGCTAGGGTAGGTGAAAGACAATATAAGGAACGACAACAAGGAATCTCAGACCCAGCGCCCCTACCGTCGAAATACCAGGAAATTCTCATCCGAGCTGGCTGGTATGTCTGTCACGAAATAGATGCATGATGGGGCCGAGTGAGGATATAAAAATGGGGCGTTAAGATGATGGGCTTAATATTAAGTCCAAAGTGTCCGAAGTTCAGATCCGCGTCAGTGCATAAGCCTGCTGTTCACAGCATTGCATGAACTCTGGATCCTTTATCTCCATCCTCGTCACTTTTCTCTCCTTCAATGCTTACCCTTTTGTGCTGCTAATAGCTTGTCAAAATATTGACTGTTGTAGTTGCTTCTTCTTTTCACTTATGGTCCACTAAAAGCTCTAATCTCCCCGGCACGTGCATATGTCTAACTGCATTAGGGGGTCGCCTTAATGAACTGATGTGTTTCGAAGTTTCAAGGGGACAACAAGTACATAGGAGGTACATATGCAGGTACCGACAAGATAAGTGATAGCTTGTGGAAGTCCAGAGGAAGAAGTCCAGAGGAAGAAGTCCAAAGGTGTTGTGTAGAGCAGTCGAGCTGGAAATATGCCCTCTCCCTGCCCGCCGCTAGTGTACGTAAGGGTTCATTGTATTTAAAGAGATTTTTTTCTTAATTTATCTCTGCGCCGGGCTCCATGCATATCGTTTAGCTGCAGTCAGTTTAGTGTCACCTATAGCAAACCCATCGTGCTGAGTCGTACATGTGCTATGTTCTCTCCGCTATCGTCTCTCCTTTCATCATCTCCCCTCTCCATTCCTTCCATGTTGTCAGTCGGTGGAATTCACACTCGTTTTTGTAATTCACATTCGTTTAAGACGCAAGGTTGAAAACACGGTTGAACTCGATTTTTCTTTTTGGACCTTCCGAATTCGCCTCGCCACTCACGTTCACTTTTTTTGCCGACGACATTGCTGCCCTACTGCGCATACAGACCACGACTCAGCTCGACGAATTGGCGGCGCAGCAACCCGCAAACATACAGAAACCCAGTAATTTATATGATATTCAAAGGAAAAAGGGAAGGGGGTACAGCTAGACCGTTACAGCCACCATTATTCTGTTCCGGTAAACGTTTCGGGCGCCATTCATTCATTATTCGCATCCAATAGCATCCGCGCGTTCACTTGTTACCTAGTGTACCTAGTCCTGGACAGCACAGTCGCCGGCGGTAATATCTAATTGTCAGTCGTCACCTAGAGAGCTCGAACGAAACGTTTTCCCTCCTTATTTTCAATATATTATTAGCATGCCCGCCATCTTTGGCCGCCCAAAGTCGAAGCATCGAAAAGCTGGAGTAGGGAATTTAAAAGATAGGATTGGAAACCCTACACCTCTTGATCCCATCAAAATCAATGGCTCTTTTATTGATTTGAGGTCATCGCCACAGGAGGGCGGCCTCTCCGGCCAGGAGGCAAACGTGCCACCAATCCCTCAGCTGCCCACGGCAGAACCTGAAGAAGGGGTGGAAGTGAGGAGTGACACAAATTTCGATCAGGAACACCAAACGAATCACGCGTGGAGGCCAAGCCGGTCTGACAGTGATACACAAGGCAATGAGTTCGACCTAGATGACTACTTCAGGGGTAATAGTGGTAGTGATAATAGTAATGGACACCAGGGTTCCAACGCATACGAAGCGGGGAGGGATCAAAAGTATGGCTGCCCTCTTCCTCCTCATCGCGGCATAACAGCGGTTGACGAAACTAGGCCGTACCAATCACAATCGCGGCCTTACTCACCTTACACCGCACGACTGAATTTCTCACGCCCGACTGCCAGTCCTACTCCGGATGATGAGCGTTCGATAGCGGCCTCCTTCACTTCTGTCTCTTCTGCTCCCCCCCCAGATCCGACAGTCGGAGGACGGACTCAAGATTCCTCGAATTCAAAACCGACACAGAGGGGTACCACTACGCCCACAATCTACAGCCCAGCACGCTACCAACCGTACTCTGCCACTGCAGCTCCGCAGCAAGCCCGTGGCGGATCAGTTCGTAGAGACGAGCGAAGCAGTCCGCAAGTCGTTGTCGACCAAAGCTTGGTTACAGAGCAAGAGTTTCAAGAACGAGGCAGAACGACCGGCAGGTTCCTACAAACGCAGAGACGGAGATCAACCTCAAGCAACTATTCTACTGCCACATCCATTGATGTTTCCTCGCGGATAGTTCCCTCTCAACAGCAGCAGCGCCACCGCCCAGAGAGACTCGATATCCAACCGGCCAAGGCTCTCCAGCAAGCAGAAACGGCAAAGTACTTCGAGTCAGATTCTGTGCCTGCAGACCCTGTATCGCCATTATTACCGCCTCCTCGCAGAGATCATAATTCGGTACCACAAGCTACACCCGATCTCTCGCCCGAGCTTGACCCTACCACTGAACATTCATCCCCTGTATTACTTGATCTTAATCTTAATAAAGACACCTTAGGAACGCTGGACATATCCTTCTCCGATTTCTCTATGCCATCGCCGGCGATGGGTACGCAAAATCACCTCCAGAAGCCTATGATCTCGGGTCCTCAATCTCCTGAATTGCAAATCCTCCCAGCTCATCTTGGCCCGTTATTACCTGTACAGCGAGAACTTAATTATGGCGGAACACCAAACCCAGGCGACAAGGAGGCTTCTGCGATAATGAAGCGGTCTCTTAGCAGAAAGGTATCGACAAAGCTTCGAACCTTGGTAGGCGCCGGAACAAGACCCACCGTCGTTACAACTACCCCTACAACTACTCGACAGCGGCAGAACTCGAAGGGGCGGTTCACCAAGCATATCATCTCAAATCCCATTCCGATACCAGAAGAAGAGCAGCAGGTGGACCCCGAAATCGAAAAGATCATGGCACGGTTTGATATTGAAAAGCCTTCCCCGGCACGGAGAGTGGGGAAAATCCAGGATAAGGTTGAAGATTGGCATTATAACCCCTCAGCCGCGAGCTCGGCGAGTAATATTTCCTTGCATCCGAGTTATACGTCAGTCGACAATGCAACTGTGGGTACAGAATTGGAATCTTCGGGCGGGAACCCGGGGTTGTCAAGCCACCGGTCGTCAAGCAGGAGTTCACAAAGAAACGCTACACCAGATTCACCGGTCACTCCGGCTGACGATGGATATTCGTACCCATTTACAGCTCTTCGAGGGCACTTGAATGTTGGAGATGCCGTAAAGAGCATCCCGTCAGCGAGACAGCGAGATTATCACTTGCCAGCGGTAGTTACAAAGCATTCAGAGGAGGTTCCTATGTTTCTTGATACTACAAGCGAAGTTAGTGGCACAGTTCCCAGCTTCACCCATGAGCCTCCGACTCCAGAACCACATCAAACTACTTTTTCCCGTATGCACGACAGTATTCTCCCCGAGCCGGAGCACTTCATGAGAAGGAACGGGGTGAACAGAGTTGAAGAAGAGGAACTGCTCCAACCTGGGACGAATCGAAAGCTCTCCCGGGACTCCAACGCATCTACAGATAGTTCAAACAGGCCATCCCCAACGATAAGCACTGCACCGACTAGCGCTGCATCATCACCCCTGAGTCCGTTTCCCAAACGTTCACCAACAACACGAAAGCCCCCGTTTGGCCCTGGGGGTCCCAAGATGCTCCTGCGGTCTGCAACTATGTCGTCTCGACAGGGTGGTGTCCCTCTCAAGCTTCTCAAACCTGTGGGGACAATTGCAGAAGATGAGCCAAGCCAAGACCACCAAGATACGGGGACTCCTGTGTCTCAATATGATCGCCCCGATTCTGCATTTTCATTTGTGCATGATGATGCCTCCGTCATTCGACCTGATGATAGTATCTCTCAATTCGGGTCCGTTCGGTCTCAACGCAGTCCATCACAGCGGTTAAATTCACCAACTCCATTTGATATCGACCGTTCTCTATCTCGACGACCTCAACTTCGGGACTCAAAATCACACTCCAATATACGGTCGGCTACCGCTTCCCGCTCCCAAAATAATCGCGTAGCCACCTTGTCCAAACTCGACACTGATCTCCCACTTCGACCATCAACTGGCACACCAGGCCGGGCACCATTACGGCTAAACACCGACGTTCCCCCTCCAGTCCCCGGTGCTTTCTCTGCCGTGGAAGGTTCCTCTCAATCATCTACAGCACAAGGCCTACACCCTCCTGCTGTCGTAAAGAGGAGTAAATCTGTTGGCGAAGGGCTTCGGCGGGCCTTTTCTCGCCGCACACCAAACCCTCCGCGTATGCCATCAACGACACCCTCTCCCACGGAGTCTACTCCGGCCATTCCCGATACCATTGAAAGCGGGGGAAGCTCACCCATCACTGAGGTCTCCGGTCCTCTTGGGTGTGGTCCCAGTTCGGAATCCAGCATGGCAAGATGGAACACAGCGATCCGTGCGGCTTCCGTTTCTTCCGCCCTTCAGCGAGCGCGCGCTTCAAGCGGAGCCCAGTCCCCGACGTCCCGATTGGACCTTTTAGTTCCACCCAACAAAGCTAATCGTGCGTCCGTTATTTTAAAGGCGCAACCCCTTACTGCAGAAGATCGCAGAGGGATGTGGCATGCACCAGGAACGCTGTTCATTCGCACGTGTGAAGAGGGAAACGGTGTGGTGGGTGCATGCAGAGAGCATCGGATGAAACCGAGGAAGGGTGGGGTGATGCAGAGATGTGCGTTTTGCGACAAGGGTCCCTTTGCGAATATGTGGGTTTGCTTGGACTCGGGCCCTGTGGCTGAGACTCCGGCAGAGAAGACTACTGGGGAGAAGGGTGGCGTTGGAAACATGGGGGAAAGAGAAGTGAGGGGCGAACGATGTGGGTTTGTCGTGTGTCGGATGTGCTGCAATGAGAAGGTCCAAGAGGGGAGTGCGGAGATCTTTTAGTTGGGTATGGGAGGCTGTTCATTGACGGTGCTTTTTTTCGCTTTCTTTGGAGTATCATTTCATTCGGGTGGCATGGCGCGTGCATTCTTTAGCTTTTTTTTTCTTCGATATGCGAGAAAAGGAGGTGTGTGGATGGAAAAGATTTTGGAGTGGGGTGTCAACGAATTGGACCCCGTTTTTTGGCATGAAGGGATATTGAAGACTGATGAGTACTCGATTGTGATCCACCTGGTACAGGATTTGTAATATGATCTATTATGAGAACTGGCGACGTCTTAATATGCAACCCAATGCGCACTGCCTGTTCCCGGACGGCTCCTGCCTCTAGTCGAGGGACCGGTGCGGGCCGTCAAGCGAGGGCTTATTTTTGTCTGTCCGCGTATCGGGCCGCCGCTGATTCGGCGCGCTGTACTTCGGCCCTCTCCGGCGTCGGTGCACTCCGCGGGCGTCAGATATCTACACGACCTCTGAAAGATGTAATGAAACCTGAGCGGTTATCTAGCTATAAAGACCCCAATCTCAGTCGCCTCGAATACCAACCAATCTAAATAGTACTTACAGCCAATCACTATGGGACTCGCCAGCATCATCGAAATCAAGCCGCACCCGCAGCTCCCAGGAAGCCGTCGACAGCTCGGCGCAGAAGTTTTCGGAATCGACCTCAATTCCCTGAGCGGTTGGTTCACACTGTCTCCCCCTCCCAACCCACCCCCCGCTGACGAAACGTAGACTCCGACTTCGAAACGCTCCACTCGGCGCTATACCATCACCACGTACTGGTGGTCAAGAACCAAAGCGCCACCACCCCAAGGGCCCAATACGAACTCACCAAACGCTTCGACCCAAGCGCAGAATCCTACGGCCACGGCCAGGCAATCTCTGCGAAGCGTTCGATCCTGCACCCGGACCTGCGCACCATCCCGCACCAACCCCAGGTCCAGGTCATCGGCAACGGGCCCGTCGCGGAATACGAAGGCCTCGAGAACATCACGCTCAAACACCCGCACCACAAAACGTTCCACAAGTTCCCCGTGGCCCCGGAGGAGCAGGACCATGTCACCAGGTTCTTCCGCTGGCACATCGATGCCGCCCTGTACGAGCTCCATCCCCCGCGCGTGACCACGCTGTTTGCGGTCACGGTGCCCAGCAGCGGTACCCAGACCCTGCGCTACGACGACGGCTCCGGCGACGAGCTGCGTGTGAGCCTCGGGACTACCGCGTTCGTGAGCGGCTACACTATGTACGACATCCTGTCGGACGAGGACAAGACGTTCGCGAGAACCACAAAGGTCCAGTACGCGCCGCACCCGTACATCTGGATGGCGAATGCCCGCTCCCGCTCGACGGGGCTGGGGATGTACTCGGATGGCTTGGAGCTGGCGCGGTCGGCGCTGCCCGAGGTTGACGAAGGGAAGATCCAGGTCCTGCCTATGGTGTGGAAGAACCCGGTTACTGGCCGTCTCGCGCTCCAGATCCATCCCTCTGCTGTTGAAAAGCTGCACTTGGGGGATGGGACGGTGGTGGAGGATCTGGAGGAGGTGCGAAAGATTTGCTACCGACTCCAGCGCCCCGGCATCGCGCCGGAGCTGGTGTATGCGCACGACTGGGAGGAGGGGGATATGGTGCTGTTCAACAACCATGGGGTTCTTCACTCGGTTGTGGGCGCTTTTGCCCCGGAGATGGTGAGGGTCTTTAGACAGTGCAATTTGGCGGCTAGCGATGAGCCGTTGGGGCCTGGGGATGAGGTTTGAGGTTTGTATGCTCCCCCCTGGAATGGGTTGTGATGGTTCTTGGGCTGATGGGGTGAGAAGTACCGGATACAACGGCCATGGCGACAGCATCATAATACCCCCTGCAAACGCTTCAGCACCACGAATACGAGTCGGAAGACGCTGCCCTGCTTCCTGTTGTAGAGACAGATGGCGGAGGTGAAATAGGGGATCATGGCAACTTAAGAAGTATGGGGGATTTTATGATGTTGGTTGGAGGCTGGATTGTAGTAGGGGAGAAGGTTTGGTTTGTTAATGAGATTCTTATATTTATAGCCCGAGTCGAGTGACATTGAGACGGTGACAGTTCTCATCATGCTCTAATGAATATGTTTGCGCATTCTGGAGAAGCCAATCCCATTTCCCCATAAGTATCGTCCGGTTAATGTAACACAATCCCCGATCTCCCCAGCTTCCATCCTGCTCATGATCAACTTTGCCCGATAATTATCTCTCGGCGTCGGCCGGGACGGGGTCTTGTAGGCTCCCGAGTAGTTGTAGGCGACGCCGACCCCCGGGTATCGGAAGACGGCATAAGCTGCTGCTCTGGGTGCTCAGCGATCTGCGTGTCGCGGGCGGACGTACGCAACTGGCAGGTCGATCCACTGCTTCTCGTCCACCATCAGCTCCCCCGAGCAGCGCGCACAATCTCCAGCTGATCCCTCGTCCCAATCCCGCTCTGCCACAATATCTTCGGCGACCCGAACGCGCCGCCAGCGAGCACAACCTTCCCCCCCGGCGCCAGACCCACCACCGCCTCACCCCACCGCGAACAAACTCCACCGCACGCACCGCCCCGCCAACCCTCAACACCCGCTCCACCCTTGCCCCATACCAAACCTCAACCCCCGCCCTGCGCAGCGCACGCAAGAAGTATCTCGCCACCGGCCCCGCGCGCTCCCCACACCTACCCATGAACGGCGTCCTCGAAAACGCGCTATATATATATGCCTGCTCTCAGCCTCGTTCGCACTCACCCCAAACTCTGCGGGAACCAAACCCTCCCGTCGCGACTCGGCCTCTCCGTCCCCCTAATCCTCGCTCTCGCCCGCTCCCACGCCCCCGCCTCCCCGTCATATCCCCCCTCCACCCGCGCGGGAACCCCGCACAGTCCCGCGCCGGCGGCAGGATATAGATGCCGGAGTTGACGGTGGCGGGGACGGGGATGTCAGGGCACTGGTGGGGGACGGCGGGGGTGCCAAAGAAGGCGGGGATGTCGAAGCGCGAGAGCGGCTGCGTTGAGGCTTTGACCCAGGGGAGTGCTTCGCGGCCGCCCGAGGCGTGTGTGGACGCCGTACCGGCTTCGAGCACGAGCGTGTGTTTTCCCGGGGCGGAGAGACGGTCGGCGAGGACGAGGCCCGCGGGTCCCGGGGCTGCGTGTGAGCGCGGGTGGGCGAGGGTGGGGGGTGCCTACAAGATGTAATCCCAGGTTTTGGGGTGGAGAGTTAGGGGGATCATGGATGCGGTTGCGGCCGCGAGGGGGAGGAGGAATGGGAATTGCATTGTGGGGTTTGTGGGTGCGGGGCGGCGGGTTGTGTTCCTGATTTATATACCCTGGACGCGAGAAGGTTTGGCAGAGCAACTGCAGCCGGGTTTGTACGACGATGTCAATTCTTCGGGTATGTGGATATGTACATCACAATCATAAGGTCTCTTAAATTGGCCCAGCAGGGAGGGTGGAAGAACGCGTATACTAGGTATTAAGTATATGGATAAGGATATACTTTAAAGGTATGTATGACCCTATGAAGGCCAAATGAAATCCGATGAAACAAGGCAAGACAAATTAAGCCGATATCTCTTCCACAACATCCGTAACGCCACGATCCGCCACAATCGCAACCTTGGTCCTCTTGAGAGAAGCCTTCTTTGGGAAGGGAGACTCAAAGATCTCATCGAGTTCCTGTGTTATCGTTATTAGCCTATGTCTGTGCATCAAACCGAGGTGAGACGATATACCTCTAGAGTACGGTCCTTAGTCTCGACGTAAAAAAAGTAGATGAAAGCAGCCTGGAATGTATCCCACACAATATACAAGAAGTAGAATTTCCACTTGACGTTACCGAGACCAATGGGTGTGACATATTGATTGAAGAACGACGCAATATTGACCCAGAAATTGTAGACCGCCATTCCCTTGGCTCGGTTTTCGAAATCCAGACACTCCACGGGATACAAAGCCTGGAAGGGCGTGAAAGCGACGGAGAAAGTGAAGCCAAAAAAGTAGATCATGGCAATCGTCTATCAATGCTTTGGTCAGCCACCAGTGAACGAAGAATCCAGGGCTAGGGTACGGTGCATACCGCATTGCTTCCGTGCTTGTCTCCGGAGCCATTATAGTGGGCCGAGAGTGCGGCGACTAGCACAAACCACACAACAAACAGGCACGAGGCGCCGAACAACATCTTTCTGCGACCAACACGGTCCACAAGTGCGGAACCTATCATTGCGCCGATGAACGATATGACGGCGATGACACCGTTCAGCTTCAGTTGCGTATCGACGTTGGTGATGCCGACCTGTTGTAACATGACGGGGAGAAAGTATGAGATTGCGGCGTTACCGGACCATTCTATATACCTGTTAACCAACATGTATAAATAGAGGGAGAAAATGGCTTACGTCCGAAGAATCCCATAGACACAACCATCGTAAGCCGCCATCTCGCGGCCCGGGTCTTTACGAGCTTGGTGTAATCCCACCAGCGCTTGTCCGAGCCCTCCACCGAGATCAACTCCTGCATTTCGCTGTACGAGAGCTTCACAAGCGCATCATCGGGATTGTCGTTGCCGTGGTACTTGGTGAGAACTTCGAGCGCCTCCTCGTGACGATCGTTCGCAATCAACCATCTCGGTGACTCTGGGAGGAAGAAGACTGCGATGGCGACGATCCCGGAAAATGACATCTGGAGCCAGAGAGGGATCCGCCATTCATGGTTGTTGTCGTCGGCAAAGTGCTTTTCCGTTCCGTAGGTGACCCAAGCTGCGGGAATAGCTGAAATTTGTTGCATCAGCCACCACTGTCTCAGTCTAAGCCATAGGAGGCAACTCACATCCAATAAACCAGAATGAATTGTAAATTCCCGTAAGGATACCGCGGTATGCAGGATGTGCAATTTCGGCGACGTATGAAGGTCCAGCGGCTACGTAGCTATCAATTAATCCCACCGCTTGCATCACAGCATGAAGGGGAGCTTACTGGCGGTCATAGCAACGCCAAAACCCAATACAAACCGCCCGCCCTTGAATTGAGTCATAGAATTTGCGGGTGCTTGGATGCAGGTTCCGATGATGACGATTATAGCACCAATAAACATTCCCCACCGCCGTCCCCAAGTATCCTTCAAACTGCGGTGTCAGCAAACGGAAACGGTAGCTAGAGTTTGAGTAATAAGGCCTACAGTCAGAGGTCCAGCAAAGAAGGAGCCGCATATGTTACCGACGGTGTATATGGCAAAGACAAAGCCGGTTGCCTCGCCTGCACGTACGAACTGCGTCAATAAAAAAGCAGGAAGATTATGCGAGTACTCTACGGACCAGTTGTCACCATTCCAAATTGTTTTTGATAGGACTTCATAGCATTGATGGAACCCATGAGAGAGCCATCGTAACCGTTGATACAGGAATTCAGAGTGGCGATGAAACAGAAGAAGTAGAGCTGAAGCATGCGTTTAGAGTATGGCCGAACATTGCTCTTTGCCTTTGCATCTGCGAAAGCAACATTGTCCACCTCCACGATTTGCTGGTTTTTGGTAAGCTGCAGAGATAGCGGGGACCCTTTCTCGTTAAACGAGTCAATTTTGGATATGTCGGCCACCATTGCTCAGCTTTTGAGCAATTGTCTTCAGAAGATGGGGGGGGGACTTGAGTGGGGAAGAGCTGATAAGTTGTTTTGAGAGAACCTGGGCATATGGATGTGGGTGACAGAAGATACTTACTATATACCTGTGCATAGACATCGATCATATATTTACCAACCCCACTGCACCAAATCCTCCAGGGACCCATGGGGCGCATGTCATTGCCAAATGACGGCTAATCGCAATGCGATACTGAACCTCTGGCATTACCGATCTGTTAATATCCAGGCGTTACACGCACACAAGTGGCGGATGGATTTGGCGTGCTATAGAGTTGCAGTTCAACATCAGACGTACCTACTAGTTTGCAGATACACGCGAATGACACGGAGGCAGAAAATGGGGAAATCAGCGGGTTATCCGCAATCTCCTGCCCACAAAGAACTACGGAAAAAACCGGCTCCACATGTTCGGAGCTATAGGCTGTAAGTAGGCTGTAGCATATAAGTGGGTGTAATGAGAAATCCCAGGAAATCATTCGATTTGATAGAAGATCCAGGCTTCAGACTTACTCAAGAATGCAATGAACCTTCTTTTGGAAGCCTCAATGTGAAGAAAGGCTCGTGTAAGGTTGTCATTGGATCCCAGCCTCTCCCCATGTCAACCATTTGCCGCCTCTGGTCAGCCGCCATAATTCTGCAGATGTGTCAAACCGGATATCGTGAAATTTCAATAGTTGCGGCAATCACATATGCTTTCAGCACGACATAGCCCCAGTTACGAATACGTAGCGGATCTAAAACCCGGGATTCAAACATAGCGCATCTGTTGTTTCCACGATCGACCCCATACTCTCAGTATCGAAACTTTAAACTGTGAATAGCCCATGCTCTGCGGGAGGAGGAGATCGATCACCCTGGAAAAGTCGGGATGTGGTGGGGAAGCACCATCTTCGTTTGAAATTGAAAAGCTTAGTGATATACATCGCGGTTGAAACGGCTTTCGGGAAAGGTGCCGAGTAGTCGTGCACACCCGCTGCGTGCGGTGTAACTGGACTGGGGTTTCGGTCCGCAGGCGGCGGTCTACTGTCAAAACGAGAAATAGGTTTATATATAAAATGGATTGTTTCGAAATCCCGTTGAGATCTCGAGGTTTATAGCTTGTGACAATTTTCCAACCAATTTCATCCGCGGAGGTAATTATAGCTTGTGCGACAGCAATAGTGAATCCGGAGCAGGAGTGCCGAATCGACTACCGTATAGGTATATCTTGACTTCTGACCACCTTCGAAATCAGTCCTACGGTGAGAAACTGCATATCTACAGTGCATGATTACTCAGAGAACAGGGTACATTTGAAGAACTCAAGATTGTAGGTCAGAAGCTTAAGCATCCTTGTTTGCCATTCATAGACTTCAAGCATTACATATATGTCCATGTACCCTGTTAGAGTTTAGCTTTCTGCAGCTTATTCGTACGCCAGCGCCTATGTTTGAATGGGCTTGCGTTGCGGGCCTTGCATGAAGGTCAATGTCGCCAAAGAAAAGATGAGGATAATTCCCACCACTTATCACTAACCAACCCCAAGATGTGGCATCTGATAACACTGACACCCGCCAGGAGAATAGGTTGACGTCCCTAAAAGTCGGAATCTATGTACTCCAAAGGAAGCCGAAAGTAATTCTAGATACCAAGTAACTCATTTCCAACGCTAGAAATGGTGTCTTCCTGTCATACTGGAGTTGAGTCCCGCATTGCCGAAGACCTAGACATTACTCTTCTCCATATTTCAATGTTGCTGGATCATGCTGTCAAATCTTATGCCCAAGTAATAAATATGTAGCTGGATTTGCGTCCTGCTATATCCATAGTACTACTGATCTGTTCCTTCATATAAATTGTGCAAATGAAACAGAATGGGAAAATGACAGGGGTGCTTTGTTTGAGTTTTCCCGGACACATACCAGCTCTATACTATTTCCCGGCTGGTGTTCCAATGCTCCGGAAGTCGGGTTCGGAGATTGAACATTGCTTGTGTCTGTTAACATGTTTGGAACATATAACGTTCCACGAAGTGATCACGTGGTCCGATATCCTTCCTCTCCAACGTAGCTAAATCCCACGCATGCCTCCCTCAGCAAGGTCCCCCTTCAGCCCATATGGGGCTCCGGACTACCCAGCCCAAGATTAATCTGCATTCTTGGGTAAATCAATCTTAAAGACGGGAGTCCATTTCACGCAGGGTCCAAGTCACCAGGATGTTCAATATAGCATCGATGATCCATTGCACAGAAGCTTAGGTATGTAGGTATATGTTCCGACCTGTTGAAAATTCATGCCCATTAGCAATTGCAGGAGGGGACATTACAGCCGACTTCTCACAGCACCAGGTTGTTAGCAGCTATCACACAGGTCGACTTGAGAGAAGAGCTATGACCGGGCGGAGGGACATGCGCTCTACCCCTCTGGCCGCCCCACCCCCGCAGCCGAGACATGGAAAGAGTCTGCGGTTGTTGTACGATATGGTGGCAAATTATCTCGGAGGGCCGGACAAATCGAGGAATGACTTGTTGGAGACCTCTTGTATTGTAATATTACAGAAACTGTAGCGGCAGAGAAGGCATCGGTGGTGACAGAAGCTGCAAGGTCGGTAAATAGCGGTCAGCGATATAATAGACGAAGAGAACGCAAAACTTTCATCTACCGACTACTTTGTTGATTGGGTCATCGGCCATCACTAATACTAAAGTGTATTTGGAGAAGCTTGGGAACCAAAAGCTTAATCCGTGGGAATTCGTGGGTAAGCAGGGCAGGTCCGACAGGAGTAGCCAATTAATACGTATATTTGCCGTCAGATGCTGCGGTCATAGAGGCTTCCGTAACTCTTAACTCTCCACGAGAACAACCGATAATGCAACAGGTCTACAAACCCCACGCCCACTTTCCACAACTTGCTCTTCAACCTAGAATTTGGGAGGGCGATGACTGGACGCTGTTGGTGACCGATGCGTTACTGACGAGGGAGTGACAGTGAGATGCCTGCTGGAGTGGGGCCACAGCACACAGCATCGAAGGCGAGGTTAAGAGATGGAAGCATCACAAGGAATACGAGAGCGTTGTAATGCTAAGCAGTGTTAAGGTGGGTGAGGTGGAGGCAAGGAGAGACAAGAAACAAGAGAGTTAAAGGTGCATACACGGACCGACCATGCCAAGTACCGGTTCGTACAACTCATTTCCATCTTCGCTACAGTATGGAACCATCTACTCAGAGAAAACATTCAAGTCAAAAGCCCCCGCTGCTGCGCACCCACCAGTACCTGCAATAGTCAGCCAAACATCCCACCACCCAATCTCAAGGAATCAACTTACTCATTCCATACTGCTTCGCAAACGCCTTGTTCCAGCCGCCCATGAAAGTTTTCACGCTCCCAATCGTCGCCACACCATCCCACTGCACAGCCCAGAGCGGGAGATCACTCGCCACATCCGTGTCCCTACTTGGAAACATCGCCGTCCACTGATTCCCATTTGCATACACTCCCCATTCCAACCCCGTAGCCTTTATCGCTGCAATAAACTCTCTCGCTAATTTCGCGTTCCGTTCCTTGCTAAAATCCCAGCCTTGACACGGCGAATTTGAAGCTGGAGGTTCAAGGTCGAACCATAACCGCTTGATCTCCAGTGATTCCGCCGCGAGGTAGTTCACTACCTCCGCGACTTGGTCGGTGGGGGATTTGCAGTTGTGGGTACTTCCCGTGCACGGGAACATGTATGCATCGATGTTAGTGATCCCAGAAGCCCGAATTTGGTTGTAGGAGGTGATGAAGTTAGGGTCTATGCCGCCTCCGAGCTGAGAAGCGATTAGCTCCCCGAAAGTAAGAGGCTCAGTATGAAGTATTCACCCCACAGGCTTCACGATAGAGACGAGGAACAGCCTTGACGAAGCCTTGCTTCTGGACACAGGTCCAGACGGCTGTACCCTTAGGAGAAGATAGATCTAGTGCTGGAACTGCCGCCAGCACAGCAAGTGGAAGAACACAAAGCGCGGCGACGAGTTTGGTTTGCATGATGGTGTATTTCAGTAGAGGGGTTATCAACATAGAACGATCTGCCTGGCTCGCTATGTAGGGAAGTTACTGGAACGTAGATTGAGCGCCCTTTATATCCACAGCCTACTTTTCGCACTTGTAGCAAAACGGGCAGTCGTAAAGGTATCCATAACTTTCTCGGGCAGTGTTACCTCAAAAGTCAACGCGCCGTATATTTCGCGTGCCAACAAGATACGAGGTCAGTAGGACAAGTTCAAAATATTTCCTGGCAGCTGTTTTATTTTGCAGCGCGTTGCACCGTGTTGGGGTTTCAATAACCATGGGCTCTGCAAATGGCAGTGTGCCGCTTGGGGCGCAATTAATGAGCCTTGTGTTTGGAACCAGTCGTAACCGTACCTGATCCTCTAATCGTCATTTGCTCCGATACATAACGTCACTGGCTAGGATATCTTTAGAACCCGTGAGAATGTTACACAGAGTGAAATCACGCACCAGCATCACCCGCGCTACTCTAGAGTACCACTCATTCATCGAACAGAAATCCTCGCTGGCTCCACCTGCGTCTACGTTTGTCGACACAAAATCTGCCTCCCCCGACTTGCTTTATCGATCATCCACACCCCGCTTCTTTTTATGACTTCTCCAAAGTCGCTTCCACGATATTCCATTTTGCTGTGCACATAGGAGAGAAGAGCGTACGGCCTTCCGTGATACGGATCCGATTGGCTTAGTATGCATAAGAGGGGTGAGTGACATAACAGTAGCGCAAAACCCCATCTGACAGCTCAACACTGGATGTTCACTCCAACTCGCTACTGCTCCATTTCCTCATCGGTCAACTGTCTAACTCCACGCTCGTCATGTCAAGAGAGTTAAAGAGTCGGAGGACATCCACCTTCGCGAATGCTCCTTCTGGACGACATTGTATCGGTGGAAAATGGAGGGTACTGCGCTTGATGCCCATGTTAAAGTATTCCCTGACATGAAGATGGCGTATCTTCATTGAATGTTGGTGGGCCCTCACGCGTCTCCATGATTAATTCCGCCCAGTGCGACGTTTCCGGAAACACTATTATCGGTTAATATTCTTATGGGGTATGGTGCTTATATCACAAAAATCTGGTTGAAGGCTGGATTAAGATCACGATCAAGCACGATAATAACCACAACCCATCTACCACAGCGCTGCAGGTACGAATACTCGTATGCAGGCAACACTGTTTCATATGTGCATGCATCAGTATGTCGTGCATATCAAACGCATTAACCAAGACCGTTTCAGATCCAATTCACCCCTGTTTCGCGATCGTCTCTGCAATTTTTTCAACAGAGCCATCCCTCCCCAAACCAGGGAGGGAAAACCCCTCCATTTTTCAATTATCTAAGTTACATATCCGCACATGGGTATCTTGGGGTAGCTAGCTACACGCACAAACAAAAGAGAGAAAAAAGAACCAAAACACCAAACAAACACCTCCCCAACAATAAAAGTGAAAGAAAGTCTCGAAAAGCGCTCCGAGACTTAAAAAGAAGTATAAAGACGAAAAAGCTAAGTTACATCCTCCCATTCTATTTCCATTATCATTTTCCTTTTCTCCCGGTATACGTACTCAGACAATCATAACCATTATGCAACCAAAGCTACTGCTGCCAACAAGCCCATTATGATCGAACCACCTGTCGTGGTGAGTGCCGATGCGGCTCCTGTAAAGACTGGTGCTGAGGGCACGGTGGTGTTGCCGGGTATTGGTGGTGCAGTCGCATTACCATTCATGGCTTTTGCTTTGAATTGCGGAAACTTATCCTTAGGATTGATAGCGAAGACCATACCTACATATTGTTAGTATTATATTCATCACATGCTAAAGGAAGAATTAAAACCCACCCTGAGTGCAGTGGTTAGTCTGAGCACAGAAATACCACTTTGGCTCCGCATCGGGAACAACGATGTCAAATGTCTCTTTTCCGGGGATATTATCGGGATTGGGACGGAAGCCAGATTTCTTCCCGTCGGACTTGAAAATGCAAGGGAGATCCAAAGTTGATTGCGTCACAGTGTGGTTGCGGGACAAGAAGTCAAAGCTGACGGTGTCACCTGGGGCTGCCACGACAAACTCGGGAGTATAGACGAGGCCAGCAGGTCCACCAACAACAACCTTGTGGGTTACAGCAGCAGCAGGAGGGGCCGTCGCAGTGGGGTTTTCGGCGGTGAGTGTGAGTCCGCCAGTTTCACCGGGAACAGGAGCACCGGTGGCACAGCTGCAGTCACCCGTGACCGTGACGGTACTGATGATTGTTTGAACATCACCTGTGGGAAGAGGAGTCTCAACAGGTGGTGGCGTTTGAGTCGGCTGCTCAGTGACGACTGTAGTAGAGCACGAGATGATATCAGTAACGATGTCTTGAACCGTGAACGTGATGCCCACTACAAAGTGGCCAGCACTGTGGGCGTTTGAGGGAGCAAGGGAAGGAGAAGCTTACCGGTTGTTGTCCCAGTCTCCACAGGTGCGGTAGTGTAGATAGGTTGTCCAGTTCCACTCGGAGCTCCACCAGGAGGAGTAGCAGTGTAGTGGACACCAGCAATAGCAGCTTCCAATCCATTCTCCTCTCTCCATTTCTTGACATCAAAGCCTGTCCTTTGATCCGGATTGACACCCTTCAACTGAAATCCATCCTTTGGCTGCTTATACAGCAAAAATACATATCTGTGTGGACCTGGGTTTCCACCTTCTGTAGCCTCAGGACCAACATATTTCACTGCAGGTGGAATGTCTGACGCAATGTTGACTGCCTCTCCAGTAGGGATAAAGTCGGTTCGCATGTAATGTAGTGTCTGTGGTGCCACAACCTCCGGATTACCATTGACATCCGGGTCGATCATCAATACAATGAATTTCGCATTGGTGTTAATACCCGATGATTCTCCGAGGGCGAACTTGGGAACTTTTGAAAGGTCGAGTCCACTCAGGTCGTCTCCATCCTTCACAGGCCCATTTGTCGTGTCGTAGATAATCTGCAGGCCAGACTGGCTATCGAAGCCGGTTGTAAATGCTTGTGGTATTCCTAAATGATTTGTAGCCCATGTGCGAGATGCTAAGAGGAACGTCGTTGTCAGGAAAGTGAATGTGGAAAACATAACGATGATTGTAACGGTAGATTTGTCAAAGCGCTACCTTCAAGGAGCGGAGTTAAACGTCGTCCAGACGTCTAGTGGTAGTAGAAAAGAAGATGTAAAAAAGCGAAAGAAAAATTAACAATTGAAAGAGAGAAGGCAAGCAAACCAACACCCAAGTTGTGATATGTATCAGAAATAACTAGAGAATGAAGACAAGGGGAAACCAACAGAACATGGGCGGATGGGGGTCTATATACTGGCAGGAAGACGCATCTCAGGGGAGAGGAGATCTTGGTTCTATGCTTCATGGAAGTGTTCCAGCCTATCGTTCCAGTCAATCCACCAAGCACGGCGGCACAACTGAGGTTTCGAAGCTGCATATTTTTAAACTACTATCTTCTTTAGTGGTGCTGCCCAGCCTTTTCTCTTCACCAGTCGCATACATAGCGCACTATTGCAACGAGGGCTGTTTCAAAATGTTGGTGATGGCTGGCGGTATGTGGTGGTGAGGTTAAGGTTGCACGTTGTGGACCCAGGCGCTTACCGTTCGCAGTGGAGTCACCCGCTCGCTTGGTCTCAGGATCCCTGAAAGACTTTTTTGATTCACCAAATCAGCATCTCAGCAAGGAATGGCGTTTGGCGCTAATTCTCCACCCTATTTATTTTGGGCGAGTACGTCACTCGCCCAATTGCTTGCTCGCAGTCTGTCGCTCTCCATAGTCCTATTTAAAAAGTAAAACGGCTTCAAATCGGATTTACTTGATAACTTAGGTTTGTAGAAACCGTAGGAACATTCTATCAGGCTTCTACTGCAACGCGTAATATCTACACCTAGGAACCAGGATAGGCAGCAACATGGCCTGGCGTGGCTTGCATGTTTGTTTGAACGATATCATCCGGGATTCCGCCAGAGAGGATCACTCATGTACCCCTTCCGGTAGTGTTTCCTTGTAATTGCCATAAGGAGTAGTCGACTACGATATGCTCGCGACTAGGGTTTGGAGCGACAATTTAGAAGTTAGAACAGAGCGCGCTTTTAAGTACCCAAATGCAGCATTTCACGTGCAGATGGCGCGTGCATAGCTACTCTACGCCCCTAACTACATATTGCACTTTCAAGCAGAGTTGCTCTCCGCTGGAAGAGCTACCTAATGATACATATGCGGTGGCGCCTATAGTTGGAGGGTGAAGATATACTAGGTACATACCCAACCGCAAATTCCAACAGCGCATCAATTCCAAGCCTGCAGCACATGGCCAAGTGAAAGCGTTCCTGCAATCAAAGCCAGATGGAATCGTGATATCTACCAGGATTGAGATAGAGCCGTAACATTCCTGCGTAGCGGTATACGCGAATTCCATTAATATCAAGTGTCGCAGTGTGTATATAGAGTAATCTTGAATAATCATCTAGGTGAGTAGAGAGAGAGCGAGTGCTTCAAACAAACCCGCAGATCAACCGGCACTGTCTGTGATTACAGACTTGCCTAAGGGTCTCAGGCAGGCTACCGAAGCCGTGTCCCAACATACGAACCAGCGCGGCACGGTGGATGTATATCAGGACCTGTAGTTGGTGATTGGTTGTGACAAATACTGTTCGAACAGTCCTTCTGACGTAAATGTAGCTGTGGCGAAGCTCAAGAATACTCTGTATATAGTACGCACGTACAGCCACAAGTGAGAGCACTTGCTCGCAATTCTATTCTCTCCTTTGTGTGGCGCTTGGGGGTGCTTACTGTGGCAGTGGTGGCTAACTAACCGCCCGCCACAAAAATATGCATCTTAAGAGATCTAGTATAGGTGGAACGGAAGGAACTAGTTGATGTGAGCTCCTCTCAACTCGTATTACTCGCAGCTAGAGGATATAGACGGTTTTGACCTAGATGTTAATCATGAATTGAGGCTATTTTCCTTTAGCCTGCTGTAACATCTGGCTATGTTGACCAAGTGACTAGTAAGTATTATACACCAAATATTCGAATACGCATACAGTGGACTAAACATGAGCTACAGATCATGGTGTGTTGATTTCATTTGCCGATTGAATCTCGCCTCGGAGGAACCTATCAACCGGACGTCTTGTGTGCGTATTCAGTGCAAAATGCCAGTGCGTGGGGGATACTATTGAAAAGCTTTATTCACGGCGGGCGTTTAACGCTTGATTGTAAGGTCTTTGTTCAATTATTTCTGAGCCAAATCTTTCTAACGACCTCAGGCTTGTTTTAATAGACCTGCCCATTCCGGGGCCTGTGTCTTCTCTATTAATTCTAAAAGCTCCTCCGTAATTACACAACGGGAGATTTATAGTGCACGGGATTGATGACGGGTGGCGACAGTTCGAGCGGCGACGTTTGTGCACGTGTAGTTTAGAAACCGTACGCGTGTGCACTCGGCGAATCCAGATTTCACGTTCTTCGAGAATTCTCCATGATTTAGCCAATTAGCAGCATGATCGACTGTAGATCTACCAGCAAGCTGTGCGGTAAAGACTAGGAATTCTCATTTAGACTTGCCGGGGCCTAGGGCACAAGGAAATGCTGGCGGAGTGTTGTACAAGAAGTTTTGGGTGAGTTTTCCCTTAGGAACATTTCTTTTCTGGGAGTCTTGGAGGATATATATTAGTTTGGCTCGCCTTAATCTGCAAAACCACTGGCTCCCGGCCCCATCATGGAAATCTGACAAAAATCTAATAACAATAGTAATATACACCCCTGTTCTTCACTCCTCACTTTCTAACCGTCATTATTCTAACTAGAGATAGCCACCGGCCACCCACTGCTGAAGTCGAGAACGTTCCACCCAAAGCGCTTCTGCCCATCGGAGAATCCGATGTTGGTGTCAACATAATGATAAACAATCTTTTCCACACAATTAGCCATTCGTCATACTCACAGATTCTTCTAGGGTAAACTCACCACAGGGCCCAACTTCGGATCCTGGTATACCGACTCTCCTCCTGGTCCATACACGTTGCCATGGCTCCGAAGCACAGTCGTTCCCCCGCCCTTAAGGCAGCTGACGCCAGCTTGATCAACCTACACCACCCCTATCAGCACCCGTGTACCCTCCCTCTCTATCAATCTGGAGGGGGAACTTACGTATGGTCCATCCACTGCCGAGCTGCGGCATACCTTGACCGAATACTCCTTACCAGCAGCAGGACGGTTTGAATCATACCCGCAACAGATACCAGCCGAATAGAAGATGTAATAAAAGTCTCCATTCTGGAATGCGAACCCTCCCTCAACAGCACGGCTGCCTGCAGGTTGAAGAATAGCCTGTTTCGGGGTTGCACCGGCCGCAACTTTTGTCGGCGGGGAAGTCATGGCGAGTTGGTAGAGGTCGCCCCAGAAGCTGCCAAACGTCATGACGTACCCAGACGGCGTGGAAATAAGGTTCGAATCAATCGCATTGTATGGGCTGCCGACTTTCGAGGCGATCCCAGTCGCTCCCAGGTCTTCCCAAGTTCCGACGTTCATGGTTTTGGAACGGGCCACTCCGATGGCACTGACCTGGGATCCAAAGGTCGAGACGGAATAGTAGAGATAGTAGTAACCGTCAATGGGGCCGTGGATATCCGGGGCCCAAATATCTTATCGGTTAGCCCAACGAAAAGAAGAGAAGTGGGAGGGTTACCATTTCGCCCGTCGAGGGCAATTTTACTTCCAGCAGGTATCGCAGAACCCTGGAGAGTCCATGGGCCAGACAAATTGGGTGCTGAGGCGACGTTGACTTTGTTGCCAGTTGAGAAGCGGAAGTAGGTTCCGTCACTCACACGGCGAATGATGGAGGGGTCGTGGGCGAGGCCCTGGCAGACACCTGTGCAAGCACCTGGAGTCTGCGATGATACTACGGAGACGAGTGCCACCAGGGCAGTGGTGATGTATGGGAGGAACTGCATTGTGATGGATGATGGTGATGGCGATGGTGATGAGCGCCATTACGGTTTTTATATATACCTTGAATAGGAGATTGACGGATCGGCTGACATTGTCATAGTACTAGTGATGGATGCCATTGCGAATTTATAGAGAACTATTAACATATAAAGCTGCATTAAAAAAAGGGCTAGCGGCCTCTGTTTTCCAGTCGGAGTTATTTTCAGATATTGAGCTATTCAATACAGATAGTATTTTTATAGAAAAGAATCTGTGTTAGAACCTGAATACATTTCAGGCTTTGTAGCAGCGGATGGTACATTTTTATCTCTAAACCGGCAGCCGGTTCAATATGACCCAATTACGATGCAACATTTGCTATTGCCCTGGACCAAAGGGATGAAGCACACCAAATTGAAGGATTGGTATTGTGCTAGCACTGCTAGAGGAAGGAAGTATCGATTAAGGTGGTTTGCAATGGATAGATTCTGGAAAAAGACAGGGAGGTTCGGGTGAATGATCCCGCGAGATACAATGGTAGTCCCAAACGCTGGTAAGCAATACAAAGCTAAAAAGTATGAGACTAATTAAGGCTGGACCTTGTTGCTTTCGTAAACCCTACTCTTCTCCCGGCAACCCTGCGAAGGACGAAACTCCAGGGAAGAAGAGCAGTTCTTAGAAAATCAATCTGTGACGAGCTGTGACAATTGCAGATTGGATTCCACCTTTTGGCTCGTCGTAAGAGCGGGACAAACCTACATAACGAGTGATCCTCTGTGAACTATATGGGAAGTTCATGAGCCCAGTCGACAAATATTGATTGTGGGGCTCTTGCTAATTTCCAGAGTGTAGGGTAGTCGAATCCCAAAGCTTTTCTTGCGCTCGTAGCCAGCGTCTGCCGACTTGAACTTGTGAAGGGCAGATCCGAGCTTGCCATTACAATTAAGCAATTGCTTCAGAGAGCAAGAATAGTAAGAAGAGCAGATAGTAGAAGAAGTGGAGGGAGGACAAAAGCGTACTTAAAGGTCTTGGCATTAAACTACCCTACAGAATTGGCCAGCGTTTCAATCTGTTAGCCGGCTATATTTTTCGCTGGCGCGTATCTAAGCCGTAGACAGACTAGCAGCGTTTTTCCACCAAATACCCGTGCCTACTACTTAAAAGGGGGCATTTTTCGGATTAGTCGGTATTCTGTTTAGTTTGCCAAACCATTTCTCAACCATCATACAGCCATTGTGTTATATGGCAAGACCGTTGCCGAACCGTTTTGCTGGCAAAACGAAATTGCATTGTTTCGAAAAAAACCCTACCTTTTTGAATACTAAGTACTTACCAAGTAGTCTCAGGGATTCAGCAGGGTTCCGAGACTAAAGTTTGGTTCTGGGACTAGTGTGCGGATAAATACCTATCAAGTATGAAATTCAGACGGGCTCGGGGCGAGTGGAAAGGCCCATTGTCCTATTTTCCTCGGGTACGGCGGTAACCGACTGCAATGCTTTATCGGGATGGCCGAGTCAGTGCTCATACGAACTCACGTGAGAGACCCAGACTAGTTTCATTGGTATTCCAGACCGGATACTGGAGCAATAGCTACCGGAAGGATCTCACCAGAACCGAGTTGCTAGATAACTGTGTTTTGCGAAGTAGGTATGATACTGGCATTGCATCTGTAATCAATAAACTGAAACTTGTTGCTGTGTATACCTACTCTAGGTACTAAGTACTTAAAGGTAAGGTTTAGAGGATATGTAGAGTTGGTACATCATTTTTTGTTCACTGTCACCTACCGACAGCGCAACGCAATGCCACAAACAGATATGAGTCAAAGACTCAAAGAAGTATCTGTAAGAACAACAGCGTTACTCCTTACAGTACAGCAGACTATCATACTCACCTTAACAATGGGGTAGAGTCCCCGCGGTATAGTACACATGAGCAGGTTCTGAGACGTAACCGCAAACACCAACCCAATCCCATGGCGTCGTAACTTATACCAACCCGTCATTATGAATCAAATAGTTGTAAGCAACCCAAATGGGCACAAGAGTAGAGAGTAAGAGCAGCGCATATCGTTATACCCAAAATAATCATGTTCCTGTGTTTCAATGTGTGTATGACAGCAATTCGATCGAGGAGTATCACTGTCGCCTCACCCTCCTCCCAAAAAAAACTAGTCCCGTTAGACCGCAAGCAAAGAGGAACGCCCAGATCACAGCAACAGTCTCTGCTCCCCCTCCAACTGTAACCCCAGCCAAAAGCGCTCCTGCAACAAGAAGCCCAACAAGACCCCCAAGTCACCACAGCAGTGGTTCACCCAGAAGCTCATGCAAAAAACCCCTAACATCGTTGCCGTCATCCCACTCATTATCGCCGTCCCCAGCATCTTCCTCATCATCACCTTCCGGTTCGGCATCCCAAATATCATGTTGCCAATTGTGTTCAAACTCAGCAACCCAATTCGACAGTCCTCCCGGTCCAAAGGACACTCCCGCTCTTCCAAATCTACCTGTATGTCGCCGTCTCGCCGCTGCCCTTCTCCCCCACATCGCCCTTGCCAACTGTGCTTCTGTGAACACATATTTCACCCCGGGTTCCTCTTCATGGCAGTAGTGACAATCGTTTCCAAATGGACACCAGGGACCCGTGTTACGACGGGCGTGAGGAGGAATGCGATCCTGCGCATCCCTTGGCGGCGGATTTCTTGATTGAAGGGAGGCAGTAAAATAGCGGCACGGAATCCTGGAGAGGCGGAGGAGGTAGACACGTTCGATTTGTTGCTTATGTTTAAGGGTGGTGGGGAATACGACGGACGGGATTATGTACCGCGTTCTAATCCTACACAGAGGGCAAGTCTTTGAAGTATTTGCGAGCGCATTGGGGTCGTCGTAGGGATCTTCTGGGGGGTTGCAGGAGCTCGAACTATTACGCCATTGACGGATGCATGCTGTCCTTGTTAGCAAAAAAAGAACTGAAGGATGAGAAGTAAAAGGGAAGGTACTAAGGCAGAAGACGTGGCCACAGCCTGTCATAAGGCCGTATGTTTCCGGTTTGTCAAAACAGATAGCACATGGTTCCTCTTCACCCTCTGCGGAGACAGTTGAGTTAGTATTAGTGGTAGTGGAGGTGGTGGTGGTAGTAGTAGTGGTGGTGGTGGTGGTTGTGGCGGACCCATTCCCTGTCTTTGGCGCTTCGCCGTCGTGCTTGAACCAGCACGTCTCGCCGCGGGAGCAGTACCCTGCCTTGAAGAACTTGCAGGAGACTTGGGAAGCCCCCGGAGGAGCCCACCGAAGAGCGCGGGTCGATCGTTGGGGAGCAGCCGGAGCCGTGCTACGAGCTGGAGTTGGATCTGGATCTGGAGCTTGCGTTGAAGCTTGCGTTGGAGCTTGTACTGGCATAGGCTGTGGGTTGGTAGTCTGCCCGGAAACCTGGGAGGGTGCACCAGGAAAAAACTCCGTTGCTAGCGGAGAAGGTCGGTGGCGGCGGGGTGAACGGGGAGCTGATGGCATCGTAACAGCGTTATCCGAGTTATTTGTGTTATTCGGGTTCCGGCGACGGTGACGTTGATTACGGACCTGGCGGTGTTGACGTTGGTGTTGTTGTTCTGACATGGCTCCAGGGCGGCAGCTAATGCAGAACGATAGCGCGAGGCTGTTGCGGGATGATAGTAGGACGTATGGACGGCGAGGCAATGGGGGAAGGCGGGGAGGTGAAGGCGGGGAAGGATGAGTGAGTGGGAGTGAAAAATGAGGAGAAGCAAAGTTTAAATGAATGAAGGTAGGAATGAAAGAAGCAACTACACGCGACAGGGTTCACTATGGATCACTTTAGATAGGAAGTGCTTTACATAGTACTCGTACTTATTCTTCACTTCAGCCTCGTCGCTCCCATTACCCCAACCCCAGCGAACGAGCGAAAGAAAGAAAGAACCATCTATCCTTTTGCTTCTTGGAGAGAAGAGGGACGATTACACGCGATCCACATCAATGAAGCCATCATGGTGCCTCTAATGGACCTAATTCAAGTAGACAATGAGATGCCGTACAATAGCTTAAACTTCTCAATCCTTCTAATTTATAGTACATATTTACATTACCTTGACCCTGACGTTCGCTCGTGATGCAACAGCAGTCTTGTGCACCTGCTGCCTCTTTTCCCACGCTGAACTTCTCCCCTCAACAACTGCGACTATCTCATCCGCTAGCCGCTCCGCCAAGTTCATTCGGCCTTTCTTTTTGTCCGCTGCATCGATAATCCACATCACTGCTTTCCTCCGCCTTTGTTTCAACGCCAGGGGGCTTGGAACACTCTCTCGGAAGCCACCAGATCCCTTGGTGCTCCTGATTCTCATCAGTGGCGCAACCGAGTCGATGGCTGTCTGCAAATATGCAACGGGGTTTTTTGGGAGAGACTCCAGCGGGGGTGCAGTGGGAATTATCGGTGTCCGAGGGTTTAGTTTGGGTGTACCTTTGACGCGGAGGAGTGCGAGCACCATGGTCATTACTGATTGAGCAGTTGCTTTCTATGTGATTGTTGTTAGCCCCGATTAACCTGATTCCACATAATCGTGAAGCAAACCTTTCCATCCCGCGTAAGTAGGTTCGTGACCTGTTCTACCACTGGTGAGTATCGGTGGCGAAGATTTGCGGTTGGTGGGAGTGGCAGTTCTGGCAGCGGAAACTTTGCGCCCTTAGGAAGCCCCCCGCTGATATCCACTTCGTCGACCTGGACATCTTGCGCCGGCGGGATCCCAGCGTTGATATCAACCGCATCAACCACATTATCATTTTCCGGCCACAACCTAGAAGTCGAGTATTTGCGCTTTGATCCTGGCGTAGTGCCTTTCTTCAACACTCCAGGTGCCTTCTTTAGTGCCTGCGGGTCTCGTTGGATCACCTTCGCAGCAATTCAGCGGGGATGCAGAACAACCATGATATTACTCTAGATGGAGAAGATACTTCTGAGATAGGTGTGCCTTGCTCAATCTCTGGGGGTGTCTCGCCAGTGATCTTGGCGATATCTGCAGCTTCTTCGGAGACGTGGGGAAGTACATCTTGGTTGGGGCCTTTCGTAGATGACTGTACTCCAGGACTGGAGGGGGAGGTAGAGGAGATATAATTGCGGAGGAGGAAGGAGGGCTGAATTGGGTGCAGGAAATGTATGGGGACTACCCGCGGGCGTAGAAGGAGTGTTCGTGGAGGCATTTCGAAGTTGTCGCAGTTGCGGTCGTTCCTCTCGTTCCAAGTTCCAACTGCTTGCCAACCGTCACTTAGTTGCCTTAAACAACATGTTATCAATCACTCTACAGAACCACAGACGGCGAGCAATTTGCTTAATCTTCAAATTCTAGATGCGCAAGCCGAATCGAACAAACGCTTTATGCATTTCACCCCACGCCTGCGCTGGCAATTAGATATGTGTGGCGATTTTCACGTGAGGGGCTGATAAGAAATGAACTTGGCAAGTCACCCCGCCACTCTACGGAGTCAAGAGTCAACGCAGCTCAGCGATTCGTCTGAGCTCACTGAAGTCACTCGGCAGGAAGAATCCTTCACAGTCTCTGTTACAAACCTTGTGCTTCACCCTTCACCCTTCACCCATCATCCATCATCCATCGAGTCAACTTCATGCATCGTTCTGTCATATGTCCCTACTGCCGAATCAACTAAGTAGGTAACTTACATTCACATTCAAACAGCAACAACATCGACCAATTATGTTCAATTTCACCGGCTCCGCTCGACGTCCCCGCCAAGTCAACCTTTCCGGCCGTAAATCAACTCCGACTACCCCAACATCATCGTCCCTTAGAAATAAGCCAGCTCCCTCGAGTTCGGTACAGAATGCTCAAAAGGAACGCGCGGCGAGAGAGGCGGAACGGAAGAGGCTGAAAGCTACTGAAACGATTCAACGAATATGGCGCGGTCGGAAGGTTGCCGAGAAGGTACGGAACGAATGGCGTTCTGAATGGGATCAGTTGTCAAGTGCATCTACTGAGAACGACACAATAACAGCTCGGATGAGCTTGTTTCTTGGGTTCATGGATACGAGGCGAAAGAAAGGGCAGAGAAAGTGGAGCAAGGTTGATCTCATGAGACTGGATACTATGGTTCTTCTTACTCGCACTCTGATCTCGAGGGATGGGGCTTTGGATACAAGTGAAATAAGGGTGCGGTTTCTTCGCGTCAAGTTTGGGAAGTTGCTTGTCGATGCTGTTAGCATTGGAGCTGTGGAGGGTGAGCTTCTTGGTCAGTCTCTAGGGGTACTGTCACTATTAGCATGGAAACATCCCGAGCTCGTCGATGAGGAATACTACACAGCACTATCAAATGCCACCGCCTCGATCGACTCGAACTTCCGGTATTCAACCGAGCTCGCCGAAGCGGTTGTGTCGCCCTTGAAACCGATAACAGACGGAGATAATTCCCACGTCGATACCGCGTACAAAGCCTTTAGTTCCCGGTACCTTGTTACGCCCAATCTAATATCACTACTCGGGGAACGGAGTGCGAAGGAATTAGTGGCTGCAGTTGACGTACAGAAGGTAGCAATGTCCTTCAACGTGGAGATGGACACCGACAGCATGCTATGGTTACTTGCACATGTCATTTATCTCTCTCGCCACGGCAAAGAGGCCGTTGATACCACTGACGAAAATTCCCCCAAGCTGTCAGCACAGAATGAACAGTATATTAATTTCCTTTCGATGTTATTGTCGTCGGTGGCGAATGAGGTGAGCCAGCGAATTGACATTGAAGACGTGACCATGGAAGGCCAAGAAGAGTCTAAAGATGATGGACAATCGAGTAAAAAGCTCTGCATTAAGAAAGAACCACTGCCTATCTTCGTCAAACAACAGATCGAATCTCTAGTTCAACAAAGCTCCATTTCTTCGCTTCTAACAAGCACGATATCGACCGACGGAAACGCAAAGGTGTTGGCTGGATTTGCGCTGACCTTAATATTGGTTTTTACTGCTCGCCGTACAGACATGAGGTTCTGGTTATGCGTGGCTCTCACTGCCGATGGGATTTCGGCGGTCAAGTATGTTTGGAATGCGGTAAAGCAGTGCCAACTTTTCGCCCTGATCAAAGGCGATGCAGCTTCCGCTGTTGACTATTTGAAGTATCCGCCTGTTCTTCGTGTGGGATCGTCTGCAAAGTCTGTAGAAGATCAATGGAACCTGATTCTCTTGTTTCTGGAAATGTATTCGTTTGTGCTAGTCACTGGAGACGATCACGAGTTTCTGCAAGGGACAGGGCGTCAGTTGCCATTGAGCGAGGCCAGTGAACTCAGTGTGTTCCTTAAGAATCTTTCGTTTGCAATGTTTTGGTGGAACGGACATATCGTGGGCGAAGATAAAACGAAAGATTCTAGCGGCGAAGTATTCTCCAAAACCCAGGATACTGGCAGGGCATGGGAACTTGACTATTTCCGAAATATGGTCACTGATGTAGTCAAGGCGATATATACCAGAGAGTAGGATCCGAGTACACCTTATATCTACTGAAATAACTGACATTCTCTAGTTCTCGTCGACATTTCCTCCCGAAGGATCATTGGCTCATGGAGAAATACCTGACGCTAGATAACTTCGTTGCCGCCGTTGTTCTTGAAGAGGAGAACCGCCAGGAACATGTGGATGGCGAGTCTGACTCTGACTCTGAAGATGAGGACCGAATAGACCTCAATACAAGGGCAGCAATAGGTTCCGCAACTCGCCGCCACCTCGAAATAACAAGCCGGGAAAAGATGCTAAAGAATAAACAAAGGCTCAATTATCTGGCGACTATTGGACCACGCTCCAAGATCCTGCAAAACCTACCGTTCATGATACCCTTCGAAAAGAGAGTGGAAATCTTCCGGGAGTTTGTCACCAGAGACCAGTCCAAACGGAGGAACGGCTTTGTCGATCCAGATCAGTGGAGGTTCTCAGTGTCGCAGGGCAATACTGATGGACACGACCGTTTGAGCAAACACCATGCCATCATTCGAAGAAACCACGAGTTTGAAGATGCATACGAAGCCTTTTGGGGGTTAGGAGAAGGGCTTAAAGAGCCCATACAGATCACATTCGTAGATAAGTTTGGAGCAGAGGAAGCTGGTATAGACGGCGGTGGTGTAACCAAGGAGTTTTTGACTGGTGTGTGTGGAGAAGCTTTCGCTCCTAGAGCAGATCCACCAGACGACAATAATGAAGATCCCGATGAAATCGCAGGAACGTCACTAGCAACTACAGGCATCAATAAAATGTTCACTGAGAATCCACAACACCTCCTTTATCCAAACCCGACGATTCTCGAGGAAGTTAAGTACAACATGCAGAGGCACGGAAAATCAGACTTTCAACCGGTTTTTACGGATATCCTTAATCGGTACGAGTTCGCTGGCCGTATCCTTGGAAAATGTCTTTATGAAGGCATCCTGGTGGATCTCTCGTTCGCTCCATTTTTCCTTTTGAAGTGGTCGCAACCTCCAGACGCTTCTGCTGCTGGAGTCAACGATCTCCGTGATCTAGATGCTGAGATGTACCGTCATCTCATGGCACTTATGGATTTTGAAGGCGATATTGAGTCTACGTTTAATCTGGACTTTACCATTACTACACAGGTTGCGCCCGGCAAGGTGGAAACGCGCAACCTCAAACCTGATGGAGATTCGATACCCGTTACGAATCACAATCGACTGGCATATGTCCACCTTGTCTCGAAATATAGACTCGTCCAAGAGCCAAAACTCCAAACTGCAGCATTTTTGAAAGGCCTTACAAAGATCATCAACCCGAACTGGTTGAAAATGTTTAACCAGGGCGAGCTACAAACATTAGTTGGAGGTGACACAGGCAGCCCGATCAATGTCGAAGATTTGCGGAAGCATACAATTTACGGAGGTGTATATCTAATTGGCGATGACGGCCAGGAACACGAGACCATCAAGTTGTTTTGGCAAGTTATGCGCGAACTTGATGATGCAGAGAGAGGGAAGGTGTTGAGGTTTGTGACAAGTGTTAGCAGAGCACCCCTACTTGGGTTTCGGGTTCTGAGACCCAGGTTCTGTATACGTGACGCTGGAGAGGATCAGTCTAGGCTTTGTTCTGCAAGTATGTGCACCTTGTGGAGCGCTTGAAGGCGGCGATGTGGGCTAACATGACAGCAGGTACATGTGTGAATCTGCTAAAGATGCCAAGATACAGAAATTCAAGGATCCTGAAGGAGAAGCTGCTGTATTCAGTGAATTCGAATGCTGGATTTGATTTGAGTTAAAGCGGGAAGCGAGAGGCTGCGGTGGAGTTATCATCGTCACCAATATGGAACGTTGGCTGTGGTGGTCGTAAATTTTCAAGTCGTTGTGGAATTCTTTTTCGTGGGAGACTTTCTCTCTTTTTAAATGGGCTTAGAACGAGGATTTTTCGCCATGAATCGAATGCGCCCAAAGTAGAGCGTATTACGAGTAGTACTTAAGCCCCTTTTTATATATCCGTTTTTCTGTTTGTGGTGTTTGTGGCGTTTGTGGCTTCTTTTCTAGAGTACCAATAGTGGATAGTGGCTAGTACTGTGGCTAGCAGTATTTGCCCTTGCTGATGCTGGGCTTTAAAAGTTTTGGGAAAAGTTCTGTGTGCCCCCATCTGATCAAACCCCCATCGCCGCTGGCTTGACCTCTCCGACCACCACCACCACCACCACATCCTCCTCCTTCACCCCTCACAACCAACTCCTCTTCAACTGCACGTCTCTGCCTTCTTATTATCCTTTCCTTCGTTCTCCCGTTCGAAAAAAGGAACCCCCGAAGTCCTGGCTACCTTCGCTTCCACCGCCTAACATCGAAAATTTCCAAAAAAACTTGAAAACCCTACGAAAATCCTTTCTGTCATCTCCGGCTTGCCCCTCCTCACCACCTTCCACCTTCCACCCCCCACTACAACAACCGCCGCTCCTCCTCGACCACTACCATCACCATCCTCTCTTTACTTCGCACTCAAGCGACTTAATTCACCCGCTACATATACTTTTCCACTGCATTGTCAGTTACCTCTAAGGTTCGTTATCCACTGTCTGCTCGTCCCTTCGCTTCTGCGCCGATTCTTTTGTTAGATTTATCGTTGCCAATTGAGCCTCTTTGTGATGGGCTACAATAAAATGTAATGGAGACCAGTCGGGAATACCTCGTTCATGCCATGGGTTGTCTGTTTCATTTCAGCGTTCCGGTGCGGTATCCGCTGGTTGGCTGCTGTGTTCCAACTGCTACCTGTCTCAAACTTCACATGGGCTCCATTGAATAATCAGTGCTCTTTGTCTCACGACTGTGCTAAACCATGCAATAGAAAACAAGAACATCTTTCTCAATAAAACTTGGTTTAAGGTATGTTTTATCTTCCAAATTTCCTCACCGCTGCTATTTGCTCTACCACTTCAGTCGCTTTTTGGACGATACGTTCATCTCTAACAACTCTCTTTTTGCAACGAACAGATCAACATGTCTTCCGCTGAAGTTACTACTTCTGTTCAAGAGCAACCCGAACAGTTGCCTCCCAACGGTGTCTCTCCTGCTCCCTTGGATCCTGCCTCTGCTTCCGATAGTGATGCCAACCAGGCTCAGGCCTCAACTTCGGCCCCGGCGCCCCACCAGTCCGCCTCTCTCTACGTTGGAGAACTCGACCCCTCCGTCACCGAAGCTATGCTTTTTGAGCTCTTTTCCTCGATCGGATCTGTCGCCTCTATCCGTGTTTGTCGTGACGCTATTACCAAACGTTCTTTGGGTTACGCCTACGTCAATTATAACAACACCCAAGATGGTGAACGTGCTTTAGAGGAGCTCAACTATACTTTGATTAAGGGCAAGCCTTGTCGTATCATGTGGTCTCAGCGTGATCCCGCTCTGCGCAAAACTGGACAGGGCAACGTTTTCATCAAGAACCTTGACATCGCTATTGACAACAAAGCGCTACATGATACCTTCGCTGCCTTTGGCAACATTTTATCATGCAAAGTTGCTCAAGATGAGTACGGTAACTCTCGCGGATACGGATTTGTTCACTACGAGACCGCCGAGGCTGCTCAGAACGCCATCAGACACGTTAACGGCATGTTACTGAACGAGAAAAAAGTTTTCGTTGGCCATCACATCCCCAAGAAGGATCGTCAGAGTAAATTCGACGAGATGAAGGCAAACTTTACCAACGTTTACGTTAAGAATATTGATGCAGAGGTAACGGACGACGAGTTTAGTGAGCTCTTCTCCAAGTTTGGTGCCATTACGTCTGCAACTCTCACTCGCGACGAGAATGGACGAGGTCGTGGATTTGGTTTCGTCAACTTCTCTGAGCATAAGTCTGCCGCTGAGGCTGTCGAGAAGCTCCATGACTCCAACTTCAAGGGTCAGAATCTCTACGTTTCCAGAGCCCAGAAGAAGCATGAACGTGAGGAGGAACTTCGCAAGCAGTACGAGGCCGCTCGTGTTGAGAAGCAGAGCAAATACCAAGGCGTCAACCTGTAAGTGCTGTCGGTGTGGAAGGCTCCCTTACACACCCCGGGCTAATCTATATATCTATAGGTACATTAAGAATTTGGATGATGAGATCGATGATGAGCGTCTCCGCAAGGAGTTTGCTCCTTATGGAACCATTACCTCTGCCAAGGTTATGCGTGACGATGTGAAAGAAGGCGAAAGTGAGGATGGAGAAGAACCAGAAGCTGAAGAGAAGGATGGCGAGGAGATTGAAGGCGGCGAAAAGAAGGAGAAACCCCGTCTCGGAAAGTCCAAAGGATTCGGTTTTGTCTGCTTCTCTAGCCCCGAGGAGGCCAGCAAGGCTGTTACCGAGATGAATCAGCGCATGGTTAACGGCAAGCCTTTGTACGTCGCATTGGCTCAACGCAAGGATGTCCGCAAGAGTCAGCTTGAGGCTAGCATCCAGGCTCGCAACCAGATCCGGATGCACCAGACTGCTGCCCAAGGCGGTATGCCCCCACAGGCGTATATGGGAGCTGCTCCTATGTACTTCGGTCCCGGTCAACAGCCAGGATTCATGGCTCCTGGCGGACGTGGTCTACCGTTCCCTCAGCCTGGAATGATCCCCATGGGTCAGCCTGGCCCCGGTCGTGGTCCTCCAGGTGGTAACTACCCTCCGCAGGGTCGCACTGGTGGTCCCCAAGGTCCCCTTCCTCAAGGAATGCCTCCCCAGATGGCTTATGGCCCTCCCCAAATGCCCGGTGGTCCTGGATATCCTGCTTTCAACCCCGCTATGGCCGCTGCGCAGGCTCAGGCTCTCGCTGCTACTCAAGGACGTGGTCGCGCTGGTGTTCCGCCTGGAGGTGTCCCGATTCCTCAAAGTATGCCAGGTATTCCTATGGGTGGTCCTCGTGGTCCTTTGCCAGCTGGTGGTCGAGGCTTGCCTCCTCAACAGCCTCCTCAACAGCAGCAGCAGGCTCGTCTGCCTCCCCAGGCCCCAGTTCCGCAGGGTGCTCGTGGACCTAACCCTCACATCCCCGGATTCGACAATGCTGTCTATGCTGCCGCACCTGAAGGCCAGCAGAAGCAGATGCTCGGCGAGGCCCTTTACCCTAAGATCCAGAAGATTCACCCCGATCTAGCCGGAAAGATTACTGGTATGTTGCTTGAGATGGAGAACTTCGAACTGTTGGGGCTGTAAGTATCTCTGTCGTTGAGTACCAGAAATGCGTGGCTAACTTTTTGATAGTCTGGATGACGATAGTGCTCTCCAGCAGAAGGTCAACGAGGCCCTTTCAGTTTATGATGACTATGTTAAGAACAAGGACGGCTCCCCTGCTGAGGCTGGTGAGGCTACTGTAGCGCCCACCAACGGTGAAGCTGAGGGGACCACTGCTACGGCGTAAATGGGACCGAAATGATGTTGTGATATGAGTGGGGCGTCTTTTGGCGTTTTATCTGTTTCTTACTTAGGTCTGGGTGGGGTTTTCTTTTTCTTGTCTCCTTGTGTCTTTCTCAGGGAAAAATAGGGCTATCGTTGCGCAATGAAAGGGAAGGGTTCTGTTTTTCAAGTTTCTTGCGCCTGCTGAAGGGCGAGTAAAGGGAAATGGAAATGCAAAAAGTTACCTCTATATTTCCTTGTCTCTTTTGTGATATGATGCCGTGATATGGTTTGTATGCTTGTAATGTAAAGTTTTGTTAGGTTGGCGGAGTAAAGGGTAGATAGAATCACCAGTCAGTGATCCAATGAGTCGCTGGAGTTGTTTGGTAGCTAATATAGAGGTAGACGCAACTAAAGTAAGGGACTTTTGTTTTACATTACCACGATCAATCTCAGTAGGAGATCCTCAGATAGTTTTCTCATCGATATCTGTCATTTCTTGAAACATCAAGCGGGAATGACGTGAGCAGTAGGTCCGAGTGATACACGAAGTTTATGTGGCGTCGTGTGGCGTTGTACATTCGAGCGGGTGACAACCTATGCACAGTTATCACATATTGCGCGCTGCTAACGATTTTAAGGTGCTGAGACTAGAATATGGTATTTGGGAATAAATGGAACACGTTTGGAATATTCACAAAGACGTTTATGTTACCGAGAATGAAATTCTCGCTGGTGAACTAATTTAGAGTAATCACGGCAATTGCACGAACACATGGTACAGGTGCACGCTAAAGGCTATCAGTTAGCATTTTTTGGTGAGTGAGATTTCTCGCTAATTCAAACGATGAACAGGAAGAAATGGTGAGGAATACTGACGAACAACCGGACAATATGTAATAGAGAAGATGACTATCTATTCGGTGAACGGCGGCACCGGAGGTCTATCTACTAGCACTTAGGCAGTCAAAGATATCTGGCGGATTTTCGTGAGATAACGTTAACATCCTGCACTTGCAATCACAATACTACACAACCACAACCACACAACACATTAAAACGAAAAATGGATGTCTTGAATCTTCTGTACCTTCTAGGCTTTGACAATTTTAACTTCTTAGGTAGTAAGCAACAAAACACCGTATTTGGGAGGCCAAGAAATCCGTCAAGATAATTTTGACTGCATAAGTATGCTGCCCTGGGCCCCAAACCTACACATCTTAAACCTCTTACAGGTAGTTCCAGTTCAACCAGAAACTTTGGGACGTGTTTTTGTTCAAACAATGATAGATTACCAATTGGTCAAATCCTGTGCACATTCTTCTGCGTACTATAGATATACATTTAGAACCACCAACAGAAAAGATAATGTAACAATATTCTCGTTCATCTTATCAATCAAGGCATGTTAGGGACTCGTAATGTACACAAAAAGGGGCAATTATAACCATACGTACCATGAGGTCGCAATGCCAAAACTATTCTGATAACCAAGCCAAACCCAGAACGAAACCTCAAGGTGGTGGTGGCGATTGGATGTATTATTAAGGTATCCGTCGTATCATAAAAGGAAAAAAGTGAGATGAAATATTCAGTTACTCGTCTTGTTGAATAGTGAGTGAGTAGTGATAATCCTTCGTCCGAACAAGAAAAAGGATGATATACCACACGCTTCATGCGTGGCTTCGCATCTGTCCCAGAATCTAGTTACTTCTTCCACCATTGCCACCAGCCTCATGACTCATGAATGATCTCATCTCCGTTCCGTCATTCTCCGCAAATGACTCTATTCCCTCACTGACCGAACCAAAAGAGCCACCCATGTTCAGCACCTCTCCCCAGAGCACTGGCTCCATGTCTCCAAACAGCACCTCTTGCATCACCTCCGCTGGTGCATCGCTGATCTCTGCAGGAAGGCTTGAGGAAAGAAAGTCATGGTACGGGTTGGTGTTAGCTGAAACTGGAGCCGGTGATGCTGGAGGCGTTAGAAGCCCAGAGTACTTCTCCACAGTGGGAGTAATCGCTATGGATGATGAAACTAAAGTTTTAGTTAGAAGATGAGAACGACGGTACTTAATATTTAATGGGATTCAGTGCTACTTACTGCTTATGGATCGGTGGATGTATCTATAAACGACAACAGCTGTGGTGGCGATGAATAGAGCCAGAAGGAGAAGCCCGCAGGTTTCCTGGAGGAAAGGGACAAAGAGTGGGTACATCTTCCCCCCAGTTGACGAAGTTGAGGATGCTATGGTTCGTCGAATTTAAGCCAGTGCAGTTACTTATCTATATTGTAGGCGTTTTTGGGGTTTTCGGGAAAGCTTATTCTTTGTGCGATCACTGCGGCCGGCAGTTAAGATGTAAGTAGCAAAGAGGGTGAGATGGGGTGGGAGCAAAGTAAGTACCGACTCGGAGTCGGACTTAACCAGAGAGACGTAGGGTTTTCCTGGAATGAATCTAGAGAATGAAACGTGACCACGCGCGCTTCTGCGTGACTCAAGCCTTGCGAGCTATGAGTCCGAATGCGCAAGGCTGAACAACGTACGCGCGCACGTCCAATCGTGGATGAACCCAAAAACGGTGGCGAAAGAAAGGAGCAACAAAACAAAAAGAAACAAAAGTTGGAAGAAGAGAGGAAGAAAAAGAAGAGCTGTCGGAAGAGCTGCGGATGAGTTTAAACGAACAGTCACTGAATCGACATCGAGTATCACAGCTACGCTAATGGAAATCTGGGAACGACATGGATTGCGCACCCGGTGCTGATAGGCCAAAGTGCTGCCTCGTGACTTTTGCCTTGGTATGGAGCCGATGAAGTACATATAGACTCTAACGTGACAGGCTTGGGAAGAAATGCGACGAGTGATAGGCGTGACGCCGAGCAATGCGGCATGCGAAAGACGGAAGTCACCCAACCTACTTTCTATATTAATCTCTGAGGTTAGGGTCCCCCAAATGGGACAGACTGCGTACTGATAGGCTAATGGGAATTATTCCAGACGTACAATTACCGGTACCGGCCCCTGCTCTACCTATTTTATCAGTCATGCCGGCGCACTCGAGACTGCGGCTCCATAGTAGTGACTCCAGCAGGTGTACGTTTTTGGTCTCAGGGAGGCCTCAGTGCGGTATAAGAAATAGATTCAGAACTACTGAAGTTTGGGGTGGGGAAGTTGTGAGCTCTCAATTGTTCGATTTATCCTCGCGAAAGATACGTCCATAACGCATTTACACTCATAAAATCCTATCATGGGACATCTGTGCACCAATGGTAAGAAGTTAGAAGTCTCTTGATTCGAGTGCCTTATCGAGATGTTTGAGTCTATTTATTCATCTATATATATGATGAATCAACAAGACCGAGCCCACGAAGCCGCAAAGCTACAATAATCCGAAGCTGTATTGATGGCGCAAAAAATATCAAGACAGCCTACTAACAACAAAATTAATGCCCCACGAGGCATTTACTTCGAGGTCATATTTTGGGGACTGAATGTGTTTAGTATCTGCGGATTTTTCATGATACTGAGTAGTCAAGCGTGGTTCTGTAATTGTTGCTCCGTATGTGTACTATAAGACATGGGTATAACTGTATACTGAGCACGAGGCATCCCAAATCTACCCAGTGAATAAGCAATCTCCTGCGTCCCTCAGTATATTAACACATTGTCAGTATCAATATCCGAAATCTACCCAAAACTCAGATATCCAATATGTGCAACCTGTGTATGCAGCTCATTCTAGTGCGGTCCAGTCTGATTTCCGCCGTACTACTGGATTTATTGCTTCATGGCAAACTCTAAATCTAAAACCCCAGGGTACCTTACGAATATCGCTTACGAATAATGGGTAAATTGTAATATATATGTGTATGTACTTGCAATATAACGAGCATCTTTGACGCTGCAAATGTTCTTAAAACAAGCGTTTCACTTGCGGAATCCGTGCTACACGGTCCACCAAGGTTCAGCGATGGAATCAATATCCTGTACTTACATCCAAAGTATGTACCCTATAAGCCTAACGGCATGTATTAATACCTGATGCTCCACTAAAAAATTTCCAACGCACAGTATCCACTTGGATAATCTTAGTTGAAAGTGCAGATAAAGAAGCACAATTACCCCATTCGACGGCTTCTTCCTTCAGCCAGGAGCTCACCAAGACCGACCGTAAATCCCAAAAGTTTTAACCCAACTCCACAGACCACGATGCATTCAATCATTATACTCCTCTCAGTCGCTCTCTGCGTTTCTAGCCTTGCCTCTGCATCTCAACGCCAAAGTGCAATGCCAACAACCCATTCCTAAACCACGTGCAATACGCCAATTCACATTATTCAAATTCTCTCAAAACCACCATTGCGTCCTTCACAGCAAGGCACGACAAGCTCAATGCTGCACGGACAAGAACCGTCCAAGGCATCTCTACCTTACTCTGGCTCGCCGATTTTGCCGCAGTCAAAGACCTAAAGAAAAATCTCGACGAAGCTATCCAGCAGCAGCGTTCGCCTCTCCATAAGAAGCTCATTTTCCCTTTCGTTGTCTACAACCTTCCAGACAGAGATTGCGCGGCCAAAGCTTCAGATGGCGAGCTCCATCTCGCGGACGACGACGAGAAAAATACAGAGAGTATGTAGACCGAATTTACGCCACCATCACAGCAGACCCTTACGACTGCCTTGGATATGCCGTGGTCGTAGAACCTGACAGCCTCGGAAATAGCATCAATAACTCAATAAACCTAAGTGTGCCAGAGCAGCGCTAGCATATGCCCGCGGAGTGGCTTACACAATCGAGAAGTTGGGTAGGCTGCCAAACGTAGCTCTTTACCTTGATGCTGCTCATTCCAACTGGCTCGGATGGCCTAAAAACCTCGAACCTACGGCGAAACTGATGCATAAAGTTCTCGACATCGCGAACCACAATCAGACCTACCCTTCCAGTCCAGCTAAGATCCGTGGCTTTTCCACCAACGTCTCCAATTACAACGGTTACAGCCCCACCATTCCCGACAAAATTTACGGGCCTGGCCCGGATAACCCAAATTGGTCGGAATTGCGGTATGCAAAAGCACACACGCCTTGCCTCCAGGCCGAGGGATTACCCGTCCACTTCATCATTGATCAGGTAAGTACTGTACCACGTACGATTTTTGAAATTAGTAATCTCGGAGCCAAAAATACCCCCGGAATCACCAGAGACAAATTACTGACACCATGGATTAGGGGCGCTTTGGAAAACAAGGGATCAGATCGCAGGGGGGACATTGGTGCAATATTGACGGTGCTGGCTTCGATATCAGACCGACAACAAGGACTGGAGAGTGTATTGTCGATTCCATTGTCTGGGTCAAGCCTGGTGGGGAGTCTGATGGCACCAGTAACAATCCCTCTGCCAGGTTCGATGAGAACTGCCGCAGCACTGATGCAAAGCAACTAGCTCCCGAAGCTGGTGCGTGGTTCGAGGACTTTGTGGAAATGCTGGTGAAAAACGCGAATCCTCTGTTGAAGCCAACTTAGAAGTATTAAAGAACCCCGGGAGTGAAAAGGGGGGGAGGGGTGGCAAAATTCAGTTTGGTTGGAGAGGATTCAGACGGATTTGTCTACGAAGCTGCGAAGCTGCGGGGTAGAAACCTGAGTAGTCTTTCTTTCTTTCTTTATGTACAAAGTATTGTATAATAGATCTAGTTCGCAGATGTCATTTTTTTTCTTTTTCAATGTAGTTCGATTGCCACTCGAAGAGTTCTTGCGCATCATGCGCAGTTGAGTTTGAATTTTACATCCAGTGGTAACAGTCGCAATATGGCGTAGTTTTGGAGGGGCATAGATCGATGTATTGCTGGACACGATCTGTTGCGCCGGGGTTGCGGAATTGGCTTTCGAGCTCGGAGTTTGCATCCTAGCTCTAAGTAATCGCTAATCACCGTATATACTAATAATGCGCTCTTAACTTATCGCTAACTGACTCAATCCAGACTCGGCAGTGGACCGATAGATCTCGTCCATATTTAGATAGTGATTCATGGTGCCTTATGAGCCCAAGAGGTGTATTTGCTCCATTGCAGTGGTCAAAATGGGGCTTATTCATACCATGAGTAGCAGAAGGGACAGTAGCAATCCTCGTAAATCACTCGCAATTACCGTATTGGGAGGTTACATCTTGGAATCTCACGCCACTTTGAAATGAGTCTAGGCTGGACTGGACTAAGTCTAGATCATTAATCCACAGTCCAGCACAGTCCGTTCTGTTGGATCGGACTGCTTAGGACAATCAAAAGCACTGGACTGACTGCTGACCTTCGCATGTCACCACTAGCATCACACGCTACTACACCAAGTTATAACTAGGCCCTTAGATGACGCGTATACATTGTTAATCGCGGGTTTAAAGAGGGTACTTAAGTAAGCATGTTATGTTGCAGCCAGGTGGTCGCATGAAGTAGGGCTAGGGATGATACCTCATTTTTGATGATGGGCGTCCCTGAAACCTTTTATGGGGATGAAACTCTCTTTCAATGTGAGCGACTTTATGCTTTCCTACTTCTTCAGGCGTTTTATAGGAACACTCAAAGTTGCACATGTGCACTCGTTGCCGAGGTCGAGGTGATTGTACATGAAGTTTTTAGGACGCACGTGCACATGATTGTTACCCTAACCCCAATTATGTGGGCAGAGGGAAGGGTAGTATCTATCGAGTACTCAGGTATATAGGAGAAGTGGGTTTTCAGTATCCCACCTATTTCCAGTAGTGTGACGGAGACTGAATGTTGCAGTTCTCTCCAGCTCCCGTAGTATGCCGAGTGAGAACATGTGCCACTGGTAACTCGCATTGGGTAACCCGCGGTGTACGTCACATAATATAGAAGTAGACGCAGTGTTCTGCGGCGGACCAATGCCCCAAAATATGACATTTAAACGGCCTATAATTACTAGCGAAAGTACGATATGTTACCTTAGTCGAAATATGCCATCGATTCGGTGAAACCTAATGATTTTGTATGTAAGCGGAACAGGGAACAGTTGTAAACCCTACTGCTGCAGTGAAGTTTACACCCAGTCAAGAAATCCGTGGTACAAATTTAAGTGGTACGATAGATGGATGAGAGCTTGAGGGTGTTCCCTTTCCGAATGCCATACTGTATGGCTGTTCTTTGAAATCGGAGATCTGAACCAGGAGACGAGTGATAAATGGGCACTCTACCTGAGTAGTTTGTAGAAGTGGGATGCGTCAAGATTGATCTGCAGTATGCGGTTCCCACTCCCTAGCTTGTCAAATGTATTAGACGAGAACCTAGGAGCACGGTGCCGGGTGTCCTTCATTGCTACTTGCACCTGCCGTTTTCAAAATAGTAGCAGAATAATTCCTTATTTCTATGACCAGAGGCCGAAAGTGATTCCTAGCTAAGCGCCATGCATACCGCGTAAAAAGAAAAACCACCCTCAAGTGTTCAGACGCCATACGCCAAACCTACCCACCATCCATTCTCTCACAACTAACTTAGCTCGCGTTTGTCATTTCCCACGCCTATAGGAGAGCCTCCCGCGCTGGAAGGGGCGGGCCGCATTGATGAGATCTACAATCATACATCATTTGCCACTGACGGACCAAACGGTGTTTGAGGTTCTGATGTGACACCAGAAGCCGTTCATTGCCATCCCTAGACTGCAAAACTGACTTAAAAACAGTGCAGGCCATCTCTATACGGCAGTTAGTCTACTGGTATCATGCCGGACTGAATTATATCATCGCCCACAGCATATAAATCAAAAGGAGGCTTCCGGAGTGACAAGTTTCCAATCGCCCCGCATCGAGAGTAGGCCGGAATCATCTCATATGTCGCTCTACACTTACGACTGGATTCTGTCTTGTACGCAGATCGTAGGGAATCTGAAATATCTCTGGGGTGTTTGTCGATGTCCAGCGCGACCAGCACAAAGAAAAGCTATCATTGAGAATGCATGGCATAACGAAATGCGTGGCACGCTGGTGGGCCATTCAGTAGGTCTACCTGCGTTGGGTGGTAAAATTTGAACGAGAATGTTGATTCTAGTCCAACAGCACATGAAGGAGAACTCTCTTCGTGTCCGGATCGAGCGTTAAGGATCACGAGGATTAGAAGCCACTGTTTTTGGCTTTGTATTCACTGGGACGTTCGTGTGCATAGATATGACCGCCGGCCAAGGTCAGCCAGCCAACACACCGCGGGGTTGGCTGTTGCAAGTGCAAAACTCGCTAAGGATTCTTATCCTTTGGCTTGTACCACACCGCTTGCAGCCAGCACTATTATGATCCGCGAACGGGAGGAAGCCGGATCTCTCGCCGGTCATCACCCGCTGCAGCTGACCTGGTCATCAAATATCTAACAAGACGAACCTCTCGGATTCTAGTTACGAGACGGCTTTTGGTTAGTTAAACCACCGGGAGAGTGAAGTCTGTCTGCTATAGGACTCGACAATGAATTGACCTACACACCCCTCATCCCACCAAACCACACACCCGCACGCACGTAGGCCCTACTATGCACGTATCATGCACTGTAGGACATACATTAAAGGTGTTCAAGGATACTAGATCATGCAGAACAAGGGATGAATTCAAAACGCTCTGGTCAACAATTCAATGGGCATGAGTGGCCCAGCAAAGTCTTTTGAGTTTTACGATGGCCCGAACCCTATCTATTCCTTGAACCTTACCGTGCCACAGTCATGCGCAAGCTTGAAGCTACTGCAAGGCTAATGGAGGGTACAGGATGGTGAAGGATGTCATTTCCAATGTCCTACCTACGACCAGGCAGGCAGGCAGAAAGACGGGTGGACAAGGGCCACACCACCACTACAGCAAAAACTTTTAACAAGTGTACTTTCGGTTGCCATAGACAACGCTTGTGGTTGTTTAATGTAACGATTCTCATTGAATAGGTGTCCTTGCCACCCTCGTCTACCCCACCAACCCCTTCTCCTCCTTCGCCACGCAAAGGTAATGTGGCGAAAAAAATTTGAAGGTGAGAGGCTTTTGGGTCTACCGTGCTGACGACAAGCCTCGTTCGGTATTGCTGTGTGTGTTGGCGATGTTGGTTGCCCGCCATGTCATGTCAGTGAAAAATCGATATGCTTCGAATCGAAAGATCGATATGTATTGTATTTCCAATCGCATCTTTTCCTAAGACATATCGCAGCTAGAGATTGCCGTAACCGACTTTGACTAGAACAAAAAGAACGTAACTGCAACCCCGCAAACTCCTAGCACCGGTTTGTCGGCCTAGGATTACATCTCTATCTGGAAAGCAAGGCCGAACACCGAGCTCTGAATTCCGCTGGATTTAAATACTGAGAGTCAAAATAATAAATTTCCTCAGCTATAAGTCCAGTCAAGTACCTACCCAGATCCATAGTGAAGGTTCGAATTTCGGGCTCAACTTGGCTGCATTTAGAGTACTAGTAGCGGCTCGCACTGACCAGTTATTCTGAATTTAGGGTGCGAGGGTGCCGGAAATCGATTTGTGAGAAGACAATCACTCCGCTAAATGGCTCTAATTTGCATCTTTATACCTAATACGCTACCAGTGTAACTGAATTTCTACAGCATTCTAGGAATTTCGTCCGAGCTTGCGGTCATGTCCGGATCATAAGATCGTACCTTATACGTCTGTGACAATCATCTGACTGCAGTACCATGCCTACGCCCTTGGTTTGTCAATGGAGATCCGCAGCACCGATTTGTATATGCAGGCGACCCACATACCACACCGCTCAGGGGATCTAATGATGTAGTAAGTGCATTATTCGTCCCATTCCTTCCTATTCGTTCCCACTATTGTGCAGTTTTTCAGTCCGGCTACTTCGGATAATTAGCTTTGGGTAACATCTTTGCTCGTCACGAGAAGGCTGATGATGTTTCGGTAGATCCGAGAGAGAGCTACTTCCAATGCGGGCCAAAAGACTAGTGAGACGTTCGCAGAAGTTCAGAGATGTTACCACTACATGCCTAAACACGCGGGATGCAACAATGCCCCCCAAGTAGACATCCGAGCACAGACAGGGCTAAGACATCCGATGGCAAGCGATAGTTCTCACTTGATATGGCGTCGTTGTTATATTTCTCAGAGATTTAGAGAGGAAGTCATCGATCGCCGAGGCCCTGTTTGTACCCAGCCGCAGCAGTGCACACCGCCCCTCGTTTACAGGTGTCTCTAGACCCAATCCACCCGACATCTGTAGCTAGACGTTGGAAGAAGCGTCTGGAGTGAGTAGCACAGACTAAAGAGTGCAGTACATACCAAACTCTGCATTTTTGGCCAAATCCCGATACTTCACCTCCCATCAGATCCACACAAGAAATTAAATACACGAAACACAACAAATTACACGAGGAAATCAACGAAGAATGTCAAAATAAATAAATATCCGTATCGAGTTGTTGTAGGATTCCTTACCCCATCCATCCACAATTTTACTTAGTTGTTGAAAGAGTCAATTCCGTCTGCAATATTCCATTTCTTGAGAGCTTCTGGTTCCACCTGCGGTGTCAAGGCTGGCGCCGAGTTTGATCGAGGGACCATCCTGAATTCGTCATTCCCAACTCCACTGATTAAGATCCGCCTACTCTCCGCTTCGATATGGCGGAGTTTCTCCCCAACCGTCTCCAATCTCGCCTTCAGCTCTCTATTGTCGGTTTTCATTGAAGAAAATCGTCGTTTCAGCCAGTCGTTCTCCCGGTGTGCGTCATCCAAACTCTTCCTTAACCATGTTATCATTGCCGTGCGTTCTTCGCTGGAACGCAGGGGTTGACCACCATGAAGTCCAATACGGCCTTCCAGCCGGTTTCGCACATGTTGGATCTCATCAATCGCAAGGTCGAGTTTGGCAAGTAAACCGTGCGCTTGATCTGCGGCTAAGTCGGGGCTGACAGGGGCCACGTCGTAGCCATGGGTTGTAGCACTGCTCGCGGCTGTTACGGCTCTTTCTTTCGAGACGGAACTGCTATATGGGTACGATGAAGTTTCCGAATCCTCGTTCAGAATACTCCGTAGAGTGAGCCTCCGAGAAGGCCTCGAAGCCGATGAAGCCAGGCTTACGGGGCGGGCGAACAACTCATTTCGCCCCATCTCCGGCGATGAAATAGAGGACGAAGATGTTCCGTCATCATCAGAATGTGAAATGATACACGGCTGTCCAGCAGATTTTCCGTATTGGGAAGGTGAAATTGGTGGTTCTGGGACGGTTCCCGGAAGTCTAGAATAGTTGTCGTCTACAGGGTCGTGATCTTTGGAAGCACGGGAAGCTGCCTGAGAGGCTTCGAAGTTTGCCATGATGCGGGCGCGATCTCCGGGGGAGATGTATTCGCAGGTTCGAATGTGCCTTTGCATATTTGAGCTTCGGCCAGACAATGCTTCTACCATGTCAAACGCTTTAAGAGCGGCGTCAGCCGGGTTCTAGCGGGACGACAGTACAATGCAAAATTTAATTATGTTAATGGAAATTTTTAGTTTAGTTGCTTACCTGCACGGTACTTCCATTCGGGCCAACCCTCAACGAATCCCGTCGTTTCAAACTGTACCCGTGCATCGGGAGATCTATCGAGATCATCGACTGCCTTCGCGATGCAGCGCCTGCAAAATGCCTTTTTGTGTTTCGTGTTGAAATATTTTTTATTTTTATCGGGATGCTCCACATATTCATCCCAAAGGGTCGACTTGTTATGTGGCCTCATCGCCTCAGAAGAAGCTCGTGGTGTTTTTCTCTAGCTGATGCTACCGGAGAATTTGTGTTTCCTGTGGAGGCTAAAGATTGTGCACGACGAGCAGTATCAGGAGTGAGGAGAAACTAAAAAACTACCTTGTGTCTGCGCAGTAGGGTAGGCAATTTTGCGGCGTGGTAGGAGCGTTGAATGTGTGGATTAGGGTATCTGGGAAGAGGGGTCTGGAGGAAGTGCAGCATGTGAGCGTGAACGGGGTCCGATAACTATTTGTACACCCAAATTTTGGGATGGACTCGATTCGCAATTGGCCGAAAGCAGCTCTATTGCTAACTTCCCACCCCCTCCTTCCAATGGTTCAATTAAAGCAGCTCATCATTCTAGAATTCTATAGCGATACAGGGCATTTTGCATCCCTCTTTTGTTGTGGAAAAGTGCCATTCGCCTACAGGTTACGCTAATCGGCTGTGGTTCCACCGTCGTGCAGCGCCAGTGAGTGCATAACTTATAACAATTCCAGGCGGCGCAGTGTTCGATATGACCGGAAGTACTGAAAGACGTATGCGTAAGCCGAGTAGTACTCCGTGGCGTTCCTATGTGGCTCCAAATGATCTGATAGAGAAGACCACATTTTTTATCGTTTGTAAAGCACACAGACATGCATGAGATTTGTTCCACAGATGATCATAGCCTTCCAGCTCTTGGGGGTTGCTCATTCACAGAACCACCTAGGCTATCGAGCTAGGTGCCCAGAGTTGATTGAGATGCATACATGTGCGCATGCCCCCACAATATTGGTAAGATGGTGGATCCACATTATTCCTACCCTTGAAGCTAAGTGCTGTCCCCAGTCGGGAGAGATGTCTGACAGAAGGATGAAGATGCTCCCACCGGGATGTCATTTGAGCAGAGCTTCGGGTACCAGCTGTAGGAACTGACCAACCATGGCGTATCACTCGGTTGACAGCTGTAACCTTCCGCTTGGAACAGATCTGTTTCACACTGAAGTGCAATGCGCAAAGTGCATTTTTTCTGCCTGCCTGCATGTCTGGTTTGATCTTCAGAAAGCTAGCTTTGGGAGGATAGTACACAGGAAAAAATGACTCAGATGGGATGCTCTACATTTCACACTGTACCCGTTGAGGGACGCTTTGCATACAGCGCTGCGTATAGAGTAAGAAGTGCGTCTGTAAAATGGGTCGTTGGCCATGGGGAGGCGGGCCAGGGAAACCATGACAGCGATAACCGAGGGCGGGGTAAATATTAATAGCGGAACTCCACCGCTACCTGTCCATTGATCCACACACCTGCTAAGCAGCAACAATCAATACCCATCTCAGCGCCAGTCAATTATGGAAGGTGTACTAAGTATTTGAGCGGGCAGCTTACCATGGTAAGATGGCCTACTCTTCATGCATGTACATGTCAGCCTGTGATCACCCAGCAACAGCAACTGCCAGTAGTTACAGGCAGAGACGTCAAATACGTATCCTTACCATATTACTTGCTGTGAGCTGCAGCGTTGGGTACAAACACACTTACATGTTTGAGGTGCCAAGTATATATCATGGCCGCTAAGTCCTAAGTAGTCGAGTAGTCTCAAACGCTTGGTGTGCTACTAAGAGCACCCCGAGGCTATTAAGACCCGCCCAGATGCTAAACAAACTCTTAGACTGGCTGATAGCGGAGCGGTCCTTTGTTGCATGCAATTTAGCTCCGGCTTTGCAAGGCATCTACGAGATCTCCGGGGCAATGAGTGTAGGACCTAACTGTTCTACCATTGATGATCGGTTCAATTTATCCCATGAGCTATTGCTGCAGTGGCAGAGAGCTCTTGAGATTGTATGTTGTCTGCAAGAAGCTATAGCGAGTGGCGGTTGCTTTGACACACAAGAATCTTCAAAAACAGGACAGCACCAACCTTGACAACAAAAGGCCTCAGCCTCAGTGTACTTCTCATCCATAGCTATTACCTGGTAGTGCTGCCTAGCTTTTGTTATGGTTTTGCATGGAGCCTTAGAGGTCTCACTTATCGGAGTAGATTTAAGATGGCGTGCACCCACACGATAGTAGTTGTCATAATAACCTATGAACGGACTTACAACCTCGGCTGTTCTCCCCCCCCCCCCCCCCAGTGCCTTCTGTCTCGTAGTTCTTATGCAAAATTCTTGAACCCCTCATCCAGGCTTCTGGACATTTTCAGCATGGAGTTTGCTCGACATTCATCATTACCCGAGCACATTACAGTGCACCTACCAACTATTTTGCATGTGACGGACGTAAACATAGTCTCTTAAGCTGGTTCATTATTGAGCAACCGCAAATGAGCATGGAACTAAGTATATTGTGTCATCCTTCGATCAAGTGTTATCACAGTGTATCTGTGATATACTTGAGTATGTCTACAGCGGGTTTGTGTTACAATGAAGACACGATCAACCACATGCTTTCCTTTCGATAGAGCCAAGTGGCAAGGAAAACTGTGGCGCCCTTTAGCTGCTTCTACATCACTAGCGATCTACGATTACATCTTAGTTTCACTGCTTTCTCAGTTTCTACCGTTACGCCAGGCCTATACTGCCTAATTATACGCAAAGAGTTCTCCGGGGATACTTACCGGAGTCCACGATCGCAACCCGTAACCTGTCAGTAAATTCCATCCAAAGTTGCGAACCACAGTGACTTATAGTGAAACAACGGGTTTAGCCAAACTATTATTGATTTCGTGTTGATGTACGCAGGTACAGGGAAATTATGTCTATCAAACAGTTGCTGCGGCACAGGGAAGCCTACAGCACAGCTGATCGACGACATGTGTGAGAGCACGGATTCATCTAGTTTGTTGACATAAAGTTGCCCCGTACGCATAGACCGCCACCCCAATGCGTGCCATGAGAAATGCCGCCACCGCCGCCTTCTTAGACTTCCCCGACAGCGGCAATCCCTACCGCTAGCGCCACTCGGGAGCTTCATGCTTTTGTCAAAGCCCAGAGGACTACCGCACCCGGAAGCGCTGCTGATAATGGAAATAATCCCCTCAGTGCCATCCGGGAATAGCAGTGGACTTGACTATCCCTTTTCCAGGTGAACTACCAACATTCCATACGAAATTATCCTCAGGAATTAGACTAACTTACTCCGGGAAACGGCATGAAATGGGATACTGCTGGCCTCGTGGTGTATCCACATTCCGCCTTGGTAACGACGCTACTCTGCTGGCAGGCATAAATGGACAACTCGGTCATGGGCTGTCATGATCATCCTGTGTAGAGCGACTGAAACTTTGTCATAGAATTTTGGTTTGGCAATCACAGCTGCCTTCGTGGTAGAAAACAGGACCAGACGCAAAACTCTGCCCAAACTTACCTACATATCCCCAACGTTTCAAATAGTAGCTTCAACAACGCAGCACTCTTATCGGTCCTGCAGAATCACGTCACGCAGCCGGTGGCGATTCATCACAAGGGCCGACTCTACGCCGTATATAGGTAGTCTCCTTTGACTATCATGAGTCGAATGGGATGGGTGGCATGGATTAAAGCGCTGCTTCGGGTGCCTCTTGTTCAGCTGCTGATCAGCTACTGCATTACAATATTCTCAATGAAATATTCTTGGATGCTGAATGGGTGGAATCTGGTGGCCTAGTGGTAAGCGAATTGGCCCGCTCTGAAACATTGATTAGCGTTGTGGGCCTATCATATCTCTAATTTTTTACTGCAACACTATCGGGGAAGCCTAGGTGTGTTGCCATTGTCTTTTTGTGTGTAATCATCTTGTATTCAGCCGCTTGCGGCTATGACATACATCTTCCTATAAATCCTTTTCGCTCCAATGAAAACACAAAGTGAAAACAAAATAAAGTTGCGAACCCCACCCTCTTCCCCTATTGCCATTGTCTTGCGAGTAGTTAGGATAGCCGACCTCAACGTCAAGCGATGCATTGGAGTAATTTTCGTAGGAATCTGGGACCAGCTCTAGATTGTGCGACGACAGCCAGCTGCAACAAAAGATAGTTTTTTAAATAAAACTGGGATTTTGGGTGGGTACTCTGAGAGGTTTGTTTGTTTGTAATCATATTGCATTCAGCCGCTTGCGGCTATGGCATATATCTGACATATCTCCTCCCCGCTTCTTCCAATAACAAAAATGAAAGCAATGTCGCGAGTCCTATCAAACCCCTAACAAAAGAAACCGCCGGTATTCTGAGAGGTGGGTAGCGAGCGACCTCCTCCTTCTTAGATTTGAGATTTAGGATATGCTCGAAATTTGGGAATTCCTCAGGTCTAGGATCTGGAGGATCTGAGACTACAGGAACTGCTCCATTAATACACAACACAGACAGAGCGGGCGTAAAACCAACTTCTATGTATAATTTGACTACTAAACTGAAGGCACAATCGATGGATTCGGGGAGCCGCCCGCTCAGTATCAGTAACTATTCAAACCAACTGAGCATAGTGTGAAGCACAACTAACTTCCTGGCAACGCTGTATGGATATATCGTAGCCTTGGTGTAGAAATTGCGCTGACGTTGATTTTATAAGTTGTAGCTGCCGGTAGACGCACCGGTATCAGTCAATATCCGCAACGAGTGACGGTATGTTAAGCAATGTTTGAACGGCGATTTGAGATTACACTAATGTAAGTAAGTAATCCTAGACCGTCATATTCTTTCATAATATGCTGACTGCATTGCAGAAATTCTTGGGTATTCTCGGATCAAGGCCCGCAACTGCCGTGAGGTTATAATTCGAACTTGGTGAAAAAGGTTCGAATTTTCACCCTTACCTCGCAGCTATATGCTGATAGATCTACAGTGGGTGGTACTGTTAATTGGCAACTCGGAGAGAATTTTTGAACGTGATATTTAGTGGGCTCCACGGTATCTATTCCAGACGGCATACTTTATGCACTTCTAACTGGAATTCTGAATAGCCGACATACGCTGCCATTGCGGGAGCACATGTATTTCAGCAGAAAAAGATACTCAACACCGTGCTTTCTTTTAACTGATTATATCACATTAATCCCAGATCCTCCAGGCTTCTGACAGCAGATTTCCTATCGCATTTCACTAAACATTCCGCATTTACTAGATACCTCTCGTCTAATCCTAATCTAGATATATATAACCACCTTCACCACCTCATTACTCACAAAACATTACCTACGCCATATAAATCTTTCCCATTACTCAATACAACACTCCCGTCCCCGTCGGCGCCGCAACTCCTCCCGGGGTACCATTAGGAAACAGCACGCCCTCTGGAATCTGTACTAGGGTCTCATTCACACATCTACATTTCATCAGTTTCCATTTCCTCGCTTTGTTGAGGGGAAGGAGCATACCGATATTGTGTGGGGCTGAAGCATGCATATGTTTGCGCGTCACCACCGCAGGGCATAGTTCCCTTAGGACACAGAAGGTAGCCGGAGTAGCACGTGTAAGACCCAGGGGTGTACGGTTTTCCGGCGCAGAACTCGACGGTTGTAGGGTATGAGGTTGAATTGAGGTGATGGTGGGAGTCGCGGGGGTTGAAGGGGAAGGCGCTGGATAAGGCGGCCATCATTGATGCAGCGAGGAAGACAGGGGTGTACATTGTGGTGAGATGAACGAGTGGGTGAATATTTTTGATATCGACAGGACAAATAGAGGAAGCCGGAAGAGACAGTTATATCTACCATAATTATGCCTAGAGAATTTCGCTTGGATACCGGCCGGCACCCGTGTCGTCATGACCGTATTCTAAAGTTGGCAGTGCTACTTGTCTTATCTCATAGCCTCGCCCACCAAGACGATCAGTTTTCACTGGCCTACGTACACATCTAGCAGGCTCTGCCAGAAAGAATTACGTACTAGACCACGGGACCAGGTGAAGTATTCAAATATCTAAAGGACATATTCCTTCATGAACGCGTATGCAACCCAGCCACTCATTCCTTTTTCCTTGCTGCAATGCATTGGAGATCTCCCGTATATCGTGACGTATAACCGGAATTCCCCACGCGGCCGATATCAAGATCTAAGGTTTATGCAGATTTCATGACGCATTTACCGAGCTAGCCACTATAGCGCCAAAACATTTGGCACCTACCGAGTATTCTATCGAGTGATAGTACTATGAAAGTACCTAAGCGGTTTCATACTCTAAGAAGTACTTAGTATGTATATATAGAAATCCGATATCGTTTGGTTTTCCATGAAGCCCCGTAGCCGAGCTGGTCTCACGGGATCAAGCTGGGAAAGGTGGAAGGTGTCAAGATGATGAGTGATCGCGGGGATCAGCTTCCAACTGCAGTCAGTAAGCGGCGCGTCTGTTAGTAATCTTTCCGCATTGTGTCCACAGCAGGATTAAGCCATGTAATCGTGACGATAACATGATACAAACAGGTTGTAAATTTCTCGGCCCCGTCTACAACCTTGTAAACCCAACCTCCACATCAGAAACCGGTGCAGTAGTATAGGCATCAACCATATCCATCCCCTTACATGTCGTCTCATAATTTGCGTAAACGCTTGCTACCACCATTCTCAGTTCCCACCGAGCCAAATATTGTCCGATACAGCCACGTCCTCCACTCCCAAATGCCCACCAAGCCTTCTCAACTCCTCTTCCTTCAAGCCAGCGCTCAGGTAAAAACTCTTCCACGTCATTGCTCCATATGGTAGGGTCTCGATGCAAAGTCCATGCTTGCGACGATACCGTTGTGCCCGCTAATACAAAGTGTCCAAGGATTTCCATATCTCGTGGCACCACCCTTGGCTGACTTCCCGGGATTGGTGCGTACAGCCTTAACGATTCCTTGATGACGGCATTAAGCAACGGGTGATCTTCTAGAGCTTTATACCCATCCTCCTGCAGCCGCGGGAGATACCATCCATTCCGTTCTTCCAGCAATGGCCCAAGACTCCGACGCAATTGGCGTTGCAGCTCCGGGCGTTTGCTCATGGCAGCAAGAGTGAATGAGAGAGCCAAAGCCGTCGTCTCATGTCCAGCGCCAATATGGTCCAGCATCTCGCTCGCTACCTGTGAAGGATCATCCCGAAGCCCGGCGGACAGGAAACGGTCAAGAACACACTTCTCCTTTCCCTCCCACTTCTCCCGGCGAGCATCGCAGAGGCGGTAACACCACGCCTCAATCTTTTCATTTGCTTCATGCACCCAATTCGGCACAACCCACCCCACCAAACACGGAAGCTCCGAAGAAACTGCAAAGTACCCACGTCGGCAATGATATCTCCTCAATATTTCCTTATCCTCCCCCTCCAAGAACCTACTCCCGAGTTCCCGCGTAAAGAGAAACGCAGTAACAAAATCCATCGCCAATTCCACAAACCGACTCCAAACCTCCACCTCCCTCCGGCCTTCAAACCCGTGTAGCAGCACTGGCAAAGTTTCTTCCGCCACCTCCCTCAGTGCTGTGCTCCGCGAGACAGTGCTGTTACTATAAGCCGTCGCTAATATCTTTTTCCTAGTCGCATGCTCTTTTCCTTCCAGCATCGCAAACATCGGGGCTACTCCATAGCTGCGGAAGATGTTGTACCATGACGGCTTGGGGAAACCGGTGTAGATTGCGCTTAGGACTTCTGGGGAGGCGTGTGAGATTTCTTTGGGTGAAAGACGGACAATAGGGCCGTGTCGGAGGTGTGCGGCATGGATTGTTCTGTTGCGGCGTCCGAGGAGAGTGGGGAGCAGTATTGGGAGGGAGGTGTATGCGGAAAGCGGATGGAGGAGTGGGATGCTGGAGTGATGACGGTGGTGATAGAGAAGTATGAAAGGGAGGAGAACAACTACGAGAAGGAGGAGGAGGGGGTGCATTGCTTATTGTTTTGAGACAATGTGATGCAACGAGAACATGGGGTCGGCTCTTATCGATCGCTTATTAGCGGTGGCACGGATGTCTCCGAGAATAGGCTTTGGCTTGGACACTCCACATCACTCGGCACTCGTTAAATGTAATTTGTTGCATATATGCATGGAAACAAAGAGACCCTGTTTGTGTGCGTGACTGCTTTGTACAGCTAGTCATAGCTTCTCATTCGCATATCTGACTCTCTTCTTTCTACAATACAATCAATCATCATCCTCTCAAAGTAACATAGTTCATCGGAGGGCAGTGCGCTCTCGCACCGCTCTCACAGCTACAGCTGCTTCGTTTAGGGGCATGCACAGCGTACTTGGGAGATGTCTGCATCTAAGAGTACTCCTGAATCCGTTGCCAACGAAAATTGATTGTACTGCTGATTACAATTTGCACTTCCCCGAGATCAACATTTGGACAGATTCACTAAAAAGAGGTGGTTATCACGACACAGTTACTTTTACATGTCAAATTCACAAACTACGGCCAAGAGAATTGGATTCAGGATTAAAGGTCTTCAGGAATTGGAATAGACCCCAAGGGAATTCGTGATTGGCTTGGAGTCCTTGAATTGAATTACATGACCTGCCAGAGCACCCAACCCAGCATCTCGTCATCCGGTGGCATCCGATGATGACCCTTGGAGCGTTTACTGTTCCGGATCACTAGGGAAACGATGTAAATTGATGGTACCTATGGCGGCACTATCCACCGGAATTATGGAGCGTTGGAGTTGTATAGAAATGTATATACGTATCACCGTTACTTCTAATAGAGCCACTGAGTTGGTTTAAGGCTATCTAGCTTTATTTACTCATAGTTATGTATTCTGGATATAAGCGGGGCCTGTGGGTTTGCTTGTGCCATCAACGCTGAGGCAAAACCATTGCTTAAGAGAAGTCTTCGTATCCCTTCGCCGGTAGCGGGCCCACGAAAGGGCCCACTTTCGCGTGCGCTGCGCCTTGTCGCTTATAACAACACAGCCACCCACTTAAACCCCCCCCTAGAACATTATGAATTGAAAGATAACTAGTAGAAGCTTCTATTTATGAATTCTTGTGGCAGTGTGACAAGTTCTGTTGTGCTGAGTTGCATATAAATATCAGTACTTTGGAGATTGTGAGAGTACCATCCTCCAGCCCAGCAGCAACTACCTTCCCACTTCCCATCTACCACACCACAACAACCATGAGCAGAGAAGCCCTCAGACCTCGGAATCTTAATGTAAACTACTTACCCCCACCACTTATACTCTCATCTCCACCATCCTCACCAAAAAATGTTAAAAAACAAAGTGCCAAGCGTCACATCATGGATGATCACTCTGGCCTAAAGTGCACCTCTTCCCAACCACCACCACCACCTACAGTGGTACAGCACCAACCTGTCATTATACCTGATGTGTCTTCACCCACTACTGAAGCTCCACCTGCAATGCTCAACCTTGACGATAATTATAGCTC
>Ga0307514_10000187_pt1 | contig 173220 bp, 140 predicted proteins | sample 16_EM_MG_FD_203088 | JGI IMG/M metagenome (GOLD analysis project Ga0307514, IMG submission 203088) | Populus trichocarpa ectomycorrhiza microbial communities from riparian zone in the Pacific Northwest, United States - 16_EM | ecosystem: Host-associated > Plants > Roots > Unclassified...
TATGCTGTACTTGGTATATGCTGTACTTGGTATATGCTGTACTTGGTATATGCTGTACTTGGTATATGCTGTACTTGGTATATGCTGTACTTGGTATATGCTGTACTTGGTATATGCTGTACTTGGTGAATACTGTACTCAGTACATGCTGTAGTCGGTGGGTGCTGTGCTTGGTGTGTGCTATACATAGTGTATACTGTACTTGCTGTATGCTGTACTTGGTGTGAACTTATGATCACGGCATGAAGACAAATAGCGGGATGACTTGCATTTGCTTTCTGCAATTATAATGGAATGATGAATGACAGAGAGAGATTGGGGGATGACAATGGGAATGATGTTGACGATATGAGGAATTTGGCAATCAGGTGTACAACTTGCCAGATTGAGTATTGCATACCATGTATTGGTGATCTTATCAACCAGATCTGAAAACTCACCTACTGAATCTGCAATGGTAACCGAACCTGCATACAATGTTTACTTAAGTTCCAGGTACAGATGATGAACTTCCCCAATCTCCGTGCTACTCCCAATTTCTCGTTTCAAGCTCAACTATCACCGGAGCACATGAAGCTAAGTCAACGTTCGCATTCTGAAAGTGCCATTATCATCAGTTTCTAACGAATACATCATATTATATGTTCAGCATTCACTGTGTACAGCTTACCTGACATACTGCGTGCAGTCAAAAATTGACCATCTTCTGCTCCCACAAACTTCCAGTATTCATGTCTAGTATTAGCAATGGTTCTGGATCACTGGATTGGATCTGGATCCGGGTCGGAACCAAGCCATCGTCAAATATGTGGTTCAGGTCATCAATCCACACGAATTGTCAAGTTGGGTAAGGTTCTATGAACATCTCCCAAGCCGTCTGAAATGGGCGGGTTGGAAGTGGATTGTCCAGCGGTCCATCTGTAGATTCATATATTGCTCTTGTTTTGCTGTTTGATAATTGTATTTGGTCAAGATCACTTAATTGACTTCCAGGAATACCATTTTGATTACTTCGCAGGTTGTGACATCGGTTATTTTTGAATCAATGTTTTTCCTTTTGTGTTTTTTATCTAGGAGTACTAAGACGGTCAGTAGTTCTGTTATGATTATATACATCCGCATGATGCTTTGATTACGCACTATATAAGCCCAATCAGTGTTGACGCACCTTACACGGACATTTTCAAGATCGGGCAACAAAGATATCGTGCACTGTTTAAGTTGAAAATGCCACCATTACAGGATATATGAAGTATTGCCATAAAGCAGCACTTGGATTACAAAAGATGCAGGACCAAAAATCGTTGCGGCTCCATTGACATTCATCTTCAGAATGGGACAGGCAGTGTGCCATTGTTGCTTTTGATGCTGTACGCGGCTAATACCTCATTTATGGATGTCAGCAACCAATCATGACTTAAATAACCGGAGATGCAAAGCCAAAAATTGTCGACACTCAGTTCACGCTCAATATCAGAATGGTGCCATGATTGTGTCGCTGTCTTTCTCGCATTTAGAGGCAGCCATTACATCCATCATGTCTAACTCCTGCCAGATCAACTTGGAATTCAATGACTCAGGACACTGAAAATTGTTAATACTCCGTTGATGCTGATTTTCATGATGGGGTCACAAACGTCTCGCACATTGCTTTGCCAGAAAAGGCTGCCAATACCTCGTATATGAATTTGTACCTCAAATCAATAACTAGGTAACACCAAGATTCGAACGAACAATTCATTGGCGGTTGGGTGACACTCATTTTTGGAATGGGGCAATACCTGTGTCGCTTGGTGTTTGCCTATAAACCCAGCGGAAACCTCAGTTTTGCAACACCGTGACGAACTCACTATACAATTACCTCGCTTAGAAGACCAAAAATCGTTCACTATCTGTTTATTTTCATTTTCAGAATTGGGCAGTGAGCATGTCACTTGCTATTTTGCCTACAAAGGTGGCCATTACCTTGGTTATGCTACACAGTGATTAAATTACTATACAATTACCTTGCCTAGGAGACCAAAAATCCTTGATGCTCTGTTGACGGTTATTTTCAAAATCAGGTAGGGAAAGTATCACTAAAATATTTGCCTATATAGGCAGCCAATTCTTCGATTATATATGATCAGGACCAAATGAATGTTTAATTACCAGAATTACATGCCCTAAAATTGTTAACGCTCCATTGACGCTCATTTTGCCCTGGTCGTATCTGTAACATGCAATCATTTGATTTGGTGTAGTCTAGCATTCACATTGTTTTGGCAGCCTTTCTAGCGATTTCATTTACTTTCTCCTTTATTACTACATTGTTCTCTAATAATACATATCAATATATCCTTTGAAATATACTTTACAGTGTCCGCTAATTGTGGATTTTAATAAACTCCATAATCCTCTTCCTTTTGTTCAATGCTGGTAATCACTTACAGATTTGCTCTATAGTCTGTTCTCGACTTCAAAATGGAGGTCAGCTGCATTACCACACAGCAGATAGTGTACTAACCACAGGATATTCCTTGATCAGTTAGCATATTTGGATCAAAATCTGTATCGTGCTGTCTATCCTGGGCATATGCATCAAGAGCAAACAATTCAGCGCAGGGAAGAGAAGTATGTGAATACACATATGCGGCCGGCAAATTGACAATTTGGGAACCGTGAGCACCGGCATCTTCACTGGGTGGCGTGGGTGGCATTCTGGGCAGACATGCTGTTTACTCTGGAGTTGGCAGTCAGGGTCGGTCAGGTGGAGGTGCACCTGATCATTTGTGCCTCCACAGTGTCTGCAGATTCATTCCAGTGCCGTTTGGACAAGGAGGGCCTTCTTCCGGGTGGTTGTGACGAAGCATTGCCATGTGTCTTTCCATTCCAGGCTTCAGCTTCTCATCTGCAGGAAACTCAACTCCCCACTTCATCGCTTTTCGGACTTCAGCATGAGATTTCTTGATGGGATATTGCATTTCCTCTATTGTGGTGCACAAAAACCCTCCTTTGGCCAGTTTGGCCATATTCAATGCCAGGTGCATGTTGGACTGTTCCAGCTGTGCCCAACCTCCTTGCCTTGCCATAGTAGCCAACATGTTGCAATGCTATATGAAATTAGTTGCTGCTTCTAACAATATGATTCGGCTCATAGCTGAACCATAGTTGCTTCCATAGCCTTCTCTCAGGTGATTCAAGTTTGTTTGGTTCACTTTCGGGGATGCTTATTTCCAAAATTGTCTGCAAACATCCCTGATCTGACAACATCATGATGTTCAATTTGGTGGACTGTGCAGAGACATGCCTTGCTCAACCATGGCGGTTTCCCATCATGAACAGCAATGAATTAGTGATGTAGCTCTCTATGTACACCGGCTGTCCATTATGCAGTGAGTTAACGGCCATTTACCACAATATCGATATACTCACATCCAATTACCTGCTGCTTCCTGGGCTTGCTGCTACTGGTCTTTCAGCCAATTTTTAAAGATGCCTCCTGGGTTATATCTGTGGTGGGTACATTCACAGCATTGCGGTGGACAAACTGGTGTCTGTGTTCTTGTTATCTGCCAATGAGTGATGTATTGGATAAAGTGCCCAATGATCGGCTCGATTCAGATCTGCTGTTACTTGGCTGAGGTGCTGGTGTAGCCATGGTTTTGTGCTGTGGAATAGGAGAGGCAGATGATAATGAGAAGAAGTAGGAAGTCCTGAGAAATACATAGTTTGCTTCATTTTAGAATGGAATAAATAGTAGCCAACTTGTAAGTTATGCTTGAGCTGAATCCTGCTGTGTATGGATGCAAGTTGCAGGAGTTTCCCACTGTCCCACAATTTGCTATAAGTTGGTTCGATGTAGTTTGTTTGTTTACCAGGATACATTGTCGTGTACGATATTGAAAATCCCATCATTTGTTAGTTAAAAATACAACATTCTTTGAGTGACAGGATGTCTGCTAATGTTCGTCTCAACCCATCCCTGGGATATTACATAAAACTGACGCTAATGATCATGTCATGTTGTACAGTTAGTCTAACTATTCTGAATTTCTTGACGGTCAAAAGGCAGATTATGCTGTGTTCAACCTGATTAAATGTACCAACCTTGACATAAAAGACACAGCTTGCCTCCATATTTTCCATATCTTGCAACATCCAACATCTCGCCCAACATCAAAGGCAACACAAACTACAATGGTCAATACTCAAAACAAGAACTTTGTGTCAATTCTGGTGAGTAAATATGGCAAATCAACAAGGTGGTCCATACAAAGATATCCTTAAGTGAATAAATGCAAGAGCAGATTGGAAGCAGATGCAGTCCGAGACCTTGTGAGATTGCACAGCTTGCGATTCAAAAAGAAGCTTGCGGCTGAGAAACTATTGGAAAGACACTTCTTAAGCAATGAAGACAAAGAAAAATGGATTGCGAATTATGTTGAGAGAGAAACCACTGCAGCAAGAAAGTGAGTTGAAGATGCAGAGGCAGCAATTACACAGGAGCAGGAAGATACAAGGAAAGCTGAAAACGCGGGATTGACAACTAGAGAGCCCAAAAAGACATTTCAGGAGAGTATGGTTGCTATTGGAGACAGTCTGAGCAATCTGACAAATCTGACAATGGGGAGGATCTCGAGAATAACAATAGTGAAGAGATAGAGCAGGACAAGCTGCGCAAAGATGACCAAACTGGCTGGGTGGTGGGCACAATCTCCAAAACATTACAGCAGTGAATGAAGGGATTTCGGCAGAAGCAGATGAAGCTTGAAAAATTGAGTCACCTGGGATCGGGGGACAAAGCTGACCACTTGCGTGAAAGAAATATGACGTACGGCAAACGTGTAATGCGGGTTCCAGCAGTCGTTAAACCGCACACAAATGATGATGCAGCCTCACCTGCACCCACACTATGTGCATAGCTCATATTCCATGGAATGTTATACCAAACCTCGAGGTACAACAGGCATACAACGCTTTACAAAGAGAGTTGCTTCTCCCATCCAGCAGTACGCTGAGCACCATCTGCCGCAGGGTATATACACTGACAGTGGATGCAATGAAGACACAATTGCCATCAACAAATAAAGTTAGTGTAGCTTTAGACGGGTGGACGTCAACTAACAAACTAGCCATAATGCCAGTCATTGGTTACAATATCGATTGAAATTGGGCATTGCCCGAAGTACAACTCGCTTTCAATAAGGTTAATCACTGATTGTTTTCCTAATTCGAAAGCTAAATAAAGATGATAGGTCAAGGGTCAACATACTGGAGCACGGCTAGCCAAACATTTGATGGAAGTCCTTTATCGTGTTGAGTTTACTGACAGCCATTTATTTGAACATACTACCGACAACACTTCCTCAAATTACTTGATGACTCGGGAATTACAATCAACCCTCGAGCCCTCCGGAATTGAGTGGCCTGGATTGAAAAACTACATATCATGCATGGCACAGGCCATTCAGCTTCCTTTAGGTGCATTCGTGAGCAGTCTGGGTGTGAATGGCCTCACCAAGTCTTGGGATGCCCATTAATGTGATCAGCAATTTGGAGAGAATGAAAGTATGGATATTTGGAAGACTCAAAGACTTCGAAAAGAGGGCAATGCTAGAATCATCAAAGTGTCTGCCATGAGGCCAGGTTTAGCAAAGATGATTGAAATAGTATGTATTTCAAGATATTTTGAAAGTCTGGAAACTGACCATCATAAAGCAGCAAACGCTTGCTGTACTTAGTACGCTGACACCTGGTTGTCGAAACGAGTTCATTGACTGTCAAACAGCCAAACCACGAATCGTGAAACTACCTATTATGGATGCAAAGACCCAGTGGAATTCGACACTGGGGTTACTTTAGCGGGGCTACCGATTACGACAATTCACCCGCAAGTGGCGCAACAATCCAACATACAGTGATTGCCAACCACTGTTCACAACTCAAGATGAATGGCCTATCGTCAAGTACATCATGGAAGTGCATCAGCAAAATGTATTTTAGTCACTGGAAGGCTCCAGGAGTGTCTGAGAGGATGTGGAGTATAAATGTAGATGCGTCAATTTCAGGAAAGTATCAGAGCCTATGAGGGCATCCCTGCCGGCATTCAGAGTAACTGGGAGTGCTGGCGACAAGCCTGGGAGCGCCGACGACAAGACTGGGAGCACATGAGAGCGCCGGCGTCAAACCTGGGAGCGCCGGCGTCATGTCTCGGAGCACGTCAATTCACAGTTGCGCAGTGTAGGAAAAACAACATCTTCTTTCGGAATGCTGCTGGTGCGCCTAGAAATCATAGCTACTACTTATCGTTCAATGATTTTTAAAACTCATGTATTCAGTTTGTATTCACATCTATGTATCTATGTATCTATCAAGCTACCCATCGAGACACGGTATAACTGGACAGGCTGCAGGCGGTCCTTGGAGCAGTTCCGGGTGTGTCTTAAAATGATGATCGAGTGAACTCAGAGATACACTCAGAGGCCGTCATCAAGCGAGTTTAGAGATGCACTTGGAGGCGATAATCGAGCGTATTTGGAGATACACTTGGAGGCCATGATCAAGTGAACTTAGAGATGCACTCTGAGATCGTGATTGAGCATTTCTGGAGATACACTTGGAGGCCATGAATGAGTGAGTTTGGAGGCCGTAATCGAGTATATTGAGAGATACACTTGCAGGCGGTGATCAAGCGAGTTTGGAGATGCACTTGGATGCCATGATTGTGTGAACTTCGAGGGTGTGATCGAGCGATCATGGAGATGCACTTGGAGGCCATGATGATGCGAAATTGGAGGCTGTAATCGCGCGAGTTTGGACTAGTACTTGGAGGCGGTCAATGGACGGTGTGCTGGGTGCTGAGACTCTATTCATAGGTTAGTTAACTCTCAACCATGGGAATGTGAAAAAGTGACTTTATCTTTGAGTACTAATGGAGAGCTGGCTATTTGCGGTCGATCGTGTAGGGAGGCACGCTGGAAGCTGATGCTACATTCAGGGGTCAACTCGTAATCATGAGAATTATGGGAACACAAACAATCTTTGGTGGATGCTGTACTTTGGTGTATGCTGTACTGTGGTGCATGCTATACTCGGTGTATGCTGTACTCAGTGTATGCTTGTACTCGGTGTATGCTGTACTCGGTGTCAACTCATGATCATGACCTGGAGAGACAGAGAGTGATGACTTATCTTTGTTTTCTGCAATGATGGTAGATTTGTAGACGAGAAAGACAGAGATGGGAGATGAAGATGAGAACGATGTGGATGATGCGAGCGGATATGAGATATCTGGGGTACGACTTGCCTGATTGGGTTGGGAAGACCTCGTATCAGTGTTATTACCAGCTGGATCGGGACTCATACCTGCTGTATTGGGGATGGTACATTGACTCACGCAAGAAATTGTCTTAATTCCTACTTTCTCATGATGATTTCCCCCATTTCGTCTGATCTCTATCTGTCTCGTCCTCAACTCTACCAACACCGAAGAACACGAAGTTAAGTCATCACTCTCTATCTCTCCATGCCATGTCCAAGAGTTATCACCGAGTACAGCATACACTGCGTACTGCATCATCCCATGATTGACTGTCTCCCGCTCCCATCCAGTCCCTTGTCTCTCGGCAGACCATACTGTACTCAATTCTGTACATTCCCACAATTATGAGTGAACCAATGAATAGAGTCTCAGCTCCTGTCCTGCCTCCCTCCCAAACTACCGCCTCCAGATTGACCACCTACATCCGCAAAATGTATATTGTTCACTAGGAGACTCTGAGAGTGTCGGAGAATTGTCGGACCAGAATCCCAGGGTGGTCAAATCCTAGAGTTTACTGGACCAATGCAGTGGCCATCAGATACACCTGGGAGCACCTGGGAGCGCCAGTGGCAAGTCTGGGAGTGCTGAGCTCAAGCCTGGGAGCACCTGGGACAAGCCTGAGAGCACCGACCACAATCCTGGGAGCACGTTGAATCACGGTAGAGAAGTCTGGGAACAACATCTTCGGGAACGCTGCTGGTGTGCCTGGAAATCATATCTACTACTTATCGTTCAACGGTTGTTAAAATGTATGTATTCAGTTTGAATTCCCATCTATGTATCCATGTATCTATATAGCTACCCATCTACAAATGGTATATCTGGAATGGCTGCAGGCAGTGCTTTAGAACAAGTCGAGGTGCACCTGAAGATGACGATGGAGTGAACTCAGAGATACACTCCGAGGCTGTGATTGAGGGAGTTTGCAGATGCACTTGGAGGCCGAGATTAAGGGAACTCAGAGATGCGCTTGGAGGTAATGATCGAGCAAGATGGGATATGCACTTTGAGGCCAGGATCGAATGAACTCAGAGATACACTCCCAGGCCATGATCGAGCAAGTTTGGAGATGCACTTGGAGGCCGAGATCAAATGAACTCAGAGACACACTTGGAGGCCGTGATCAAGCGAGTTCAGAGATGTGCTTAGAGGCCTAGATCAAATGAACTCAGAGATACACTCCGAGGCCGTGATCGAGCGAATTTGGTGATGCACTTGTAGGCCGAAATCTAGCGAACTCAGAGATGCAGTAGGAGGCCATGATCGAGTGACTATGGAGGTGCACTTGGCGGCTGTGATCATCCGAGTTTGGAGATGCACTTGAAGGCTATTATCGAGCGAGATAGGAGGTGTACTTTTGGAGGTGGTCGATCTTGAGGCGGTTGATGGGAGGTGCACTGGGTGTTGAGACTCTATTCATCGGTTAGTTAACTCGAAACTGTGGGAATGTGACAAGGTGACTTTACCTTTGAAGCTGTTCTGGAGAACTGGCTTGTGGCGGTGGATCTGTACGGAGGTACGCTGGAAGCTGAAGCTACGTTCCGGGGTCAACTTGAATCATGAGAATGAAGGGACGACAGAAAATCTGAGGTGTATGCTTTACTCGGAGTATGCTGCACTTGGTATTAACTCTTGATCATGGCATGGACAGATACAGTGAGATGACTTAACTTTGTGTTCTTGCGAAGATGGTAGAGTTGTGGACAAGGAAGGGAGAGATGGGGGATGAAGATAGAACCAATATGGAGGATGCGAGCGGATATGTGACATCAGGAGTATGACTTGCATGAATGCGTTGGCAAGACCTCATATCGGTGTCATTACCCGCTGGCTTGGGACTCGTACGGGCCTTATCAGGGATGGTAAATTGACTCACACACGAAATTCTCTTAAGTCCCAGTTTGTCATGATGATTGTCTCTATCCTCTCTGATCTCTCTCTTCTTGTGCTGAACTCTACCATCATCTAATAACATGAAGTTAAGTCATCCAACTCTATCTCTGCATGCCATGCTCATGAGGTTACACTGAGTACAGCATACACCAATTATAGCATCATCCAAAGATCGAAGGTCTCCCGCTCACAGCCAGTTTCATCTCCTGGTGGATATTGTTGCACTCAACTCTCAACATTCCCACAATTAGAAGTTAAGCAATGAATACATTCTCAGCCGCTGTCGCGCCTCCCTCCAGATCAACCACCTCCAAGTACTCCCCCAATCTCGGTTGATCACAGCCTCGGTGTACATCTTGAAGTTTATTCGATTCCGGCCTCCAATTCCATGTCAAAACTCGCTTGATCACTGCCTCCCAGTGCATCTCTGAGTTCACTCAATCTTGGTCTCCAATTGCATCGCCAACGTTGCTCGATTACAGCCTCAGAGTGTATCCCTGATTTCAATCGATCCTGGCCTCAAAGTCCATCTCTGAACTTGCTCGATTACGGCCTTCAAGTACATCGCTGAGTCCACATGATCTCAGTCACCAATGGCACCTCCAAATTCGCTCGATCACAGCCTCCAAGTGCATCTCCAAACTCGATCGATCACGGCCTCCCAGTCAATCTCTGAGTTCCCTCGATCTCAGTCTCCAATTGCATTTCGAAACCCGCTTGATCACCGCCTCCCAGTACATCTCTCTGTTCACTCGATCTCAGTCTGCAATTGCATCTTCTAACTGGTTCAATCACGGCGTCCAAGTACATCTTCAAGGAGTGACCAGGAGTATATATTCGGGAGAACCTTCTGCAGATATTATCCCATTTTCATCTCACCTTATCATACAACGAAATTACGCACTCTATGTTTCCCAACTTTTGGTCTCACTCACTTCTTCCGAAATTGCATGGATCCATGCAATTGCATGGATCCTCATTGCCGGGTACTATCATATGTTCTCACAGTCTTCTTATGCTCCTCGACCAATACCCGCTCTTTCATACGAATTGTATTTGGATGTCGTGAGAGTTGTGGAGGAATATTGATGGCAGTCCCTCTGTCTTCTATCTCTGTCATTTCACTATAACGGCATCCAAGTGGTGCATCTCTAGGTTCTCTCAGTGGGCGTCTCTAGGTGCTCCTCCGATTATGCTTGACTACCATCTGTGGCCAGATTGACCATATGTATATATATAGACATACTTATATAATGCATGCCATATTATAAGGTAGCGAATCCTGTAACCGTAACAAAGACGAATATGATAGATGGAATGCCTTGTGCTGATGGAACCCTAAGAACCACTGCTGTGAGAATATGGCACCAAGTCTCCCACAGACCTGCGCAGAAGGTCTCCGCTGCTCCAAAAATTGACTATGCTACCAGTTAAATCTCGTAGAATCCTGAATTCACCTCCATATCTGCAGGTGAATTTAGGAGCACTGGAGAATGCTCTTGCAGAGTCTGAGAGCTCTTTCCATAGCTCCAGGGGGCCCTGAAAACATCTGGAAGTACTTAGAAGCACGTGTAAGGTCAACTGGAGTGTCAGGGAGGGTTGTGTGTGGCTTCCGGACCGATTTACATTTTGCTGATATCCTACTACTCCTCCAATCTCGCCTGATCAGAGCATCCAAGTGCATCACAAATCTCCCTCAATCACGGCCTGAAAGTGCATGTCCAAATTCGCTCGATCACAGCCTCCAAATACATCCATAAGGAGGGACCGCGGGTGTACAGAAATACACGGGTACCTTGAGGTGCATAGAGGGACGGGGAGTAGATAGACATCATCTCATCTCCATCTCATCTTATAATACAATCAAAATACACACTCTATCATTCCCAACTTTTTGTCTCCCTATGTCTGTCCGAAATGTCGTGATCCAAGCAATTGCATGAATCATCCACGCCAGGTAGTATCATATCTTCTCAACTGATTCCAACGCTCCTCAAACCAGAACCCCTTTTTCTCATGACTTCGATTTGGATATTGCGAGAGGTGCAGTGAACTGCCAATAGTGGGCTATCCGCCTTCTAGCTGCATTGTTTCGCCACAACGGCCTCCAAGTGGTGCATCTCTAAGTTCTCTCAATGGGCGTGTCCAGGTGCTCCTCTGATTGTACTCAACTACCATCTGCGGCCAGATTGACTGCATGCATATATATACAGAGACTTATGCAATGCATGCCATATTATGATGTAGCGAATCTTGTGACTGTAACAAAGACGAATATTTTAAGATGAAATGCCTTGTGGTTGTGTAAGAACATCTGCTGTGAGAATAAGGCATCAAGTCTCCTGCAGTGCAGTGGTCTCAGCTGCTCTCGATATCTCCCACAGAGCTGCGTAGCGGTTACAGCTGCTCTTCAAGTGTCCCCCAGATGTGCGCAGAGGTTTCAGGAGCTCCAAAATATGATTAGCTTATAAGTCAAACCACGTAGTATCCTGAATGCACCTCCATAACTGCAGGTGCTTTCAGCAGAATCTGACAGTGCTCGTGCAGAGTCTGAGAGCACATTGCTCAGCTCCAGCGGAGTCTGGGAGCATCTAGAAGTACGTTGAACCACTGGTGAGGTTGCCAGGAGTGTCTGAAATGATTGTATATTGCTTCCTGACCAATGTACGTATTGCTGATGTGGTAAGGCCATTCTGGTGCTGAAAGTTGTAGATGTCGAAAAGGCATACAGATACTGTGCCTGATGTTATCACTGAATACAACGACATGTTTGATTAGATGGATGGCATTATGTGATCTTTAGCTAAGGAAAAGACTCATTGGAAAGATGACCTGTACTTCGCTGTGTAGGTTGTGTGGCAGAAGCTGTCCAAATACTATACCAAAGTTACTCCTATGACGGGTATGATTCAGATTTCAGCCCAGATCCGTGATCTTGTCCGGAAGTTGTGATCATTTAGGAAGTGGGACATGGGAATGGATATTAATCCTGAGGTCGAGAGGTCTTTTACTACCCAATACCAGGAGGGATTTCTGACATATGTGGAGAATGAATGCCACACCAAACATCGACATTTGCCTGTCACTTAACTCGAAAGCATACCGTGTATCAATCTTTTCTCTCCCCCAATGGCTTCAAGATCTGGTCAATCTTGTCATGATCCATATGATTTGTCCAGCACTGATGAAGAATACGTAATCCCTATCAATGTGGCCGAAATGACGCCCTGGCGAAGCAATCATGTAGCGCCATCACGCAGTATAATCACGCAGCACAATCGCGCAGCACAATTATACAGCCCAATTACTGTGCGCTGCAAAGCTCAATTCGAATCCACTGCCTGAGTGACCACGGAAGTGGGGGCTAATTCATCTGAATCCTAATGATTTCCACTCCAATGCTGTGCAGATTAGCAGTACATTTTGGATTCTGGATATCATCAACTGGTGGCGACAGCAGGAGGCAACCCACTCACAGTATGCAGATTACTGCAATGTGGCACCCAACATACTCTCTATCACACTACATGGTGTCAGAGTGGAGGCCCGTTTTTCTCTTGAGCGAAATGTGATTAGCTGGAGGCAGTCAATAACCACAGGTGAGACCCTTCACAAAAAAGTCGTAGTAAGGCAGTTCACTTGAGCCTGTAACGGGTGATTGGCAGGCCATGACTCAGTATTGGATACAACACATACTGATGACAACTTGGAAATGAAGAGACAGGCAGAACAAAAGACAATGCACAGAATGGCCAAGGTCCACAACTTTTTGGAGATGTGGCAGGGCAGCCAGAACCTACATACTACACAGAAGGAATCTCGCGCTAAAATTATCCAAATTGCTGCTGTAAGATACGTTTCAGATACTGAAGAGATCGTCAAAGCATCCTGGTCAGACTTTCAACCTGATGGTGCAGCTGCATTTAAATTGTCGGAATGATCACCTGCGCCACTAGCTGTGTCTGTAAAGGACATCCCTGCAGGACAATCACAACTATTGATTGTCTGCCAAATCCAATGAATGAACTGTATTCCTGCCAAATGTGATGAGGATTGTGCATCTGAAAGCATTTCGGACACTGAATATTGGCTTGACTGGAATGCGGACTTGGACAGTCAAAATTACAGCGAAGACAATTGGGAGACGGACATTGAATCCAGGATAGTGCTAGACAATGGCATCATGAATTCAGAAACCCCAGAACAGCGGAATGTCAGTGCTCTACTGCATGTGCCCAGATTGATTCGGCCAACCCTGAGGTCAATGAACAGAGCTGAACAGGTGATGATGACGGTCGGTACAATAGACACGAGGAGGAGTAAGGGTATCAAGGTAACATAGGAAAGAATGAGGCAGTGTATTTTCACCAGGTGCTTTATGTAGTTTGATCAAGAATTTCATTTAGAGATATATTATGGGAGATTGTGAAGCAGTCGCCTGTGAATATGTCTTAATAAACAGAAGTATAACGGGCACACTGAATCACTTGGGTAGAGGTATAGATTTGAACAGGATGAGAGTGACAAGTGCAGGTAGATTACTGGGCTCGGCTTTACCAAAGCGCTAAGTCTCGATTAGGCAGAAAGACAACGAATAATATCAAATCATTATAAATGCAATTATCGATGGCGACAGAAGTTGAATGGACAATACATTAAAATGAGCGTCAACAGAGCATCAACAATTACAGGTCTTGTAAGTACGGTAATTGAAATGTGATTTGGTAGCTGCTATGCAAAACCAACGTATTGGCTGCCTTTATTGGCAAAATTGCTAACAGTTCCGTCACTGCCGCATTCTGAAAATGAGCATCAACGGAGCATCAATGATTTTTGCCTTTACATCTTGGGTAACTGAAGTGGCAATTAGTTGCAGCCATCCATGAATAAGGCATTGGCTGCCTTGAGTGGCAAAAACAAACGCAACATGCTCTCTGGCCCATCCTGAAAATGAGCATCAATGGAGCATCAACTATTTTTGGTTTTGCATATTGGGTAATCTAACTTGTAATTGGTTGCAAACATCCATAGATGAGAAAGAGGCTGCCTTTAGAGGCAAAAACACTCGCTTTACGCTCCCTGCCCGATCCTAAAATTGAGCGTCAATGGAGCGTCACTGATGGTTGGTCTTGCATTTTGGCTAATATAAGCGTCCTATTGTGGCAATAATTTATATACAATGTCCTGGCAGCCTTTTCATCTGAAACAGTGCATGACATATGCATTACCCCATTATGAAAATGAGTAGTAATGGAGTGTCAGCAATTGTTCGTCTTGCATAATGTGTAATCAAGGATTTGTATGGATACATGAGCTCATAACAGAACTGCTGACCACCTTGATAGGCCAAAATACAATATAGAAAAGGAAAAATATGGATTCCAAAATAATCTATATCGTAAACTGCAAAACATGCAACAACAGCTTATTGGCTACCAAATTCCCTCTTTTGATAATATACTATTCTCAAACTGCAAAACCAACAGTATTATATGAATTTTCAGATGGACCCACTGGGCTAGCTGCAGGCAATCCACCCAATTCAGACAGGTTGGGAGATTGCCATTGAACTGTACCTCGATTAACTGTTCAGGTGGATTGATAATCCAGACCACCAATTTGGCAACGGTTGAGTTCCAACCAGCACCTGGACCTAAAGCGAATGTCTGGAACCGTTGCAATCACTACCAGCATGTTGTCTATATATGGGTGCAGTTGGTCTGAACTGCAGCAAGACCATGTCGGGAATGCTACTAGTGAAGTCAATTTGCTTCAATTTGTGCATTTTCTGCGCTCATGGCCTGTTGTGCCATAACTGCTGTAATGAAACTCTCCAGTGACCAAAAGTCATAGAGTTTCGCTATGTTGGATAGACATATTCACAGAACCTTTCATGCATGTTGCTCCACCCTGCTCAACCCAAATCCAACCCATTTGAAAATCTCACATACATCTGTACTCCCACTGTCCACCCCCAAGAACCCCATCTATGTTTCTCAATTGCTGCACCTAAGTTTCTTTCTAAGTTAAATCCATTACAATCTGCATGTGCATCTCCACAGCAGCGTGATTATGACATTCCTGTTTGCATTATGATAGCTTTGAAGTGGTTCACCATATCTTCAAGACCACAGAATCAAGGCCCCCAACTTTGAATGATTATACCCTCCATGTGGTTATCCAAACTCACTCTATCATAGCTTCAAAGTTCATCACGATGCTAATTAGATCTTGACCTCTATGCAGCTCTCCAATCTTGCTTAATCTCGGCCTCTCAGTTGACACAATCATGGCCACCAGGTGGATCTCAACATCTCTAAGATCATTTGATTACTGCCTCCAATCTCAAACAATTATGGCCTCCAAGTGCATATTCAACCTTCTTTGATCATGGCCTTCTCGTTTACATGATCATGGCCTCCATGTGTGTCTCCTCATCTCGAAGTTTGCTCAATCACAGCCTCCAAGTTCACATCATCATAACCTTTGAGGTTCTCTCAGTACTCTATTTTTTTGTTCACCAAGCGCATCTCTGCATTCCCTGACTCATCGCCTCCAAGTGCATCAACAAACTTGCTTTATCACATCCTTCATGTTCACATAATCATCCCCTTCCAGTATGTTTCAATTTCTGTCAGTTCACTTGATCACAGTCTTCTAGTTGAAAGGAAAGTTGCCTTCAAGTGCAATTCAAAACTTACTAGATTGTGGCCTACACATGCATCATGATATTCAGTCAATTCATGTCTCCAAGTATTCCTCTGATTGTGCTCCAGTACCCTCTGCAGCCGGATACTCCATTTAAATACATATACATTGACTTATATACATAATGCATACCATATTATAATGAAATGAATCTCCCTGTGATTGTAACATAGACACATATGGTCAACAACATAGCATGTGGTTATGGGACCTTCAAAATCAGTGCTGCGGGAATCCCACAGCAAGTGTAGAGTCTTCTACAGAGTTTGGTACTGTGGTCTTAGTAGCATATGATGTGTCATGCAGACCAGCCCAGTGGTCTCAGCTGCTCGAAGGTATCACTATCTTATTAGTCAAATGTTAGAATATCCAGCATGCACCAACATGACTGCCTGTACTTTCAGAAGCACTTGAGAACACTTCTCGTCAGCAAAAGTGCAAATGCACTATAAGCTGCCATATGGGTACATGTGCACATGTGCAGATTGTAGCATGCTTCCCATGGACCCCTGCATGATGCGAAGTCTATAGTCATCTGTAATCTATTTATAGAAATGCACATAGGGACCTATGGAACTACATATGGCTGGCGGCTGGAGATGGACCTATACTTATCTGTACAGCCTGGCTGTGATACCAGTATTGAGTCTGCTAGTGCATGAGAGCCTGCTTGAGAAGCCTGCTTGATAGCATGCTTGGGAGCCTGCCTCATTATCTCCTTGAGAGACTGCTTCAGAGTGTGCATCAGAGCCATGCTCGAGAGCACTGAGCATTGGCTAGGGTAGTGTTTTCAGAGAGATTTTTGGGCTGATTGCACTGTGAGTTAGTAGAAACTTTAGCTAATAGAAAGCATAAGTATATTGATGCTTGTACATTGATGTTGATGTAGCCAACCTACTTGACCAAGTGCTTTTGATATCAGCACCATCACCATCACCATCACCAATATCATCACCATTACCATCATCACCATCACCGCCATGGCCATCACCATCATCACCATCAGCCCCGAAGCAAATGTGTATGTATACGCTCACACACGATGACAAATAAACTGCTGATGCAGCTCAGAACAAGAACTCGGAGCTCGTCCTTCACTAAGATTGAATTTTCTAAATGGCTGGCAAAGTCTCATGACCTTGAGGCATCATGAGATCCTGTCATGGTTGCCACACTGAAGATATGGTTCAGACTACATTTATTGACTGACAGCAAGATTTTGGCCATCATAAGCTGCCTGTAGCCTGCCACATGCCCCAAGCCCCATGCCTGCCACACCCCACCATACGCTGGACACCTTACACTACATGCTTCATGCCTCCCAGTACCTGGCGTCTCAAACTTCGCTAGTCTATGGATTGAGCAAACAGAACCTTATGTGGAAGTATATGGTCATGTGAATTTGGAACTGTGTTGCCTATTGAAAGTGTACATGGCAGCGTGGAGCCAAGTAGGCTGGGAGTGTATCATTGAGTGCAACAGGGAGTATATTTCAGAGCATGCTCATGATGATACTCAAGAGCATCTTGAGAGCTTACTTCCAAGTTTCCAGTCAAGCAGACTGGGGGTGTGCCATAGAGTGAAACTGGGAGTGTCCTTAAGAGTATACTCGGAAGTGTACATCACAACGTACTTAGTGGTGTACTTTGTTGTGTACAGTCAAGAAGGCTGGGAGTGTGCCATTGAGTGCAGTTACAGGTGTCGATGAGAGCATACACCAGAGTGTACTTCAGAACGCATTCGGAGTGTACTTGGGAGCATCTTGGGCGCATACTCTGGAGACTAAGTCAAGCAGACTGGGAGTGTACAATCCAGCGCAAATTGCGTTGTACTTGGGAGTGCAAAATGAGTTGGGAGTATGCCATGATTTGGCAGGGTACAATGACTTCGGAGCGTGCAATGATGTGCATTTGGTAGTTTGGTTCCAAGTTTGTAGAATGCTGCATGATGTATAGTATCAAGCGCACATAATTACATGCATATCATAGTAATCAACTCAATGCTCAGGTCCATACAAGGTGATTGTGCGATGGGTCAAATATGCCACAAATTACCGTCCCAAAAGCTACTTCTCCAAGACTTACACATCATGTACGGTTATGTTCCCCAGTGTTGCAGCATCTGAGAGCATCAAGCTTAGCTCCAGCAGGGCCTGAAACAACTCAAACGAACTTAGAAGTTCTGGCAAGGCAGACCTGAGCGGTTCAGAGAATAGCATGCGGCTTTCAGACCAAATTGCATTTTGCAGATTTATCTATTGCTACTTGACTCCCAGGCCTTCAATTCAACGAAGTTGAGGGTCAAATACACACATCTCTTGTGTAATGTCCCTGGTTGTGGCGACCTTGAAACTTGATGCAGTACTTGTTGGGTTTCTATACATAGTATTTCACATTATAACAATGTCCTTTTGTTCTGTTTTATTCATACGGTATTCACTTTGATTAGAGTATGATAGGGCCCACAACCCCCCGTCCGCCTCCGGGCGAGCCGCCAAGCTGGCGGATCTCCACCTGCTGCCCATCGTTCCCTGTGGCATAGGAAAATCAATCACGTGCGCATGATTAGAAAGAAAGAAACACAAAGACACAAACAATGACCAGAAAGATTGACAAGACGAGCAAGAGACCACCTCTGGTCCAAACACCTTTAATCCTGCGCGTGCTCCTGCTGCCCGTGCTCCTCCAGTCCCGGCATCTCCCCTAGTTTTGGCGAGACCTTCCCAATGTCAGTCACTGCCAGCAAGTCCATTACCGCTTGATCGCATGTTTCCATGGAGATAAGCTCAGATAATTGCAGATGCCGGCATCTGCCCGCTTTCCATCCAGTGGCCTTTCCCACCACCGTCCAGAGCGTGGTCTGCTGGTCTCTCCACCAGCTGCAGTGGCGGAAGAGATGCTCTTGCGTCTGTAGCATTCTGTTTCCGCACCACAAACATTTGTCGTCCTCGCAGTGTCCAAACCACTCTAGGTACGTTCCAGTTGGCACATGCCCGCTCTTCAGTCTCTAGAACCTTCGTGCCAGTCATTTCAAGCTCATCATTGGGAGCGATCTCTTGCTCCAAGCTTTGCCCTTCAGTCAATATCCATGGTGTTTGGAACACTGTTCGGCATCCCACATCGCCTTCGCCAGCATCCCGCCATCAGAGATCCATCTAGCTGTATCCACGGGTGAGGTGTATATTCCCTCACATACTGCGTAGCCTCAGTCTTCATGTGCTGCGGGTGCCTGGTGGTCAGCTTCATTGTTCCGGGGGATGACAGGGTGTGCTGTGACCCAGCAGATCGCAGCGTTGATACTGCAGTCGCGGAGGGACCTATTATGCTTGTTCATTGCTCTTACCGGAGGCTGCCATGGCCCTGGGTCCAGGCGCGCTGTCTGTCCGATGGCCGCCTGCAAATCACTAAACACTTCCACTGTCATGACTTTGTGTGCTGGTAGTACCTCCGCTATTGCAACGGACTTTCAGAGTGCCATTCTGATTGCCAAGAGCTTAGGTCGAATACCTCCATTCATCCCATGCCAAGGTAGCTAAGGAAGACTATCTAGCCTTCTCCGTTCAAGCACGCAGCTGTGGCTCCCACAGTTCTATCGTCCATTTGGGATCCGTCCATCTGCCAAGTCGAAGTCAATGATCCCGCCTTGCATTCCTTTCTTCTTGCCCCTTGCTCGGCGGCTCTCCTGGCCGTGTCGTTATCTTGCAGTACCCTGGTATCGACCGCTGGCTCCTCCCCTGGGTCTGACAAACACATTGTCTCTACTCTCCAGCCATGTGTGTGCTCTATCACGGCAATGCTGCCTCCCAGTACACCAGGTGTCGGGTAATTGCTGAGCTCTTTTGACTTGGAGCCTTTGCATGCACTTGCTTGCCTGCATAGAAACCGTTGTTGACTGGCATAGATGGCCACCGCCACAGGTGTGAGCCCTAAGTATCTCATTCGTGTGCCACTCAGAGTTGTCGGCAGTGTGCCCAGGGTTGACCTGGTTTGTCTCTTGAGGAGTAGCTGGAGGTCGTCTTGCCGGCAGCCTTCCTGCGGATCCCACCAGAGCTTGATTCCGTACCGCACCACGGCCTGGATGCAAGCCATCAGTACTGCACTCACAGATGCTGATACGACCCCATGCGGTTGTGTGAGTGTCTGGAGTAATGCTTCTGTGGCTCTCTCTTTCTGCATGCATTGGTTGTAATGCTGCCTAAATGCTAGGTGCGCATCCATCCAGATCCCCAGCCACCTGATCGCTATGTAAACCTGACAAAGCTGATCCCAACTCTTATGTTCACTGTTCGCTTCGGACGCAGGTGCTTCCAGTGGCCGAGTCTAGGGGTCAAGAGTGCCGCTTCGGTTTTCGCAGTGTCAATCTCCAGCTCCCGTCTTTCCACCCAGTTGATGCTCACTCTGAGCGCAGGCTACATCCTTTGACATGACTTGGGTAACGTTGTTCCCGGTTGCTACCCATCTGACATCGTCCACAAAGGACAGACCTTCAACTGCGGAGACCCTCTCCTCAATGGATTTTATAAACCCTGACATGAAAATTGCAAAGAGAATCAAAGACACCGGTGAGCCCTGTGGTAGAACTGCTTCCACTGGGTGTCTCTCCAACACATTACGATCGATAACCATATCGACTGTTCAGGCTGTGGGAATACTTTCCCTCCATCTGATGATGTCTCTGTCCATCCCCTTGCCTCTCATTGTGGTGATCAGTCTCCCCCACACTAAGCTTCGGAAAGCTGCCTTGATGTCCATCAGCAGTACACCACCTATGTGGCCGTCTCTCCAGGCCGCATGTGTGCTGTACACCCAGATTGCTGCTGCATCGATTGCTGACCACCTTTTTCTGCTCCCATACTGGCCATCGCAATGCAGTCCTCATCTCTCAGCCTTATCAGCCGGTAGCTCCGCAACCACTTTTTCGACATCTTTCCCCATGCAGTGTATTACCGAGATGAAGTGATGCCCCTTGAGTTCTGTGTAGTTATCTATTCCTGGCTTGCAGATTATGACCCCGCTCGCCTGCTTCCACACCGCTGGGTGTCTGCCTGTTTCGATGACTGCCTTTGCTAGTTCCACAATTCGGATTTTCTCCCACTCCTGGAGGAGGTGTACAGATACAACAGACAGCTTCTCCAGGCGTGGGGTTTTCCCAACTGACTGCAAAAATAGGGCATGCTGGACTGCTTGCTCAGTGACGGACAGGTGTGCTTGGCCTGGCAGGGGTAGTTCGAAGTACTGGTCGTGCTCATTTGGGGGAAAAGCCTGACATCTGAGAAATTCTTCATTCTTGTTGAGGGTAATTGCCTGCATCCCCTCACTGTCGGTCAGGGCATCCACAGTTGTACCTGCGCACGGGTTAGCAAACTTCACTGCTCCCCAGACCCCATGTTCCCACAGGTTCTTTAGGTATTCATTCCACATGCTGTCTTTTGCTCTCCAAATTGACTTCTGCAATCGAGCCATGGCTGGGGCTGTTGCCGCAGATCTGCGCCTCCTTGACTTTCCTCTTCCCAATTGGCTCCTCCTCTCCTTGATCTCATGATTCCACCATCTTTTTGACCCCGCGCAGATCCTTATTTCGTTGGGAGTGGCATGGAGTACCTTGCCACGTGGTTACTGGCACCACTCAGCTTTGCTCTCAACGTCGTCGCCTGTGCTCTCCACTCCCAAGCATGCTCTTACCCTTGCCTGCTCTCCCCAGAGTTTCTCAGCCTGCTCCTTGTGCTCCTGCAATATGGCCACTAGGTTCCACCCTACGTCTTGTGTGCCTCCTGCTTCCTCCAGCTTCTCCAGGTCCACCTCCAATTCTGTTATCTCGTGATCAGACCCCATGGCATAATTCCTGTCCTAAATCTACTATTTTCCACACTGTGAGTTGGCCAAGGTGAGGTCGGTAGTGAATTCGGCCTCGCTTTGTTTCTCGTCCAGTAGTGAGAGGGTCGGTTGTGATTTCCAATTACCAGCCCATGGTCATATAGAATTTCTTCCCAGAATGCGGCTTTCCTCGGTTCTGTGCACCTTGGGTCCCTGCATTGACTGTGGGCATTAAAGTCTCCTGCAAGCACCATGCCCCCACCCCCCCTGCCTAATGATTTTGTGCGAGTTTACTCTCTTCGGTGCTCTCTCTCCCATCACCCTTTTTCTTTGATTATTAATGTTTACGATCATTATCATGTTCTCTCCTGTTCTTGTAATGTTGACGACGATTATATCGTCTCGTGCGTTTCTTCGGAAGTCAGTTTGTTCATTCATTGTACGACTGCGCCCATTGCGCACTGCCATCCACAGCCACTTTTTTGTCCTAATATCATATGGGGAGTGGCTGATTCTGGTTTCTGCTCCTTCTCTCTGTGGCTCTTGCAGAAGCACCACATCCTCCTTCCGTTCCACCCATGCCTCCAGCACGGGCATGGCTCATACGTATGATCTGGCCCAGTTGTGCTGGATCGCTTTAATCATTGGGCGACAGTAACTCCCATTCCATTATTTATTTCAATGATGGACCCCGCAGCTTGTACAGTTCACGTTGCGGATGAGGCCGGTGTTGCCAGTGTTGTTGGGGTCGTGCTCTCCACAATTGTGACGTCCTCTGCCTCTGCTCCCCCCTTCCTGTGTATTGGCCATCTCCTCTTCGCACCCGCCACTGTCCCCTCCTTCGGGTGCCGTTGCCCACCGGCCGAGCGCTGTGCTGTTTGCTACTCCGGTAGGTCCTGCGGTCTTTGTCGTCCATCCTGCTGGTCCTCTTCTCCTCCTCTGCAGTGTCCCCCTGGTGGCCTGCGTCTTCTTTGCGCATGAACTGCTGAATGCGATGTGATTTCGATTGAAGTTAGTGCACTTCACTAGTGTGTGGCTGCAGAGAGAGCCCTGCATTGCAATGCACCCCACGATATCGCATTTAGGGGTGCTGGTGCGGTGCGGCCCTCTGCAGTAGCCCCATGCCAGTGTGCATCTGTACTTCCCTGCTATGTGGCCCCACCCACAGCAATGCACACATGTGCTGTCTGGGCCTACATTCATGAATGGTTTGACTCGGTACCACACTCCCGCCGCCTTGATACCGTCATTAACCAGTCTCCGCGCCACCATGTCCCCCATCACTACAATGACGACTGACGATGCAGAGATCTCCCCTTGGTGTGTTTTATCCCTGATGTTGTGATGGTTCGCAAGCTATTGCACTTGAATGGGGATCACCACTCCCCCTTCCTCTACATGGATCTCTTCCCGCATATGTTGCAGGCCCTCTGTGCATTTGCTCATGTTCCTCATGCGTGGTACTTCATGGACTTTCAGTCTATCCCAGGTTTCGTTTTCTTCAATATCGATAACTCCATTGTCCACCATATGTGCTGTGTTGATCATGACATCGCTGTACGCCAGTGCCATTGCTGCCGTTGTGTGTTGGTGAGTAATTGCCATGATAGCGCTCTTCACATTCCTCTACGTGTTCATAATCTGGATGTGGGCTGGAGCCTTCAGATGGGAAAGTGCTCTGTTGATTGCCGACGCAATTTCCTGGTCCATCATGTTTGGCAGAGGTACATCTTTGTCTCTCCTGACAATTAGGCGTCCCTCGGCCATGCTTGATCCAGACTCCGGGTCGGGGCCTGGGCCGGCGGACGCCCTCTGTCTCTGGTTCAGGGGTTGCACTCAGTCGCACCTTCTGGCTGGAGTGGATCTTGGCTCAGGTTTGGGTTCGTGTTGCTGATTAGACTGCTGTTTGAGTCGCAGTTTGGGGTTGGGTTTGGGTTGCTGTTGCATCTGGTGCTTCTCTGGCTTGCCACGCTGTATTGCACCTGCATGCTGTGAGGCCTCCAGGCCTTTGCCCTCCTGCCTTGCAGTCTCGTTTGTTTCTACCTTTGTCACTTCCCAGGTCAGTACTGCTTCGCCTACTTGAGCTTTCGCCAGCACCTTCCCAGTCATGTTCACAATGCTGGCCCCCTATAGTACTTTGTCCTTGTGGCGATTATCCCATTTCGTCTCGCTCACCTCCGGCCATTCTTTCATGCTGCGCCATTGCACCTCGTCACGTGCTACATGTGCTTTCAAAATTCTAGCCATCCTGTCGATTGGTCTGTGCAGCTGAGTCACCTCGCATACCTGCTGCCTCACGATTCGCTCCATCCGACTCCTTTTGTGTCCCGGTGCGCTCACTCGCTCGAAGGTCTTGTTCCTCCGTTTCGTTTTATTCTTGTTACCCTCCCACTGCCTGCTTGTAGCCATGAAGAACACGCGTGATGTCTCTCTGAACCTTGGGCCAGCTGCGCTGCTGGCATCTGCTGCTTCTGCCATGTGCACATCTCTCTCAATTACCGGATTTTTCATTGTTCCTATAATATGACTATTCACCTCTTCGGTCGCCATCGTCACTGGTTTGCTTGATGTCGTATCGCATCGCTCACATTCGGACTCCATTGATAGTCCTGGGGGGCTGGTAATGTTGGTCTCGGGTCACTTCGATGCTAGGAATGGAATGCTCATGTTGATATGTCACTCTCTGTCGTGATTGCTGAGTTGTTTCGAAGTTTCTGTGTTTTGATATCTGCCACGCCCTTTTGCAAATCCACTGAATTGTGTGCATTCCAATGGGCACAATCTCCATTAACAGTCCGGGTATGTTGGGAGTCTCGTTCCATGGTCAATTCGATCTCAGCAATCGATCGCCACTTTGCGCATTCCGATTCATATCATCATTGTTGACTTCGTTTGCCGTTTATGTTTGCCAAGACCCGCGTCGCTGATAAAAGACAATCCATAGGAATGTCCTTTAGTGGTATGAACTGTATCATGGTGATATTCGATAAAGAATCTTATTCAAACAATTTGAGCGTAAAACAAATCAAAGCAAGGCATGTTATTATGCTGGCTCTTTCTGGGCTGGGTGTCGGTAGATGGCTGTGGTCATCATAAGGTGCAGCTCTGCAGAAGTCCTGTGTAGTAGGCAGTTCTAGCGAAATGTCTGCTCAATCATCAAAAACATTACCTTCCCTAGGTACAGAGAGACTATTTGCCCATATTGGTAGCAACACTAGACTTCTGATGGCCTCACCTGTATCTGAAGCTGTCAAATCACAACGCATGATGGGTGACTTACTTGGTTTATCTTTGAACCAGTGGACTGCTGGCGGATCGGAGACACTGCATGAGTCCTCTGACTTCGAGGCCTATCCTGCTACTTATGATATGCAAGATGTCAGTTTTGCAAACAAACTCAACAAGGATGAGTCAGATACATTCAGCACCAGGTTAAAGACCTCAGTCACCGTGGACTCCCAACCTACCGAAGTTTCAACAACAGAATACATCACCGACCGGATACACATCATCAACCATGGTCTTGTACTCGTCTCAGATTAGGCAATCAACTGGATCAGGCCTACAGAGGACGTCCAACTGGGGAACATCAATGCTAAACTGTCTGAAAGCGTCAAAAAAGCAGAGCCATTCGCCACGATTTGTGAACTCAACTAATGCTTGCCCGCAATAGTCAAGAACTTGCAGGCTACTGCACCTGTCAAAAATGGCCTGAGTAAGAAGTTTGTGCCTATTCACCAGATATTTGAGAAGTTGAAGAAGAAGCTCAGAATCAAGAAATGTTGCTCAATGATAATGTAGACCCGGCTCGAGACGTGCAAGTCAGCGCTGGATGCAATAGTGCAGTGTGGCATAGCACAGCTCCAGCAGGAGAAACACAAGCTGCTGCACCAGATACAGAATGTCTTCTCAGAGAATGGGAGCCTGAACTATGAGTCAAGAGTATTTGCACATGTCATTCAACACTCAATGAATAACCAAGTGCATGCAACACTGGCGCCACACACCTCCTGATTGCCCCTAGGTTGTTCGGGATCCGTGCCACCTCGGAACTGACCCCGTGCTAATCTGGAATCCATGGTACTCCCGAAATAACACCGGGCACATCTGGCAGCCGTGGGTCCAATGTGAAGTTATCTAATATTCCGACATATGAGGAGAAACAAATGTTGGACGATGTCACTGCCATCCATCTTACTTTGGATCCACATTTTGAAAATGCACCCCAGGCCAGCTGATGGCTCAGCACAATGGGTTGGGCAAAGCTAGCTGTGCTTCCGCTGCTAGACCATGCAGCAGTCTAGACCATGCACCGTTTTCTATTGAGTAAACCCTGATAATGGTCCACCATTTCGATAGTATAGAAAGCTAAGGTGATTCCATCCAATACCTTGGACCAGGTCAAACATGAATTGGAGGAAATGAACCCATTGATGGGAGGAATCGTTGCAGTATTGAATAAGCGGTTCTCCTCCCTCTGTTGGAAGTTAGACCCATACCAGCCTATGCCAGCCAACATGTTTGCGGATACTTATAGGTGTAAGACAGAAAAGGGCCACCAGGGAGTTTATAAAAACTGGTTTCTTGCAATTGGCATGCACAATAGGGCTGCACCCAGGAGCAGTAACTGGAGTGCCTGGCTGCATTGGACATCTCTCACAATATGTCTCAATGTGAAAGTGACTCCACTGTGAATACTGACACTTTGATTAATGCTTCAGCACAGAAAATAAACTCCAAGCATGGTGATACAACTCGCATAGCTGGCACGGCCAAAGACAATGATTCAACTTGCTAAAACTGTGGTCAGGTTGGTCATGTCTCTTGCAATTGCCAAATTCACAGCTTGGTGAGGAAGCTATTCGAATAAGCTTTGTTCAGCAAATATTCCCCACAAGCCAAGTCTGGATACTCATGCCAGCACAGGACAAAGACAGGTACACCAACCGGTGGAAATGATTGTGGATAGCATGCTGAGAGTGCAGAAGCCTAAGCAGGCAAGGGACAGTGAGGCAACGAGCAAGTTGGAAAGTCTCTCACACTCAGACTCTGAGGTGGGAAATGGAAAAGACGGCCCATGGCAGCAGCTGTTCCTCCCATGGAAACACCATCATGTACAGTATCATCAACACAGGGCGGCGAAGTGGTGCCAGATAGTCAATTCAAGTTTTTCACCTGTTACCACCACTTGAAAGCGTGTAAACTAGCTAACTCAGTGGTTGACCTACTAAGATTCAAAGGAAAGACACCATACCAAACTAAATGACAATGGTGCATTGGAGAACTATGTGGGTCCTAAGGTTCTCAATGAACTAAATGACCATAGGGTCACATTGAGTTCAAACAATGTGGGATGGATGATCGTAGAGATAGTGAATTTTGATATGAAGGATGGAAAAGATAAGCGCCAATGAGTCAAACTGAAACTACATCTTGGCATGTAATATGGTCATAAGGCAGACTTTATGGTCTATGACATCAACAGCTTTGATATCTTTCTAGGCAAAATTTGGATACATGATATGAAACATTGTTATCAAATCAATCATGACAGTTGTGAAGTGTTGATTGCTGATAAACTCTGGGAGGAATGAGTAATAGGTCAAGTATAGAACTTGCCGAAAATATCCACCTTGGACATCGACAAAGAAACAGTTGAGAAGGCTAAATACATGGACATCAATATTATTCACATGGTAGAGCTTAAACCCATATCTGCCAACTATTGAAATAGGCCTTCTTGATTGATGAACACCAACAAGATGATGGTGACACCCTTCTGACAGATGAACCACCGAGTGAGTTTCCAGAAATGTTGACCAAGTCCAAGGGCCTCTAAGGCTAGCCAACAATTGCAAATGTATCGAAATGAAGGTAGGCCAATTTCGAAAAATGAACAGTGGCAAATGGAACCATACGGCATTGCTCAGTATCCCACATTCCCCTGCACGAAGAAGCAGAGCTTCCGAGGTGGATAGCCATGCAGATTTGCTGTGGTTGTATTCAGCTCTCTCTGAGGAATTTAGGCTCACCAGTATAATTCATGTGAAAGCCTAACCGAACACTGTGTATGTGTATGGAATATTGCCCAGTGAATGCCATATTCATCAAGGATTGTTACCTTCTCCCACACATCACAGACTTACTCAACTCCATGCAAGGCTTGTACTGGTTGACAAAATTGGACTTGGTGGTTCGTTACCATCAAATTAGTACTGCAACAGGGGAGGCAAAAGGCCACGTTCACCACAAAACACAGTTTGTACAAGTTACGAGCCCTACTGTTTCGCCTGATGACCATGCACAGGCAGTTCATGATCATGCTTAATGGCATCTTGAATCCAATGAAATGAATATCAATCATTGTGTACCTTGATAATAATATGATTCACAGCTGTAGCCAGGCAAAACATGCCATACATATTCCAGATGTGCATACCTTACTGATGTCACATGGTCTTAGGACAAAATGTGTAATATGTGCCTGGGCTTGTCAGAAAGTCAACTTTTGCAGCTTTGACATTGACAAGGACAGCATCCATGCCAAGGAATACATGACCCATGTGGTATTGGATTGGCATCAACCTCAGACTGGTAAGAATGCAAGATACTTACTGGGGCTCACCAGGTACTATTGAAACTTCATCGAATACAATACTCACATTCCAATGCTGTTGTATACCATTCCCACCTCTCCAAATATGGCAGGAGACATTGGAAATGGACGTGGAGATCAAAGGGAGGTCAGACCCATTCTATTCACCTTGCACAGAGACTGCTAGTATGTATTCGAACCCCTCAACAACAACTCTGCAATGCTTCAGTCCAGACTCTCCAAGACCCGGAAGTTTAATATTGCCTGCATGATGATTCTAGGCAGCATGCATTGGGTGCGGTGCTCTCCCAGGAGCAAGAAAACACTGAGAAGGTACTTGGCTATTTCAGATATAAATTACATGATGTTGAGATGTGATACCCTCCATATGAGACAGAACTATTGGGCATCCCAGATGCAGTATTATAATTGAAATTCCACCTATACAGAGCCGAGCAACAATTTTTAGTACATACAGACCATGTCACCTTGCATTCGATCCTCACACAACCACACCTCACTGTATGTCACATGGGTATCCTGATGATGATCCAAAACTTTGACTGGAAGGTCGAGCACATCCAGGATGTCAAAATCAGATCGTAAACATGTTGTGTCACTCTCTCAATTTGCCCTGGGTGCGATGCAATGTAATGGAACCAGCTAGTACTGCGGCTGGTGAATGGATTGATGAAATCAATGTGGGCATAATTGTTGACGAATGTTTAAAAACTTATACACATTCCTTGGCCAACTGAAGTCCCCACCACCGGGTATCCATTGCATCGGCAAAAGATAGCGAATTCTGGGTCTGTGCGATAGTTCTATTTGGATAAGAATGGCGTACTGTAATTACATGGAGATTTGGAAAAGACACAGGTGGAGGAGAATACAAGGGCAAAGCAGAAGAACAAAGAAGAAGTGGAGATAACCATAAGGGTAATGGCTAAGGAGGAAGACAGAATGGCAGAGATGGAAGCAGAACAAAAGGCAGAGAAGAAGGAAGAAGAAAAGACAGAGAGGACAGAATCGTTGTGCATTCCACGGGCAATGCAACGATGAATCCTGATGAATGCTCACAAGAGTCCACCATACAGACAAAGTGGTTGGTACCAAATGTACTTACACATGAATGACTGGTATGTCAGGAACCAAATGTGGCATTACAGCCAGCAATAGGTAGTGGGCTGTTACTTATGCCATCAAACCAATCACCAGAGCGGAAATCCCATGGGCCTCCTACAGCTACTTTCTATAGCAAAAGGCCACTGGCACAGAATAGAACAAGACTTTATAACCAACCTGGAAGTCTCGGGAAATGGCCATGACTCCATTGTCATATGTGCATACCATATGACAAGCAGAGCAGATTGGCAAGTGTGCAGGAAAACGATTGATGCCCTGGCCTTTGCGCTCATATTTATCGACGACATTGTCCACCAACATGCTGTGGCGATAGCACTTATCTCAGACGACGATATATGCTTCACAGCAGACCGTTGGAGAGATGTTGTGCTGATTCTGCAAACAAAGATGCTCCTGTCTACAGCGTTCCACCCGCAACTGATGGCTACCCTCATAACTCAAACAAGATGGTTCTATCATATCCGTTCAGCTTTGCCACTCACAATCAAGCTAATTCGGACAACTACCTCCCATCGGTGGCATATTCTTACCATGCCTCAGCAAACCATTCAATGAAACAGATGCCAGTTAACTCGTTCTTGATTGTTAGCCACGTTTGCTGCACCGGGACTTAATTGCTGACTTTCAGCTTCTGCAGGCCAATGAATCAGCAAAAACCTCACAAAGACACGAATGCATTGAATGATTGCTACACATTTTGGGAGTCGCCAGAGATGAGCTGCCTGATGCTCAAGATGAACTGATGGCTGGGGCTACAAAACCAGGACACCCAGTGGACCTCACCATCACTACAGGTGCGAAGATATTTCTAGATACCAAAGATCTGGGCTTCACATAAACAAATGTCAAACCTACGAGATGGAAAGTTGTGTGTCAACACCTTGGCCCATACGAGATCATCCCATCATGTGCGAACACCATCGATCTGAACTGCCCAAGTGACATAACCATCTACCACACTATGAATGCCAGCAGACTCAAAGTTGATCTCACAGACATTTCTAGGGTCGCCTGGTGGCCGCTGCCTCCACCAGTTGGGAGATGCCACCTGAGTACAAGTTACATCGTCCAATTAATCACAAATTACTGACCAAGCTCTGAGAGAACCAGTTGGGAATACAAAGCTAAATGGCAAGGTTGGGACGATAATAATAACACATGGAATCCGCAGGGGAATATAGCAGATGCACAAGAGTTGGTGATGCAGTATTAGAAGGAAATAGGCGGGCAGCCAAAAGTAAAGAGGAAAACAATGCAGAACAACGCGTAAGAGGTAAGTTTTGTTTTGCATCGTCAAGAGACATTGTGGAGCCATATTATGTTTGTGGATTAGTGTGCTTTGTTTCTTTGAGAGGTGATGAAGATGACTGGAGACAGTTGTGATATTGGTAGATGGCTCCGGTGATGATATGGTGTGCCTCTGTGGGTGACCCATAATGTAGTTAGTTGTAGTGAGATGTCAGCTTGATTACCAATAACATTCACTTTCATACGTACAGAGAGGCTATTTGCCCACACTGGGTTTCCTGGATGCATGGTGCAGTAAATCACTGCAGTTTTTAACAACAGTGTGAGATATCAGAGGTTTTCATTTCATGGATGGGGTCTGCTGCATTCAATATACTCAACCATACCTCTATTTTATTCTAAATTACATATTGCTTCAATATTTCATTACAACTGTCACGAGTTTAGAGAGCATCCTCACCAATTGAGTTTGACCATTGTCAGCCAATATAGTTTAATTTGGTGACCTGTTTGGCGAGCAACCTGTCTCTGATGACAATTGGAATATTAAAATACATGTTATTGCAATGCACCAGTGATGGCATGGCTACACATGATGTGTCCTGGGCTGTATCACACCTGGTTTATATGGTTGGCTCACCATGAGACTTATATCTCCAGTGATAATCTTACCTTATCTTATCTGACCTTTATACCACTCTAGAATATAGACATCCGTATTTCTAATCATATCTATTGATGTACCGTTAGACAAGGTTTTATATCGGCTTATACCTTTACACAATGATCACTCATATAATTGCTGATATCATTCGCATGCAGGATTTGATCAATTACCCTAGTCTGAGGTGCCGTAACAATTGAAATACATGTGAGCAGTCATACTAATTTGGGAGCACAGTATTGAAATGTCATGATATGCCAATCAAATTGAGGTTAATGGTAACAGAGTTATTGCATGGTGGATTGTAGATACCAAACAGAGAGAGACAGGCCACTACTTCTAAGAAGCAGAAATTGCCAGTATTTAACCATTACAGATTCCCCAAGCAAAGAGGTCTGATAAATACATCCAATTGACGATGATGATTGAAGCAATTGCCAATTGATTCCAGAGGCCAACCCTCCATGAAGGATATCATCAACTAAGTTTTTCGAACTCATTTGCCACACATTCATCCAAATATGCACACCATATTAATTCGAATGTCAATGACATTGGATAAGATACCCTCTGTTGTTCTTGATTTATGATTACAGCACTGCTTAGCAGTTCATACCTTGCTCAGAGTCATGTTATCTCCAAATTCAAAGCTGGAAGTACCAGTGAGATTTTGTGAGATCCTGACAAATATGCCCAATCCCATGTGAACAATCAAGATTACACTGCACACAATTTTACCCCTCAGGCTCCATGAAATGAGGTTCCTCTGAGCTGCGTGATGCCCCCAAGAGCATAAATGGGTACATTCCTTATATGAAGTTCTCTTATGGCGGATCACAGCAGGTTACAATGATAAGGACGATTTATGTGGAGCAGTGCTACTGATGCGAGTCTCTGCTGCAGTTACCTTGTGCAGGACTTGCTAGAATATCTATGTTACGGATGATGCTTGGAGAATACCCCAGCTGCGATAGTGGTCATATATGGCTTAATATTTTCAGCAGCTGGGCAATGATGCATCTTTGATTAAAGATGTCCTTCATCCATTGATGGGCAGCGTTCAAGAGAGCAGAGCTGCAATCACTGGTCATGCTACAGCTCTGAACGGGAAGTGTAATATCCCCAGAATTATGTATCGTTGCAAGTAGATACAATAAGCGTTTACGATTGTGACTTGTCACAATTGGTACTGAATCAGATGACCAAATTGAAATGTGGTGAGGACAGCCAGCCATCTGCACCAGGTCTATTCTATTTCATCAAAGAAGTGGGTAAAAGCTGATCAATTGTGAATGAGCGCATATGAATGTGGGCATACTATGGCATACAATCAGGATTTCAGGAATATGACTGAAATCGTGTCAGTTTCGGATATACTTGAGATTCAGATAATCCACCGGACGACTCCTGGATGGCCCCTCTCTGAGCTGTCAGGACCTGAGCATATTCGGAATGCATTTCAGGTGTTGGGCAGTTAGATCAACGTGTCATACCCTCTCATGGTAATGCTGGTATTTGAGTGTAGGACAGCTCCAATTGGATATGAGAAGCGCATGATTTACTCAGTCAGCATATTCATATAAAGTGGTTGCAGCTCCAGCGGACACTGTGAGCTGGAAACAGATAGGAGATATATTGGTACTATGCCAGGAAAGCTAGTGTCAACATGGAAAGAATTCGATATTTGGCTGTTCAACTGCTGGGTGAGTGGCTCATGTGGCAGTGGACCAGGCAGGACATAATTGCTATAGAGCAGCCTGGGAAGGAAAACATTATCTTTGGGAAGGCTGTTGGTGTATGTAGAAATTGTACTTACTACATATCATTCAATGATGCTGAAGCTCAAGTATAATATTTATATTCACCTCGATGTATCTTTATAGCCATCCATCTACCCATGATAGATCTGGACTGGCTACAGGTAGTATTTGGGTACTAGTTCAGGTGCGTCTGGGAATGATGATCAAGTGAACTGACAGATACAAATGGTGGCCCTTATCGAGTGAACTTGGAAATGCACCAGGAGGCCAAGATTGAGTCATCTGTGAAATCCACTTGGAGTCTGTGATCTAGCAAGTTCGACGATGCACTTTGAGGCCAGGCTTTTGTAAATGTGGAATCCATTGTTGAGCATGATTAGAGAAACACTTGGAGGCCGTTACCTTGTGAGTATAGAGATACACTTGGAAGCCATCATCATGAGAGATTGGAGGAGCACTTGCAGTTGGTCGATCTGTTGGCAGTCAATGGGAGGTGGGTTGGCGACTGATACTCTATTGATCGGTCAGATAACTTACATCTGTGTAAATGTGATATGGTGATACTACGTCTGAGCTATTATGGAGAGTTGGCTGGTTGCAGTAATCTTGTTGGGAGGTATGCCAGTACTAGCTCAAGTATTGCTCCAGAGTCAACTCATCATTGTGAGAATGTAAGAAAAACAGACAATCTTGGGTGGATGCTGTACTCTGAGAATGCTGCAGATGGTGTTTACTCATGCTGTTGAGAAGGAGTGTGAAGAAGGGAAAACATAACTTTGCATCGTGTGATGATGGTACAGTTGTGCCCAAGAAGCAGTATAGGTGATGAAGACTGGATTGACATGGGGGATACATGTGGACATGGGATATCAGGGATATGACATACCCAATTATGTTCAAAGACTTCCTAGCAGGCTTATTGCCCTCCTTATTGAGCATCTTAACTGTCATATCTGGAATGGTGAATTGACTCACACCTGACAATTTCCCAAGTTGCAGTTCTAACGAATAATTCCCCCATGTCCTCTCATCTCTCCCTTTTGTGAACCCAACTATACCCTCATGTAACAATATAAAGTTGAGTCATTCCTCTGTATTTCACTATTTGATGATGATGAGGTAACACGGAGTACAGCATACACCAAGCATTGCATACACCGAGTATTGTATACACCAAGTACAGTATACACCAACATCAGCAAATTGTTACTATGCCTCTGGGACCCTCTGGGAGTGTTTGAGAGTTGTGGGTCCATGATGCCGGGGTGGTCAAAGCCCAGAGTTGACTTGACCGATGCTGTGGGCTCCAGATGCACCTGGGATTACTGTGCAGGGCTAGCAACAAGCCTGAGAACATGGATGACCAGGCTTCAAGCATCTGGGAGCCCAGATGACAAGCCTCAGAAGGCCGTCAATAATCATCAGAGCATGTCCAATTGATATACTGCACTCTGGGAAAACACTTCTTCGTTGTGAACACTGCTGGTGCCCCTGGAACTCACAGCTACTATGTATTGTTGAAAATTTTTTAAAGCTCGTCCATTCAGTTTGAATTCTGATCTATATATCGATGTATCTATAAGATACCCATCTACACAGAGTATGTCTGGATTGACTGAAGGTGTTGTTGGAGAGATATTCGAGATGTGCCTGAATATGATGCTCCAGTATACTCAGCAATACAATTGGAGGCCGCAATCAAGTGAGTGTGGAGATGCACATGGAGGCCATGATGGCGTGAACTTAGATGCACAAATCGAGTTAGTTGCGAGATACACTTGCAGGCCATCATTAAACAAACTTAGAGTTGCACTCTGAGAGCATGATTGAGCGAGGTGGGAGATGCACTTCATCAGCTAAAGGTAATATGGTTTGTAAGTCACAACTGAACATTTCAGAAACTCTGAACCGCCACACTGATCCTTCCAGATGCCACCAGATACTCCCAAATTGGCTGAGTGCAACTCAATGTGCTGTGAGATGCTGCGACACTACTGCACAGGTGCTCAAACATGTTCCCGAAGTTGTAGAACAGAATACGCGATTATCCGGCAGAGGGTATAGTTGTCTTCCAATTGCTAAAGAATCAATGAATAGAATGCAAGAATTTCGGAGCTATTGGGAGTATTGGCCATGTCTCCAAGACCAATCAGGCGCATTGTGATCCTGGAGCCGTACACTGCAGAAGTGATTATTGTAATGTTAATATCACATAGTACAATTCAATTAACTATTATCCTCTTGAACACCTTGATTCAGGTTGTGTAAGTCAATATATAATCTGGTAGGTATTTAAATCCATGTTATTATTTCGAAGCCATCCAGTAATGATCTGTTCTAATGCGGTATTCTCTTGCAGCACATGTGCCAGTCAAAGAATTCCTCCGAAAGGTACAATATGCATTATGTCAGTCTGTTGAACAACGCAGGGAAATCAGTCAGTACAATAAGGCCAACCGTGCAAATCTTCGCGAGGTGTTCAAGTCAACATTATATATTCTTGATCTTAACAGTGTGCAATCCAGTGTTGAGTTTTTTTGCACCTGTTAGGATGCTGCAATATCGTGTTTCCAGCAAGCAGGGGCTCCCGACATTGGAGTATCTCATTTGGTGTAGTCCAGCAGAAGTACAGTACTGGAAATGATTGAATTCAGCATTGGAAGGTGTTATCAAGGTCTCTTTCCATATAATGGACCCAGATATTATGAGATTTACGTATGATCCCTTGGTTGGCATCAATGCATTCTACCTTGGAATCAAGTCCCGGATGTTCAACAGATGTAGGGCTGTGAAATAGTTCATACCAATACAATACTGCATTTTGAAGTATAATAAATATACTGACTTTGAGTGCATTCTGATTATATCTGAGCAACAGTCTACCATCTGTGTATTCCTGGTTCTCTTCAATTGATGCCTGGAATAGCTGTCCAATGTTGGGAATTGTGTAATGTTCTGATGCATCTCTCAGTAAGGTAAATTGAATACTACTGCACACTCCATAGTCATGATATTCACCAAAACGATGTACTGGTTGTGATATGGGGCGGAATCATCGCACATCCTAAAGATTGAGGCACGTTAAACGATGGGTTCAGCGAGTATGTTGCCGTACATTGGCTGTGGAATGTAGGTTGGAAACAGTTGGAGAGTCGATATAGTACTAGCTATACAGGGCAACATATGACAGAGTCATCTCCATATAGTCAAGACAGGTATAATGGTCATTTTGTTTGAGCAGCTATTGAATGGAATTTACTTTGTTGCTAATTCAACAAACCTCTTTAACTTTGCTGGTGTACAGCTGTTCAGAACTATTGGTGGAGAAATTGTTGCCAGAATCCATTGACTGTATCATCTGTCATGTCTGGCTGCAGAGGTAAAATTTTCGATTGCCGAGATGGATTACACCCGGTTTGATGGTTGTCCTGAGCTTGTGAATGCCCATTTCCTGCTGCCAAGCTTCAAATTGAATCTTGTGGATGGATAATTTCTACTTGAACTGCATCTGCCCATTCAATATGATACCATATATCCCTCTCTCCACCTGACTCACAACGCTGTTCATATCAGCGATAATCCTGTTTGTGGCTTCAGTTTCAGAATTGGTTAGAGCAATCTGAAAAACTATACACTTGTTGGCAATCATGCTTGCCGCCCCGTATTCCTCTCCTTGTGTAGGTGACAATATTTAAGTAAGTTTTGTTGTGAAAGTTTGTCTGGGACAGGATGCCTTAGTCCCAACGTGTTGCATCGGTTGATATGCATGATATCAGAATCGTTCATTCTACAGCATGCATTTTACAGATATCACCAGTTGGCTTTGCGCCGCAATGGTTCATTTGCCTTCTACAGATTAGGATTTGATCATTCAATTGCTGCTTGTCGAGCTCCATTCAAGTGAATCTGTAATTTCCTTTGTTTTGTTGTTGGAACCATTTCAGCCCCATTCACTTGAACCTCCTTTGCAGAACAGATTGTGTGAATCTTTAGGTCATGAATCAGGTGGGCTTTTCTTGCGAACTGATCATATACTTTCGCCTTTGCAGACTTCAACATTGTCTGCCCTTGAATCGCTCTCTTCTTCTTGTAATATGCATTCAGTACATCGCCTACTGCTGTGTGGGTTAGATCAGAGTGATTTGGTTGGCTAACAAGTAGAGAGAAATCACCTATTGCCTGCACTGTTGCCATTAGCATATCATCAGAGGCTGTGTCCACTGCAGTTGTCCCTTCATCTTTCGTGCAGTCAAGAATTGGAGTGCAATTCACCACCAGTATTCTGATCATGCCTCAGATAGCTATTGGCTGCCAGGAGATGCTTTTCATCCAACTGAGTGGTAGAGCGAAGCATTGGAACTCTGCATATCATGGTACCAATGTGAATGGATTGCCAAACAGATCCTTGACATTACTAGCTTCCAGCTATTTGAGCATCGGGTGCAATAAGTCATTAACTAAACTGAAGGGCAGCTGATGTGGTTTCCAAGGCTGCCAAAGCTGAAAGACATTTCAGAGAGGGAACTAGCTGAAATGATTGCAGATTGAATGAACACGAAGAGTGTGCAGAACACCATCATGAGTTTTGCCAAAATGCTCTAAGAACACATACTTAGCCCTTGAGTTGTCAAGCTGCCGAAATGTTGAATGCCCCATTGTCACACCATTTGAACTTTCACGCATTGGGCATCAGCTCAATGAGACTTGAGCAACAATCACTTGTTCTCCATAATCCCTGACCCAGGAAGCCCAAAGTGGGTCACTGTATGACTGGAATCCATCGGTACAATTCCAGTTCACATTGGAACCATTTATATCAAGATGTGACAGTGTGGATGGTGCAGATCTGACCGCGCGATGTCATTCCACATCAGACTGTTTGTCATCTGTTAATGAATAATTGAGCAGCCCAATAAGAATCTAGGCCCGCTTATAAGATGTATGGCGGAAACCATTGCAAAAATTATCAAATGTGAGATACTGCGGCATAGTATTCTGACCGCGTAAAGAATTGGTCAAATGAGACTCGTGGGATGCTCAAATGATTGGCACTTCCATCGCTCTAGCAGGAAGGTAATTATGTGTAACCCACCACCAATTACTGGTGTTCATCTTGCTGTATATTCAGTGTCTCTCTGAGTCAGTGAAACACACTGGTTCAATATCAATCAGCCCATGCAATGAAAGATGTACCAAAAAGTACTGAATTTATTTGAAAATATCGCTGTAGTGTAATGTTCTGAAGATATGTAAATGATCTTGAATGCAGCTATCATCACAGAGCCCGAAATCAAGTTCAGTGAGGAGCTTGCACAGGGAATTTGTTGGTTGAAATAATTCAATTTTGAAGTTGTCCATTGCATGCCTCAGAAGCTGATCTGTCCAATTGCTGGGTTTGCAGGCCAAATAATTGAGCCTGTTGAAAGTAATATGCTGAGCGAAATGGATGCCATTGATTGCATTTTGCTGACTACTTACGATGCCTGTTGTACAATTCTGTCACATTGCATTATTCTTTCCCCCCCCCCCTTCAGTTTCCACTCCCACGACGTACCTCTGAGCTATTGTCTTTGTTTAATCTGGGGTCTGTGTGAAATCAGACATCTGGGGGTCTTTAGGAACTTCGTCGGGTGTATTTTCAGGTGGTGGTGCACCGTCAACAATCGCAATAAGTAGATCATTTGTTGACAGGCTGTTTGATGGCCAATCAGGTACGCTGACTCAGTATGACTGATGATGGCTCAGGTCGATCCCATTGTGCAAGAGGTAAAATCCAGTCTGATAAAACCCTACCATTCATCTATATTGAATAATATAGTATATAGTGAGCCTCAAGTCAGTTATCTTCGAACAAATACTTTTTGAAGATCAAGTACGTACCATACTTACGGTGAGTATTAAACGCAACGAAGTATGAGTCAGTGAAGATGTATTTGGATGGATTGATATGATGCTTGGGGCGATGATGTGGACTTGTGGGATATTCCATTGAAGCGATCTATACCACAGATTAGAGTATCACATTCACAACGACATTGCAAACTGCCAAATATGAAGAAGGTGCGATATAGAGTGAATAATACGATCAGTTGTCTTCATTATCCGGGATATTTATATCATATACCGCACAGTAACCATGCACATTGTGTGGTGGAAATTGTCAGCTGAGAAGAGATGGTTTATTTTGTTATCAATGCATACACTACAATGGGCCCTAAACAGCGTCACTGCAGCATTGTGTATTGGACATATACTCGAGCCTGCTGATACAAACGGTTCCGGACCATTGCTTGGGGTCTGGGTCTAGGTTGCAACAGAACTGTTTACAAATTGGTGGTCTGGGTCGACAAAACCCCCCAACCTTCAATTTGTGTATGGTTTGATGCAAATCTCTCAACCAGCTGGAATAGAATGGGTTGTCGGCAGGTTGTCCAGCGTGTCTATCTGTAGATTCATACAACGCTCCTGCCTTTGCTGTTTGATTATAGTATCTTATCAAAATCATATATTCAGTATCCAGTTGTCACTTATTCCATGTTTTGCAGGTTGTGATATGGATCATTTTGGAATCCATGCTTTGTCTTTTATATATTGTACTTTTGCCTATAAAGGTGGTCAATAGTACCAGTGTGAACTCAAGTAACTGCACGATGACTTGATTACCCAATATGCGATGCCAAAAGTGGTTGACAATCTGTTGACGCACATTTTCATGATGGGGTAACGAAGATATCATGTACTATTTTGCTTAAAAGTGCCGCCGTTACTTCATATATGAATAATTACGACAAAGCAACACTTAGATTACTGAAGATATAAGATCCAACATCATTGACGCTCCATTTACAGTAAGTTTCAGGATAATGCAGGAAGCATGTCACTTTATCTGTGTGCTGAAACGTGGCTATTGCCTCATTTATGGATATCTGCAACCTGTCACAACTTTGATTACCCAAGATGCAAAGCCAAAAATTGTTGACTATTGATTAATAATCATTTTCAGATTGCAGCAGGGACTGTGTAGCTATCTCTTGTGTCTATACAGGCTGCCAATACGTTCATTATCCATAACAGTAACCAAATCAATATTCAATTACATCATATCGAAAACCAAAATCAAAGTGGCTCCGTTGGTGCTGAGTGTCTGAATGGAGCCCTGACCATGCCACTTTCTCATTTTCTTGAACTGGCAACCAATACGTCACTAATGTGGAACAGTGATCAAATCAATTTCGGATTAACTTCCTTACATGACCAAATATCGTTGTTGCTCCATTGAGACTTATTTTCAGAATGGGGTAGTGACCCTGCCGCTTTCTCAATTGTCTACAAATGCTGCCAGTACATTGGGTATGCACCACAGTGACCAAAACACTTTTCCATTACATTACTTACAACACCAAAAATTGTTGACACCCCAATGAAGCTCATGTTAATGTATTGTCTAGGCAAACTCTGCTGCGATTAAAAATCATATGTATGACGATATCATCGTATTGGTTGCCTTTGTGGCTGATTGAGACTTGGCTCTTTCGCAAATTCCAGCCCAGTAAAATTCTTGCGCTGCGCACTCCCATACTATTAAAATTCATATATCTCGATGAATAATTTATTTGAATGCTGCTCTGCTGTTTACCAACCAATATTCACATGCAACTGCTCACTATTCTCCCATAATATTTCTGCAATTGAAATTCCCGGTGAAGGAACATATTGAACATGGTGAAAACAGATTAACCTACTTTTCCTACCTTTTCTTGTATCGAGTATTCCTATATGTTTCCACTGCATTAACCATCATTAACACCAATTCAAACTGTATTATAAACTTCCACGCTGGGCAAATCAATCCAGGAATATATGGTGCGATATACATATCCCTGTGTGGTAAGGTTTCCGAATACTGGATGCCATTCTGTCCCTCGCCATCTGACTAATCATCTGGCTTCCAGTCATTATCACTCTCATTTGGATTATCCAATTCACCAATCTAGCCAAGCAAATGTTTAGTATCGCAAATGCTATCAGGTGCAGTATTCTCATCACTTCTAGCTGGACAATAGTCGATGCTCAGAATTCGGTTGCAACGTAACAGTTCACTTTGTCCTGAAGGGAGGTTATTTGGAGACAATGCTGGTGGCACCGGTGATCTTTTCAACATGTTGAATGCAGCTGCACGATCATGTTGAAAGTATGACCAGGAAGCGTTGATGTTCTCTTCAGTATCTGAAATGCATCCTACAGCTGTGATGTGCTGGTTGTGTGTGTGAGATATCTTCTGTGTAGCATGTTTATTTTGGCTGCCTTGCCAAATCTCCAATACATTGTGGACCATGGCCATTTGGTACAATTATTTTTCCTCCATGTCCCTAAATAATTGATTGATAGTTTCAGATTCCATAGTATTTAATATTGTGGTATCACCCACCAATATTCTGTTGTCAGCTGATGTTAACTTCTTTACCATGACTTTTTGGCAAAGGGTCTCACCTGTGGTTGTGGAAAGCCTCAAGATGATATCGTCTCGCCCATGCAAAACACTACCTGCTACTCCGACATCAAGTGGTAAAATAGAGAATTTATTGCGCGCCTGATTATAGAGATTAGTGTACTTTAAATGTGTTTCCTTCTTTTGATACCACCAGTCAGTGATATCCCATATCATAAATTGAATGCCCATGGCCATGGGATCATAGTGGTCATCATTAAGATTGGATTAACTGGGCCCCAGTTCATTGGAGATTCTGGGTGTCAATTCAAACAGAGCCAATAAACGGGCTGTGCAACTGCTTCGTCTGGGAATCGTTTCAGACACCTTTTTGAAGTTGAGCATTCTTCATCATCGCTGGATAAATCAGATGGATCAAGAGATGTTTGATGTGAATGAAAATGCAGTATGGAGGAGATGAGGTTGTTGTTCAGTATTCTTTCACATTGAATGAACGAAAATCGTATATATTTTGCACAGTATTCATTCTCCACATACTTCTGTCACACCTGTTGATAGTGGGTTGTTCAAAAAGTCTCATCCTCAGTATTCATATGTATTTCAGTTCTCAAATTTTCTACATGATTGCAATATCCGGAACACATTAATAATGTGTGCTGCAATCAGAGGCATCCTGGTTGATGGATTAACTTCTGCATACTATTTGGACAGCTTCTGTTGCGTAACCTGCATGGCAAAGTATAAGTCTTCCTTCAAATAAGTTATATCCTTAGGTAAACATAGCATAACAGCATCCATATGAAGGAACGTATGATTGTATACAGTGATAATGTGATATTGAGTTACCATATGGCTTTTCGACATCGCCAGGGTCCAGTATCAAAATCATGTTGACTTGTTCATGACGTACTTGATGGTAGTCCATTCATCCTGTGTTGGGAAGAGAAGCCAGTAATTATGGACCTTTGGATTGGTAAGCCACTAGCGGGCGAACTCTCATTATCAGCAGGCTCATTCAAGCAACTCCTGTGTCAAATTCCACATATATCTCCACATCCACATTGGATTGCACTGCAATTCATACTTTGGCTTCTGACAGCCAATGAACTGGTTTGTATGACCAGGTGCAAGTGTACTCCTTACAGCAAGTATTTGCTGCTATATGAAGGTCAGTTGACGACTTTCAAAAGTTCTTGAAAAATGTACTTACTCAATTATCTGTGCCAAACCTAGTCTCATGGCCGACACCTGGGTGACTCTAGCATTGGCCTCTTTTTGAAGACTTTGACTCTTTGAAATGTCTGTGCTTTAAGTCTCTCCGAATTGTTGATCGCACTCATGGGCTTCTGATTACTTGCTGTGGCCATTTACACTGAGACTGATCATGAATGCACCAAAAGCAAGCAAAATGACATGCTCCATACATGATATATGGTCTCTCAATGCATGGCAATAGATTCTGATGGCCTCAAGGGTTGATTGCAGTTCTCAGGTTATTGTGTAGTTTGTTGAAGCGCTATCAGTTGCAATTCCAAGTAAACAGCCATTGGTTAGCTTAAAACAATCCAGAACTTCCTTCCATTATATGGCTAGCCTTGCTTCTGTATGTTGATCCTTGATCTGTTATTCTTAATTAACTTTGGAACTAGGAAAAAACACACCATCAACCTTATCAAAAGTGGGATTCAATTCTCAAAATGCTCAGTTGTGATCCTTATAGTATGCAACAACCAACGTTATGGCTAATTCTTTGGTTGAAGTCCACCTGTCGAAAGCTAAACTTACTCTAATTCGTGATGGCAATTGTTTCAAAATTGCTTTCACTGTCAGTGAGTACTCCCACCGGCAAATGTTGCAAAGGATGCTTGCAGACTGTGTCACCACATTGCTGCGAAATGCATTGGTGAACCATTGTAGGTCAAAGGTTGATGTAGCGTTCATTCGAATGTGAGCTGAAAGAAATGTCAATATGAAGTATGGATTTCAGATCTCTTGGTGAAATTCGACGGTTATATAGTTCTTAGTTACCAGTGTGGAGCATTTTGTTGGTGAAGTCAGTTGATATAGACAAGATCTAAATGGCAAATATGTATTTTGTTTGCAAACGTAATATCACTATTCATCAACTTTCTTCTCTCTTCAAAATGGCCAAAGTCGTTTCTTCAACCAATAAGCTAGTCAATTCAGTATCTTTCAACTCCACTGCTTAATTTGAGTTTGGAATGGGTGCTTTTAGTACCAAGTGTTTCCTTATTGAGCTAGTCGCATATTCTATTCGATGGCGAAGATTATGGGGACATAGGATACATATGATATGTGGGATGGGACTCTGTTCAATTCCGCACTGTGCATAGAAATGCCACAAAGGTGCTTGTCTCAAATTATTTGGACGAATAGGATGCTTCAAGCCCACATCAATTGAATACCCTGGAGCATCAAGCATGATTTGTAATGTAAGGTCGCTCAAATACCAAATACAGTCAGGTTATTGTTTGAATAATATCATCACCTCTAGCAACCAGGTATTGAAAGAATGTCTATTCGACATGGCAGTAGGGGTTTGGACGCTGTGTAATTCACCTTGAGAGACTGTTAAAAGTTACTTAATTATTAAGTAGAACACAGGTGCTTAAATAGTGACCCTAGAGCTACATGCAAGAAAAATGTAAGACCTGTAAGACATTGCATGCATAGTTGTGTGCTTGTATCCAGCTACCTATTCACAAGACTGACCATTAAAAGCTCAATTTACAAATGAAGCATTGCAGTTCACTGCTATGTAGTGTACTAAGCCCCCAGATAAACTTTGAATACTCTATTGACAGTTATGTTTAGCAGGTGGTAACGATATCATCACTAGCAGTTTTGCTCCTTCAGGTGGCCAATACTTTGATTATGGGTCAATGTAGATATACAGACCTTCAATGATCTAAAATGCAAGACCAAAAATTATTGACACTGTGTTGATACTCATTTTTAATTGGTGGTAGGAATATGATCAAAAACATTTCTGCTGCTCAAGGTGGCCAATACATTGATTATTGGTGCACATTATTACACAGCCCTTGGATTATCCAAATCCATGACTACAAATTGTTGATGCTGAATTGGCACTTATTTGTAGGGGATAGTAGTGATGTCATCACTACCAGATTTCACCCATATAGGCGAACAATACATTGATTGCGGTTTAATGTCGTTGTGCAGCCCTTGGATTGTACAAGATACATAAACATTAGTCGTTGAGGCTCTGTAGACACATGTTTTTAGGAGAAAGTACCAATGTTGTCAGTAGCATTTTTGCCTAGAAAGGTGGCCAATAGATTGATTATCGGTTAATGTTGTTGCACAGCCCTAGGATTATCCACCATGCATCACAAAACATGATTGACAATAAATTCACACTCATTGTTAGGAGATAATAGCAATGTCATTACTCTCATCCTTGCCCATCACGATGGCCAATACTGTAATTATTGGTTGATGTCACTGTACAGCCCTTGAATTATCCAAGATGCAAGATCAAAAAACATTAATTCTCCATTGACGCTTATTTCTAGGATGCGGCAACAAGCATATTGCTTGCCTTTTTACCTATAATGATGACCAATAGCTTCATGGTGGAAGCATGTGACATTGTATCGCAGTAATTGCCAAAAATAAATGTCCAAAAATTCTTGACGCTCTGTTGACACACACCTTATACACAGCCAAACAGTCATTGGATGCTTAATTATTGAATGCCCAATTTCATATAGTCATTATTGTCAGCCAACAGATTGTTTTCATGTATAATCAATTGCATTCAAAACCTTCATAGCGTCTCAATTTTTGATCCACTACTATTCACATTGTCTGAGTAATGGATGATGTAGCCCAAGTGGTCTCCAGCACGTTTGGCTGCCAAGTCACGGTATGTAGATACATCCACTAGCTTTTGATGGTTATAGCCCAACTGTCTCACCTTACCCCATCCAGCTCATGATCCTCGAAGTGCATGACCTACAGTCTGCAGCGTTCAGAGTGTCAACCATGTACAGTAGATTTGAGCCGAGACCAATGCAGTTGTATGCATGCATGAATCCAGCATCACAGTTATCATTCATTCAGGTTTGAATTGGGCATTAACCACCCTTTCCATGACTGGTATGACAATACTGTCTTATATGTTGATAGTAAATTTCATTGCTAATTTGGATATAGCGTTCACACTTAACTCTAACAGAACAGATTATACCAAAATCGTCGGTCGTCAATCAACTCAATATGCAGCATAGTATGTTCACATGGGATGTTTGACCATTACACATGCACAGAAAAATCATCATGTCTCACAATTTTTTCACTGATTTCAAGCAACCGCTGACATGTATTAAAATAAATACACAAATGGCTTTTCAAAGAGATAAGTTGCCAAAAATGTCAATTTGCATCTCCATTCTTCCAGCAATGTTCAAGAGATTACCATTTTTTTTTCTGATTCCAATTTCTACATGGAAATTAGTTAGGCAAGTGTTATTCAGGGGTTGCAGCTTATGAGTTCAACAGGTTTCATCTTCTGAATTGGTGACAAATCTAGCACGGTATCCAGCCAAAGGGAAGCTATGTGATTGTGTGACTGGGTATGCCTGGAACCCAACCCCAAATGTATACTTTGCAGTTGAGAAATTGCTTGGGGCACATGTAATAATCCGGGGCCGATATCAAGAGGCTTCATAAGCTCGCCACATGTTGGTGAATGTGCCACTGGAACTTCTTCAGTTTGCGGCTCGACAAATGCGAAAACATTCAATTTGGCCATCCCGTACTTCTGGTCTCTTCCAAAGATGTAGACAGCTGTGTCTCCACATCCCAGCTGTGACAATGTGTCAATCTTCATCTACTGCTGCCAAAAGCTCTCGATGCTCTCCAGTATAGTTTTGGTGATTGTGCCCATCACCTAGCAGGGTTAGTCATGTTTGCTCAGCTTACCCAGCTCTGAATCATCTGCATCATCCTTCTCAACTTTCCCATTCGCATAGTCATCGGAATATGATCGATTGCCAAGACTGTCTGCAATTGCATTGAATTCCTCCTCAAATGTTTCTTTGGGCTTTCTGCCTTTCAATCCCATATTTTCACAGATTTTGAAATCTTCCCAATCCTGCTCAATTGCTTTCTCTGCATCTGCATCTAGCTTTCTTGCCACAGCGGTTTCTCTCTCCACATAATCCTCGATTCATTTCTCTTTCTTTTAGATGCTTAAATGGTGTATTTCTCATCTTTTCACCACCGCATGCTTGTTTTTGAATTGGAAGCCATGCAAGACTCATATATCTTGGACACTGTCTGTTTCCAAGCCATCCGTGCCTTGATTTGCTCGATGACATCGTTGTGTGGACCAATGTGTGAATGTGCCATACTGACCTGGCAGAAGTGGCAATGGGTTCTTTGTCAGAGTGTTGACGATTCTATTCTGTATTGGCTTGTTGTTGGGCGAGATGTTGGATTTGCATGATATGGACTTCATGGAGGCAACCTGCATGTTTTATGTCAAGGTTGGTACGGTTGTTCAACTTGAACAAAGGGTAATCTGCATTTTGACTGCCACTGGATTGGAAATAGTAGTGCTAACTGCCCAACTTGACTTCATTTTCAGCCTCTGGCTCATGTATGTTGCCGGCAAATTCTTCTAACAAACCTCACAAGAGGCTTTTCGCGTTGAGCAACATCTTGGTAATTTCTGACAAAGTTGAGATTTTAGCTGTCATAAACATCAATTTATCCCTATTTTCAAACAATCACTGTCCAATCAACTTCATACATATCGCGGGACAGCCAGAAACTCTCGTGGCCTGTGCTTATATGCAGTAGGATTCATCTGGAGTACAATGTGCAAGTTGGCTGTTACTCATTCCATTTGGACTTGAGGCTAACTATGTATTCCTCAGGGCTTTCCACTTCTTTATGTTATCATCATTCTATCCTTTGCAACACCACCAAATCATCAATACATAAATGCCTTCACAAGGTGACAGTTAATCAGAATTGAACCGAACCACAGGCGCTTTAACAACATGCCACTCGCCAGGACACAGCAATAATGCAGAAACTGGTTAGTCTACCTGGACACTAGCAATGCAACCAGCGAAAATGTGACTTAGGAGGCACATTCAAAAATAGTGCATAAAACCAGAAGCATGAACAATATAACTCCACATGCAATAAGATGGAAGTAACTCAATTTGTATGTAAACGGCGATGAACTAGCTGCAAAGTGTATAGCTGGTATAATTGGAGAACTGTGTAACCAATTTATCGCTTCTCGCAATGGTAATCCTCTATTGTCCACCAAAGTATTTGCCCACTCAGTTAGTGAAATCAAATATCATGAGGTAGTCAGGTCTAGCAGTTTCGTATATGTCAGTCATCCTATGCATCCCTGAGAGTGGCTAAAACACACTTTAAATACTATACTGGAGGCTATGGAAGTGTGAATGGTAGAGGTAATAGCTGAATCTGATTTTTATTAGCTGCATGTCAGTTCTTATTGGTTTTCAACATACCTGCTATCACAGCTAGGCAAGGAGGTAGTGTACAGCTAGAACAGTGAGACGTGCTCCTTGGCATGAATATGGCCAAAATGGCAAACGGAGGCTTTTCACACACCAAAATAGAGGCAATACATTACCTGATCAACAAACCTCATGCTGAAGTCCGAAAAGAGAGGACTCGGGGAGTTGAGTCTCCAAGGGATTGACAGTTGAAGGCTGCGATACAACGATACCCATCAATTGTTCATGAAACTCAAGCAGCTGGCTTTCGTGCGTGCCACAATAATCCAGCAAGGAATCTGCTGACACCCTGAAGGCGCATAACACAGAGTGCACCTCCACCAGACTGACTCAGATAGCCAACACCAGAACTGACGTCACCTCCACTAACTCTGCCACCTGGTCACAATCATACTGCACAACATTCCCAAATCTACAGTGTGCCACTTGGATATGTGTATATACATACTCCTCTACTCTCTACTCCAGTATTCAATCTTGATGCATATGCCAAAGAAAGCAAGGATGATCAAGATTGTGTTCCAGATGTGCTGACTAGTGAAGGAACATCCACTAGTTAGTACACTATTTGCTGTGTGGTAATACAGCCGACATCTATTATGCAGCGGAGAGCAGCCGATGTGGCAAACCTGATGGTATTACAAATTATTGATTGAAAGGCACAGAATATTTGAGTGTATTATTATCTATAATTCACACTCTCTTTAGAGTATATTTTAAGCATATATTTATATTCATTATCGGAGCACAATGTAGTGATCAACAAGAAAGTACATAAAGATGATAGAATTATTGCCAACACTTCATTAATCATACATTATGCTAAGCGAAATGATTGCATATTAGATATACGCTTGTGGCAGAATTAGTGTATATTGATTCACAACTAGTTCAGATTTTGTAAGTGAGGTAATTAAACACTGATTTGGTCATTGCTATATATATTTATACTATTGGCTGCCTTGATATGTTATATAGAGAGTGACATGTTTCCAGCCCTGTCTTGAAAATGTTTATCGACTGAGTGAGAATAGTTTCATGGTCTAGCATCTGGGTCAATCTGTGTGGCGCTTGATTGCAGTCATCTACAAATACGGAGTTGGCAGCCAGCATAGGCAGATCAGCAAGAGATATTCCCGTGACAACCTCCAGGACAGCAGCAAGTTATTTTTGTGACAAAGCTGCATCGAAGGGTTCTTAAGAGTTGTAGCTGATAAAAACAGTCAAAACTTCGTATAGAGCTCATACAGGCCATGTTGTACTTTGAGCAACCATGATGCCATGCGAAAAATTATTGACACTCTATTGACGCTCATTTTCATGATGGCATAGGGAGCATGTCACTTTCCCTTTTTGCCTATACAGGCTTGCAATATGTTCATCATCTATAATCACTACCAAATTAGTTCATAATTACTTGACTTACAAGAGTAACAATTGTTGACACTCCATTGACACTCATTTTCAGGAAATAGTAGCAATATCATTGCTAGCTGTTGAGCCCAACAGTGGCCAAGAAGTTCGTGATCCATCACAGCAACTAAGTTTCTTTTCAATCACCATACTTGAAAGACCAAGAATTGTTGATGCACCATTGGTTCTGAGTTTCAGGATGGGGCTGAGAGTCAGTCGGTTTCTCTTTTGCCTATAAAGACTGCCAATACTTTCAATATGTATAACCACTACCAAGTCACTTCCATCCGCAAAATGCATTTTAGGCTCTGGAAGCCTCTGGGAGTGTCTGACAGAATGTGCAGGGTAAACTTAGAAGAGTCAATTTCAGGAATGTATCGGACCTTAGGAGGGCAATCCGGCCAGCCTTCGAAGTAACTGGAATCTCTGATGGCTTGTACAGTAGTTACTGTAACCTCTGATGACAGGTACAGGAGTACCATGGAAGTGATTGTAATATGTTTGGGAACAGGCCGGAGTGCTGGTGAGAACTTAGAGTACTGCTGCATCTGTCTCCAAACTAATGCGAAAACCACATACCAACTCAGCTAGATGCCAGGGTTCTGAAAAATATTTCTTCCGAGGACTCCAGGCAGTATCCGGGACACTCTGGATGTCCACAAGCAATCAATTTTGCTGATCAGCGAATATAATGCATGGAGTATTGTTCATTATCACTACTGAAACAAACTAGCTGCCATCTTCTTCAACATTGTATTCATTGCCTTACTACTTTATGGTACCAGAAAAATACGCAAGTGATTCAAACATAAATGTAGGTACACTGAAACAATACCGCAACAAAACTGTCAAATGATATCAATCAAACATGGTGTTGATGTCATCCACTACTTCCCCCATCACATCATGGCCAATAAAAGCATGAACACACAATTCATCAACGGCGCAAAGATGCTGGACATGCTTCTTGGATTTGCTGATTGTTTGTACCTGGCAAGTGGGTGAAATTGGATTCCAATGTCATTTGGCTCGATTTGTGATGTTCAACAAAGGTGAAATGAGATGTTAGCTAGCTGCGAATCAAAATTGGGGTTTGAAAGACAATATGATATATTCGGATGGAAAAAGGGATCAGCTACAAGGACAAGAAGAGTGTGAGGATGGGAAGTGTGGTGTGGAAACGAGCAGTGCACGAAAGGTGTTGGAGAAGCGTAGACTGCGAAAGAACAGTGCCAAATCGATACGGCAGACCGCTCACGTGGATAGAAGAGCATCCAAAAAAGCAGAGGAGGCCCGAGTTGGTGGGGGGGTCAGGAGTGTAGTATTCAACAATGGAGTGCCAATCCAGGCAGAGTAGCACTGATAGGAATTGATGAGTGTTCTCCCAGTGGAGGAGCTCTCAAAGGGGGGAACTGGGGGGGGGGGGGTAAGGAGTGCAAAATCCAATACAGGAGCGACAATCCAGATAGAGGAGCGCAGGTGGGAATTGTGCAGCCCCCAACGCTGGCTGAGGAGTGTGAAACCAGGTGTATAGAGTGCAGGATGAAATAGAGGAGCGCTAATCAAGACAGAGGGGATTATGGAGTTCATGTCCCAAAGGAGGAGTACGGAAAAGGAGGAATTGATGGTGGAAGGATATAGAAGACACCAAATCTAGACTGTGGAGTGCTGACGACGATTGAGGAGCTCCTATTGTAGCAGGGTTGTGCTGCATGGTGGGGAGAGGGGGTTTTCAAATGGCCAACAAATGTGTGATTGATGAGTGCAGTGGATTCCGGAGTAAAATTTACCACAGGGGATGGGTAAAATGTACCCCAATAATCATCTTGAGAAAACATCACTGTGGCCTTCTGTCCACTGGGGTATTCAGACAGCACACAATAAGGAGCAGCGGCCAATAGCACTAAAGTCTACAGAGTGAGAGGTTAAAAATACTGGGATGTTGTTCGCTGGTGCCCCAAGCTATTGGCGGTGAAGATAAATTTATGACAAATGAGATCAACCACTTGCATTCGGGTGAACAATATTTTCCTATCATCAACGACCTTGGAACATTATGCATTGTCAAACAGGAGCTTCTTAACCTGAATGTGAAGCTCAGTCACAGAACGCAAATCAAACTGGTATCCATGGATAACAGTTTGATGTGCCCCATCGTCCAACTGTCCTCGAATGGTAATTTTCTTCAGCATTCAGTATGTATATATTGGGGTGTAGTCAATATTGTAAATCTGATAGAACAGCATTCAATGAAATCCAAGACTTGGAGCTGTTCCTGTTTGCCGATCGATTTTGAGTGATGGCCTGCTGGGCAATTCACACACCAATTGAGTACTGACAGGTGAAGCTGCTACTACCTGCTGACGATCCTGAGCTACAATGGCAAGGTTCAAACCTTCCTCAAGCATAGTGTACTTGTCATCGAATAATATTGCCCAAGGAGTCTTCATGAATAGAAAGGCTTCCATGAACCTTCTCGCTACCTCAACAGTAGCCTTTTGGTGTTGGGGAACGTGTGAATCTGCCCTGGCCTTCAGATGGGGAACATCCTGGTGTCCACTTCATTTGGATTGCGGTAGCGTCTGGGAGGATAATACACGGTCAGACTTGGATGATGTGTTGAGAAGGGCTGACTTTTGATGTTTGAGCAGTGGTGGTGCCATTGACCCCAGTGATTTTCGGGAATTTGAAAGCAGAGGGCATGCAACGAAAGTATCCACATGGCTTCTTTTGTTTTGCAATAGAACCCTTGTAGTTCGTAACAACTTGTCCCTGTACACCAGGCCAAGAGGTAGGAGCTCCTGTTGGTGATCAAAATCATCTTCTCCAATGTCAGTCGATCAGGTGGACTCTATAGTGTCCTCATATTCCCCCTCACTTTCGTAATTACCATTGTCTGGATCGGTATCATGACACTGCTGCAGTGAGGAATTTGTGGACATTACTCATCTGTGATATGATGCACAAAGGCAGATAATCCAAACTCAACCATTCCATGGGAAATGAAGATTGGTGGCTTTCTTGAATACATGTGCTCACTCAGGGTGTGCTTCTTGTTTCTTCTGTAAATAGCGATTCCTCACCTGGATGGGCGTAGGTCCCATTTACTGTAAAGATGATAGACTGTTAGGGAATGTCAGAGAGAGTGTATGAGCAGTAAATATAAGATTAAGTGCAATACAATAATGGGAAAAATGGTGCAAGAAGTTGCACATAGTCAAGGAGAATGCAATTGGAGGTGCGCTGTAAACATTTCTGGAGAGATGACTTCAATAGTTCATATTTCGATTCAAGATGGCTGTCCCGTGTTGCAATTTTTGATGTTGTCAGGTGCACCAGAATGGATGGATTCCTTTACAGGTGTACTGGAATGGATGGATTACTATTGCCGAATGTTAGTAACTCCAATCAACAACAGTCTGTATGGCTGCAAGAATTGGAGGTTAGCTAAAGCCGACGCGCATAGAATACAACCATGCACACCTGAGTGAGGCCCACCAGAAGAAAACCCACGTCATTAACTAACCCTCAGTACAGCCCAAATGGAGTACTGCAAACAAGAATGAAAACATGTGCCCCAGCATATGACTCCTCCGACAAAGTAATTATACGTGAATGCTCCAGCATTTGAGGTGACCCCATGGCATAGACTTGGTGCAGCATTGAGAATCTGCATGACGCGATGAGTGATGGCTCAGTTGGAAGGGTTCATAACAAGTTTTTAATCGATCAAGGAGAAATAGGAATCTCCATGGGTGGTTCATTTGCCGGAAGGACAGATGAATATTCATGATACTCCATTGTATCAGGATGCTGTAGCGAACCCGTCGGTCAATAACACAATATTGTAAGTATAACTTCCCTTTCATGTGTTAATCTGGGCCATGTGGGTACAATATCCATCACTATAAGAATGCCGTCAATGGAGGAAGGTGAGAATTTGGGATATGATGCAGAGATACACACGTACAGATACAGCCCTAGAGATTATATTGCATGGTATGATGGATAATTCAGGGCTAATCATATTGATTCAAGCACTCATAGATGCCAAGATTGCTAAAATATCAGTCATGGATACTCACTCACATTCTGATTTTGTGCGTAATATCTAGTAAGTTGCACACTGTTCAATCACATTTTTGTGATAAGTCTCACTGCTACAATATTGACTTAAATACATATTGAGATTGAAAGCTATATGCTACAATAGTACGAATGATTAGTGAGATGTCATCTCACTGTGGGCAGATGAATGATGATTCCATGAATGAATTTCCGGGGAATTAAGGTGCACCAAACATTGGGTTGTTACGATGAGATTCATTTGCTGGGGATTGCACGCTGGCCTTATATTGCCAGTTAATTGGGGTCTTCGAAGTTGTGTTTTCTACACTCAAGCTTTTAAGATTGTCTCTATTCAAAGGTCTCTCAGAATGGAAAGTGGGTCTCATGATATACTTTCAGATATACATTTGGGTGGCCCAAACGTACAATTAGTCAGAATCGAGTTAAGTCTGCATTCAAAGTATTGAGATCTGAGATCTTTTTGAATAAGTGCAGTACGTGGGTAAGCGGCAGTTGTGAGGCACCTTGTGGAGTTGCTGTGTAGAATCTGTCTGTTGAGATTTTCGCTCCCAAGCTGCGGCTGTTTTGACAGTGCTCAATGTTGGCGTATTTATTTTAGGCTTTGGAAGCAGAGGTCCAATTATACTACTTAGGCAAGATTGAGTCAAGTGAGATTGATAACTAGCCAGCTCTATGCATCTATAGTTTAATTGTACAGGGCTACCTTCCTCCGATGGACAGTTGACACGGGTCTAACAGTTTCAAGCATTTTGGCAGAGGCTTACACATAGGGATCATGTATAGATTGATATACTAGCAGATGCTGAGCGGGATGAGCCGTCTCCACATAGATGGGCGCTGTCTTGTGAAATGTAAATCTGTATGCACAGCATTCATTGATTCAAAGGCGAAGACAACATGATAAGAATGAAGCAAACTAACATACAAAGTGCACTATGAAGTGGGGTACATGCGCTTTGGAATCTTATAGTCGCTGTCGATGTATTCCTGAGCCGGAATGAGACATTCATAATCAGTCACAGCTTGCCAAAGTTGGTGTCACAGAAATCCAAAAATGTCATTCTGGACTGAATTGTAGATCCCAGTTGTTCCTAAACTTCAATCATAAGCCAGGACATACCCAGCAGAGAAAGGTGCAGCTTTGCATTAAATACCTGAGCTGTGTGTTACACATTGGCACTATGGCATGCCTATGTGAGGTGTGCCTGAACGACCATAATATTCCTGTACAACCTGCGTCTTTGCCACGACCATGTGAGTGCATGTCTCATATTCTGACACAGGAACGGAATACTTGTGTAGACTGTGTTGCGTGCAGAATGGGAGTGGCAATTATAGAGTAGCGGTCATGACGATATGTATACAGAACTCTCTGGTGCACTTGAACTTTGATCATATGCCAGCACTAGCTGCGGGATTGCCACCAATATGTGAGCCGTGCCTAAAATTCGGACACAATTACTTAATATCGCCTAGACAGTGTCGTTGCTAAATTGCATTGGCAAATAAGCGGTGCTGCATCTGGTATAGTACGACTCAAAACATACGCCGACAATTCTCCGGTGCACCTGAACATCTTTCATATGTCAGCAAAAGCTACGGCTTTGCCCGGACTCAGCGAGCCAGTGTCTGATATTCTGTCACTGGTATCCAATATTGCCATGACCTACTTCAGTGCCAAATTGAATTGCCAAATCTGAAGTTTGCGATCTATGTAAACGGAACTCATAACATATGACCAGAATCTTCTGTGGTGCCTGAAAGGGATTGAATTGTGCTAGGTTTACTCTATTGAGTTCGAAATGTGTAAATGGCCAGAGGTTTCTGATGCACCTCACAATCACAACTGACTAATGATTTAAATTCCTTCCATCCATCATTCCCAATATTCGACTCAGGCTATTTATCCTGAAATTGGCCAGCCTGGGAACGTGTAATGTAGCCTGTCAATTGACTTCATCTCATATTAGTCATTGATAATAATAATCAAGCACGCCAAAGAAGTCTAATGGTAAAAATCAAGAACGCCACTGAAATTCCACTCCAGCAATATCTAATTAAAGACACCACAACACCAATGTCAGAACTTTGATTCACTGCAAAATGACAGAGGAACATAATTCATTTGTGCAGTATAGAGTGCCTTACACATGACCTTGTTAAATATTCGTATCTATAAAGCAGATTACATTGCTTGAATGGGTAAAGAGGAATACTTTAATAAAGCATTCGTAACAATCTAAGATGATAGCTCATCTGACTGAACAGTGTGTACATTGTCTGCCAGCAACGTTGTATGGTGCTCACAAGACTTCAGAATCGGGCAAATCATCAATGTTGTGATGTTCGGTTGACTCATCACGCTGTGCAGGACTCTCAGTTGAGCCAATTCCAAGTGTTGATGGAGATCACTTGGGCAGTTAGCATAGCCACAAGAACTCATTATCAGTTACCATGTGTGTGGCACAGGGTTATACCTTAACCGGACATTTCGGGCAAATGGCTACCACTGCTCGTTCAATACCCAGACCTTCTGAGCGATTACCACATGGTTTGCGGCAGCAAGATTTAAGCAGGTCCCACCGACTTTGGGTGTCATTACGAATACAGAGGGAATGCATGAATCCTGGAATTTGAGGTCTATTTTTGTCCGTTCATCATTGCCCATTTCTGCATACATGTGGAATATATCCTCAACATCTGCAAAATACTTTGTTAGCCACCACTTCCAATGACAAACTTGGCTGGAAAGAGTAAAAAATTGCACCACATTTTGTGGAGGCGGTGCTATGGCGAGATCATTATCACGTATCGCTTGTTTCAGAAGAATCGCCTTTTGAAATCTGTCACCTTTGTCAGATGCGGGATCCCCGACATGTTTGTCGATGAACATTGGCAGAAATATCTCTCGCACCCATCGGAAAATCTGCGAATCCACCAAACTTTCAAGGGGCCATTCTGTGTACCATTGTCGAGATATGTTGTTGCGATCCTATGTGTCTCCCAACACTAACAAACAACATGCAAGCCACCATCGATGCACCCTGCATGCTCTCGAAGCTCCCTGTGAAGTGTTTCTCTTCACCAGGGCCATCAGTTTTGGTTACCCATTCTCAGGCAATGCAGGATCATTGAGATGTGCATTCCCCTGCGGCATCCTCACTAGTGATTATCCAGGGACAATTCTCGATTCCCACCACCTGCATATCATCCAAGTCTTCACATTCTTTATCATCCGGTACACAGCATCCAGTTGACCTTCTTTGTCATCTGTCCGGATAGCTTCCATCGAACTCTTCACTGTCGAATCGAATGCTCTGCATGATGCTTTTCCATCCCTGTATCATCCTCTGGATTGTCAGGGGCACATGAAAACAGCCACATTGTCAGATAACACCAGTTATAGAGTGAGTGGTATCCTGGTGTAGGTGTGACTTGAAGTTTGAATCCAATTTACGCATTCTTTGCAATCTGCCAGCGCATATTGATTCTAGTCTTGTACTGACTGGACTTGTCAAAAATCCAGAAACTCAATGCACAGTAGGAGAGTTGGCCATTGTTTGATGGTTTCGTTCTGGATGTCAAGGTATCATACAACACAAGGTGGATATTCCATCGGGTTTCCAGCTCCTCAATACAGCTGTTCAGCTTCTCAAGGGTAAGATTCGCATTTTCGGCCAGCAATAAGTTGACCAGTTTGAAATTGGTTCCATATGTTATCTTGTCGATGACAGTCTTGAAGGTCTCTGCCGCTCCGGGCATTGCAACCACCAGAATTGGTTTAACGGCTGATATAAGCGCTGGATGCCCATGAGGTGGTGTTCCCTGAATCTCCAACAGGTGGCAGGGCACAGAACACAATCTCTAGTGCGGATACCGCTCCCATTCATCACTAACAGTGCCAGGAAAGTCGTTGTGTTCAAATATTTCCCACTCAAATTGGGTATTCCCTCATAAAATGAACAGTGGCAACCCCATCACAATGTTCTAAGTCACCAATTTGCAAATCATTGCCACTGCAACCGAGGTGTAGGTCCTGCCAAAACCCATTTCATCCGCCACCTGTGCTCCTGGCATATCAGCTTCTCAAACAAATCTGTTCATAATGAACCATAATACCCAAATCCGGGGCACCTGAACTTTGGTTCCAGGCAGGCCTGGATTTGAATTTGTGTGGCCTGCAACCCGGTAATCTGTTGGTTGACGAATAGAATGAGCATTCAGCGACCTAAATGTCATATCCAGACACTCGTATTCAAATTTGTTGTTGTTTGAATTGAGAACCGTATTCAATACTCAGCTTGTATTTGCTGAATCAACGACCTCCTCACCATCCTTCACATGCTCCTGAACCTCTCTTGCACTTTTCTCTGTGTTCTTTTCGTTCTCAATATTCACTTTCAGTTGCTCCGATGTATGCTGTGTGGATTAGTTCATATTCTGCCACTCCTGACACTCATCGCACACTTAGGTATTTCACAGACACACAATCATTGTAACAAATATATATGACTGCAATTGAATCAATTCTATTCTTTCAATCAGAACTTACATTAATACAAGTAACATCTTCTTGCCCACCATACTCTTCTCCCTCCTCTCTTCCACCCTTTTCAGAACCTTCCAAACTCTATGGATTATGATTTGTAGCTGCGCACATCGAGCCTGAACATGGCCAGCTTGGATTACCTTCGCTGGTCCAATTGGGTGCTCACCAATCAGCTTCCTGGTAGCTCCCTTCTCTTCCAACAAAAGTATCATCAGATTGTTGCAAAGTTTCAACTTGAAAGCATTTGAAATGCAACAGTTGTATGGAATCTGGCCATACATGTGGTCTATTATCATTTGCACATGTGGTAACTATCCCATATAGTCCTCGTTCAATTCGTCCTGTGTCAAGGTGCACTTGAACATTGATGTTTGAATGTATAGCTCTTTCTGGTCTCCGGTGTTGTCGATGAAATGAATCAGCTCCTCCCAGTGCCTTACATTCGTGTATGGGGTTGGGAGTTGATTTGACAATGGAATGATATTGTAGGGATTTGATAACAGCCGAATCACAATCTTGAACATTATATTTGGCCACTCCGGGAGGTTATCTTTTGCGTGTTTGCCTGCGCACTCTCCCGAATCTGTCACCGGTTCCTTGTTGCCCTGACATCCATGTTTTCTTGCCTCCTGAATTTCGCTTGCATATTGCATCAAAAATCTATCCACCCGCTGCTGATAAATCCATCTGACATTATCGAAATTATCTAACGGCTGCTAGCTCTCAAATGTCTCCAAATCTGTTGGAACTGCTGTCTCCCACTACAGGGGTCCATCTCGAAGCTATTTCAAACATGTCTGCCTCTTGACAACGGACTGATGCTTTTTCTCGAAAACCCCAGCCGTGCATACTTTCTTCCACTGGTTGAACGCACTATTGTTGGCCTGCCCTATCCATGTGGCAGATTACTTTAAGGAGAATTCGGTTTGCTTCAGGCTGACAAGGAGTTTGCTCTCGGCACCCCCCAGGTCCAACTGATCGTTAATCTCATCACCTCCATCATAATCATAGTAGGAAATCACAGGTAATCAGTGCAAGTCTGCAATGCATGCAACATCTAGTTCTGTGGTTCCATAGGCGGCAGGAATCGTGTCATTGGGAGGCTAATGGGAGGACTCCGATGTTCGCCAGAAGGAATTCCAGGTGGAGGGGTAGAGCTGGAAGATGTTGGCCAATTGACTGGATTACATCCCTGCAGTCTACAGGGCACCCTCAGTGCACCTGGAGATGCCTGCTCTTGTTCTGGGAACTGCTGCAGGGGAAACATTTGAGACTCATCTTAACCACCTTGGTGGAAGTCATATCCTTGCCACAGTGGCCCACAACTTGGAAATTGTTAGCTTGGGCTGGTTGTTGATTGCGTACTGTTGTATCTCATGATGAATGGGGAATGGAGATTAAACGGCAGAGGGCCTGGAAATGGCTGCTGTGATGGAGGGTAACTACACCTGTGCAGCAGATGATATTGATTGGCATGTATCCCTGATGGACTGTCTTTACCAGCGGCAGTTCGTGAACCATTCTCAGAGGGTCTTGAATTGTGGTCATGCCGCTGCTGCGAGCCACATAGACCATACCCTGAAGATATATATGCAGTCATTTATGGAGATTTCTTCGTTTACATATTCTGGGAACAATGATGGTAGTAATCTACTATAGATGCATGATGTAATGTAGAATAAATTGGAGTATAATTGAGTATGTTGCAGGTAGCTGTGACCTTCGGCGGAATGAAGGGCATCTTATATCACATTCTGTTGTCACAAACTGTGGTGATTCACCATACCATTGATTCATGAAACCAACCCTGGCCTGAGAAAAAGAAACCTTCAACATGCACTTCCTGCCTTTGATTGTTATATGCTCAAATTCATATACGAGGATATTGGATAGATGCTCACCTTTATACGCGTCCATGACTTTCCAGGTTATAGATGGGATATGATATGATATTTCCAGAACCCAATATGAACTATACCAAGTATGAAGGTTAGTACGACGAGGGATATTACACAAAGCATTTGGGTGGACGACCATGCAACCTCATTTAATAGGAGGTCTGTGAGTCGAGCAGCAACAGTGATGTTTCCAATTGTGCTCCTGGTTGAAAAATATTATTCTTCTCAGCATCCAGACTCCAGTCAGGGATTGGTACTAAAGCAACCATCCCACCATCTTATCAGAGTAGGATCATCATTGTGTGCACATACAGCTAACTAAAAAACTCACCAATTCATTGTATTAAGATGATAGACATTGATTATCGGCTGCTCGGAGGCTCGAGCTCAGGTATAACTCACAATGCCGTATTGTTATAGTATAATGCCCATGGTGGTCAATGCAGTGATGACAAAAGAAACCTTCTCTTCTCTGCTAATGATGTTTAGCAGACAATGTGCACCATTATTGTGCGGAATATGATATATATATCCTGGTTGATGAAGATAACTGATTGTAAGGTGATTATATTTCACCCCTCCCACACATGTGCTGTGGTGCAAAGCGGCTGCGAATGATATATTCCAACCCAATATCCCTGAGAATCTAAATTACCCCCTGGAGCATCATCGAGGTGCATCCGGATATGTGTTCACTGAACATATCTCGAAAATAGTCACCATGTGGCAGAAACATGTTAGGTGATTCATCTGCAAAAGGAAATTATTCGATGAGAAACAACTTAAGGCTCCTCATCGACAATATCATTCAATATTCATGAATGATGGGCTGATACATGACGGGACATTACAACATGCAGGAGGGGATAGAGTTGAACCTTCACGGTTCGACTTCAGTCGGCGCACCTCAATGCCCATTGATAAGCTAGTCAACTAAAAATCTACCCACAGCCAATGTACATGGTGCACTTCCACCTGAAGATACTCCCAATGAGGAGACAGTTGACCCCCAGAAGTCTGATCTGACATGTACCCCTGATCCAACAAAGACGAGGGCTCATAGGTCGGTTGATGGAGTAGACAAAGAGTGGGGGAATGCATATGGCAAAGCAACAGGATTGTACAACAAGCATTGCAAGTACTCAGAACAATGTAATCCATGGCATCTATTTTCGCCAGCACATGACTTTCGATAGGGACAATCATTTAGCTAGCGAACGAAATCATGAATCGATCAGCATCTGAAGCATTGACTTGACAACTTCAATATGGAATCATCTCAATCTGCAGATACTCTACAACAGCTTCTCTCTGAAATTGATTTCCAGCTCAGCGATGATAGGTAGAGTGAATATCATTCACCAATCTTCGGAACATTGTACTACACAGATGTTTTCAAATGTAATCAGTTACTTTTTACACCTCTCCCATTGCAGGCGCATCTCGATTTTGAACATGCCTGCTTCGCAGACGCAGAAAGTTGCCAAATATCCTGCGACCTGATTCGGCGTGATTGTTGGTGGGATACAAAGGATCAGGTGCCTGCTAGAGCGATAGTTTTACCAGTCATGTGTGCATCCGATAAGACCCACTTAACCAAATTGTATGACGATCAGCATACCTGGCGACAGTATCTCATGATTTGTAGCATTCAAAAAGATATCCGCCATACACCAAAAAATCGCACCTGGAGTCATATTGGGCTGATACTATGTCCCCCGGAAGGTGACGAACATACAGTCGAGCCATTGCATTCGGTGGTTGGCATAGTGCTGTCTGCACTTCGGAATCTTGACATAACATGTCCCAGCTTGAACTGGAATTATACTGATTCATTCGAGAGACAGTGTCATTCTCTGTTGACTGCATGGGATGGGGATTATCCAGAACAGGTCATGATTTCACAAGTCTGATATTTCTTATGTGTGATAGGTGAAATTCTGAACGGTGTGCTGATGGGGCATTCAACTTGTCAAGCACTCGATACGTCCAGTGATCGATATGTGTATTCACAGTTTGTGAGCGAAATTAATGTTGAGATCCTTTACCTTCTTTCTGTTTGTCCAGTCTCTAACCAGTTCCGGCAATTTCCTCGCATGCAATATTTATGAGCTTTGGCAGCCTGATGAATTGCATCAGGTGCACTTCGGTTTTGTCAAAGATGTATTGCACACGCAGCTTAAATACCTGAAATATAGGAATGTCAAGGATCAATTCGATAATTGATTAACATCAGCACCACACTATCCAGGCCTCCAGCGCATCTCTGAACCATTCAATTCGTTGAAAAGCAGCTCCTGGATAAGTAAAGAGATCCAGGGCATGATCAGGACACTGGCAGCGAATTGTACTGCAATTCTTGACTTCTCCAAGAATGCCAGGAACACTCCAGCGGGAACAGCCTGTGATGAAATCGTAATGAGAGCAGTGCGGGCATTATCTAAATTCTCTCTACTTGGTAGCAAATAAAATCACTCTGATCGATCCCTCACGGCACTAGACAAGGCACTGCAGCCATTTTACATGAAGAAGTGTGCCTGTTGAGATCAGGAAATATTGAAGTCTGCGAAGGCCGAAGTTAATGCGCTGTTCGGAAGGAAATCTGATGAGGTTTGAGAACAAAACGTTCATAAAATCCATGCTGCCATGGAAGTTCTGGTACACAGGGCTGAAATGGTTACCATATCAAAATGAAGAAAATGTCAGGTGCACCTGTATAGAGCCCGACCAGCGGCAACCAAATGGTTAGTGGCTGATTGCAAGAGGGCAATGCAGCAATTGGAGCGTGAAATCCATCAGATGACACCTGCTAAACACAAGCTTTTTCACAAAATATTCTAACATCATTAGCCACAACTATTCGAACCCGGCAGGACTAACGCAATCGGTCCCACAAGCACATTCGCCAAACGCCTTGCCCAAATGAAGTCAGCAGGCGAAGAAGAGCTTTGTGGGGCGGTAACATGACCACTGACATGTGTGGAATTTAAAATCTGTCGATCTAATGCCAAGACTGAAGCCACCGCCTTAAGTATTGCTGATATGGACTGCATTGAAACTCAACTGGACAGAGAGAGAGTTTTTGTATTACATCGAATGAGCAGATGCGGTTCAAGGAACAGTTGTCCATCTGCTCGATCGAATTTAAATGTTTGTGGCGGGCAATCAGCGAACAGGAGCTCAGCAAAACCATGAAACAGTGTGTAAGACATTCTGGATATCGAATAATGCATTTTGTCAACCATAAATACGAGTCAATTTGGCAAATGGGTTCTAGCGAAACTTTCACGAATGATATTTCTGAACAGTGACATATCAGCAATGCAAATGAGGTATATCAATCAACTAACAAACTAAATTATATTCAACAGATGCTCACACACAATGACTGGTCTACCGGACTTGACTATAGAAACAAGCCACTCTCATATCTTGCGCTACAACGCTAGAATGATATTGACTCTGAACATGTTTCCAACCTACTATCCACTGCCAATAAATGGTGAAATACTCACAGAACCCTTCTTTTACACCTCCAGCATTTTCAGGATGAGGCATTTTTCCGCCAGGTGTCACATTAGGTATATCATTCGAGTGAAACTCACATCCACGAAGTGTGCAGAAGTATGGCATTAACCTCACCCAGAGATGCATCAGAACATTTCCAAATTCCCAACTTTGGAGAACTATTCTATGCACAAATTCAAGAGGTCTGGGGACACAAAGTTAGTGGACTAGTGCTCAGATCTGATTAGAATGTAATTCTTGACAGAATGTTTAGTAAATTTCAGAATGGGCTGTCATACAACTGTCAACAAATTTCACTGCTCTATATCTATTGAACGTCTGGGACTTGATTGCACACGAGAATATAACACTGCCAACAAAGGTATCACTCCTAAATTTCATAACATCTGAGTCCAATATATGGAAAGTAACCTTGATAACACCTTTAAAGGCAAAGTTCTTTGTTTTCCTGTATTATTCTTTAGCTGGACCCTCCCAAAGCAGATCCTCGAATTTCAGAATCGTCTACCCACTGGGCAACGATATTGACCTTTGCTAAAACGTGCAAGAAGTCTCAACAATGGATATGACATTATCCAGTTCGCAAATATGCAGTGGTGATTTCAACAATGTAGAAAGATCCAGATGGTTGGGCTGACTGTACGGACAGGTTCAACCGGGTTGTCAAAAAGACTGATATGATGCATAGTGTACCATTTGGAGCAATTGTTCGGCCGGCACATTTGCTGTGGGTGAATTCTGCATTCAATCAGATCGATAGTATATGGCTTGTAAATAATCGTGTGGATTTAGATACCTACTGCAGGTTATATCAAGTTACATTGCCTGAATCAAGGTGTGGAGGAGGAAGATAGTTATTGAATTGTACTATTTGATATAAACATTATATTAATCACTACTGGAGACTACAGCGCGAGGTTTGATATAAACTGGATGAGTCTTGGAGAGTTGGCCAATGCTCCCAATAGCTACGAAATTTGCATATTCGAATAGTTTGATTTTGCAGCATTTCAAATACAATCATACATTCTTTATGATACTCTTGTATTCAGTTCCACAACATCCGTAACAATGATGAACACTGGTGAAGTAGTCTCGGAGCACCTGAGCGATCATCGCATTGCAGTCAGCCTATCTGGGAGCATCTAGGAGCCTCAGGAAGGATGAGAGTGGCTGTTCAGAGTTGCTGAGTGGTTCAGTTGTGACTCCCAACCCATTTTACATTTTGCTGCTATACGCCTTGATTTGTATGTAGTAGTCCTTTCCTGGCTTGCAGATTACGACCTTCCTACCATACGTGCACATGGTTGGATATTGGCCAGTTCGGTCAACTGCCTCCACTAGTTTCCCATAACAGAATGTAACAACAAAAGTTCAATGAGATTTATTAGAATCTGAAAAGAAGTATGCAAAGGAGGAGTATAGCGAGAATAATAAAGTTAAGAAGAATTCAAAACGCTAGTATATACTGAAGACGATTCGAGAATAGATATTATTCTATTCTCATTCGATGTCTTCGCAAGTCTAAAGAACTGTTCCCTAACCGGACTAACAGTATCTATATATACATAAAATATGGAGTGATTGACCATGACTACAGCTACAGATCAATATCTAAAACAGGAAGAGAAAAACTCTGCAATTGTACAAATATACATAAGAACTGTGAAGAAAACAACAGAACCATCTAGGTGCGTTCTATAAAGATAAGCGCTGATAAATCCTCTTTCCAACAGAACATAACAGAAGATTCTAGACAAGTTCTAACCGGAACTTTCTAGACATCCTAGTAAAAAGATAACAAAAAGTATTAACACACCACATTATTCTTATCTGTCACAACGTTTCATAATAGGGAAAAATATAATGAAAGGTACAAATATTAGTAAGAGAAATGTAGATACTTCCTTATTTTCAATACCCCAATTGTCTCTTTCTCTCACTCCCGGAGTGGGTGTATGGCTCCAAAAGACTTCTTGTTCTGGCCTGCAGCTTTCCCAACTGACAGTGCAAATGGGGCTCATTTGACCGCTGGTTCAGTGACGGACTGGTGTTCTTGCCACTCCAGGCGTCATTCGAAGTACTGGTCGTGCTCCTTTGGTAGAACAGACTCTGGTCTCAGTATTCCTTCTTTCTCAGTGATGGTAGTTGCCTGTGTCCCATCACTGTTGGTCAGGGCCTTCCTGGACACTCCTATCCGAGTGTTGGCAAACCTCACTGCTCTCCAGACCACAGCCGCCTGAGGTTCTGCAGGCAGTCAATCAACATTGTGTGTTTTGCACTCCGAATCGACAAGTGCAATTCCGCCTTAGCCTAGGCTGTCGCCACAGATCTGCGCATTCTTCGCATTTCTCTTCCAAGTTGGCTTTTCCACTCTATGATGTTGCCATTCCACCATCTGTATGACCGAGCGCGTATTCTTATGTTCTTGGTAGTGGCATCCAGTACCTTACCCAGTGCTTGCTGGCACCACGTGGTGTTGCTCCCGACATCATCGCCTGTACTCTCCACTCCCTAGTATGCCCTTCCCATTGCCCGCTCTCTCCAAACTATCTCAACCTGCTCCATGTCCACCTGTGACATGGCCAGCAGGTTCTACCCTACGACATGTGTACCTCCTGCTTCCTGCTGCTTCTCCAGGTCCAACTGCGATTCAATGATTTTGTAATCAGACCCCATGGCATCATTCCCATTCAACATTGTCTATTTTCAAAACAGTCAGTTGGGCAAGGTCAGGTTTATGATAGATCCGCCATCGCTGTCATTCCTTGTCCAGTACTGACAGGGTGAATTGTCATTTGCAATTATAAATCCATGCTCCTCTATAACTTCGTCCGAGTATGTGACTTTTCACCATTCTGTTCACCTCAGGTCCCAGAGTTTGCGGTGGGCCTTGAAGTCTCCTGTGTGCACCACGCTGCCTCCCCCCTGCCTCATGATTTTGTGCCAGTTTACTCTGCTCGCTTGTGTCTCTCCTGTCTCGCTCGCACTTTGATCGTAAATGTTTTCATTGTTTATCATTTTCTCTCCCCTTCTTTTGATATTGATGACAATGACATCATCGCCTGTGTTCCTGCTCAAGTCCCTTCAATTGTTCATTGTAAGGCCGATTCGCTTGAGCACTGCTGTGCACACCCTCATTCGTTGACCATTGTTGTATGCTCAGTGGCAGATTCGACTGTCTGCTCTTTCTCCCGGTGGTACTTGCAGACACACCACATCCGCCTTCTACTCCACCCCAGTCTCCAGCCCAGCCAAGGTTCAGATGGATGACCTGGCGCAGCTGTGTTGGATAGCTCTGACCATTGGGGGTAGTGACTACCATTCTGATTTTGGGTTCAATGCTAGTCCCTGTAGCTGTCACAGTTGTTGTTGCAGATGGTGCTAGAATTGCCATTGTTGTTGGCATTGTGCTCTCTGCCATTGTGACTTCCTCTGCCTCCACTCCCCCTTCCACTGCATGGACAATCTCCTCTACGCTTCTGCCACTCCCTCTACCCTGCTATGCCCGGACCCTGAGGCCAACAACAGTCCTATTCACTCCTGAGGTTGGTCCCATGGTATCAGTGGTCCGTTCTGCTGGTTCTCTTCCCCTACTCTCCCGTGCCTGACTTGTGGCTGCCGCCTGCTTTACACATGTTCTGCTGAGCGCATTGTGGTTTCCTTTGCTGTTAGGGCATTTCTCTTGCGTGTGGCTGCAGAGAAAGCCTTGCTTTGCAATGCACCCCACGACGTTGCACTGAGGGGTGCTGGTGCGGTGTGGCCCCAATCAGTCGGCGCATGCTGGTTTTCTGTTGTACTTGCTCACTGTGTGGCCCCATCTACAGCAACGCTCTCATCTGCTTCTGGGCCAACTTGTGTAAATAGTTCCACTCAGTGCCACACACCTGCTTCCTTGGTGACTTCTTTCAGTAGTTTTCGCACCACCTTGTCTCCCTTTTATCGCACTTGAATGGGGATTACCACTGCTTCATTCTCAGTATGGATTTCATACCTTATCTTTTGCAGGCCCTCTGTGCCTTTACCCATGGATTGCACAACTGGTACTGAATGGACTTTCCGCCAGTACTAGGATTCATTTTCTTCAACATCGAGGACTCCCTTATCGACCTTACATGTGGAGTTGATGACTGCATTGTGGTTTGCCAGTTGGATAGCCTCTGAGGAACTTTTGTCAGAAATCACCACCACCACAGCGCTGTATCTGTTCCTTTCAGCATTCATACTCCGGATGCAATCTGGTGCCTTCAAGTGGAAAAGGGCTCTGTTGATTGCAGACGCAGTTTCATGGTCCACAGTGTTGGGCAGAAGTATGCTGTCATCTCTTATCAAAATCAGGCATCTCTCCGCCCTACATGATCCAGATGACGGGGTGCGTCCCGGGCCAGCGGGTGCCAGCTGACTCTAGGTTTGGGGTTGCACTGTCTCCCACCTTCTGACCAGAGTGGGTGTGGGCTTAGATTTGGGTTCATGTTGCTGTTCAGCCTGCTGTTTGAGTTGCAGTTTGGGTTTGGGTTTCGGTTGCTGCTGCCACCGAAACTTCTCTGGCTCGCCACCATGTGTTGCCCCTGCATGTTGTGAGACCTCTAGGCCATGGCCATCCTGCCTTACAGTTTCGTCTCGTTCTTCTTGTCCTGCTTCCTGGGCTGGTGCTACTCTGGCTACTATTGCTTTTGCCAGCACATTGGCGCTCATATCCGTGATGCCAACCCCCAATGGTGCATTGCCCTTGCAATAATCATCCCATCCGTTCTTCGTATCGTGCAGCGAATTTTTCGTGCCAAGCTATTGCATCTCTTCATGCGCCACGTGTGCATGTACTATTCTAGCCATCCTGTGGGTTTTTTGGTGCAGCTGAGTCACATCGCATGCCTGCTGCCTCACTGTTGGTTCCATTCGACTCCTGGTGTCTCCTGGTGTGCTCACTGGCTTGGTGGTTTTGCTCCTCAGTCTGTCGCATTCTTGTTATGCTCCAACTGCTTGGGTGCAGCCACGAAGAATATGGGTATTGTCTTTCCGGACCTTTACAGAGCCATGCCGCTAACCTCCCCGGCTTCTGCCATGTCCACCTCTCTCCCACCTGGTGGTTTCCAATCATTCCTCCAATGGGACTGTTACCCTCTTGGGTCACCATCATGGCTGGTTTACTCGATGCCACATCGAGTCACTCTCATTCGCCCTCCTTTGATTGTCCAGTGTGGCTGGAAATAACCTTCTGTGGACAGTTTAATGCTAGAAATCAAATGCCAGTGTCACTATGTCGCTCTCTATTGAGATTGCTGTATTGTTTTGAGATTTCTGTGTTTTAATCTTCGTAAAGAATTCTCACAAATCCACTTGAGTGCATCAATTTCTGTGCTTGTTCTCGTTCGCTTACATGCTCACTCTCCTCTGACAGTCTGTGTAACACCGGGAGATACACCCTAAGTTCTAAACAATATACACTCCTGATGACGTCCAGACTGATGAACAGATGAATGACAAAGCTTCACTCAGGATGCGTATCAGGATTACCACCCCAGAAGACACAATGAAACTGTTCTGTTATCTGCTCCTGGTGGATAGTATTGACTAAAGAGTATCGTCTTACCCCATCAATATATTGACGTACACGACTCAAGAGTATTCTACTCACAAAATCCTCTGAACTGCCACACTAGCATGCGTAGCCTAAGAATCCCTTCAAACTCAACAGTATCGTCAGAGCAATTGCCAGGTATACCCCAGGACTGACTTGCCTTGTGTGCAACGACTCGAAATATTGACTTGTTTAATAAGAAACAGTCAAGTAGTTTCGGCTCAGCAGAAGAAGTATTGCCGACTCAAGAGTATCCTAGCAGATGTATCCTCTCCACAACCACACTATTGGGTGTGCCTTTGACTTCTTTCACACTTTAAGGTATCGTGTTGCTCTGTTTCCTATCAATGACTTGCTTCGATGAAGGTACTAAGAATAACCAAGTTTACAGAGTGATAGATGTATCTGTGATATAGAACTGAAGAATGAAAGTACAGCTCTGAACTTGGAGAGAAAAGTATCCTCATTGACTTCAATAGAGAACTAATAGATAATACACGGGAATAAAGTCAAGGCTAAATTTCCAGGTCCAGAAGGTCAATAGGTATCGATAAATATATCTGAATGTAGATTACATGATCGATAGTAGGTTATCGATGTCATTCCTCCATGTCGGTATGGCTGATATATGTCAGACAATTCACACCCTTATCAATCCTAAGACTGCCAAAGCGTGTATCAGAGTTCACATACATAACCACCTCCTCATCGTTGCTTTCTACCATTGACAGTTGAGTTCTAACTCCCAGGAGGATTAACTATGTCATCAAGGTAATGTGCTTGTATTGCAACACAATTGCTATTGGCAATACCTTGTATAGATACAAGCTTATCTGAAGCCAATTATTGCCAAACCAGTTCATTTAACCAAGAGCCAGTGAGAGTGCCCTCTCATATACCCACTGGGTATGTAATGGTTCAACAATTGTGGCCAGTGACAGAACCCTTAATTTGACTATGCTTAGTTGGAGCCAAATATACAGTAATCCGTAAGTGAGCTGTTTTGCCATATGATGAACGGAGAGTATTCCGTGCCACTCAGAACACATTTCCCAAGTTCTTTTTTCCATGACCGACAAGGTGTGGTCAAAATAGGGGTTGATTCGAGTAAGTTGATTCGTTCCACAGAACTGCAACATATTCTTTATTGGGTACTGACATATGTTCTATTTGACTCTGCAAATTTCGAGATATGATGGTGGTTTTATATTAATGATATCTCATCTCATCAGTAATAAAACATTGGAGCCTAAGTGAGTAGTCGTTTGTTCGGCGACCAGGAATATGATTTTCTGCCAACAAGAAGGGACTATTGAATGTAGAGATTCCACAACCATCACCGATCTAAAGTTAATACACAGCATACTTGCGCTTGGCCGGATCACTGTCCTTGAATGATTGAAAGGAAGGTATGGTAATGGAGATGTGACTAATTGGTGAACTAATCTGGATGGTAGATCATTGAAGGAAATCCGAGTGATAATTCGTGATTCAGAATCAAGTATCCATATTAGAATTATTGAGTGATCCAGTATAATCCCAGAAATATACCTGTAACACCAGTGGCGTAACAGTCTGCGTATGCTGGGAGTCTTGTGCCAGGGTCAAATCAACGTTTGAAATTGATTGCTGCTGTCCGGGTTCCGATCACTGACGTTGTTATTTGCTTACTTTGCTGTTTTTGTTATGCAAGACTCGCATTGGTTATTTTGTCAGGGTTTTGCAGACTGCAGGGCCTCATTTTTCAAACAGTGATCTTTGACTCCAAATATGTATTTTAGTTCTGATCTTTTCAAAATACAGTATATGAGTATATTATGTAGTATTGGATGCACTTTCACCTCCCATCCTCCCCTTTGCGATCCAATTAATTTTCATTGAGTTGCTGTTAAACAATCCTGCATGATTGCTGTTTTAGCAGTTATTCAACCAATATGGATCGCATTGTAGATTGCAGAACTGGAGATGAATGCGCATCCAACACTGCATAATTGACATACATATCGAATTGCAATATCATGAAAACTCAAATGCTGAATTGGAGCTAAAGTTCTAAGTTTGAGACAATGTGGAACAGGCCCAAAAACCACTGTTTTGGTGTGGCTCGGTTGTTTGAGTTGGTAAGACGAGTTGCAATGATACCAATTCACTTCCAATATTGAATGGAAACTGATTGCGGAATTTGAAACTGTTGCTATAACTAATTCTGATATATTTGGCTGTTGTGAGCATATTTGTCTCCTCCCAGCGGATATATGACATATGGAGATGCATATTTGCCTTAGTTCAAGTTCAAACTTGGTATGACCCCATGCAACATTGCTATTACTAATCAAGTTGTGCAGATTTTCAGGGCTGATCCAATTCTATGCCATGCAGTCACCTCATATACTTGAGCATTCATGCTTAACTACTACATTCAGAACAATCATATGCAGGGGTACACATTTTCATTAAGGTTCTCAGTTGTTCATTTGGCCTGCACCAGGGGTTAGATTATATTGTGAGTTTTGGTCTGATGTGTCTGGTTCCATTCTATGTGTGTTGGTGTTAGCCCACCCCCAATTCTTGCATTCATACAGAGTTTTATTTATAGAAGTTTATAACATTTTGGCAGTAGGATTCCATCCATTCCAGTGCACCAGACAATGAATCCATCCATTTCAGTGGATGTCACAATATCCTAAATTGCAAGACCGGACAATTGTCCTCACTAACAGTATGAATCAATGAAGTGATTTCTGCTGAACCTCTCAAGACCAGTCTAGCAGTCCATCCTCCTGAACTATGTGACACCTCCTGCTTAATTCTTCCTGGTATTCTACTTCTCTTAATGTTTCATTCACTGCTTATGCACTCTCACCCACATTCCCCAACTGTCTATCTTCATTACCACAAATGGAACCTACACCCATTCAGGTCAGGAATCACTATTCACAGAGCAACCAAGAAGCGCACCTGGAGGGACCACTTGTAGTCAAGAATGCTGCCAATCTATATTGTCCATCAAATGTTTGTCAACCAATTATCTCCCTTTATGCATCATGTTGCAGATGACTAATAACACCAATGTCATTAAAAGAGGCAGCATGATGATACTGATTAAGGGATCGGTAATGGTGCAACAGAGGACACTGGAGAGTACAACTTATCATCCAACATCAATGAAGACAATTTAGATCACCAGCAGGACTTCCTACTCCTGTCCGAGACAAACAGAACAAGTCACTGTGGACAACAAGGGTTCCCCTGCCAAAGAAGAGAAGGCATACAGATACTGTTATTGCTTATGCTCCACTTTCAATCTCTCCAACACCCCCTGGGTCAATAGCACCACCATTGCTCAAGCACTAAAATTCAACCCTTTTCAATAACTTGTTCGAGTCTACCCTTGCACTATCCGCCCATGCGCTGCCTCATCCCAAGTCTAGTGCAGACCAGAATGCTCTACAACACATGGCCAGTGTGAATCAGAATGTTCCCCAACACCACAATGCTACTTTTGACTTAGCAAACAAATTCCTTGAGGGAATTGTATTTTCAGAGTCACCTTGGCCAATATTCTCTGATGACAAGTACTGCATGGTTGAAGAAGCTTGTTAACTAGCCATTGAAACTGAAGATAGTCCGCAGGCATCAGCAGGTGCTCGTGTAGGTACACTATTGGTGTTATTTGCACAGTGGTCAATCTCTCAAAATCATTCCATCAACAGCTGATACTGTATATCCTGGATTGTATTCAATGCTCATATATCGGATTCACAATAATCACTATATTCCAACGTATGCATAGTTCAAGCTGAGGAATAGTACCATTGGAGGGCAGTTGGCAAATGGGGCACGTCGAACTGTTGTTCAAAGTTTCCAGTTGGATTGGCATTCTGCGATTGAACTTCAGACCTGGGGCAACCAGCGCCTGTTTGGGGATGAATTACTTTCCATGATCATCAATGAGAATAAATCATGGTTCATGTGAATCGAAATGCTTGATTATAATTTCCATCAGTTTTTCTTCACCATGAATAGGTTAGGGCACATGCCTATAACATCCCTGTATTGCCAACTTCATGCTCCGCAGACGTTAGCAGTGGCTACCGCATCAATTCATTGGGTGCTGCCTGAATACGCCAGTCGAAGGAATACTACAGCTATGTTTCTTGAGATGAATATTGATGTACTACTTGTCCATACGCCATACTATATTTCACTCCAGAGGCCACCGCACTCGTGGATGACTTAATGGAGGGCTGTTTCGTGCCCCACCTCCCACTCTGCAGCATAACTCCCATAGGATTGGTGCTTCTCAATCCCCATCGACACATCTAAACCTAGATTCAATCTCATCTATTTCATTCCCCAGTCAATTCCATCACTTTCAGCACTCTTCTGCTGCGATTGAGAATCCTGAATCCCCTCTGGCTGGAGTTCTGCTGCTCTATTTCATTCCACGCTTCATACCACTGTTTCTGCACTCCTGACCCTGAGATGAGAGTTCCTTCATTTGCAATGGCACTTCTTGGTCAGGATTATTGCTTCTATATTCCATTCTTCAAACCTTACCCCCCCTCCCCCCATTTCAGTGATCAAACACCACCATGGGCGCTTCTCAATCAGCAACAGCGCTCTGCAGCCTAGTTTTATCGCTGCTCTTATTCAATCTGCGCTACCTTGACACCTTCTGTGTACTCGGCTCTGCCACACTGCACGTTCCATCTGGGTGCTCCTCTTTTCCACACAGTACTCCCCATCTGGCCCTCTGCATTCCCACTCACCACTCCCCTTCTGGTGTTCTGCATTTCCTAGATGTTGCTACCCATTTTCATGGGACTGTATGAAATGGCCTGTCAGTTATGCATGTTGGTTCACAGCCAGCAAATATCTCATTACACTGTTGTTAGATATCCCAACTCGAGGCAAATGACATTGGAGTTTAATCAAAGCCTCTTGTCAGATACTAATAATCAGCATGTTCAACAAGTGCCTCCAGCTTCTTTGAGCAGTTGTGAAGTTGTGTGCTCCTGCTTTTGTCGACCCTGATGAGATGGGAGCAGTAGTAGATAATATTGACATCATGTTTGATCGCCATCATTTGACTGCTCAGTCGGATTATGGTTACAGTGTACCTGCATTGATATTCGAATCACTTGCCCTTGCCTTTGGTTCCTTAGTGTAGCATGGTAAAATGTACAATGATAAAGAAAATAATAGCTAGTGTGATGCAGAAGTGCAAATAAACAATAATCAATGTTTCATTTTCACTAATGAGAGCCATCTATTTCTCGTGGGGAGCTGTAGAGTCTCAGAAGCTGCCAACTGTCCCCCGATTGAATATCTCTCAGAGTCCATGCATCAATCAGAGTGTGTTTCTGATTTCCACAGTGGTTGGGAGACACTCCTACATGCACCGAAAGTTCTCTCCGGAGCTCCGACCTGTTCCAAAACTTATTATAAATCCTCCTATAGTCCCTCAGCTCCAGTCATTAGGGATCCCATTTACTCCGAAGGCAGGCTGGAATTGCCTTTGAGGGTGTAATACTCTCCTGAAATTGATGATTCCAAGTTTACACTTCACATCCTCTCAGACACTCCTGAAGGCTCGCTGTAACAAAGATTCAATGTGCTGATGTTGAAGCCTATGATGGTGCCAACTTAAACATCCTGATCGAGCATGGTAAGCTCTACACGTGTAGTCTGTAAACGAGTGAAGGTAGAGATATACTGTGTGGCCGTGATTGTATGAGATCGGAGATGCTCTAGGAGGCCATGATCAAGCAAGTGTCGGGATGAACTCGGCGTTAACAATCTAGTGAACAGAGGGATGAGCTTGGACACTATAATGGGGTGACGTTGGCGATGCGCTTGACGGCATTGATCGTGTGAACCTGGACATACATTCCAACACCATAATTGGACATAATTGGCGATGGACTTGGAAAACATGAACAAGCGAAATTGGAGAATTATTTGGAGGTGGTTAATGGAAGGCGTGCCATGTACACACACTCCATTCATCAGTTAGTTGCAGTAACTTGCAACCATGGTTATGAAACGAGGTGACTGTACCATTGAGCTCGCATGGAGGGCTGGCTGGTGGAAGTGAATCTGGCAAAAAAGAACTCCAAAGACTGAAGCTACATTCAAGGGTCAACTTCTAAATGTGAGAATGTAGGGCAGATAGGCAATCTCACACGCAAGCTGTACTTGGTGAATGCGATACTCAGTGGATGCTGTACATGGTGGATACTGTACTTGGTGGATACTGTACTTGGTGGATCTGTACGGGGTGTTAACTTATGATCATGGCATGGAGAGACAAAAAGAGATGACTTAACTCTATCTTACCCAATGATACAACAGTTGGAAATCGGAATCAGAGATAGGGGATGAAATTGGATATACTATGGAGAATAGAAGCAGATATGAGTTATCAGATGAGTAACTTGACTGATTGGGTTGAGATCACCTTCTGTCAGTTTTAGTACCCACCAGTTTGGGAGTCATAACTACCATATTGGGAATTGCAAATTGACTCCCATAGGAAAATCCCTTGAGTCCCAGTGTCTAATGCTACTTTACCATCTCCTTGCTTTCATGACCCAAACTCAACTGTCATCTCAGGACATGAAGTTCAGTTATTGCACTCAGTCTCTGCATGCAATGATCAGATGTCATTGCTGAGTACTGCCTTCCCCAAGTACTGCATGCACTGAGTATTGTATACACCAAGTGTTGCATCATCCTAAGTTCGACTGTCTGGTACTCCCAGCAGGTCACTCATCTCTCATCTCTCAGTGCGCCTTGTGGTACTCAATTCTCTACATACCCACAATTAGAAGTTAATTAATACATAGAGTCTAAGCAGCCACTGTGCCCCACTTCAGATCTACCATGTCCAGATCAACAATCTCCAGATCGACTCCCTGCACATTAACTCCCTCCAAATCAACACCCACCAGATTGAATCCCTCCAGACTGACCCCCTATAGTTTGACCCCCTCCGGATCTACATTCTCCAAGTAGTTCTCTAAAGTCAATTGATCATGGCCTCCAAGTGCATCTCCAAACTTCTGCGATTATGGTCTCCATATGGATCTCTGAGTTCACTCAATCACAGACTCCAAGAGCATCTCCAAACTTACTTGATTACTATATTGAAGTGCATCGCTTAGCTCCCTCCATCTCAGTATGCAGTGGCAGCACAAAACTCACACAATCACAGTATTCAAAATTGCAGTATCTCGGCATCCAAGCTAGCTTGATTATTGCCTGAAAGTGCAACTCAGAGTGTACTCATTCTTGGCCATCAAGTGCATCATCCAACTCGATTAATCATGGCCCATGTGGACACCTCTAAGTCTGAACCATCATAGTATGGTGAAATGGCAGAGCTGTTACTACCTTCGAAGGGAATCTGTGTGATAGACTAGTTCTGCCTCAATGAGTATAGGACAAGGGTGAGAGTATATGGAGGGGTATCCAGCTATGAGGAACCACAGAAAATGTGTGGCTCTATGAATGCTCAGCAAGACTACATGAGGAAGTGCACAAATTGCAATGATTAATGAATGCTCAGCAAGACTGCATGGTACCAAGTGCTGGGAAAGAAACGCTGTATATTTCATATAATGAGATGATGTTTGTCTACCCCAGGGTCTTCCAAATATATACTACCCATTGTTCAGTCAATGCCCATTATCTCAGTATCTCGAGATGCCCCGTCGCTCAGTCCGTCTCGGTTATCCCTGTATCTCTGTATACTTCCTGTCAGTTTCCCTCTGCGAAATTCGTGTTGGTGGTGAGATTTGGATTTTCCGGCTACAATGGCCTCCCAGTGCAACAATATAATACCTAAATCAGTGTCTGCTTGTCCACCTCTACATACAATGGAGAACCGTCTGCACCCAGATTTACCATTTGTATATGTATAGAGAATCTGAGATAGATAATTCATGGTATAATATAATGTAGTGAATCTTGTGACTGTAACAAAGACGAAATGCCATGTGGTTATGGTACCCTAAGGACCACTGCGGCGAATATTCAGCATTAATTCTCCTGCAGAGCTGCGCAGCCGTATCATCTGCTACATAATCTGACTATTCTTTAAGTCAAACATCCGAGAAACCTGAATGGTGTTGGAGTATCAGAAAGTACTTTACTTAGCTCCAGGGAGGCCTGGGAGTACCAGGAAGTATTTTGAAGCACTGGTGTGGTCGATTGGAGTGTCTGGGTGGTGTGCATGTGGCTCCTGGACTGATTACATTTGGCTGATGCAGTATAATATAGACTAAAAACTGCATACACTTAGTTTTGCATACACCGAGTACTGCAGACACCGTGTACTGTATGCTCCAAGAACTGTACACACCAAGTACTGCATAAACTGAGTGCTGCATTGTGGCAAGATTGGTTGTCTTACACAATAAGCCTGTCGCTCATCTTGCAACTCTCATCTCTCATCTCCCCTGTCGCAAATCTCATGTCCCATCACTCATGTGGCTTCTCACATGTCGTATCCCTGCCCTCACATCACTTATCTCACATCACTAGTCTTGCAACTCTGATGTGGCATCTCCCAGGTGACCTGGTTGTACTGAACTCGGTATATTGGCACAATTACAAGTTACCCAATATAGAGAGCTTTAACTCCAGGTGCGCTTCCATCCTGACTTACAATCTACAGATCGACCACATCCAAGTACTTCTTCAATTTTGATTGATGATGACCTCCAAATGCATCTCCAAACTAACTCAATCATGGGGTTCGGGTTCATCTCCACTCTTTTCTGACTATGGCCTCGAAGTTGACACGATCATGACCTCTAAGTCGGTCTCCAAATTCGCTTGATCCCAATCTGCAGGTGCATCTGTGTATTCACTTGATCTCGGCTGCCAAGTGCATCCACAAACCCGTGTCACCGCAGCCTCCAAGTGCAGCTCTGAGTGCAGTTGATTGCAGCCTTGTGGTGCAACTCTAAGTTCACATGATTATAGTGTGGTGAACTGGCAGGGGCATAAGGAAGAGAGCCTATTATCAACACTCTACTGCACATATCATGGCATCTAGAAGGAATCAGTAGGAATGAGTGGTTCTGTCTTAACGAGGGTACGACAATGGGTAAAAGAATATGACAGGGTACCCAGCCATAAAGAACCAAATGGATGCTGTGAATTATTGAAAGCTTGGTAACAAAGCATGAAACCAAGTACTGGGAAAGATAGAGTGTGTATTCCATTATATGATGATAAGATCTGAATCTACACCAGGGCATTCCAAATTTATACTTCCAGTTGCCCAGTCAGTTTCTGTTACCATGTTATCTCTGTATGCCTACCATCAGCATCTCCCAGCCACTCTGAGTGGTAGTACTAGCGAGAAATGAATGTTCCCACCACAACTGCCTGCAAGTATGTCTGTGAGTTTACTCAATTGCAGGCTCAAATGTATTTACAAAATTGATTAAGCATGGCCTTCAAGTGTATATCCAAACTTGCTCAATCACGCCCACTCAGTGCATCTCAAAGTTCACACCATCAGAGTCTCTACATGAATCACTATCATCTCTCAAACGGCATCTCTTGGTGCTTCTCTAATGATGCTCAAGGACTATCTACAGCCGGATTGGCCATATGCAACGATAAAGAGAAAGATTGATAGATAATTCATACAACATTATAATGTAGTAAATCTTTTAACTGCAATAAAGGCAAATATGATAGACGAAATGCATCTTCGTAATGGATCCCCCAGAATTGCTTCTGTCCAAATACGGCATGAAGTTTAGTGTCTCCGCTACAGTGGTGGGGAGGACAAAGTTACTCTGGCAGTCTGCCACATAGTTGTGCAGAGGTCCCAGCTGCTCCAAACTTGCAATATTCTATAATTCAAATATTTTAGCATCCCGAATGTACCTCCAAAACTGTTTGTGTATTTAGACACACCTTAGAATGCTCATGCAGAGGCTGAGAGGACTTTGCATAGATCCACGGGGGCCTGGGAATATGTGGAATTAGTTAGTAGTACAGATGAAGTCAACCAAAGTGTCTGGGTGGAGAGTGTGGCATTCAGACAGATTGACTTTTTGCTGATGAGGAATACCCTAGAATTGAACCTTGATCATGACTAGGGATGAGGAGTATTCTAAAGGTCACTGTACTTCATATATTCAACTGGTTAGAGGTAGTGATATCAATGATGTACTGCATAATGAGAAGATAGTTTGGATTTTCTTTCTAAGAGTGGGAGATTATACAGGATTGCTGGGAGTGACTGTGGAAACCATCTCAAGGGCTGAAATAGGCACCAGGCAATGGATAGGGAAGCAGGAAGCAGTGGCAGCCATGGCAGGAAGAGGCACATGATCTTACGGCGCTGTAAAGGATACGGAGGTACTTAGGAGATAATAGAATAATACGGGGAAGGTGTGGAAGGAATTGTGTTACGGAACAACGGAGACGTTGGGAGACGCGAAGAAAGCGGCGAGATGGTGGCGGAATAATATGGTAGGATAAGGAAGTAGATTAAGGTGTTGCCACGTCGGACGATGTGGCGTGGTTGAACTGATACGGAGTTCGTTTGATGGTGTGTAAGTTCATGGGAAGAGATTCAGATGGTATATCGAAGCATGAGGAATGATTTGAGGGTGGCAGACGAACTGTATATAAAGAGAGTATGGTTGGCGTTGGAGAATTTCCTTTTCATTTCTCTTTACTCATTCTCTTGTATAGCAAAGCAAGTTACGACTTTGAAACAGCTCCGACTCTTGTCTTGTCCTGATTTCCTCGAAACTAATCTCGAGCCCTTGTCTTGTTTTCTGATATCACATATTGTTACCAATAGCACCTATGCCCAACCCCATCCGTTACACATGAGGGTATACATTATGAACTGTTATCAGGTCACTGAGACTCGAAATGAGACTGTGGTTGCCAGGGATTGGCCTGATTGTGGCATGCAGCTTGTTGTCTGACTCTTGAATGCTCTTCAATACCACATCATATCCATTACAATATGAGAATCAATTTTTGAAGATACAGACAACACAATTATTAAGACGAGATCTATTGATGTTGCAGAACACATCCTGGTCATATGCTGAAATTTCATGAAGGTGTTTGGCACAGCCAAGTGGGGACACTTACAACCTATCAGTCAATTAACCATGGAATGAATTTGGGGCCCAGCTACAATTTTTAATATGAGTGGATTTACAATTGGGTGGAGTTGAGTCCAACAGAGTTGAGTTGAGTGGAGTGGTATGGCATGTCCTAAATTGGGTGGAATATGATCACTTCTTTCTAAAGCTGGATTACTGATTTGGATATAAAGATCCCATGCCAAATGTATGAATTCATGACTGGGTATTTCCTTACAACGCATAAAATATGACTGAATGAATTCTGTGAGTGCAATGAAGAGTAAATGGAAGGTGGACTGTATGAAGGTCCGTTCAGATGAAGAGTAAATGGAAGGTGGACTGCATGGAGGATGGTTCAAATGAGAATTGGAGTGTTTCCGGAGCTACAGGTGAAGTCACTGAATGCTGAGCATATGGGCAAGATTATTCACAGGGTGAAATCTAATGGCTGGAAGTAACTGGATTGCAGCTGGGGATGGATCGCAGCCAGGGAGGGAATGCAGACAGACATGGTTAGCAACAGATGGATCACAGCCAGCAGTTGATTGTGGCCAATGATGGACAATGGCCGGAGATTAATGACATCAGGAGATGGACCATAGCCAAATACGGATTATAACTGGATATGGATGGATACCTGGCAGTGGTTAACTGGAGGTGGATGAGAGGCGCTGGATCACTGGAAGTGAATCATGCAAAACAGATGACGATCAATCACCATTACATTTATTCACACATTGTCCTTATGCGACGAGATAGTATTCTGTGGACCATATCAATTTCATGAAACAAGTTGTGAACTCAAGCAACAATACATGTATATGATATTCCGGTGGCATGGTTACACCAAGTACTTTACCAAGCGCACTTCTGTGCACTACCCAGAGCTCTATTCAGATTGATATGTGGTGATTCAGACTCAGCTTCAGCGATTCAAAGTAATCATTCTACAATACGCACACTGTACAACTTGAAGCCATATGGGATCAGTTTTTAGTGGAGTACTGATCTTCAATATAGGGTAACCACAGTGATGGAATTATAACAACTCCAACCTTGAACAAATAACATAGTGGAAGTGCAGGAACGAAGCACTGTGACATCCATTCACCAATACACCAGGCTAGCTGTGGCAAGCCCATATGGTCCGGAAGCAATAATAGTACTCAGTACATGGCAAAAAGTGCACCAAGAGAAGTGATGGCAAACGCACATGCACACGAATCAACAAGCTGCATGACCAACTTGTGATCCGGAATGATATCCCAACTCAGTCCCAGTTTTCCGAAAATAAGTCACTGCTAATGGTAAGTTTGGTTCACAATCAAGCCTAAGCTATTGATCTTGCATATAAAGAAGCCCTAACAGATTAGTCTTAGAGGGAGCTACAACATACAAAAGGGGTATATCTATACTGGGATTAAAAATAATCCATACCGCAAGCAATTACAGTACCCAAAGTGCTGGGCAGAAGTACCATGGGGAATGCTTACAGGTAAATAATCGCAGCTGGAGATGAGTCAATTAGTATGCCTCCAGCAGTCAGCCAATGCAGCTGAAGATGAAATGACAAGTGAATACAGAACACGATAATTTGGATACCCAGAAATGTGAGAGCAAATACACCTGCAGAAGTAGCAAAACGCATACCTGGAGGGAATCTGGCAAATGCTTCCACCAATTGAGAATGATAAGGGCACTGAGCACATAGTGGATGCTAAGTGTACCCACAAGTACATCAAGTAGGAGGTGGAGCAGTGTGACTGCAAGATAAATAGATATCAGCAAAATGTATTTTTGTCTCTCGGAACCTGAGGGAGTATTTGAGAGTTGTCGGACCAGGATCCCAGGGTGGTGAAACCCCAGAGTTGACTGGACTGAGAATGTGGCTGTCAGGAGACCCTTGGAGCACCTGGAATCGCAGAGGAAACGCATGGTTGCGCTGATGACAAATCTGGGTGAGCCATGAATCACCAATGACAAGGCTGGGGGCACTTCGAATCGCAGTACAGCAGTCAGGGAAACTGAACATTCTCTTGGGGATTGCTGCTGGTGCTCCTAGAAATCGTACCTCCTAGTTATCATTCAATGATTTTTACAGCTTATGTATTCGGATTGGATTCTCAACTATATATTAATATACCTATTTATCAATATAGCTATCAATCGACACAGGGTATATCTAGACAGCCTGCAGGGGTTCTTGTGAGCAGATTAAGGTGTACCTGAAGATGACATTCGAGTGAACTCAGAAATTTACTTGGAGGCCATAGTTGGGTAAGTTTTCAGATAAACATGGAGGCCGTCATTATGCAAACATAATAGCCATGATTGAGAGAATTCTGAGATCCTCTTTGATGCCGTACTCCAGTGAACTCCCATATGCTTTCCAAGGCTGCGATCAAGTGAGTTTGGAGATGTATTTGGAGGTCACAAATGTGCCAGTTTTGATATACACCAGGAGGCTGTAATCAACTGAGTTTAGAGATGCAATTGGAGGCCATGATCATGCCAACTTGGAGAGTGTAATCAAGCGAGTTTTGGTATGCACTTGTAGCTGGTGATGAAACGAACATAGAGATCCACTCCAAGGCCAGAATCGAGCGAACATGCAGATGAATTTGCTGGTAATGATCAAGCAAGATTGGAAGAGAATTCGGAGGCGGTGGATGGGAGGCACACCAGGTGCTGCTGAGATATAATTCATCAGGTCATTAACTCACAACCATGGGAATGTGACGAGGTTAATTTACTCTTCATCATTTATGAGAATGTGGCTGGTGGCAGTCAATCTTGTTGAGAGTCATGCCAGGTGCTGAGGTGACATTCAGGGGTCAATTCGAAATTGTAATAATGAACGGAAGACAGACAATCTTGGGTGGATGCTGTATTAGTTGATGTATGCTGTACTTGGTGTTATCATGTGATCATGGTCTGGAGAGAACAAATGGGATGGCTTAACTCTGTGTTCTGCAATCAAGATAAGATTGCAGATGAGAAAGAGGGATGCAGGATGAAGATGGGAATAATATGGAGCATATGAGTGAATATGAGAAACCAGGGGTATGACTTGCCTGATAGGGTGTAGAAGACCTCATATGGGTGTTATTTAATGCTGGATCAGAACATATACCTGCCTTATCAGGAATAGTAAATTGACTTGCAAACAAAATTCTCTAAGTCGAAGTTTCTCAAGATGATTTCTCTTCTCCTCTCTTCGATCTCTTTCCTGTCCTCAACCCAACCATTACCTACGAATACAAAGTCACATAATTCTTCCCTCTCTCGCTATGCCGTGATTCAGACTTGAAACCAAGTACAGCATACACCACTCAATGCATATACCAATTATTACACACACAGAGTACTGCATGTACCAAGTATTGCATTGTCCCTAGATTTACCGTCTCCCGCACCTAGCTGGTCTCCAATCTCTCATTGCTCAGCAGACCATATTGTACTCAGATCTCTACATTCGCACAATGACATATTAACCAATAACCAGCATCGTCACTCCTGTTGCACCCCACTCACAATCCACTGCCTCCAGATTGCCAACCTCGAGATCAACTCCCACCAACAACATCTCCAAAGTGGCGTGATTGGAGCCTCCAGGTATGTTTCTGAGTTCACTTGATTATGATGTGATAAGACACCAGATCTGTTGTCCCATCCAAAGTCAATTCTTGGCAAAGAGTGGTTCAGGCTCAAGGATCATATCAAGAGGGTGAGGGGATTCAATGGGTACCTGTCCTTATGGGACCACACGATTGCCATTGCTCAATAAAGGTTCAGCAAGAGTGCGTGAATAGTAGTTGGGGCCAAGAGCTTGGAACGACAGACTGTATCTCTGTACCCCCCTCCACCAGTCCCTTAGTCCGGCTTTCATTGCCTGGTATCTCAGTATGGCCACTACCGATGTCCCCTGGTCAGCCTGAATGCCAGTGGCGGCAAATCAATATTCACGCCAGATTAGCCTCCAGGTTCATCGCCAGGATCTCTCAATCGCCATCTCCAGGTGCTCCCCCAATTATGCTGGGGTACTGTAGGCAGTTACATTGGCCTTCTAAACTTCTATCGAGATACTTAGGTACAGGATACAAGTCATAATGTCAAGTAGCGAATCCAGTAACTGTAATAAAGACTAATATGATCGATGAGATGCATTGCGGTTATGGATATCAAAGAACCACAGCAGTGAGAAAACAGCACCATGCCTGCAGCAGAGCGGTGCAGAGGTCTCAGCTACTCTTGACGCCACTCGCAGACCTGCACAGAAGTCTCAGCTGCTCCAAAATTTGACTATCTTATGTGTCAACTATTAGAGCATTCTGAATGCACCTTCATAACCGCAGGTGCTTTCAGGAACACCTGAGAATGCCCTTGCAGAGTCTGAGAGTTGTTTGTTCAGCTACAGCGGGGCCTACAAGCATCTCAAAGTACTGAAAAGTACTGATAATGTCGACCGAAGTGCCTGGGTGGTTTGTGTGTGGGATTCTGAAACATGTTCATTTCACTGACGGAGAGATGAAGCAAAGATCAGGTCACCTTGATCTATGCTGACAGCTTGCAACAATATATACCAACACTGTTCTGGGTAGGACTGAGAACTATCTCCAAACATTCATGATAGTACACCGATTGTTATTATAAAATACTGTCACCAACTGGCATCGTAAACCAGGTGACGCAACTATCAACAGATATTTGCCTGATTGACTTGAATAGGGGGCACAAGATTGCAGGATGATGTCAAGTTCCTCTACGAAAGACACTGATTGATAGAGTATGCGGCAGGCAATACTGATTCAGATGCAAAACAACCATATCAGCCAGGTTAGCCAATACGGCCGAAGTTTGTAACGACTCCTGAAGGGCACTATGTGGATGCCGCTGGCTGCAAATAATCATGTCAAATAACGGGGCTTGCCCACAGAGTTGTGCACAAGGGTAAGGCTACTGCCAAGATGCTTACATATATATGTAGTATACATAATAATTACATGAGAGGTTTAAAAGATGGAAACAAGGTCATACATGATCGACCATCACCAATGGCTATGATGGTGGAAGCAGTAGCTGCAAATATAGCAACTATGATTATGAATGTACTGGGTCTGGAGTGAGCAACAGGTCCAGTGAACCTGCCAGATGCCGAGGATTGGACTGCAAAAACGGTTTGGTTATGTTCATAACTCATCCTGATACCACATCTGCCACCTCATGGTGGCCCAAAGTGGTACACAGACTTGTCAACCCGAGGGTTTTGCCGGGTGTGGCTGAAACCCATCATTTCCAATATCTGGAGGTGCGTTTCCAGTGTATCTTTGTAATGTGGCACTCAGATATCCTACTGTTGATCACAATCCATCGACATTGGTACGTCATTATACTTTTTGGATATATTGCCTGTCTTTATAGTCAAAACAAATTGAGACCCACTCCCTGCCCAATTCTGAAAATGTGCATCAATGGAGTGTCAATAATTGTTGGTCTTGCATCTTGGGTAATCTGAGTGGCAGTGGGTTGCAGTGATTCAGAAATGAAGTATAGGCCGCCTGTATAGAGAACAGAGAAACTGACACACTCCCTGCCCTGGTCTGAAAATGCGCATCAACAGCTGCTCAACGATTAATGGCCTTGTAGGTCAGGGAACTCATCAAAGACTTGGTCGCGGTGATGCTTAATGAAAGTACAAGAAAATGGACAAACTTGTGAGATATGACTGCAGAGCATATATTGAGTTGCCTTTGTAATGAACATCAGCATTCAGTTGACAAATCAGGTCGCTTTGATGTTGCTAAGCTAAGTGTTTCCTAGCTGAATAGCAGCCAGGGTGATGTCGCAGAATGAAGAAAACTGGTCGAAGCACATATATTTATTTGCCTGGCCTGCCCATGTTTCCTACACTCTCCCGAACCTTCGACACACCCTCCTCACCTCTGCTAATGCATCGCATGACCCTAGACGATATACTGAACACTCCTGACGGTTGTTTGGAGTCCTGAGCATTGTATATCCACCAGTTAATGATTGACCACTGTTGAGAGCCTTAGATGTAATGTAATGCCTTCTGTATGCCGAAATCAGATATCGCAGATGGTGACTCTACAAGTGGGGGTCTGGGCCGAGCACACAGGTATTGGAAATAGCCAATGGGCAGCAGCAACCATGGGGATTTGGCAGGATAAGGGTGGCTTAACAACACAATGGGGAGATAAGAAGGTGAGGGAGCTCATCTGGGAGATTCCCAAGTCTGTAGGTATCAGCAACAACCAAGGATTGGTCGTCGAGCAATGGGATCTTCTAATTGATCGATGCATTACTCTAATTGGTTCTCTCGAGTTCAACAGGCAACTGTTGAAACAGTACTGGGTACACAAGACTATCATCGATGGTCAGAAACTCAAGGCACACCTGGACGAGGTTGCAGAGATTGGCTTCGCTATACAAGCATGATTATATTGTCAATCCCCCCGCTGTAGGCTCTTTGGCCATTAGGCAGCATACACGCCACCGCCCAGTGGCAAATTAGTTTTTGTGAGAATTGTAACCACTGGCTGGGCGGATGTTCAATGATATGTGTGATGGGTGGGTATTTGTCTGGCACTTTGGAGAGTGGACGGATGGGTGATAATTTGGAGTTTTCTGTTGAGCTTTGGATCCCTGTGTAGGGTTTCGTTTAATTTATTATTACATCAGTCATATTGATGCATTAAGAGATGTGTTGAATATTCACAATGCTGAGATTCATCGTTGAGACATTTGTCTTTCGGAATGGCATAGTGGCTGTAATAGGTCTCCGTGTATGACTATCATGTAATGGGTACTGCAGTAGTCATACCAAGCTGAAGATAGCCCAAATCATTAGTGAAATGCAAATACTTTTTAGCTCATTGTGAGAATGATTTTCTTCAAAGTAAGCCAATCAACAACCCTGCGGCCTGGCTGTTACCTGGCATTCCTTGTTCTGAGTCTCCATCCATCCAACAAGATGGAAGTGTTGGTGACTGGACAAGCCAAGATCATAAAATCATCAACAGGATAAAAAGATGCATCATGGCAACACTTTTAATCATCTGAATGCTTTGTTCCCCTTGCACAGCGCTTTAATTCATTAACTAAACATTCATTCACATTTCCTTTAGTCACTGCTGTGATTTTTTTGTACTTATCACTTGCAAGTAGTGTTAGCAATGAGTCCTGGCAACCCACCAGTGGTTCGGGTTTGGACTGGAAGAACAGATCGGATTTGTTTCCAAACCGGTCGGTAAACCCGACCAGCTGTGTCTTGGCGGGGTTGAAACCCAGACTGGACAGTAACCTGTGGTTTCTTGGCTGGGTTCAATCTGGACTGCGGTTACATTATACGGTTCCAGAAACTTTCACTCCAAATAACTATATGAGTTCTGATCGTATCATTACATGATCTTTATGTAGATTGTGAACTGTTTGTCGATCTTCAACCTCGCACTGTCAGAATTGCGATCGGACCAATATTTGTAGAATCACTGTGAAGTAACACCATATTATAAGTGACAAAACACTGGCTGCCTTATGCCATCACCCTCATGACTCACAGTGACTAGCATCTGCAACTTACCAAGTCTCTCGACTGAGTAAACATGATCATACATGGGAGTATAGTTATGTGACATTGGAAGTATCATCCCTCTGGAGAGTGTACTTCTGAGCATAGGGCCAAGTGGGCTGGAACTGTGCCATCAGATGCATTTAGGACTGTACTTGAGAGCATATATGGCACTGTACCTGAGAGAAACTGGGAGGTATACTTGGAAATGTACAGTTAGGCATGGTGGAGGAGTCCCACCGAGTAAACTAGGTAGTGTCTTGGGGATATTTCCTGGGAGTGTACTTCTATGATTACTTGGAGTGTACTTGGGATTGACTTGGACTCTTAGTTGAGACTGAATAGTCTTCGAGGCTGGGAGTATACCATCAAGTACAACCTGTAGCATTTTATCAGCAATCTAGGGAGCATATATTCAACAAGCAATGAGTGTGTCATCAACTGCAACAGGGAGTGGATTCGAGAGTACGCTTGAAAGTATGCTTCAGAGCAAGTTAAGAGCTGACTTAGAAGCTGTAATGGCACTGGTACATGTCAGGTGTCCAGTGCCGGGTAACACCCACCTGATATAGTTGGCTCACCACAAGCCTTTGATTTTTGGCAGTAATTTTACCTTACCTTCCCTTTGTACTACTCTACAATATGGATATCCATGTTTGCAATGGTATTTACTTATATACCTGCATACCTGGATATACACAGGCGTATGCCATTGCGCTATTGTTGCTCCAGCTATCTTGGAACTGTTTCGCATGGGGAATTTCATGAAATACCACTTTCTGGCACCTAACGACATGCAATTCACCTGCGAGATGTGGTTCAGAGTTGGGAGAACCACTTGTATCAGCCAAGTAGCTTGATATGTTTATTGCATTGAGATTAACATTAACAAAAACAATTGAGTGCAGATTCCAGAGAATAATTGGCTAGAAACATGTTCTGACGGATCAGGAGAAATTGTCTATTCCTGATGGGAGCCAATTGCAGCAGTAACTTGTCTTGGGAGGTATACTTCATGGAGATAATTGGGAGCCAAGACAATTCCAGTATGATTCAGGAACTGATTAGCCAAGATACACATTAGTAAATCAGTTAGTTGAAGTCAGTTGCACTGAGTTCATACAAGAAGTCAAAGGCTACCAATTGTGACATAACTGTGATTGGGTCAGTTACTCACCAATTGAGCTAATTGACAATTACACAGATCATTTCATTGCGAATATGCCACCGAGAGATATGTCAGTACCATTGCCAGAGCCAATCATCCTTCAGATCACAATTGACGATAAACTGGTCGAAACCTAGAATGAATTACACCCATAGTGGATCAAGGATGATATACTCATTATATAACTTTCACATCTAGCAATGCCACAAGTGGCAGTGTCTGTTGCAATTACGTTCAACATGATTGGATGACAACATCAATATTATAGATGGTTTGGAGTTGCACTAATAGCTTTGGGAGGTGTTTCTCTGCAACTCAGATCGAGCTATCAATGCAACAGAGGAGCAGTGAGGGAAGACTCAGTGGTAGATCCAAATGGGAAGCACAATTACCCCCAACCGTGCTAAAGCAGTTCACAATTCCATTCAAAAGTTACCGTTGTTAATTATCACCTTTCGTACTTGATTGGATGACCAAATGGGATTCTTTGGATGAGAGAAGTCCATCTCTACCGGCACAATTCAATTTCATTAACAAGTCCACGACATCGGATGGATCCCGCACCAGAAAATACATATATATGCCCATGTGATGGCATCCAAAGAGAGACTGTCAGCATGCAGTGGAGGTAAGATTACTTTCTAGCCAGCATTCTAATGATCCATGGGGCTACCAGAGGACGGACAGTCTGGTTACACTGAGCACAACAGCATATTCGGCATGAATTTAAGGCATGTGGAGATTCAATTGACCTATTGTATCTCCAAATGAACAGGGATAGCATTTGGTGGTCAGATGATTTTAATTTGGGACCAGTATGTGATTTGCAGAGTAAGCTTAACTGTACACATGGTGACAGCTGTAGAGGATTCAGTATTTCAGCTGGAGACTGATAGGAGTTGACTTGGTACTGGGCCAGAAATCCTATCATCGACTTGCAAAGTACTCAACTTTTGGCACTGCAATTCCAGGGAGTATGGAGTTGGTGGCAGTGGACCAGGTAGTCCATCAGCTTTGCCCTGGGAATGCACCTGCATCTCAGCTAGGGTGGAGGTGTGTTCCGACAATGGCTCCATTTCTTACACATAAAAACTTGAAACATCTTCTATTGACCATCCATTGGCCAGTAAGGAGGTCATTTTGACATTCTTTCTAGCTGTGAACAATTGTACAGCTCTGCAGACAGTGACTGTGGAAAGCATCTTGATAGCTGATATAGACAACAGGCATTAGACAGGTGAGCAGAAAGTGGCAGCAGCAGTGGCAAGAAGAGGTACTCAGTAGTATACTTGATGAACCATAGTTAGCTCGCTAAGACATAAAGCGAGACACCAGGTGGCAGGGCTTGGCCCCATTGTGGCGAACTACTGTGTCTGGGACACCCGGATGTTTCTCCCAATCAGTCCAGATCCATTCTAAAGTGAGAACTAATATTTGCTGATTGAGCCAGCACAACATCAAAGCGGGTGCCTATAGATAACACTAGACATATCGCAGCCAGCTAAAGAGACTTTGTGGTGGTTAACTGCAAAGGCAAGGAGGAGACACTCCCAGCACACCAGTCAATTGACCATGAAATCATTCTGGGGCCAAGATACAATTTGCCAGATGGGAACATTGACAAATGAAACGGAGTTGCATTCGATGAAGTTGAGTTCAGTGGAGTGGTGCAGTATGGATGCCATTGCATTGAATAAGTTCACATGCTTCCAATACCAGATTATAAACTCGAATATAAAGATCTCATGCCATATGGATGGATCAACGGGTGTGTATTATCATACAATGGACAATATGTCACCAGATCGATGATGGAAGTACAACGAAGAGTCAATTGGAGGCAGACATTTTGCAGGTCAGTGAAGACAACCTTTGCAGTCCTTACAGAGCTACAGGGGAAGTCTTGCAATGTGGCCAATGAGAGTAATTATGGACAGAATGGTACCAAATGGCTGAGACCAACTGGATCACAGCTGATGATGGATTCTAGCCAGAGATGGATTGCGTCTACAGTGGGATTGTAGCCAGAGATGGATGATGTGGGATTGTATACGATCTGCGGTTGATTTCAGCTGGAGATTGATCCTTTCCGGGGATGTATCATGGCTGAATAAGACTTCTAACTAGATATGGATGCATAACCAGAGGTGGCTGACAGGAAATCAATCACAGAAGATGAATCACAGGACACAGATGACAATCCATATCATTTCTTGTATAAAGAAAATGAATTTATTCGCATTGATACCATTCCTAGAATTATGAGTTCAATTTAATACTACAACATTTCAATCAAATGCAGATTTGTATCTTTACAATAACCTGCCAGCATTGCTCTGCAAGGTATGATGCTGAGCACTACTCAGAGCACCACTCTAAACTCAATCCTGATATCACATATTACACAGCTATATACCCATGTTGACATGCCAGATATAATCCCAAAAAAGATACTGAGTCACACATCTCTAATGCCAATACTGCACATCTTGCAAGTGCATGACAATGGTATCAATGGAGCAATCATCCTTAGTGAGTGGGACAAAGATGCCAGAATTGCAACGACACCTACTATGAACAATTACTGTACAGGAAGTGCAGGAACACTGTACTGTAAAACACATTCACCAATAGCCATGGCTAGATGCAGCAAGTACTCGTGGAGAAGAAGCAAACATTGGACCCCAGGAATGGCGAAAAGATCATGCAGGGAAGCGAAAATATCTGCATATACAGTTGGATCAACACACCACATACCAGATCTACAATTCCAATTGAAATCCTGACTCAGTCTTGGTGATCCCAACTCAGGCTACGCAATCACTAGATACTCAATGACTGCTGGAAAATAAACCTCTGAATATAGTGTGACTAATTGATATGGCGCTCAAAGAAGCTGAAGGAGAGAAGTCATCTGCGAACCTGTAATGTACGAGAGGAGGTTGACAGTACTGGAATATAATAATACTCACCGCACGCAGTCAATGTAAAGAATGTGGTTTGAGCAAGCATCTCTGAGCACACAGACTGGTAGAGAATCACAGCTGGAGATTAATTCTTGAATGTGCCGTGGAAGAGACCACCTGTGATTAACAAGCAAAATGATGATATCGATATGCTGACATGTAACAGTGAATACTTCTGGAGAAGGAGCACAAAGGATAACACCTACAAGTGCACCAAATAGAAGGATGATCGATGTGACTGCCTGAGCACCTGAGAGACAATGAGAAGATCAAGGCTGTTCAATATATGCCAAATGAGTGAAATTATACTCGCTGAAGCAGTCCCAAACAAGACCAAAACTAATTTCCCAATGTACCAGATTGTTTGCCGAATGACATCATGAGCAACAGCCTCTGAATTGCATCCTGAGAGATAGTTGCAGAATATCCTTGCAAGTGATGGTCATCAAATGTCATTACGACACTCAGTTGAAACTACTACCAAGAGATCATAACAGAGCATATCGACCACAATTGTTGTCAAATGGCTGCAATTTGGAATCAACTATGGAGATTATCAGAATACCAACATACCGAAGCCACCAACAAGAATCATTACCCAACTGCTTACTGCAATGAGTTCAGAACAACCATACTGCGGACCTATCAGCCTACTTGGCCGATACCGAAGCAGTACAAATATTACTACTGATAGACCCTATGTAAGTGCCACCTGCTACAAGGAAAATCCTCAGATACATCAAGACAGACTGACCAAGCTATGCTCAAGTGCACAGAAGAGTCCAAACGCACTTCAATATAAAAATCATATGAATCAACATTATATGAAATGCTGATGAAATAGATATGAAGTTAGCTGACATTTACAGTCACCCATGGCTATAATACCAAGAGCAGAAACTACAATCCACGGCCCGAGGTCAAGCGGGATGTGGCATGGCGCAGCTGGCAGGTGATGTTAGAAGATGTATGAAGGAATGGTTTCAGGGGAGTGGGACGAAAGTGGTGATATGGAAAGGCATAAACATTGGGATATGTGGAGGTGGTGCAAGAATGTGGCCAGAGGGTGGCAGGATATTTTAGTATGATAAGGAAGTGATCTGAGGTGTTGCAACGTGAGGCAATGTCGAGTGGTTGTATAGACAGGTGATGGATTTGTGGTGTGTAAGATCGTGAGGAGAAATTTAGATCGTATAGCAGAGCATGAGAAATGATTCGAGGGTGGCAGATGAAGTGGATATCTAGGGAGGTTGTTTGGTATTGGACGATTTCCTATTCTTCTCTCGGGATTTGTTCTCTTGTATGGCAAAGCAAGTTACGACTTTGAAACAGCTTTGAGCATTGTCATGTACAGAAACATTCAAAAAACCTCGAACATTCTTGATTTCCGATTTCACTTTCCAGTTACCAGTATCAACTATGCAATATCCAGTCTGCTACAGTAAAAATGAGTCTGATAACCATCTGGCCGATATTAAATGTACCTACATCTCACAATAGGGTGTAAGAATTGCTTCGAATCATGTTCTCTTTCCTATTAGGTTTATCAAGTAGCGAATCATCTTGGGGTATGACATTGCAACAATTACATCGACGAATTACCACCACTTACCAGATTTGATATCTGCCACTACTCTCATCGATCACCATACTGGAATGCACAAGTACGATAGTATCTGAACTTCTCATAAGAATTGGTTTGATGTTGCTGGAACCCCTTGTCATGTGTTTGAACCTGAACCAGTGAATGCGTTCAAAAGTATCCAGGCTGTACTTGGAGCAACTTTCGAGGACGAAACCATGGAAGCCAATTTTTGGGATCAATTCACTGCTCTCTCTTGTTGGAATCTTTAGTACACAGACTCAGCCCACGAACCCCGAGGTCAGAACATCAACGACCTGGTGTTTCGGCAACATTGGACTAGTTATTTGGGACCTCATTCTTGGTTTCCCTGTAATCCTGACAATCTGTGTGACTATGAAGAACATAACTGCATAGGAACCCACTTGACTGTCAGACACGCAGCAGCGGCAGCAACAACAATAAAGTCCCTTGGGATTCTGCTGATTGAAGTATTGCCTCCGACACCTACCATCTCCAATATCGACGCGTATAATTGGCACTGATGTATTTGCCTAATTCATTGTGATGTCATCATTAGATACACATGACCATGTGGCCTTGATGTTGGTAAACGACTGGACTATCATAGGAGGGATCACTAAGAGGAATTTACTCAAGCTGGACGTCGTGGAGAGATAGAAGATACTGCAAAAACCACATCAGTAGAGTAATAAACTGGACTGGGTAGCCTGCAAGCAGACCAGTTTCAGACCGGAAAAACATATCCATATAGGTCTAGATTCGGCTGATAACCACACCCACAGCATTCTGGAAGGCCAAAGCTGGACCCGTACCCGTTCACCTGATGATTGTACCATCTTTCGGTAGACTCATCGGTTCCAATGCCCAGTTCACGTTGTTGGGTTTTTTCATTTATGGTTGCGCTCAGCTATCCTACAGATAATTGCAGCATTTTGACTTCCAGATGTCATTGTCCTTTTTTGATGCTTTGGCCACCTATATATTCAAGAAAAAGAGACACACTCTCCCTTTCCAATTCTCCAAATGAGAGTCAACTGAGCATCAACGATTTTTTGTCCTGCATCTTGGTAAATTTGAGTGGCAATTGGTTGCAGACATTTATAAATGAGGTATAGGCCACCTGAATAGTCAATAGAGAATGTGACACACTCCCAGCGCCATTCTCAACATGAGCGTCAACAGAGTGTGAACGATTCTTGATCTTGTAAGTAAGGCTAAGGATCAGAGACTTGGTCACTCTAATGCATAATGAATCTATCGGCTGCCATGATACATAAAACTGAAGCGATGACATTGCTACTATCTGCTACAACTGAGCGTCGACCGAGTGTCTATAATCTTTGACCTTCTAAGTCAGGTAATTCAAAACTCACTTGGTCGGTGTCATATATAATCGAAGTATTGGCTGCCTTGATTCACAAAACAGACTGCCATACACTCCCAGCTACATCTTCAAAATATGTGTCAATGGATCGTCAACAATTTTTGGTCTGGGAAGTCAGGTAATTTTGGAGTAATTTGGTAATTGTTAGACATATTCAAAGTATTGGCCGTCTTTAGAGGCAATGGAGAGAGCAATACACACCCTGCCCAGTCTTGAAATTGAGTGTCAATGGAACGTTAACGATTTGTAAACTTCCATCATGGTTAATCAAAGCATGATGTGGCTGTGATTGTCTGTATATGAAGTTTTGACCAGTTTGATAGGCTCAAACACTCATGAATACTAACTTCCTACTTTGAATATGAATCACATGTTTATTGTCCAGCAAGCTGTCGCGGGAATATCTCTTGCATATCTCCATATAAAAGCTGCCACTTCTTTGTTTATAGATGTCTGCAATCAAGTGCCACTTAGATTACCTACTAAAAATCGTTGATGCTCTGTTGAGAATTATTGTCAGGATGAGATGGGAGTGTGTCGCTTACTCTTATGCCTATAAAGGCAGGGTATATATGGATTACGTATTACAACGACGAAAGCATATTTTAATTACCTAACTTACCAGACCACAAATCATTGATGCTCGGTTGACCCTCATTTTAATGTATTGTCTAGTAAAAGTCCGCTGCCATGAATCACTGTGTGCATGATTATTTGAACTTATTGGTTGCATTGCCACCTGATTAAGACTTGGTCCTTTGGCAAAGCCAAGCCAAGTAATCTGCTTCCACAGATCGCTCTGATTCAATTACAATCTATATAGCCTGCTGAATGATACATTTCGCCTGCTACAAATCTATTTATCAACCAATATTCACATGCTACTGCTCACTATTCTCGCATACTGATTCTCCATGTGACATTCTTGGTGAAGCAACATATAGAACCTTGTGAAAACCTAATGACCTATTCTGACCTACTATATCTCATATCCCATGATCCTCCTTGTTTCCATTGCATTGATGGTCATTAACACCTTTTCAGCGTTTTTGTTTGACCTCCAGGTTGGCAAAATCAATCCTGTAGCATTTGGTGTGAGATTCACATCCTGCTACTCTGGGCTTTCCGGATCCTTGATGCCATTGTCTCGCTCTACATCGGATTCCTTGTCTGCCTCCCAGTCATCTTCCCTGTCATTTGGATCATCCAAGTCAGCATTCCTGTTAAGCCAATTTTCATTGTCGGAAATGTTCTCAGGTACACTATCCTCATCACTTTCAGCTTGATTACAGTCGATTCTCCTAATTTGGCAGACATTTAATACTTGAGCTTATCCTCCAGCAAGGTCCTTTGCAGACAAAGCAGGTGGCAAAGGTGATCTTTCTGTCAATGTAAATGCAGCGGCACCATCATGTTCAAAGTTTGACCGGGATGCTTTGATGGTCTCCTCACTATCTGAAATGCTACCAATGGCTGTCAGTTGCATGTTTTGAGTGCGAGATTCCTTCTCTGTAGCATGTAGGTTTTGGAGGCCCTGCCAAATCTCCAGAAGGTCATGGACCTTGGCAATTGTGCGCAATGTTCTTTCCTCCACCACTTTCGTCATGTTGCTGTCATTTTCAGTTTCCCAAGTAAATATTGATGGGTTATCACCTGCCAATATCGCGTTATTGGATGAAGCAAAATGCCTTACAAAGACTTTTTGGCAAACAGTCTCACCTGTGGTCTTGAACTGCCTCCAGCTGAGAATATCTCATCCAAGGGAAAAACTGGCATCCACTCTGATACCATGTGATATGATGGAGAATGTATCGCTTGCCACATTGGAGAGATCTGCATACTTTGAGTGCATTTGCCCTTGTTGACACCACCAGTCGGTGATATCCAGTTTCCAAAATGTACTGCTAAACTACATAGGGTCCCGGTGGTAATCATTCCGATTCAGATGAACATGGCCCCAGTTCTTTGGTCATTCACGGAGTAAATTTAAATTCAGCCTGGTAGGTGTCAATATGGGTGCTGCGCAATCACTGCATCTGGGTGTTGTTCCAGCCTTGTTTTCAGGTAATAGGTATTAATCATCATAGCTGGACAAATCATATGGATCAAAAGGAGATTAGCCAGATCAAGTAGTCAATGCGGCGGAGAAGAAATTGTTGCTCGGTCTTCTGTCAGGTATAATGACGGACACTCATAGATGTTTCGCACAGTATTCATTCACCACCTACTTCAGAATGCCCTCTTGCTATTGGGTAGTATTCAATGTCTCGTCATGAGGATCAATATCCATTGCCTTGTTCCACATCCTGAAAGATTGCAACTTCCGGAAATGTTCGAGGACATCTGCGGAAATGGGAAGCATAATGGTCATTGCAGTCACTTCAGCAGAATATTTGTACAGTTTCTGAGGTGCTAACTTTATGGCGAAGTACAAGTCTTCCTTCCATTGAATCTTTTTCTTAGCCAAAGCTCGCATAACGCAATCCATGTGATGGAACATGACATTGTAGACTGTAATGACGTGATGCTATCTGACTGTGTGCCACTTTGACATCCACTGGGTCCACTATCGGAATGGCCTCACAACTCCCATGACATACTTCACAATGGTCCATTCATCCTGTGTTGTAAAGTGTGGCTGGTGATAACTGTATTTTGGATTGTAGACCCACACGCGGGGGAATTGTTGTAATTGGTAGACTCGCTCAAGCAACTCCAGTGTCAAATTCCAGCATGTCTTTACATTAATAATTGACAGTACTACAATTCGTACGTCGGCTTTTGGACAGTCAAAAAAGTCATTCCAACAGCCAGGTGTCAGCCTATTCAATACAGCGAACATTCGCTGCTATATCATGGTCAGTTTCAGGCCTGTCAAAATAACTTGAAATATGTACTTTCTCAATTGCATTTCCTATACCTGGTCCCATGATAACACCTTATGGATTGTAGCATTGCACTCTGTTCGAAGACTTTGACTCTTCCAATTGTCTATGCCCTCATTCTCCCAAAATTGTTGATCCCATTCATGTGCTTCCTAAGACTTTCTGCAGCCATTTACACCGAGACTGCTCATGAATGCACCAAAAGCAAGGTGAATGCCATGCGCCATACAGGGTATGTGGTTTCTCAATCCAGGCCACATGATTCCAGAGGCCTTAAGGGTTGCTTGCAGTTTCCAATTCATTGTATAATGGGAGAAAGAGTTAGCAGTCGTAATTCCAAACAAACGACCGTCAGTAAGCTCAAAACCATGAACAACTTCCTCCATATATATGGCAAGCCTTGATCCAGTATGTTGACCCTTGACCTATTATCCTTAATTAGCATTCAAAAAGGCAAAAGAATATGCAATCAACCTCATTGAATGAAAGTTGTACTTATGACAATGCCCAATTTCAATTCATATAATATGCAATGTCCGATGTAATGGCAAGTTTGTTAGTTGATGTCCACCTATTCAAAGCGAAACTACCTTTATTTCTTGATGGCAACTGCTTTTCAATTGCATTCACAGCCAGTGAGCTTTTCTGTCGGCAAATATTGCTGAGGGTGCAGGCAGACGGTAGCACCAGCTTGCTCCGTAATGCCTAATATGACTACCGTAGTTCGTGGTTAGTCATAGCATTCCATGGAATATGAGCTGAAATACATCCTAATATGCAGTAGTGATTCCAGGTGTCTTGGTGCAATTTGGCAGTTACAAAGTTCTTAGATGTCAGTTACACCTGTTGTATCTCTCAATGCAGTCAATATAGATTAGATTTAAATGTTGAATATGAATTTCCTGTGCAAATTCACTACCATAATTCCTCAACATCCTTATCTCTTCAGCATGGCCAAAGCTGGTTCATCACCAATTGAAGAAGTCAATTCAGTACTTTCTGACTCTGTTAATTCATGTAACTTTGCGATGTGTTCTTGTGACATCAAGTGGTTCCACATTGAGCTGGTCACATGTTCTGCTGGATGGCAAGGAACTTGACGACAAACGATACATATGATGACGGGAATGCCAATCTCCTCAATTAAGTAATTCAGATTGAATTGCCACCATGGCGCATGTCTAGAATCATTCCAAGCAATAGAACACTTCAAGCCCTCATTCATCGAAGCCCAATAACCATTGAATATGATTGGCACAGTAAGGTTGCTCAAATCATGGATAAAGACCCGTTCATTGTTGGAAAATATCATAACCTCTAGCAATTACACATTGAAAGATTTGGAATCCGACATGGCGCTAGGAATTTGAATATTGTCCAATTCGATTTGGGAGAGTGTCAAATTATATGTGATCAGTATGTACAACACAACTTCTGAAATATTGACTCTATAGCTACAAGCACCAAAATAGTCAGACCTGTAAGATATTGCCTGCATATTTGTCAAGTGTTATACCAGGACAGATTGTAAAGACTGAGCATTAATAACTGCATTTTGGAACAATGCAGCACTGTTTGTTGCTGTGTAGCATACTGAGCCCTTACAAAATCTGTTGATGCGAAGTTGATACTCATTTTTAAGAAGTGGTAGTGATATCATGGGTTGCATTTTTGCCCATAAAGGCGGCTGATAAATCGATTATGGATTAACACAATTGCAAAGCCCATGAATTACCCAAGTCACAGGACTAAAATTTGTTGATGCTCTGTTGACACTAATTTTCAGGAGGTGGTAGCGATATCGAAACTAGCAATTTGGGAAAAGTCAGACCTGTGGGACATTGCATGCACGGTTGTGACATTGCATACAAGAACATACTGTATTGACTGACCATCAAAAACGCAATTTAGGAACGACACAACGCACTTGAATGCTGCATAGCTCACTGTACCCCCACCAAAACTGTTGAAGCTCTGTTGATGCTCATTGTTTAATTTTGTCACAAATTTAGATCTTGATTTGTCAGTTTGCCGTAACTGGCAGGACGATATCAAGTTCGTTGGTTGTCTATCAACTTGATTTGGAGTCTAGAACTTTCGCATGGCCAGTGAGACTCTTGCCCATGCACACATGAATGATGATGTCTCACAATTTGGTCACTGAAATTTAAGAAAAATCTCACAAGTCACATAGAAGATACACTATTTGCTTCTCAAAGAGAGACATTGTCAAAAGTTACAATTGGGACCTCTAATCCTCTGGTTACACAGAAGCCGTCACCATTGCTTTGGCCGAGTCCAACTTCTATCTGGTATTTAGCCAGGGAGATTATACTCATGGGTAGAAGCTTGTGGGCTTAACATGCTGCAATGTGATAATGGGCGACGAATCGGGTGCGACGGCAGGTGGGAGAGACCCTAAGGGTTCCTGTGACTGTAGTTTCCCACAACCTGGCCTCATATGACTACTACCTGGTCAAGAAGTCACTTGGGGCATTTACGATTTTGCAGGGACAGTATCATGATACTCCATTAGCTCTCAAAGTATTGTCAGTGCGGGTGCAGCTAGAACCTTGTTTGTTCACACCATGATAACTGCCATAAGCCTTCAGATTGGCTGTACAATACTTCGTATCCCTCACATGGAAGTAGTCAGCCACATCCCCGCATTCCAGTTGGAAGAGTTAGTCAAGCGTCATCTGCTTCTGATGAATCCTCTCCATGTAGTGCTGAACCGTTTTGGTGATTGTGCTCATCACCCAACCAGCTCCGTCATCTTCGCTTGGCTTGCCCAGCTCTGAATCTTCCTCCTCATTGTCTTCATCCTCACCATCCTCCCCATCACCGGAAGTTGCAAGATCGCTCAGACTGTTTTGGATTGCATTCAACATCTCCTGGTCTGTTCTTTCGGGCTCTCTGGCTCTCAATCCCCCCAGTCCTGTAGATCCAATATCTTCCTGCTTGTGCATGATTGCTATCTCAGCGTCTTCAATTCTCATTCCGGCCACAGCAGTCTCTCTATCCATATCATCCTCGGTCCATTTCTCCTTCTCCTCATTGTATACAAAGTGTGTTTCCCGTCTTTCTCCGCCAGAAGCTACTTTTTGGATTACAAGCTGCGCAATGCTCCTAATGCTCGGCCCATTTCCGCCTCCATGCCAGTCTTCGCTGGATTCAGCTGATGACGTTATCGTGTGGATCGATTTGTCGATTTGGCATATTTGTCTGTTGGAAGTGGCGAAAGGTTCTTTTTCGGAGCTTTGACCATTGTATTTTGTGTTGACTTTGTTGATGGGTGAGATGTTGGATGTTGCAAGATATACACCACATGGAGGCATGCTGCATCTATTAAGTCAAGGTTGGTACACTTGATCAACTTGAACAAAGCAAAATCTGCGTTGTGACTGTCACTTCATTAGGCATAGCAATGCTAACCATTCAACATGACTTGATTTTATATGTGTGTTTCATATATGATCCTGGGGATTTCTTGAGACAAATATCACCCAACGTTCTTTAGGTTGTAGAATCTCCTCATTATACCCTTCCCACATGTGATTTGGGCTGTTGGTCACCTGTATTTATCCAACTACACAACCAGACAACATCGGACTGAGTAACTGCACATCACAGAACTATTGCAAACATCTGCAATCTGCCGCTATAAGCAGTATGATTGATTTTGAGTAGATCATACATGTTGGCTGTTACTCATTACATATTGACTTGAAGCTGACTATATATTGCTCAAGACTTTCCACTTCTTTTGGTAATCAGCTTCTCTCCTTTTCCATAACATTAAATCACGACTCCACGAAGACCTCTGCAAGGTGCAACCGGATCCGAATCTAGTCAAACAACAGGCTCTTCAACCAATACGCCACCCAGTGGGACACAGCAGCAGCATAGATACGAGTTAATCCACCACAACGCTCCCAATGGAGCCACCGCAAATATGACCCTGGACACATATTCAAATATGTTATGTAAATCCACAAGCAGTAACTATAAGACGCAGCATGCCATCGGATGTGGGCAAATCCATCTCAGGGTATACGGTCGTCAACTATCACTAAAGTGTTCAGCCGGTGTACCTAGAGAGCTACATGATCAATTTATTACTGCCCATAATGGGAAACCATTATGGCCGTACAAAGTATTTGTCCGCACAGTCCAAGAAGTCAGACATCCTGATGTTATCAGCTCAGGGAGTTTTGCTGATGAATTTCGTGATAAGCATCCCCAAGAGTGGACTAATCTGGCTTTGGTAATCTTAGAGGAGGCTATGGAAACGTAAATGGTTACGGTAATATCGAATCTCACATTTAGAAGCCGCAACTGATTTCTTGTAGGTTTTCAATTGGCCAGCTACTATGGCAAGGCAAGGAGGTCGGGTACAGCTGGGACAGTCCCTCATGCGCCTTGCATTGAATATGGCCAAAATGGCCAAAGTAGGGATTTCGCGCACCACAATTGAAGAAACACAATACCTCATCAAGGAATCCTGTGCCAAAGTCCGAGTAGAGAAGATGAGCGGTGTTGTTTTTGGAGTACATCAAATGTTGATGGCTGCGATAGAAAGACCCCCGGCTATGGTTTGTTGATAATCTTACAGACAGCTGCCTTCCTTTCCAAAAACGCACTGCAATGAGTCTGCAGACATGCTGGAGACGTAGAGGCATGGGTTCACCTCCACCTGAACCAACACCATCCCTGCCCTGAATGCCAGCTGTGCCACCTGCGCCACCTGGTGACAATGTGCAAGGTGAAATATCCAAATTGGAAGGTGTGCCACCTGGATATGTGTATACACAGATGCCACTTCCTAGTGCTCAGTTTTTCAATCATAATGCATTTGCCAAGGATTGCAAGTGCGATCAAGACTGTATTCCAGATTTCCAGACTGATGAAGGAACAAGCACTGGTTAGTATAGTACCTGCTGCATGGTTATGGGGCAGACATCCATTTTGCAGATGAGAGCAGGCTATTGAGCGATCCTGAAAGTGAACAGGAACTTTGATTGACAGAAACAGGATTATTGAGTGTATTATTATCTACAATTAGCAGGCACTATAAAGTATATTTTAAAGGATATATATGTATGTGTTACTAATGAATAATGTAGTTATAAAGGAAAGAGTGCATGAACAGGATAGGAGGGCTGACAAAACACCGCTAATGATATAATACACCAAATGTAATGATCGTATATTGCAGAGACGCCCATGGCAAATTCAGCGTCAATGGAGCGTCAATGATTTTTGGTCTTGATAATCATGTAATTGGAACCTGATCTGGTCATTGTTATTCATAATCACTGCATTGGCAGCCTTCATGGGCAAAAACTCTATCGATGACATCTCTACTATTCCTTTAAAATCTGTGTCAATGGAGTGTCAACTATTTTTGGTCTTGTAAGTAAGGTTATTGCAAAGTGATTTGGTCTCTGTTATGCATAACCAACAGTTTGGCAGGCTTTATTGTCAGAAAACGGTGAGATACGGTCACTGCCCCATTGTGAAAATGAGCCTCAACGGAGTGTCAACAATTTTTGACTTTGCAGGTTGCGTAATGTAAGTGGCAACTGGCTGTAGGTATCTATAAATGATGTATTGGCTACCTTCAGAGGCAAACACAACAGCAACACGCTCCTTGCCTCATTCTGAAAATGAACGTCAACAGAGCATGAACAAATTTTGGTCTTCCATCTGGGGTAATCTAAGTGTTGTATTGTGGCAGGAATTCATATACATAGTAATGGTAGCCTTTTCTGGCCAAACAGTGCTTGATATCTTCATTACCCCATCATGACAGTGAGCATCAACAGAGCATCAACATTCTTTGGTGGTGCAAATTGGGTAAGAAAGGCATCACCCCGATATTTGAGCTCATAATAGAACTATTAACTTTTGTCATTGGCAAATATACAAAATATAATGGAAGCACCACGGATTCCAAAATACTGGATATCGCAAACTTCAAAACAAACAAAAATTGATTACTGGATGTCGAATACACAATTTTGGTTAGATTCCATTATCAAACACCATCAACAAAAGCATTCATTGAATCTTCCGATAGACCATGTGGACAACCCGCTGACAACCTGTCCAATTTATACTGGTTGGGAAACTTCCTTCAAACCGTGCCCAAATTGCTGGCTCAGGTATATTGACCATCCGGACTGCTAAGTTGGCAACAAATAGGTTGCAACCCGGATACAAACCTGAAGCGATGGTCCTGAATCATTGCTAACACTACACATAAGGTATTGAGACGAGTAGCAGAATACACCGAACCCACAAGCACTGTACAGAGTGTCTTCAATCACCCTGCACAGATAATCGCATTACAGGTAGAAATTACAACCCTGAAGTCACACACCTTCCTGCCACCCAAGTGCTATCACACCGACATAGAAGGCATGATACGGACTGTGACAAATGAATGGAAAGAAGCCAGAAGAAGACCCACAGCTGCCAGAACAAACGTGTAGCTACAGGAGAAACTGGCAGTAATGCGCCAGGACGCATAGTAATCTGGAGAGGAGGTCTGAGGTTTCAGGACGCTGTTAGCCAATGCTATAATATTCGCACCAAGGGCTGCAACAGCGGCGCCCCAGGTTCTGGAAGAGAGAGGCAAGAAATTTCCTGACTCCCCGGACTTTTCAGGGTTTCATCAAACTCAGGTGAGAGGCTGGATTGCTTATCTCCAGATGGTAATCTGACACAAGCCCGCCAGCTTACCCGACGAACAGTCGAAGATGTGGTACACATTCTACCTCCAGATGGGCATAGCGTCAGGCCAGATCTTGCCACATATCCAGGAAGACGGAACGATAGCACTGGATGACTTACCAGTTTTCATACTTGTTCTGAAAGCAGCTTTTATGGACACCAAACAAGTAGCTACCACCGAACGGATAATGTGCGAGATGGAACAAAACAACCAGCTGTTCTCTCAGTACCATGCCGAGTTCCACGTAATAGCAGCAGACCTGAATTGGAATCCTTCGGCTTTACAGAATGCCCTGCGTATGGGCCGGTCGAAGAAAATTTAGACTCCATGCCACATGGTGATATTTCTAAGGATTTTTCCGCGTTCATGAAGTTTTGCCAGAAGCGGAATACTCAAATTCAACAATACTGGGAGGGGAAGGCCGCACCAACAGAGGGAGGAGGGACAGGTTTCACCTTGTCCCACAGACCGCCAGCTCCCATGAACGATCCAGCAAAACCTCTGGTTGGAACAGTTACAGGATATACTGTACCTGCCCCTGTCGATCTCAGTGAATGCTGAAAAGAGCGTGTCTGCGGTAGCGAGGGCGAAGAGGTTTACGGAAGGAAGGTGTTTGTACTATGGTGTGTTCAACCACAGGGCAGTAGACTGTGCAGTGAGGAAGAAGGCTCAGACTTTTAAGGTGGCTGGTGGGGAGATTAAGGATGGAGAGACTGGTACAGGTTCCGAGTAATCAGGAAAAGATTAAGTCAGTCAAAGAAAGATGGCTCTTGGATTTATGGGCAAAGTTTTGTTTTCAATGCTTTATAATGTTTTGAAATTTCGCGTTGTTCAGTTAGCAAGGTGGAGGAATTAGAAGGCTTAATGGAAGTGAGACATTTAGTTATAACCTGCATATTAACCATGAATAATCAAGAGATACCAACACAGATGCTGATTCACTCTGGCACTACACACATTGCATTTATGGATCAAAATTTTGCTTGTCATCATCAAATACGAATACAACAGTTGAAACAGAAAAAGCAAGTCGAGGTTATCAATGGGAAACCCATCAAATCAGGGTATATTTCACATATTGCCAATGTTGGCATAAAGACACATGACCATAAGGAGCAATTGCCAATGTTTGTTACACAGCTATGGCAGTATCGAATTGTCATCAGAATCCCATGAGTATAATTGCATGATGTGGCTGTCTATTTTGTACTGAATACTGTCACATTTGAATCACCATATTATACTACACATTGCCATGATGCACCAGTTACAGTATAAGGAGTTATGGAGGGACCCACAGAACCAGTCTATCAAGCTAACCAGGATATGTTTGAACAACAGATACAACCATAGAGGCCATTTCGAGGCAATATTGGGATCCTCAATGAAGCTTCATTCTTCCGTACAGTGAGGAAAGAAAGACTTTCAGTTATTAAGGCCTCCTTATATGATCTGAATAAAGCGATTGACGGGAAGGATCTTAAGGTACAACTCCTGGAGGAGATTGTGCCGGAACAGTATCATGAGTTTTTCCTTCAGTTTAATAAGGTTATTGCAAATAGCCTCACACCACATCGACCAGGAATTGATTATGAGGTAATGACTGAAAGAAGGTAAAACACTACCTTGGGGCCCTCTTTATTCTATGTTAAGTGCGGAATTGGTTGTTCTTAAAGAATTGCTTGACCACAATATGTCAAAGGAGTTTATACATCAGTCATTGTAACCTTTTGCAGCACCCATTCCCTTTGCGCAGAAACGAGATGGGGGGCTGCAATTTTTCATTAATTATCATGATATTAATAGTAAGGCCCTCAAGTATCAATATTCATTGCCCCTTATACCTGAAACTTCAAATACACTGCAAGGGGCTAAGGTATATACAAAACACAATGTCCATGGAGCCTATACGCTGTTATGCGGGAATGTGGGGGATAAATATAACATACCATTTAGGACAAGGTATGGACTGTTTGAACCTATGGTTATGCAGTTTGGGATGACAAATGCTCCTGCGGATATCCAGGGATATATCAATAATACAATTAGAGATGCCTTGGATGACTTTGCATCTGCTTATTCGGATGGTGTACTGATATACAGTAATTCAGAAAAGGAACATGTGGAATATATTAGGTGGATTATACAACGTCTTTTGGAAGCTGGGCTTGATTTGAAACTGGAAAAGTGTGAATTCCACAGAGAAGCCTTGCAGTATTTGGGATTGATTTTATCAACAAAATGGATTTCGATGGATGAAGATAAGGTTGACACAATGAGGAATCGGAGCTGCAAAAAGAAGACGAAGAAGGGCAGGTTAAACACCCTGTTTAGTATCCAACAGTTTTTCGGATTTTGCAATAATTATCAACACATCATCCCCAAGTATTCCAAGAAGGCAGAATTCTTGACAAGGTTGACCAAAAAAGATGCACCATTTGTATGGGAATTAGAACAACAGTTAGCATATAAAGTGATGGTAAACGCTTTTATGACAGTGCCAGTCCCTCAACATTTTGACCATCAATGGGAGGTGATAATCAAAAAAGATGCCTCGAATTATGTGTTCACTGGGGTTTTCTATCACTATGATAATGAGGGAGTGTTACACCCTGTAGGATGTATCTTGAAGAAACATACATCTGCCGAGTGCAATTATGATATTTATGATATGGTACATTTGGCAAGCATTAAAGCTCTCATAGAATGGAGACCTGAATGCAAAGGGGCTACACATCCCCTCCAATTGTTCACTGATCATTAGAACCTTGAATGTTTTAAGACAATGAAGCTTCTGAATTGAAGACAGACACAATGTGTAGAGTTTTCACCCCGAGATGTTTACCACATAGTTCATGGAAAAGGAAAGTCGAATGGAAAGGCCAATGCTCTCACAAGAAGGCCAGGAGACATTCTTCCTGGGGGGGACGAAACATGAAAAAATATTGAGCTGGTGGTTATAGAGCCACAGAACCTACCGGAACAAATGCATCTGGTGGTAGACAGCCCGCCCGTTCAGGGCTGTTCTCCATTTCTGATATCATGGCACAAGGATATGTAACTGGCCCTCTACCACGGAAGATACTTGAAGCAATTCAAACAAAGAGTCGGTCGAAGGAAATTCCAATAGCAGAATGTATAGACAAGAATGAGAGATTACGGTATAGAAGGAATTTGCATGTACCGGAAACTGATACCTTTCACCAGCAGATAATACAAAAGCCTTAAGATACAGTATTGGCTGGATATTCTGGACGAGCAAAAACATTCGATCATTTCAATCACCAGTATTGTACAAAGGAAAAGCGGAAGAATGATGACCAGATTGTATGGAATTGCCATAGTTGTCAGCGATCCCGCGGTTCGCAATACTCTACATTTGGAGTTCCTCGACCATCTCCTGTTTCAAATCGAGCATGGGAAGATAGTTTGATTGACTTTGCAGGAGGGCTACCGTAGTGCGAGGGGTTCGATGCAATCTGGGTAATGGTGGATAGGCTTTCAAAGATGTGACAGTTCATCCCATGCCACACAACCATAGATGCTTTCAAATTGGCGGAGGTATTTCGATGAGAAGTAATTCTCCTTGATGGGCTCCCATCGACAATTGTCGTGGATTGAGGACCACAGTTCACTTCAACCTTCGGAGGCTGGGTGTGCAGTTATTCTGAGATTGATTGGAGAATATCAACAGCAATTTATCCCCAGACAAATGGCCACATAGAACGAATGAATGCGAGTATGGAACTGTATCTCCGAGTGTTTGTTAACCATCAACAGGATGACTGGGTGAAGTGGCTTCCCTCTGCTGAGTAAGCTGCAAATAATGGGACATCAGAGTCAACGAAGTGTACCCACTTTTTTGCAGTTCAAAGTATAGATCCCCAAATTTCGTTTCTTGGAGAACCAACAAATTCATGGGCTCAGGGATGCCTGGATGCTGATCAGGTTCAGGCAACAATACAGCAGATTCACCATCACCTCTGTGTTGAGGTGAGATGGAGGCAGGCAATACAGGAACAGAGAGTAAAGCAAGGTCGGTTTCCAGCACGCAATTTTCAGCAAGACTCATAGGTATGGCTTGATGGACAGTACTTCTGAAATTCAAGGCCTACCAGCAAGCTAGATTGGAAACGATTGAAACCATTTACGTTTGTTTGTCAGGTATCTTCCTGTGCTTATGAGTAAGATCTGCCTGCATCAATAATGATACATCGAGTGCAACCTGTTTCGCTACTCGACCCCATGGTAAATGATCCCCTCGCAATGCAACGAGTTGTGAGCCACCCTTAGTTGAAGTAGATCGTGAAGAGGAGTATCAGGTTTCGAGTGTGGAGGAGAGTCAAACGTACCATAATCAGTCACAGTACCTTATACGTTGGACCAGGTATGATTTGCTGATATGGAAACCAACGAAGTTTGTGGAGTGGTTGCAAGCAGTGGAGGAATTTCAGGAATAATATCCTAGGAAGCGAAGACATTTGGACATTCTTGGAGGACCTTGGACCTAAGGGGGGGATACTGTCATGGTGATGCTGGCAAGTAATAACAGAAGAAGTATAAATGAATGCTTTCAGGGAAATAGGGAGGGAAGGAAGTGGTGATACAGAAAGGTGGAGACATTGAGACATGGTGGTGGAGCTAGACTGCGGCCAGAGGGTGGCAGGATGATTTCGAACGATAAGGAAGTGGTCTGAGGTGTTGTGACATCAGGCAATGTGGCATGAATGTATTGATAACAGATGGGTCGGAGGTTTGTAAGATCATGAGAGACAATTGAGATGTTATATTGGAGCATCAGGAATTATTCAAGAGTGGCTGACGAAGTGTATATAATGAGAGGTTGTTAGGCATTGGAAGATTTCCTTTTATTCTCTCTTTATTTGTTCTCTTGTATAGCAAAGCAAGTGATAACTTTGAAACAGCTTCGATCTTGGTTTTGTTTTGAATTCTCAAAATCAACCTCAAGCGTCCTTGTTTTCGGATCTCACATTACAGTCACCAATATCACCTACACCTGATCCCGTCCGTTACAGTATCATCAGGGCATACTATGCTTGAATCACAACCACTGAAGCCGCTGCCAGAGTACCAAGGATGATCACGGATTGGCTATGCCTGCAGAGTTGTTTAGAAAGAATTGGGAGAGCTTGAATGCTAGAGCACATGAAAGTAGGATTAGTATGACTGGCTACTGGAATCCTACCTTGTTCATTATACATCTGAAATAGTGGTAATCAGCAGTGACCAGAATTCTCGATAGATACCACTGAGTCAAGATGAGGCTTGTACTATGATGTAGAGTTTCACTGGGATTAATGTAGCTATTTCAGGTGATATTGTATACATGCCACCAGTTATGAGTGTAGGATTGAATGGTTGGTTACTGAACATCCCAGAAGTGAAGATATGTAGGACTGTGTTACTTTGAAGTTTCATTCTTTCTTTCCTCTTAACAGGACTTCATTACTGCTTTGGATCTTGGCCAAGTACAAATGTCATTGGCACAGGTTACTACCACCTCTGGAGATCAGTCAAGTGGAGATAGAGCTTCGCCATGCACCAGATCCACCCAATGGCTACCATACAGTATTTATTAGATGTGGGACTAATGGATGCATACATTTACATACATTAAATGGTTGATTGATTGTTTCTTTTTCTTCCTACTCTTGTTCCACATTGTGCAGCCCAGAAGGTATGCACCTACAGAAGGGGACAATGGAATGGCATGGCTGCATGTGATAAGTTCTGTGCTGGGTAACATCCGCTTTATATCATTGGCTCACCACAAACCATACATCTTTGGCTATAATCTTACCTTAACTTTCCCTGATACTACTTTACAATCTGGCCATGCACATTTCCAATCATGTCTACTCAAATACCTTTATTTGGGGCTATACGTGGGCATATGTCTCTACAAGAGCATACAGTCAAGCAGGCTGGGGGTGTGTCATTGAGTGCAATTGGGAGTATCATTGACAATATGCCCAGGAGTATAATTGAGAATATCCTGGAAGGTGTCCATGTGAGTATACTAGGAGTATACTTGGGAGCGTCTTGAAAGCATTCATAAGAGCATTAGTCATACAGGCAGGCAGAGTCAATGGCGTACAGTTAGGAATTAATATCAGAGTTTACCTGAAAGTGTGAAATGAAGTACATCTGGCAGCTTGCACTGAAGTTTATTGTATGCAGCATGATGTATACTATGCAGGTCACAATTTGCTTGTGCACTCTATTCAACACACACATCCATAGTAACTCATTGTGGCATGTGTCGAATATGCTCTGAATTATTGTGCCAAGATCAGCTTCTCAATATGTTACATGTAGTGTAAGGACATTTTTCCGGTGCAGCCGTTACACTCAATTAGTTGTGATTTTGTCCACCATGATAAGATCAGGTCAGTGCAGTAGATGTAAAACTGATTGTATCAAAGAAAGTAGTGAGTTTCGCTATTTTTGATCCGGAGGTCAAATCTGAGATTCAGGAATTATGGGCACTCTTGTGTACATTGTTTACAGTACCTTAGGGAGGCATAATTTTGAAGTCAGCCAGGATGAGTATAGTGTAATCTGGGATTGATGAAGTGAGCGTAAATCATTTGAAGAAATGTCATAACAATCAGATTGAGTTTGAATACTGTGCAGATAACTCAAATAATACAGTCAGAGCATAGAATTCACTGGATTTGGTATCATGAACTCACTGTGTTAGCATGTCTCCAAGCTCTCTGTTCAGACCATTCTGTCACAATTTAAACTAAACCCAATATGGACATACTTTTTCCATGTTCACACCACATTGCCCCAGGTATACTAGGAATGCCAAGTCTGCGTATAACCCGTACCACTGTACAATATTGAACGAGCTAGAACCTGACTCGAGGCCACAATACCCCATTATTTTAATACAACCATCAATAGAAATTAAGTACATCCAAACCATGAAATATAAATATGATACCTAAACTTTTATTCAAAATCCAGATAATCAAAACTCCTCCCAAATGCAATCATTATTCTTGAATATCCATAGTTACACAAGCTTCTAGCTCAATACCAAAGCCAGCAAAGCCATGCGGCAGTAGAGACCGTAGCGCATCTTCATGTCCCATTAGCAGCTACCCTCAACAAGTTGAGAGGAGGATAAGCATACCTGTCTGAAATATGCTGCTCTGTTATCGAAGTCGACCTCTTCGCTAATCTCAGTAGCCCTAGGGAGAGGGTGCATCACAATCATATGGCTCTTTGCATACTTCATTATTGTGTTGTTGACAATGAAGGCATCCTTCAAATGCTCATACTCGTTGAGGTCCGCGAACCTCTCCTTTTGGACTCTGGTGCAGTAAAGCACATCAGAGCGAGCGATAATCTCTGGGGTAAGCTCTGTAGACTCGGCAAGAAGTGACCCACTGGAAAGCAGCCTATCGCGAACATCCTTAGGCATGGCCAACGCTGCAGGAGAAACTAGTTGGATGCGAACATGGTAAAGCCTGAGCAGGTTGGCTAAAGAGTGCACGGTGCGGCCAAACTTGAGATCCCCCATGAATGTGATGTTGAGGTCATTCACAGTTCCGAGTTCCTCACGGATGGTAAAGAGGTCGAGGAAAGCCTGCGTAGGGTGCTCCATACTGCCATTGCCTATGGAAGTGGTTAGCCACGGCCCCTGATATGTTCTAGAATTAATCACTTACCACCATTGATAATAGGGACAGGAGAATATTTGGCAGCTGTAGCCGCACTAGATTCGTCTGGGTGTCTCAACAATATAGCATCACCGTAACACGCAAGAGTACGAATGGTATCTGCCAGTGTCTCTCCCTTCTTCAAGCTTGAGTGAGCGGCAGCGATTGCCACAGTGCGACCTCCCAATCGCTGCATCGCTGCATCAAAGGACGCAGACGTCCTGGTCGAAGGTTCGATAAACATTGTGCAGAGAAGTCGCCCTTTGAGAACGTCGACGGTACCCCATCGCTCCACTCCTAGTCTCATCTCTGATGCTACGGTGAACAAATGATGGAGATCGGCACGGTTAAACTGGTTGACTGACAAGATATGACGACGCTTGAACGTAGAATCTTTGGAAAGAAGGGTAGCAAGAGCCTGAGAGACGGAAGGGTTATTGAGGTGCGGTAACCCGAGAGATGAACTTGGGAAAGGGTTGACAAGGTTAGTGTTTCCCAAGCTAGGTTGAGTTCGGGTAGCCGCTGATATTCTCATATGCGAACGGGCTGATACGGGCTCCGCATAGGCGGGCAATGGAGAGGCAATCTGGGCTGGCGCTGTGAACGTAGAAGCAGACCAATCCCTTCCTAGGGTTCCGTCAGATGTTAGACGGCCATCAAGTGACACTGTTTTGCCTTGGAATATAACACGCTTAATAACACCCTTCAAAGTCCGGCCGACAAGCGGGGACCAAACGTCTTTCGACTGTGCGACGTAGGAGCGACCAATCTCAACCTCCACTGAGGAGTCAGGCTGATCGTGGAGATCAAAAATGGCCTTGGGATTGTCGTGGAGACGAAGAATGACATCCTTGAGAGTTAGAAAGCCATCTGATACTGCAGTAAACAGCAACGGCAGTGTATCGGCAATGCCAATAGATGGAGATGGTTCTTGCTTTGTATCATGAGCCAACTGGTACGGCAGACTGCCAATAGAAAAACAGTCAATAGACTTTAAGTTTTTCCAGAGTGCATCTTGATCCGCCTTGGTGGGCAGCGCCGTGCACTGCAGATAGTCGTCCCGAGTCAAAAAGAGAGCGTAAACAGCTACATCGCATGTCACTTTCAACCCCTTCGCTTTGCTTAGCGCAATCAAGTTGATGTCATCCTTGGTTGAGACACTGGTTACATGGACATTCCTGTTGTGGAGACTTGCCAACAAGAGGATTGAAGCGAGGTCGGTTGTCTTCGCATCCGTTATGATTGGCTTGTGCTCAGGCCAGACATCAAAGTGCGAGGTAACCGCGGCAACCTTGTTTATATTTCCAGATAAGTGGTTGAAAGGGATGAAGAGAGATCCTACTTTCCCGGTAAGTGCACCAAGCTGCTCGCAGTTGGAATCAGTAGCTGCCACTGAGAAGTTGAAGTCCGAATAGGCAACTTTGCTATTCTCTACAGCAGTATTCAGAGCGATCGCATCAGTCAAGCTTTTCATAACACCCATAGGCAATACTCTGACCATTGTAAAACCGGATGCTGCCGACTCCTTGGTAACTGCGTCGAAATCTTGACTACCGCCCTCCGCTAACCCAGGAACGAACGCAGCAATATTGACGAGCCCAGGTAAAACAACAGTAGGATGGCTCGACTGGCAGTCAACCGCTGAAACCTCTGGGGGATGGTGACGAGATAGGGCCTCAATCAGCAATTTTGCGTTCTTGACATTGGTAACCAGAGGAGTGTGATAGTCAACTGCCATACGTCTGGTCTGATAACCTCGCGACATATATGATGCCGGACGTCTAAATCTATTGGCAGATGGCAAATTAATATAGAGATCGATCAAATTGTTGGCTAAATGTTGAGTTAAGGAATACTCTGACTTTTGATCATCGCCACTTAAAATTTCTAGATATTGAACAGGTATGCCGTGTTCCTGAATAAAATCTGCAGTACCAGCAGTGGCAAATAGCTTGTATCCAAGGTGGTGTAGCTTCTTGATTGATGGCAACATCTCCATTTTTTCCTTAAAGGAACCAACCGAAAGCAGGATATTTTTCTTCGGCATACGAAAACCAGTGGAGATGAGAGCTTTCATATATGCCTCATATTTATCGCGACCGAAGCAGGCAACCTCACCGGTAGATGCCATCTCAACGCCCAAGACAGGATCGGCACCAGACAAACGCGAGAAACTGAACTGCGGGACCTTAATACCAACATAGTTTTGGGGGATGTCAATGGAAGGGTAGGCATCAATCGGTAAACCCATTACCGCCAAGGTAGCCATCTCAATGAGATCGATACCCAAAACCTTAGAGACGAAAGGGAACGACCGAGATGCACGGACATTACACTCGATGACCTTGATGTCGTTGTCCTTCGCGATAAACTGAATGTTGTAGGGACCGGTAACATTGAGAGCGTTTCCAATCTTGCGGGTAGCTTCTTCAATTCTACGAATTGTTTCGGGGTCGAGATCCTGAGGCGGAAGGATCAGAGTGGCGTCTCCGGAATGCACACCAGCATTCTCGACATGCTCTGAGATTACATGCATGATCATTTTTCCGTCCTTTGCAACAGCATCCATTTCGATTTCCTTTGCGTTCTCAATATATTTGCTGATAACCACAGGGTGCTCTCTTGACACGTCGACCGCCTGTCTGAGATAGCTTGCCAGGTCATCCACGGAGTAAACGGTATTCATTGCAGCCCCTGACAGAACGTAGGAAGGCCGCACCAATACGGGATATTCAACTTTGGCTGCAAATTCCTTAGCTTCCTCAAAGCTGGTAAGTTCCTTCCAAGCTGGTTGATCGACATCGATTCTATCAAGCATACGAGAGAATTTGTATCGATTTTCGGCAGAATCAATCATCTCCGGTGATGTGCCCATTATTTTGACATTCAAACGTTGCAAGGGCAACGCAATATTGTTAGGCGTCTGACCTCCCATAGAAATGATAACACCACTTGAGTTCTCGATCTGGTAAATATCCAGGACCGTTTCGATGGTGATGTTCTCAAAATATAGTCTGTCCGCTTCGTCATAGTCCGTGGAGACAGTTTCAGGGTTGTAGTTGACCATAATAGTCTTGACATTCTTCTGGCGTAGTGTCCTGACGGCTCTGACAGCGCACCAATCGAACTCCACAGAGGAACCTATTCGGTACACACCAGATCCCAAGACCATGATACCCCGATCAGTGAAATCAATGTCATGCTCAGCTGCGTTGTATGTAAGAAAGAGATAGTTGGTGAAGGCGGGAAACTCGGCGGCAACTTTACGAACAATTAGTATGCGGAATGCAGATAGTTAAGAGAAACTGACCAGTATCAATTTGCTTCACATATGGCGTGATGCAAAATTCAACACGAACTTGGCGGACAGCGTTCTCATTAGAGCCCCAGAAGTTCGCCAGCTGTTTGTCACTGAATCCCAGCTGCTTGGCCTGGACGAAGAGGGAGCGGGGAATGGAGGAATCGGTGTACTTGGTCATAAGATTTGCGAAACGAGTGAGGCTCATAAGCTTATTCAAGAACCACTTGTCGATTTGGGTCATCTCCCAGATCTTATCCACCGAGTATCCTTGCTGCATAGCATTGGCAATGGCGAATAGCCTCTGATCTGACGGAGTTTGTAGCTCCTGGTCAATCGACATCAACGCATCCGTCTCACTAAAACCGATATTTCTGGGATCCGTTGCTCTGATGGCTTTTTGAATAGCCTCTTCAAAAGTCCGACCGATACTCATGACCTCTCCAACACTCTTCATTGAGGAGTTCAGAAGCGTAGACACTCGGGTAAATTTCTTAAGATCCCATCGAGGAATTTTTACGACGACGTAATCCAAAGAAGGTTCGAAGCATGCGCATGTAACTTTAGTGACTGAGTTTTTGATCTCGTTCAACGGAATCCCAAGCCCAAGCTTCGCAGCAATGAAAGCAAGTGCATATCCAGTTGCTTTCGAGGCCAATGCGGAAGACCGCGAGAGACGAGCATTAACCTCAATGATACAGTATTCTTTCGAGAAGGGGTTGAGTGCATATTGGATATTGCATTCACCGACAACACCGAGATGCCTGATAACATTCACGGCGGTTGTTCGGAGCATATTGTAGTCGTCATCTGAGAGTGTTTGTGAAGGTGCCACAACAATTGAATCGCCAGTGTGAATGCCAAGAGGATCGAAGTTCTATCGGTACCAAGTGAGCAGCAATTGTGCTAACGTTTGGGACGCCATAGAGACTTACCTCCATATTGCATACAGTGATGCAGTTATCTCGGCAATCTCGGACGACTTCGTATTCGATTTCCTTCCATCCCTTCATACTCTTTTCAATAAGTACCTGAGGACTAGCGGCAAACGCCTTGTTACACAAATCGACCAGCTGTTCCTCATTGTACGCGAAGCCACTTCCCAAACCACCAAGAGCGTAAGCAGCACGAACAATCACCGGAAATTGGATGTCCTTCACAGCGCGTAGCGCCTCTTCGACAGTGGAAGCCGAAGCGGATTTGGCACATTTCTCGTTGATCTCGTCCATTGCCCGAGCAAAGAGTTCTCGGTCCTCTGTGGTGATAATAGTGTCTATGGGGGTACCGAGAACCTTGACGCCCAGCTTCTCAAATTCATCCTTAAGCTCAATACCAACTGACAGTGCAGTCTGCCCCCCAAAGGTGACATAAATTGAGTCCGGTCGCTCGTAGATAATGACTTTCCGCACAAACTCCGCAGTTACAGGCAAGAAATAAACCTTGTCTGCAAGCCCCTTTGATGTTTGGATTGTGGCGATATTTGGATTAATGAGAATTGTGTAGATTCCTTCTTCCTTCAAAGCCTTGATGGCCTGACTGCCGGAGTAATCAAACTCTCCCGCTTGGCCGATACTCAGTCCACCACTTCCTAGTATCAAGACCTTGTTTACCTTGACTCTAGCGTTTGTGTTCTCGTTTTGCTCGACCGTTCCGCCAGGGATCTCGACAGGTAGCTGGAGAGCAGCACTGCTAGCCATTGTAGCCTTGATCGCATTGATGAACACATCAAAAAGCCATTCAGTATCCTTAGGTCCTGGTGTACTCTCGGGATGGAACTGCACACTGAAGAATGGCCTCTCTGTATGATAGATACCCTCATTAGAGCCGTCGTTGGCGTTCACGAAAAGCTCATTCCACCCTTCAGGTAAGCTCGTCGCATCGACTGCATAACCATGGTTCTGAGAAGTGATGTAGCATCGACCCGAGAGCAAATTCGTGCAGGGAATGTTTTGTCCGCGGTTACCGAATTTCATTTTTGTTGTCTCAGCGCCAGCAGCTCGAGCTAGTAGTTGATGGCCAAGGCAGATACCAAAGACTGGGCTCTTCCCAGCTTCCAGACACTTACGGAGGTTGTCAACAGTTGTTGTAAGAGTTGCTGGATCACCGGGTCCGTTACTGACGAAGATTCCATCATAGGTACCTAATTCTGCGAGAAGATCGTAGTCCCACGGTACAACCTTGACCTCAATACCCCGCTTCAGGAAACACCGAAGCTGATTGTATTTCATACCGACGTCTACAACAAGGATACGGGTAACAGTTCCATCAGGCCGCTTGATTGCAATATCCGTTGGAGGTGAATATACTCGAGGTTCCTGAATCGACACTTGGTTTGGTTGGTTAAGAGAATCCCACAAGACAATGAAGGTGCCAGTTAATTCTTACCTTCTGCTACAAGATTCTTCTTATTCGGGTCCACCCATTCTACACTCTCGAAGTCATGGTGCCAGTTGGAGGACGGATCAATTGGTACCAAAGAGTTCACCGCACCTGAAATCTTATCTCGAACAGATCCGGATATGTAAGGCTTTTGCATCATCAATTTTCCGAGCATTGATCCCTGCTGGCGAATCTTCTTCGTCAATGCCCTGGTATCAACACCATATATCGCCGGAACGCCCTGCTCCTTGAGCCAGCTACCCAGGGAGCTTTTAGCCAGGTAGTGACTGTAGTCTTCTCCTGAATAAGATGCTGTAATCAAGGCCGCAACATGAATCTCACGGGATTCGAAATAAGCGGGGAGCGAAATGAGCAATTTGTCCTGCGCTTCCCGCGAAGGAACACCTAATGTCCGAGATATCTACATTCAGCATCGATACAATAGACTAGATATAATTATCAACAAACCATAGTTACCAACCAACGGAAAAGTAATCACAAGGAGCTGTCCTCGATATGACGGATCCGTGACTGATTCGGGATATCCAACCATTCCTACGGAAACCAATAAGCACTATCAAGTCACATTGGATATGCCTTATTCCTTTAATAAATACCAGTTTGGAAAACCAATTCTCCCGAAATACTTTTGTCCGCTCCAAATGAATATCCTTGATATGCGGTTCCATCCTCCAATTCGAGTGTTGCAAGGCGCTCATCAGTGACGATGGTCCCATCCTCTCCCGTTGGCCGGGCAGTTACTGGGGCAATCGGCACGACAGCTACCGTCGAGTTTCCGTTGCTCAAACCAGTCATGTTAGTTCTAATGACTGTATTTCGAAAATCTCGGGGGATATAATTCCAGACAGCGAAGCGGAGCGGGGGTAAACGTAGCCTAGTGACAGCACCAGATTTGCGAGCTGCGAAACGAAAGCTATGAGTGAGGGGAGAAGTGGTGAAGCAGTGCAGGGAGAAAAATGAGCGCAAATTGTATGGTGAAGCGATCGACCAGAGTTTATGTACCAATCTAAAACTTTTTTCTCAGTTAGGGTCGCCAATCCCTGCCCTAGCACTTTACAGAACCCCTCCTCATGCAAAAGGCCCCACACCTAACAAGCCGCTAGCGGTACACAAATGTGCCTCACATGCACCAAAGCCATGCTCCCACACTTATCCGACATTGAGCTCAATTAAGTCCATTCGTTTTACTCTAACAAGGATATATTCAAGATATGATGTGTACAGTATGAAATATTCAGGGTATTTTAGGATACTTATAAGTACAGTCAGTATAGTACAGGAAGCTTTTTAGAACTATTTTCAGGCTATTTAACAAGTTCCAAAATATTGACTGAACTGTTGTAAAACTGTAACCCATCTGTGGTCAACTATCACAGTGTTGTCAGGTACAATTAACACCAATATGACAGTTTATTTCTAAGCAATAATACATTATCCAACAACTGAACATTGCAGCGAAACTGTTTTCCATGGCAATGACATCAACATTCACACTTCATCGTATCTATTTCATGCTTAGTTCAAATTTTTTGTTCTACTCTGTACAATACCACTGAATGCAAACTCTGTACTTGAACACTATCTCTAAATGATATTTAAATACTATGTACATAAACTCAATACATGAATACTGTAAGTAAGCTTTCTACTATAACTCTGTACCCAAACTCAGTATATTAACTCTGTATATATAGTCAATATCTACACTCTATACCCCAACTCTTTATCTAAACTGTACATTTATACTCTTTATCTAAACTCTCCACCTGAACACTGTATAGTAACTTGGTATTTAAACTCTGTATAAGAACTCAGCATATACACACTATACTCAAACTCTCTACTGGAATAGTATATCCATACTTTGTGTGTAATCACTATGGCACAATCTGTATATCTGCATACTAACTCTATAGGTAATTTGGAATAGTTAAATTTCCTTGATTTCAACTATTTATTCCATATCAGATAAAGAATATTAAAAGTACACATTGCATGCAACCTTGTTACTATAAGAAATATCTGTCAAGAAACAATATAACTATATAATATTCAAAAAAACAATACCAAGCAAAATTTAGTCTATATTAACTACACTTAATGGAGGTATAATAGTCTTTGAAATCTAAAGTACAGTAGCTATTTTTCATGTAAATGTACACTTTGCTTGTATGGCAGAATTTTTAGCAGCCTTAGTAAATTACTTATAAGTAGATTTTTTTATATCAGGTAATGCTGAAACTGTAATCCAAGTGAGGAAAAGATGATTGTAACCAGAGAGTCTATTCTAATTATTCTGCTATCGGGAAGTTTTTCACAAAGAGCATGATTAGAGCAAATGAAGTGTCGCTTCTTTGTATTTCCAAGCTAACTTTACTGGTTGATGGGATTTCTTTAATGGAAAAATGTATTGTAAGTTTAAAATTCAAATTTTTGATAAAGTGAGATTTGTAGACTTTGCTATCAGTATATTTAGAATCTGCTCTGACTCTACAATAGATTAGTAGATAATTCCAGAGCTATGCAAGGCAGAGATTATATCTCAGTAGCAAGTTAAATAAATGAACAATACTGTAAACTATTTGTTAGTTTATTTGTATACAGCAAGAAAGGGGTGGTATCTTTGACATTGAAAATACGTTTCTAGCCAGCTGTCAAGGGTAAATATTAAAACAGTATGAGAGAAATTTCAGTTTAGGACAATGAAATACTACCTGGACTGTAACTTTACAAATTGGTATCATGTATATATTACCAACAGAAGTAGGCTTGTACAGATACAATTAATCATCTTAAATACAGGTATTGTATTATTATATAAGCAAATATTTAATCTTAGAAGTAATAATACATGAGTATAAGCTGAACCAGACTTGATTGTTTGGAAAACATATATTGTGTTATGTACAATCTACTCTAAGCTATTTAACCTCCAGCTGATTACTGTAATGGCTATGATAGGCTGTAGTGAACTTCGATGTAGTGCCATTATATGTAGTATGGAAATCTCATATTACATACACTAAAAGCTTATAGTAGAATTTCAACCCTATTGTTACACGATCAATTACATTTTAGTACAATACTAAATATCTTTGTATACATCATGAGTTATTTATCTAAGCCTACATGAACATTTTCTCCTGAGTACAGACAGCTACCAGAGTTTGCCAATATATTGGAAAGTATTTATTTATATAATAATATAGAATCTATTCTCTAACTATCGACTTTTGAATTTAACTATCTATATTTGGTTCAGTTCACTTCATATGGTCATATAGCAGCGTTTGACAGTATAAGTATGCACACTTCAATGCAGCCATATAGTTTATAGACAAGGTATATTTCAGTGCACTCTGAGATAGTTTATTAGCTAGGCTTGGGCCAATGAATCACTACAAGTACATGGTAATAATTACACAAACTCAAAGGGTGTAATGAACTGCATTTGGACAGTGTATTGAACTATACTTGTAGAGGATATGACCTAGTAAGCTCAGAGGTACACTACACCATATTGAAATAGCAGAAATTCTGTACAATCTGAGAAACATAATATGGTAGACTTGAATATGGTAACTGATCACACTTTCATGGATACTCTGAGAAGCTGATATAGCTAACTTGGAGCTGTGCTTAGAAGTGGACAGTTTACTCTGGCTACTAAATGTTGTTGGAAAATAATCAACATTGTTGACTGCAGATGTACTTGGAAGATTACTGGTGGCAGTTATGCTTAGTTAGCTGCAGATAGTACTCAGAAACGATTGATCTAAGGTAGCTGCAGTCAGCACTTGGCCACTGGATGGTCAGAGTTGATTTTGAGCTGGATACAGACAGTGAAGGGTTAAACAGAGCAAAGCAGAAGTTCAGTCCATATTTAAAAGTTTATTTCACAATTGATTAATATATGTAAGGTATACAACTTGTACTGTGTAAAAGAATGGTTCAAATTCTCTATCATTACTCACGGGAGGTCATACGCTGAACATTTTAAATTGTGGCTGCAGACTGTAATTGGAGACAGTCAATTCTAGGTGATAGGACAATTAATTGAAAATTGTTCAAAACTCTATTTGGTGTGAAATAATAATAGTACATTTAGCAGATATAAACGATAATACAGCTTTGAGTTTTCAACTACTTATTGTGTAGTAGCAGATATTGACATAGTGTAGAAATGAATATGTGAAGATATTGGAGGATATTGGAAAAACAAGATATAACTGTCTGGATTGGATTTCAAAAAGAGGCTGACAGATATGAAAATCCTAAAGTTTCGTATCTTTACATAGCATCCCATATATCTATGTGTCCCCTATTGTACAGATTCCCACTGAGGGTGTATTTTGTGAACTACTCAATTAGTACTTTAGAATTTGTAGTTGAGTTCTTCTATCTGTCTACCAAGTATAACATCATAAGCTAATACCAAATACACTCTCCCGTCTAGCTTAAATTGATCATTTCCTACCAGTCAATGAATACTCTTGCCAGATACAAAGCTCTATCTTTCATTCAATTTTGCTAAGTATATACAGCAAGCTATTGGAGAGAAAATGTTGTACTGTCCCCTTATATTGAGATAAACAGGTGGAAAAGTGCATTTCTGACCAGCAGTTACCATATTAGAAAGAAAAAGTCAGTACATAGAATTGAAGAAATAATAATAATAAGCTGGGTAATGGATTGTACATATAGTTGAGGGACTCTGATATACAATAACATTATCTTAATATTTAACAGATTGCAAACTTGATCTTCCAGGTATTGGTTCAATGTAGTGGCATTCAGTTATTGTAGATTTACTCAATTTGTATGCTGCTTCGCACCTGGGAATTCTTTCAAATAGTTGCATCCACTTTCAAAACTCCTTGTAGTCAAATCTGCTTATTAGTTACTGATTTCTTTGGAATAGCATGTAAGGTAAAGTTGATTGTTAATAAAATGCAAACAGTCATCCAACTCCATCAATTGACTTCAAGAATTTTAATCTAATGGCTGAATCTAGTCTCAATTTCTAGTCAGTCCAGTTTGATCTAGCACTATTTGTAGCCAGTTATATTTCTGAGTTACTAGTATTCTTCCCAGTTCTTGCTGCTGTCAGTCTTAATAAGCTATTCCCGAGGCTGGTCTGGACCCCACTGAAAATAACTATCTCAGCATGAGCAAAATGTATTTCAGTCACTGGGAGTGTGTTGGAGTAGTTGAACCAGAATCACAGAGTGGTTACATTTCAGAGTTGACTGAATCAATAGATGGGCCTTGAGATGCACTTGGCAGCACTGTCAATGAATCTGGAAGAATATAGAAGGTTTTGTGATGCGGTAGTGAGAATCTGGGAATGCAGGCTGCAAGAATAGGTGCATCTGGAGAGGCAGCTGACAAGCTTTCGTACACCTGGGATTGCAGGCACCAAGTCTGGATACATGTGAAATTACTGAAGAGCTGTCAAGGAAAACCAAATGTCCTCTTTATGTGTAATACTGGTGTGTATGGAAATAGTAGTTGCAATATATTGTTTAATGACATTCAAAATTTATGCATTCTGTTTGAGATGTCATTTATATATCTATGTATCTCTGTATCTACATAGCAGTCCATCTACACATGGTATATCTGGACAGGTTGTAAATGAAGCTGGAGAGAAATTTGAGAAGTATCTGAAGATGGCCATGGAGTTAATGTAGAAATGTATTTGGTGACATCCATCAAGCACTATTGGAGATACACTTGGAGGCCCAAATTATGTATATGTGGAGGCCATGATAGAATAAGTTTGGAGATGCAATTGGAGGCCACGATTGTATACGTTTGCAGATTCGCTTGGAGACAGGAATCATGTAATGTTGCAGACCGTAACCGAAAATAATTGGTGATGCACTTTGAGATGACAATTGAGCAAGTTTTTTGATGCATTTGGAGCCCATAAAGATATAAACTTGGAGGCGGTAATTGATTAAGTTTGGTAATGCTCTTGAATACTCTGATACTACACACATTAAAGCCATGATCAAGCAATCTAGATGATGCACTTCGAGGCTATGATAGTACAAGCTTGGAGGACTTGATATTTTCAGTGTGGCGATAGACTAGGAAGTCATAATTGAGCAAAATTGAATAACATCTTGAAAGTGGTCAATCTTGAGGTGTGAGGCATGACAGGTGTTTACATTCTATTCATCAGTTATTTCGCTCACAACTGTTGCAATATAAGGTGATCACTTTAACTTTGACCTCTTATGGAGAGCTAGCTGGTAGTGGTCAATCTGGTAGAGTTGAATATAGAAAGTTCATGCTTTATTCAGGGATGAACTCATAATCGTGACAATGAGGTGAAGACAGTCACTATCGAGTGGATACTGGACTTGGTGGATGCTCTACTTGGTGGATGCTGTACTTGGTGGATGCTGTACTTGGTGGATGCTGTACTCGGTGTAAACTTATAATCATGACATGGAGATCTAGAGAGGTATAACTGAACTTTGAATTTAGTGATGATGACAAAGTTGTGGACAAAAAACAGAGATATGAGATGAAAATGTGAACAATACAAGGAAGATTTGAAGGAATGTGGGAACTTAGGGGTATGACTTGTGTGAGTGTGTGAAGAATAACATGAAGCAGTGTGCTGACCTGCCGGATCGGAAGTTATACCTGCCAAATTGGACATTGTAACATGACCTGCACTCCAATTTCTCTTAAGTTCCAATTTCTCGGAATACCTTATGCCATTTCCTCTCATTTCTCTCTTTCTTGTTGTCCACTCAACCATCCCCTCCGAATATGAGATTTAGTTATCCCTCTTGATCCCTTTATGCCATTATTATGAGTTGATACTGAGTACAGCATATACCTAGTACAGCACATGCCAAGTACAGCAAACACTGAGTATGGCATTCACCCAAAATCAACTATCTCCTGCTACCAGCCAGTCCCGCATCTCTCATCTCTCATCAATTAGCCAATTTTCTTACACTTTGCATGCAATATTCCAATAATTATGAGTGCACCAATGAATACAACCTCAGCTCCCATTGCACCTCCGAATTCACTGCCTTCGGATTGACCGCCTCCTACTGGAAATCATCCAGATTGACTCCCTGCAGGATGACCCCCTTCAGAATAACCCCATCCAGATTGACTTCCTCCTAATCAAGTTCCTCCAGACCAACCTTCTCCAGATCAACCTCCTCCAGATCAACCTCCTCCACAGCAGCCTCCTCCAAATCAATCTTCTGCAGATTGACTGTATCCAGATTGACTAACACTCAATTGACAACCATCTGATTCACCCCCTCCAAGTGCTTGTCCAAGTTCTCACTATCATGACTGCCAAGTGCATCGTCATACTTTGTCAATCTTAACCTTAATGATTGAACAATTATGGTCCCCAAGTGTATCTTCAAATCCGCTTGATCATGGCCTCCAACGTTGTATGATCATGATCACAAAGTGCATCACCATACTCAAATTATCATGGCCCCCAAAGGCTACTCCAAACTTGCTTTATTGTAACCTCCAAGCACTTCTCCAAAATGATTCAATTACAGCCTCCAACTTTTCGTGATCATGGCCTTCAATGGGATCTCCAAATATACTGGATCATGCTATTCAAGTGCCTCTCCCAAGTTGCTCAATCACAGCCTACAAGTGGGTCAGACAGGTTACAGACATGGTACCCCCAGGTATGCCTCCAATTGCACTCAAATTCCATCTGCAACCAGATTGACTATATGTTTATATATGGATAGACTCAGGAAGATAGTACATGCCATATTAGGATGTAGTGAATCTTCATGTAATTGTAAAAGACAAATGTTATACACAAAATGGCTTGTGGTTATGGGACCCTAAAAACCATGGCAGTTAGAATACCACTCCAACTTTAAAGGCTCCCACAGACCAGTGCAGAGGGCTTATCAGCTGCTCTCGATGTCTTCCACTGCTCTGCAAAGAATGATTTAGCTGCTCTTGAGGCCACACTCTAACCAGTGCTGTACTCTCATCTGCTTCGAAATTTGACTATCTGATAAGTCATATATTATAGCATCATGAATGCACCTCCTTTCATGCAGGTGCTTTATAGCACATGTGAGAATTCCCTTGCAGCATCTCAAAGCATGTTGCTCAGCTCCAGGGGGATTGGGGAAGATCTGGAATTACTTACGGGCACTGCTAATGTTGACAGCATTATTTCGAAAGTTGGCATGTAGCTTGTGGACGGCTTTATATCTTGCTGATATTGCCAGCTTTCAAACTATGACTGCAGATATCCCTGTCAAATATGTTTAGTTTACAAACTCCAGCAAGTGAAGATTGACTGATAGAAGCCAGTTTCCAATTACGAGGGGCAGTCAACTCTGAACAAGAATTTCTGAACACAATCTGCAGCAAGCACATGTCAATCATACCTCAATACATTACCAAGTGAGCTTGATTCCAATGTCCAAGTGTTTGTCTTTGAGTTCTTAGCTCACTCCTTCAGGCTTACTAGATTACCCTCCTTTCAGTATACTCAATTACATTTGAGTGAATATTCTCAGTAATCTCATTCCAGTCTAGATGATTAATTCTCACTGTGGTTAATTACCCCCACCAAATGCACTCAAATAATCTCCGTTCAAGTCTGCTAGATATTCCACTAAGTGCAATTGCCTGATTGCTGAAACACTAAATTCTACCTGCCTCAAAACTACTAGATATTCATAAGTAGAGAATAGATGCCATATGATTAATAATCAGTTCAAGCCAGTATTATCAAGATGACAAATGGAAAATCCTTGCCCAAATTCAAAGGTACTATATTTAATTGCATACTTAATTCTTATATTACCCTACATAATATCATCCAACCAGTAAATATACATGTATATATACCATCAGACACTGCAACTCACTGCTAGTAGCTATTGTATGTGGTACTACTGCAGTTCAGACCATAACAAATATCAAATTCAGAAAAATAGGAAGAACTAACTTTAAAATATTATGATATACTGTAGTAAAGTGGGAATACCAATTGCCTATTGTACTTCTATGGTAGTTGGCTTAATAAATATCAATTATCGATACACTGAAACTTTTTGCTATGTTTGCATAAAATCTGAACTATCTGAACTATCTGAACTTTAGCTGACTTAAGTATTAAATTGTGCATAAATTCACTATAGGTATGAATATTGATACTGCCTAGAAATGCAATAGCTTTCCAACACTTTGGGTAAGGTATCAGATATCATAGGTATAAGAGAGTCCAATATACCAATTGAAAATGGCACGAAACTTTACAGATTAATTTTAACTAGCGAGAGTACGACTGTTATTAGATTTCTATAAGAATTTCAACTGCAATTTGATAATTGGAAATTGAAAATTGGCAATGTTTATCTCAAATGTTTCTATTAATTATCTCTACATCTGTATCCCTTTGCCAGTAGTGGGTCCACAAAAGGGCCCCATTTTGGCTGCGCTGTGCCTTATCGCTTATAACAACACAGCTATCCACCTACCCCCCCCCCCCTAGTATATTATGAATTGAAACATTAATAGTAGCAGCTTCGATTTATGACTTCTTGTGGCAGTATGACAAGTTTCGTTCTGCTGAGTTGGATATATATAGCAGTACTTTGGAGATTGTGTGAGTACTACTCTCCAGTCCAGAGGCAACCACCTTCCCACTTTTCATCTACCACACCACAACAACTATATGCAGAGGAGCCCTCAGACCTCAGAACCTTAATGTCAACTACCTACCCCCACCACTTGTACTCTCATCTTCACCATCCTCACCAAAAAATGTAAACAATCAATCTTCCAAGCGTTGTATCATCAACAATCACTCTGGACAAAAGCACACCTCCTCGCAACCATCACCACCACCTACAGTGGTACAGCATCAACTTGTCACTATTCATGATGTGTCTTCACCCACTACTGAATCTCCACCTGCAATGCTTAACCTTGACAATAATTATAGCTCCATAGGTGAGGCATATATTGAGCCTGCTCGCTCAATCACCACTGATCACTCGGCCAAACAGTACAAGAAAGTGTTGCATATACAGGTCTCAGCCAGAGATGAGTCTCGTATGGCCGAAGCGGAGATGTCTTGTATGGCTGGAGCGGAGTTTTCTTATATGGCCGGAGCGGAGGTGTTTCATATGGTCGGAGACGGTGATGTCTTGTAAGGCTGGAGATGTCTGTTGACTCTGATACGGGCTGATGGCATTCAGCTGTACTTGCAATCTCATATATATTGGCCTTGTGGCCCTCTTAGATAGAACACAATTAAGCTTCTAGAAATCAGTATTTCAATAGGTTGTGAGCCCGGTTATCGCTACTATCCAAATTTTCACAATCTTTCCTACAATCTCCTTCACAATCTCCAAAAAGAGTCTCAAGAACCCTAAACCTTGTCACCGTAGCAACAGCCGCATATACAGCATTGAAACTCAACACTCTCATGAGCTATCTCCACGATCTCACGACGACTTCCTCTGAAACCTCCTTCAACAAGACTAGGTGGGGCAATATCCGTAAGTTCATTCATACCAACTATGACGAATGGAAAGACGACATGATACTCATCCTGTCAGCCATGAGAGCATACGCAATCGTCACCGGAGAAGATCCCGAACCACAGCAACTTGATTTCCACCATGATGACAACTATGATCATTCGAAGGCCAAAGAAGCTGAGGCTGCGTCTATAATCAGACTTTCCTGTTCCCCTGAAGTACAACGCATCGTCAAAGGTATAAGAAATCCTCATGAGATGTGGAACACACTAGAAACCAGTTTGGACACTGCCGGATCCTATATCGGCAGACAGGACATTCTTCGTCAGTTCCGTGTTTGCCAACCTAAGGAGGACGAACCACTTAAAGCATACTTCACCAAGCTTAGTAACTACCGCATACAATTGGGCCATGCCAACGATGCAATCACTGATCGAGATTTCTGCACACAAATATTCACATACCTGCCATCTCAGTATGTGATGATATTAATGGTCCTAAAGCATAGAAGGCTCTTACCTACACCCGAAGAAGCCATGCATGACCTCCTAGAAGAAGAAACCACAGCTAGTCTCACCAAGGAACTCGGAGATACATCCACGTGGGCTGCCCTTTTCTCCCAACATGGCGGCTACCGTGGTTGAGGTCGAGGCCGAGGGTGCGGTGCACACTGTGGACGCGGTGGACGCAGTGGAGGCGGTGGATGCGGTGGACGGGGTGGACACGGTGGACGGGGTGGACGGGGTGGACAGGGTGCACGGGGTGCACGGGGTGCACGGGGTGCACGGGGTGGACGCAGTGGACGCGGTGGACGCGGTGGACGCTGTGGACGCGGTGGACGCGGTGGACGCTGTGGACGCGGTGGACGCGGTGGACGCTGTGGACGCGGTGGACGGGCTGGACGTGGTGGAAGCAGTGGAAGTGGAAACAGCCACGAGAGTAAGTGCACCTATTGCAAAATTGACAGCCATTCTACAGATGCATGCAGAAAGCGGAAACCCACTCAGGAGGGAGGAAACAACGATGAGCACATTTGCTTCCAGTGCGGGCTCCCAGGCCACTTCAAAGTCGACTGCATCTCCTACAAACGTATAAAGGACTGGTGGAAAGTGAAGAAAGCCACAGTTACAGCAGCTCTCGCTACGACTGGAGGCTGCGATCCCATTTGAATAACTGCTTCTGCTTTCGCCGCCGCCACCGTGGCTCCGAAGTGGGTCATTGATTCCGGAGCGTCATACCACATGTGCAATAACCATTGGAGCTTCTCAAAGTTCAAACAGCTCTCACTGCCTATAGTAATCGAGCTCGGAGACAACAATTCAGTCACCGCCACGCATTACGGCTTTGTCGAAGTCATACAGGGCTCCCAAGTCCAAGCTCTCCATACTCCTACTTTTCGACTTTCCCTTCTATCGATCAACCAATTGGATTTGGGTGGGCATACGACTATATTTCGGAACAGAAAATACTCCATAACCTCGCCATCTTCCTGCAGCCCCGCCAGAATACTAATCAATGGCATATATATCATGGTCCCTGTGACCGCACTACGATCATCGACTACTGAGAAGAAGAGACAGAGAGTCAGCTCACTCCCTATCGCAGTGCCTACAATTGAGCCTACAATTGAGTCATCAGAAGCACCTATTGCAGCCAAAACTAAGTCCACTCGAAAGTCTCTCACAATCCCAGAGTCAAGAATATGGCACCGACGACTAGCCCATATGAATCCTATCGCCATGAAGTCTCTGATTGACGGATATACACATGATGATTCTATGTGCACAATCTGCATCCAGGCCAAGCACAAGCAAAGATTCATTAGAGTGCCAGTCAAGCACACTATGAAGCCCTTTGAACTTGTACATTCGGATGTGTGCAGTCCCTTCTCTACACCGACCTTCGGAGACAATCGATACTATATACAATTCATCGATGACTACACGAGATACAAATCTGTATGGCTGCTCCCAAATGAGAAAGCCAAGACCTGCACCTCCGCCTACCAGCCATTCCAGGCCCAGGTAGACTCAATGGGATACGAGATCAAGCGATTCCGGTGTGATAATGGACGGGGAGAATACGACAATAACACCTTTCGATATGTCCTTGCGGCCATCGTTACTACATATGAGCCATGCCCTCCATACGCCCACCATACAAACAGTGTTGCTGAACAAATGATCCCTACAATCACTGAAAAAGCCCTGGCGATGATGATCGACTCCCAGGCTCCCATTCTGCTCTGGGGAGAAGCAGTCAATACCGCAGTCTATCTTCATGAAAGATCACCAAATGAAGGCCTGAAAACAAAAGATGATCACGATGGCTATAAAGCACCATACGAAAAACCATACAAGATGCTGTATGGATTTGGCAAACCGACGCGCGATGCTGATGGCAATGAAATATCGTATCAAGGCTCACTCCAGAATCTTTGTCGATACAGATGCTACGCTAGTAGATTCATCCCCGATGTTCAACGCCGAGGCAAATTCGGCCCGAGATCAAAACCCTGCATGATGGTAGGCTACACACATGACTGAAAGACGTTGTGGAGGATATGGGACCACAAATTTCATAGAGTTAAAGCCCAATCAGAAGTTATCTTCGACGAAGAAAGAAATGCACACATGTCGTGCCAGCATGGAAGCAATGAGATCGACATATTTGGATTACCAGAAGATGAGGAATATGTCGAGGAAATAGATACCGGAGATGAGCCTCTCGGAGGACAAGATAGTCAACCTATGATAGATAAGAGATCCAAATCTCGCATGCATGAAGCTTCTGATGAGGAAGCAGAAAAGGTCCACAGCCGGCGCCTCCGCAGAGAGGATCAGACTGCCCAGCATTCGGCAGAAGCAATGAAGAAATCAAGCCAATTACCGCGAGCAGCTCCAATTCCAGTTCCAGCTCCAGCTCCGCCAATAGGGAATCATGTTACCAGAAGTCAAGGTACAGCCTCCGCAGAAGCATTAACGGCATCCGCAACAGATCCATTTACCTACACGGAAGCTATGGAAATCCCTCAACAAAATCATTGGAAAAGTGCCATAGAGGAAGAAAGCACGTCAATCCTGCTCAATAACACCTTCTCAGCTCTCAACTCCCGGGAAGCACGGCAACTGAAAGTTAGGCCGATTGGCTCTAAGTGGGTTTACAAGACTAAACATAATCCTGACCGGTCTATACAGTACAAAGTATGGCTTGTCATAAAGGGATATAAGCAGACGGATTTCGGTGAGACTTATGCCCCTGTTGCGAAGCTAACTACGTTTCGGTATCTCATTTCTCTCATTGCGACATACGGATGGAATATGGATCACTTGGAGGTAGTTACTGCCTTTCTAAACCCCGAAATCGACGATGACGACATCTATATGACTTTGCGAGAAGCATGGCCAGAGTGCCTCAACGCACCAAAGATCATTGTCAGACTCAGGAAAGCTCTCTATGGTCTTAAACAAGCTCCATGGCTATGGCACGATGATATCAATGCCTTTCTACTCTCTCTTGGGTTCACACAGTCTTCAGCCGACCCCAACCTCTATCTCTGCAGCGATGGTATTCTAATTCTTCTGTATGTCGACGATATCTCCATGTCATATCCGGAGATCGCCGCCAAAGCTGCAATTGTGGTCAAGGCAAAACTCTAGGAGAAATATAGGATTACAAACCTCGGCCCGGCACGCCAATTCCTCGGTATTGAAATCCACTGTGATGAAATTGGTACCGAAATCAGTCTCGGTCAGCAAGCCTATATTATCACAATCCTCAGACCATTCGGCATGGAGCACACTCACGATGTCTCGACGCGCATGGATCCTAATGTAAAATTGGACGTGGCCGAGGATCGGGGGAAGAAGGAATTGGAAGATATCACAGACTATCAAGCAGTCGTGGGATCACTAATGCACACAGCACTTGCAACTCGGCCAGATAACTCGTATGCGGTTGCTGCTCTTTCTCGTTACAATTCGTGGCCATTCACTAGCCATATGACAGCTGCTAAAAGAGTCCTTCAGTATCTCAAATCTAAAGCCGATTTTCAACTACACTTCAACGGCAATGGCATCGGCATTGACATCGGCAATAGTCTTGTAGGATACTTGGAATCCGATTGGGCCAATCACAGTGCGGACTGCAAGTCTGAAGGAGGCCATGTGTTTCTCGCCAGCAATGGAGCTATCTCATGGCAGTCTTGAAAGCAAAGTCTCATAGCCATGTCAACTCTCGAGGCTGAATTCATCGCCTGTTCGGAGGCCTCCAGAGAAGCACAATGGTCACTCCAATTGTAAAAGAATATTTTCAGTTCTAAGAAAGACTCACGACCGCTGCCAATCAACTGTGACAATCAGGGTGCTCTCACTCTTATCACCACGGGAATTATCAAAGCTCGAACTGAGCATATTGACATTTGCCATCACAACAGTCGAGACCTGCATAGACGACGAATAGTCAACTACTCTTACATACACACGAAAGAGAATGTGGCACACCTACTAACCAAGGCCTTGACAAAGGATAAGCATGAGAAATTCACAAAGGCGATGGGGCTATGGTAATAGAGGTTGGATTGATGGTTGTTTCACTTTTCCTTGTGGGCACGCGGATTTCCTTGTCTCTCTATGGATGGCCATCCTCAGGCTATGGTAGTACACTTTCCCTGCTCACTCTAGCAGGGTTTTAAGGAGGCTACTATGGAAATTACAAATTGCGCATCATGTTTGTTTGTTTGTTTGTTTTCTTGCTCCACAGAGTGTAGCAAGATGGGGGAGTGTTGCATATACAGGTCTCAGCTGGATATGAATCTCGTACGGCCTGAGCGGAGATGGCTTCTATGGCCGGAGCACAGATGTCTTGTATGGCCGGAGCGGAGGTGTTTCGTATGGCCGGAGACGGCGATGTCTTGTATTGCCGGAGATGACTGTTGACTGTGATACGGGCTGATGGCATTCAGCCATACTTGCACTCTCATATATATTGGCCTTGTGGCCCTCTTAGATAGAACACAATTAAGCTTCTAGAAATCAGTATTTCAATCGAAAGTGTTACTATGGATGCTATTGTGACTTGTTAATTGTCTTAATTGATCTATCTTGTAGGCCAAAGGGCCAGTATACATACAAGCTCTCATATATATATGCGTATGCTTTGAGCTGACATGGGACGCATCACCCTGATCTTGATGCATATTCTGATGCATGGCCTGTTTCATATCCTGATGCATATCCTGATACAGCTACCATCTTTATACAAGATATCAAACAGTGCGAAGACTCATGATCCAAGTACACATGCAACAGAATGTACTCACAAAACCAATTCCAAAGTAGACAGAACTTCCTAAGCTTGACACATTTGACCCTTTACAACCGATTGTCCCTCTTTAGAAAGCCTGAAACCAATTGCCCATCGCATTCTCTGGGCTGGATTTGATTACTTCAATTCATATCTTCAATCCCTTTTTTACCAGCTCCATTATGTTACAGCTTGTAGCCAACACCACGTCCTATTCCCAGCAGCAGCTTCCTGGGCCAGGGAAGGAGTGGCAGTGTTCCTGGCCTCCAGTTACTGATCACCAGCTGTATTTCTGGCTGGCAATGCAAATTTATATGAGTCTGTTGGAGTTGCTTCTGAGTGGTACTGGATGAAAAATGGAGTATACCTTGCCAAGGATGGATTACCACCAGCTGCATACTTGGCAAGACTTCCTTTCAGGAGATCCGCCACTTCTTCCATAGTTCTCCATACAATTCCCGACTGAGACTCCCGGAGGCCTACCTTGGTGGCATTTAGGATGGATATTCAACTGGAGCAGCTTTGGGTATTCTCGGAGCAGTACAGAGTACCTGGCAGCAATGTTACTATTGACAATGCGATGATTTCATTCACAGGCAGGTCTATTCACATTACAAAGATACCAATCAAGCCATTTAGTCAAGTATATAAGTTTTTCTGCATGCCATACAAGGACTACGGCTGGGAGTTCCACCCATCTTCGAACACATTTGGAGGGGGTTCTGTTGATGTAGAATCCTGTCTGGTAAAGCATACAGATACTGGAATGATAGTTCACCACGTAGTTAGCAGTTTACACCACCGGTATCGAAAGCTCACATTTAACCTAATCTTACACATCTTCCTCAGAACACATCCTCTGCTGGCAGAGCTCTGTCAGATGGGGATGGGAACATGTGGCAAATGAAGAAAGCAGTTCTGAGAATTTCTCTTAGAGTTAAAGGTTGGAAAGAATGTCAAATTGCCCTATCATGTTCAAAGTGGAGCTGTTAATAATGAGATTACAACCTTCCCAAGGATGGTCAGTTCTCCAATTACCATTATGTCTACAATCCACCCTCTACATAGTGAGGATTCACTGGTGCTGAGAATGAGAAAGCATCCAGGCAACAAGTGTACCAATGCAAGTGGAGTAAATTCCACATTTCTTCCTGGACAATGGCAGATAGAGCTTAATACACCTGTAATTGTCGATGCCTTCAACCAGGAAAGGTTGGGTGTGTATGTGGTCAACCAGTATCGAACGTATTTTCATACACAGCTCATGTTCAGATATAATTGGTATCCAATTTTATATTGAATTCTGGAGACAGCCATTGTTAATAGCCTTATAATCTATCGAGATCTTCAAGCATACAAAGAGCACACTGTGGAGTACTTTGTCTTCTGGCTCTGCATTGTGTGTGACCTGCTGCAAGCTGGAAGTCCACCAATAATAAAAAGTTCTTCCTACATTCCAGCTTCACAAAAACTCACTTGGCCAGCTCCTGTGATACAATCCGCCTTGCCCTCACTGCCTACCATGCTAAGTACCAAGCACACCCCCCTTCCCCTGTGCCGAAAGATAGCAGGAATGCATTCCCCACTTTGGTTGGAAAGTAGAGTAGATTGTTTCCTTTGCAGGTGAAGAAGATGTCAGGGTGGTAGTGGAGATGGAATAAAAACCAGTACAAAGTGTGAGAAGTGCAGTGAGCATCAACAAGATGTAAATCGGTCTGGAAGCCACATACAAACCTCCCAGACACTCTCGTCGACCACCCCAGTGCTTCTAGATTCTTCCAGATGCTCCCAGGTCCCCTTGGAGCTAAGCAAAAGGCTCTCAGACTCTACAAGAATATCCTCAGGTGCTCCTGAAAGCACTGGCAGTTATGGAGGTGCATTCAGGATCCTCCTTGTGGGATAGTCAAATATTGAACCTGCTGAGACCTCTGCACAGGTTGGTAGGAGACTTCGAGAGCAGCTGAGATCTCTGAGCAGCTCTGCAGGAAACTTGGTGCCATATTGTCACAGCAATGGTACTTAAGGTTCCATTACCACAAGGCATTTTGTTGATCATATTCATTTTTGTTATAGTCAAAAGATTTGCTACACCATAATACGGCATATACTATTTATCCATGTGACACTATACATTGACATGTGGTCAATCAGCTGGCAGACAGTATGCAAGCATGATTGGATGAGCACCTGGAGACACCAACTGAGCAGACATAGGGACGCACTTGGAGGCCTTTGTGGTGAGAAAATCAGTTTCTCACCACCACCATTCAATTTGACAGGGGGAAGCCTGTAAGGGTGTACCGAAATCCAGGGATAATGGAGCAGAACTGATCTTGCCGAGCTTTGATCGATCCACCCAATTTGTGTGGTTCCTCAAGCACTTTCGCCAAGCCTCTAGAGATTTATGCAGTTTGTATAGTTCCTCAGGGCCAGGTACCCTTTCATGATCTCTCACCTTTTTCCTAGGCTCCTTCTTGGAAGGGAACCGCTCATTTCCATGCATTCTCTTCGGATGGGATGAGGGCTTCACTATTTCACCTCACCTTGATTGAGTGAAGTTAGAGATGTACATGGAGGCAGTTATCGAGCGAGAATGGAGATGTACTTGCAGACTGTGATCAAGTGAGTTTGGATACATGCTTCGAGGTCAAAATTGACCGAGTTTGGAGATGAACATGCAGGACATGCTTGAGGCAGTTGGTTGTCATAAGTAGAAGCGGTAACTCAATTTGTTGTGTAACATGTAATTTTGGGAATGAAGAGAATTGAGTACAACATTGTTGGTCAAGAGATAAGAGGTGAGAGACTTGCTGGGAGCACGAAACAGTTGATCTTGAGATGATGCAGTAGTTGGTGAATGCTGTACTTGGTGTTCACTTATGATTATGGCATAGAGAGATAGAGAGGAATGACTTAACTTTGTGTTCTTAGGTGATGGTAGAGCTGAGGATGCGAAAGAGGGAGAAGTGAGGGGATTGGGGGAATCTTCATGAGAAACTGGGACATAAGAGAATGTTGTGTGCGAGTCAATTTACCATCCCCAATATGGCATGAACACCTACAGATCCTGTGTGTATTAACACCAATGTGAGGTGTTCCCAATGCAATCAGGCAAGTCATACCCCTGATTTCTCATATCCGCTTGGATCCTCCTCATCATTCCAATCATCATCTCCATCTCTCTTTTTCTTGTCCCCAACTCTACCATAATCACAGAACACCAAGATTAGTTATCGCTCTCTGTCTCACCATGCCATGATCATGAGTGGACACCGTGTACAGCATACTCTGAGTACAGTCTACACCAAGCACAGTAGGGACCAAGTTCAGTATCCACCGAGGAGAGCATACCCCAAGTAAACCATTCACCGAGTACAGCATACACCCAGTACAGCATACACCGAGTACAGCATCCACCGAAAATTCTGTATCTTCTCTTCATTTTGAAGATTACCACATGACCCCTGAATGTAGCTTCAGCTTCCGGTGCGCCTCCCAACATGATGGATAGCTATCAGCTAGCTCTCCATGAGAGCTGACAGATATAGTCACCTTGTCCCATTCCCAGGGCTGCGAGTTAACTAACTAATAAATAGAGTCTAAATACCAGGCACTCTTTTCATTGACCACCTCTGAGAACTGTGTAAATCTCGATTAATCACGGCATCAAAGGGGATATCTAAACTCACTTGATCTTGCTGGCGGAGTGCATCTTGGAGTTCACTCAATCATGGCCTCCAAAGTCACTCGATTCGGGCCTTGCAAGTGCATCTCCAAATTCACTGAACCACAGCCTTCAAGTATGCAAGAGTATGGCCTCCAAGTGTATCTCCGATGTCGCTCAATGGCAGCCGCCAAGTGCATCTGTAAATTCACTCAATTGTCATCATCAGGAGCACCTTGAAATGCTCTCAAGCACTGTGTTCAGCAAGTCGAGATGTACCATCTGTAAATAGGTAGCTATATACATACCCAGATACAGGGATGACAATTCAAACCAAATACATGAGTTTTAAAAATTGTTGTACGATAAGTAGTAGCTATGATTTCAAGGTGCACCAGCAGCATTCCCAAAAAACATGTTGTTATTTCCAGGCTGCTCTACTGTTGTTTGAGGTGCTCCGAAACTTATCGCCAGCGCTTTCTGGCGTGTTGCTGGTACACACAGGCTTGTGGCTGCAGCTGCCTGGCATGTCGCCGGTGCACTCATGATTGGCTCTGGCGCACTGAGGCTTGTCACCAGCGCACCAATACTTGTCACCAGCGCACCTGGGCTTGTCATTGGCGTACCAAGGTGCGCCCAAAGCTCTCTCTGGCAATCCGAGGTGGTACCAAACGTTTTGCAATACCTCGCAAGGTACTGCTTTACTAGTTATCAGAGTTCCCAGTGACTCCAAATGCCTGGCCCAATGCCTTCCTAGGGTCTGATACTCTGCTGACATTAATCCATCAAAGTTTGCACATCAGGAAAAACTAAATTTCCTTCATTAAATTTATTTAGTTTATTGTACCCAAAAAGTCAAAAAATTAAATTGAGGTTTCCCTGAAATATGGCATTGCTTTACTGTTCCAGAGTGTTCTTTGGGTCGTTGCAATGCTGTTTGCAAGCATCACAACATGTGTACCCACTGTTGTGAAAGTGACAACGAGCACTTGACAAACAGTTTACACTTCCTTTCGTGATATCACAGATTATCTCATGGCATGTTCCTACATCGCACAAATCGATTTCTCCTCACGATGATGATAGTATTCCTTCCATACGTTCAATGACGTGCATTGTTCTTGGTTTGAAATACCCAGATGGCTTAATTTGACCAATGATAGTTACCATGCAGAAGTGGTTCACGATATTGAATTTGTTTATACAAGAGCGTCAGTACATTGCAGTTCAACCATCATGGGAGGGTAAGGTATCATCGGTATTATAATTTCACGCATTTGAGATTAGACTGCAGTAAACCATCAGATTTGGTACCTTTACCACCATTTTGATATATTGACGAAAGCTAAAATATAATAGCACACAAAGGAAATTCTCAATCTGATAACTCACACCATTCCTCACCTTGAAAGTAACATCGCACTATCTATAATCGTACTTCCAATGACTAATCCTGTATTCTCAACACTGGTCATGTTGTTGATGCTGGGGATGTCATTGATGTTGCTGTTGCTGCCGCTGCAGGGGACGGGCTGGCTTCTGCTGGCAATGGCACTCCCACCTATAAAATGAAAAGCTGGGAATCGCATGCTAGCTTCAGGACCAGCAACAAAGCTGCTGAGACGATTAAACAGATTGTTAGGCTGCTCTATCAGCTTGGCAGGGATGTAATGAAGCAAATGCTCATCAATGCTCCCCTGATTGTAGTGAGGTTGTGCCATGGCCGGCTCCATACCAGTTGTGCGGACGCTTCGGCGAATCATGCTGCGGATATTGTCCAACATTTTGCCTTGAATGTCTGGCGAGGAAGAACGAAAATCTGTGTTGAGACGATGAAATTCATCTGTGCATACTATATTAACCTCATGATTGATGTTTCGTATATCGCACCCACGTTGTGGTCTACCTCCTGGAGCAAAATCTGGCAGGACTCTATACTCGTCTGTTTTCCATGCCGACAGACAATACTGGATAGCCATCACGGTGAGGTCACTGAATGTCAGGTTGATTTTATCAATCAATGATCTATCTTTCATTGCCATGTGTCGTATGCCATAGAAGTATATCCAGTGAATAATATCTGCACTGTCAGTTACAGCAAATCGAAACTTGCACTCCAAAATTGATCATTAAGTCAACGACGAAACAAGAAGGGAACTTTGAACTTATCTCAGAAACGTTTGTGGGGCAGACAATCCAGTCCTTGGACAATCGCCCAGCTACGATTTTCCGGATCTTGGTAGGTGATGATGTTGGAAATATGTAAATAGAGTCAATTGAGGTCTTGCAGTGGTATTGTATTGCTGGACAGGAGTGAGTAATCATTGCGCGGGACTGATGCACAATGTTAGTAATGAAAAAAATCGTTCCGTTGATTCATTTACCACCGAAATGTATGCACGTGGAGGGTCTGAGTTTCTCTGGGCCTGATCAATCCCGGTGATTTGCTCATACCACCAACTATGGATCTGGGTGGTCTTCCCTGTATTCATGGCAAAGGAATTCACAAACATACCATAATTCATAGCTACAGTATTCACATGTGCCATGACCATCACCGAAACGCCTGAAAGGGTGGTCTGGGAGTTGGTTTTTGTGCTGACAATGAGGCCTGTCACATTGTCAACAACCGGCTCATATCGCCACAAATTTCAAGCTTTCAAATGCAACCAATTGCTCACCGGCGTCCATTGAATCCTTGCACTAGTTATTATATGCATTTGCGGCTGGATTGAATCATTCAAACGGTTAATGGGTTACCTTCTTGGATGCAAGTGGTGCTGGCCAGCGTTCATCCTCCTCCTCCACGACAATAGAGACCTCCCGACTGTGACGATGTAAGGTTTGTGTTGATGTAAGAGTTAATCATGGTGCCGCAAATAATTCTCCAAATGTTGACGTGAAGGAATCGTGTGATGGCCGCTAGCCCACTGCTTTACTGGTCTGTTGCGGAAGAGGCTCATCATCGGATTCTAAATTGTCATCTTGATGATAATTGTAATGGTTGGGTATTGTGCGGGGACGGATTGAGTGTGGTCATCACGTGGGTTGGTTTAGGGTTGTGCGCGGCGGAGCCGCATGCACTTTCGTTCTTGTGTACGTGTCAATTAGACTTAGCAAGAGTCAGTGAGTTTAGATTAATAGAGAGATTCAGCACAGAGGACACAGGACACCGGACACCGTACAACAGGTTATGAGGCCGTGCACTTCGCTGATTTGACAAACTCGACTCGAATCGTGTCATCATTGACACGGTCTCGGAGGAGTACAGACAGACAGACTCGACATGTGTACGGATGACAAGATGCCCGAATCGACCGCGATCTCGATTAAGAAGTTTGATGGTACAGACTACAAGAGCTGGAGTTTGGAAGTTGAAATACTCTTGGAGCAGAAGCAGGTTCTCAGCATTGTCGATGGTACAGCGGAAGCACCAGAAGACGCGACAGAGCTCAAATCATGGAAGAAGCAGCAAGGAATCGCGCGGTCGACCATTCTCCTTGTGATGCAGAGGTCATTGCAGCAGCAGTATGGCGTTCAGAAAGACGCGAAGGCGCTGTGGGATCAGCTGAAGGAGGACTACAAGTCAAAGGTGAAGCTCAATGTGTGGGCTTTGCGCGACAAGATGTCAGCGGTGAAGTTGAGAAATTGGGAGAATGTACAGGAGTACGCATCGAAGATCCAGGGGTATGTGAACGACTTCAACATCTGTGCGGAGAGTGCGACCAGTACAATGCGAAAGAGCGAGCACAGCCACTACCTGATGCAGGGTATTCCTAAGGATGACGATTGGAGGGTTTTCACCCAGTTGATGTACGACAAGATTGACACCCTGGCCGACAAACCGGAGGAGATTGTCACGAAGATGAAAGCCCACAAAGCACGATTACAGAAGGACGACGATTCGGAGGTGGCAGCCATGTTCTCAAAGGTGCGGACAATGAGCGAGAAGCGGAATTCAAAGATTCGGAAGTCCCGCAAGACCCGTGTTAGCGGTAGTGAGAGCGATGGTAGTAGTTTGGAGAGTGAGAAGCATCGCTGTACGAATTGGAGGGATACTCAGGAGTGCTACAGATGCCACAAGGTGGGGCACATTGCACGGTATGGTCCAAGCACTGCACCGGTGGAGAGCGCAGCACCATCAGAGACAGCAGCAGCCACGATGACATCAATTGAGAACTATTGGATGACAGTTACGAGCGGAGAAAGCCCATCAAAGGAGAGCTGGTACTTAGACTGTGCCACCACCTCTCGCATTTGCGGAGATCGACAAAGGGTCGAACGGTACACGGAGTATACCGAAAGAGAAGGGCAGGAGCTCCGTGACTTTGCGGGAAGGGTAGCAGGCAAGGCCGTTGGGCACGGAGATGTTCAGTTGAGGCTTCGACTACCTGGAGGCCGCCACTGTATACACGAAGTAGTTGTGAGAAACGTCTTGCATGTCGAAGGAGCTAACAACTCGCTGTCACAATCCCGGCTTATGGATCGGGGGTTGCGCATTATCCCTGTCAACGGCTATGGGATCAAGATATATGACAAAGCACCGGCTGAGTGTACTGGTCAAGGTGGAGGAAATCTTGTGGGCGTGGCACGCCAGATTGGAGGGTTATTCCGGCTGGATGTGAGGTTTGCAGGAAAGAGATATCAAGCGAGAGGATAATTGTTTCGGAGAAGCTCCAGGCATGGTTGATTGCTTCGGAGGAGCTGCAGGCACGATTGGTCATTTGGGAGGAGCTTCAGGCAAGCTCTATCGTTGCTTTCTTGTGGATTAGTCTTACGGTTGTGATACCGCCCTGGAGGAGTGTGGGGACAGAGTTGAGTGCGGTCATCACGTGGGTTGGTTTAGGGTTGTGCGCGGCGGAGCCGCATGCACTTTAGTTCTTGTGTACGTGTCAATTAGACTTCGCGAGAGTCAGTGAGTTCAGGTCAATAGAGAGATTCAGCACAGAAGACACAGGACACCGGACACCGTACAACATTGTGGTCAGATTATCATCAAAATCCTCATCATACATAAATTTTCCGCTTCTCCTGGTGCTGGGAGGAAGAGGAGGAGAAGCAGAAGTGCGGTGCCTTCTTGTCATGATTTAAAAAGGCGGTGAGTGATAAGTACAAAACAATTATTCAAGTCACCAAGGAAATGTGAAGGAAGGCCGAGTAAATGAATTGAACTGTTGGGTAAAGGAAAGAAACCATTGATGAAATTAAAAGCATCGTTGTGATGCGTCTTTTTATGCCATCGATGATTCAAGCATTTTGGCTTGTCGCGCCACCCACTCTTCCAACTCCTTGGATGGACTGGAACTCAGAACTATGAATGGCAGGTGACAAGTATGCAGGAGGGTTCCTGATTGGCTGCCTTTGACGAAAATGGTTATCGCAATGAGCTAAAAAGTGTTCGTGTTTAGCTAATCATTCAGGCTATCTTCTGCTGGGTAAAGATACGGAACTCCCAATTATATGATTGCCACACACAGAGTCCTATTGCTACCACCATCCCTTTCCCAAAAACAAATGTCTCAACGATTAATCCCAACATCGTGTACTCTGAATACAGCCTTTCATGCATGAATATGAATGATGTAATAATAAAATACACAAAACACCAAAAAGTGACCCAAAACCTCACCAAACAAGTCCAAATTATCACCCGTCTGTCCACCCTTCAAAGTGTCAGAAAGATTCCCACCCGCAACGCAAATTCTTGAATAACTGTCCACCCAGTGCATTCCATCCTCACAATGACTCATTTGCACCTGCGCGGCTGCTTGTACGCTACCTACTGGCCAATGAGCCTGCAGCGGGAGGATTCAGAATGTGATCATGCTCATGTAGCCGAGCTGTATCCTCATCAGCAATAAGGTTTGGCTCGTTATTGCCAAAGGGACTAAGAGAGCGGTTTCGGATGACTTCAAGGCATCTCCCCTGCCTAATAATACTCTTTTGAACCTTCCGTTCACACTGTTGCAAGCCTGTTTTCATTGTCGGGAAGCTTCCTGGAATTGGGCGCGGCACGAGTCACCATCATCAGACGATTCCTGTCTGAAATCTTTGATCATATCCTCGGCGGGAGGTGGGAGAATGTCAGGCAGAGGTAGGAAGCTGCGGCCACCATGCATAGGTGTCCGGCCACAAGCTCTGGCGTCGGCTTGTTGGCAACAATAAACGATGCAAAGAAGTATTGGGTTGTGTAATTTCATAGCCGCCTTTACCCATCCGGCAGCAGTATTGTTATCGAAGAATGGGGTGACATCATGGGAGTACGGACCTCTATCTCCATTATGCTCCTCTTGGCTGCCCCAAAGCTCTTGCATTCTCCGGCTGGGGTCTGGCAGACTGCAGATTGGAGCATTTATCATTGGCAAAATGGTCATATAGACGATTGACGTAACTATCAGAAGTATCGATTCATCATCCCCAGGCTAGTACCATGAGAATAAGTGAGTATTGTTTTCGCCCACCTTCTTCCCAGCTATGTCGGGATCCACATAGGCGATGGTAAAACTAAATTGCTCGAAAATGAAATTGGTCCGGCGCCGCAATGCACCTTTATCGGCGAAGGATTGTGAGCTGAGCTTTCTTCATCATCGACTTCGGTATCTACACATGATCAGGACGAGCAAAAGAAGCATCGGGGGGATGAAATACACACCAACCTGCATGAGATTCCCTTTGTAGTCCTGGTTTCTTCAAGCCTATTCATCCTTCCCTGAAGGCCAATCTCTGTGAACTTGTCCAGTGCTGCCTTGAGTTTCTGATCAATGAGGGCAGTCTTGCCTGCCATGTACCGTTTCCAAAGGGGCCATTTATATGCCAGATCACGAATTCAAGTTACGCAACAATCTATTTGGGGATCCCATTGCTCAGAGCAGGCGCGTGGCTTGTTGATGATGGTCAAAGATGGGGCAATCTCCCAGACGCACTCCCTCACAGTATTATCTATCAGTTCTGTTGTCAAGCCATCCTGATCCTGCCAAATCCCCATGTTGGCTGCAGCGTATTGGCTGACTCCAACACCGGCATTCTCAGCCCAAACGTGGACTTGTGGAGTTGGCATCCGGATTGTATCAGTATCTGCAATCACCTATTTCGGCAACCAGAAGGTATCACATTGCGTTTTAGATTCTCACTGGTGGTGAATGATTAAGTGGTGGATATTGACTGCTTGTTACTCTAAATATTCGTTGGGAGTGTTGAATACATCGTCAATGGGGATGGAATGCAGTAGCAGAGATGAGGAGGGTGTCTGGAAGGTTTTGGAGATTGTAAGTAACATGTACAGGTAAGGCGAATATATATATGTACTTGGTGGGATTTCTTGATCCGGCAACATCATCTTGGCAGCAATTGAGCTAGGAGACAATTAGCTTAGCATCATCTAAGTGCCCTGATTCATCGACTGAACACTTAAGTTCATCACAAAGACAACTAAAAGCATGCTCTGCAGAGATATTTCACTCGTATATGCTTGCTCTAGTTCTTGTACCCTGCGATGACATTGTTGGGTCGGGATCCAGGGAGAATTCTCAGTTTATGTAAGGCATAATCTTAACAAATAGTGTCAACCATGAATCAGGTGCTGGGTGTAGAAGGGTGTTGTGAGGGTGCACAACAATTGCTGTGACAAGTTGAATGCAGATGTGGTATGCTTTTCGAGATCCAAGGCTTGTTGAAATTGAGTGATATATGAAACACATTCCAAACATGTCATGGAGGATGAGAGAAATCCTGCAAGAGTGGTAGAACCACTTTTTGGAAAAAGTAAATTGAGGTGCGGCTATTTCCGAGGACCAGCCGGCTTCCAATGGTATTAGTAGCTAAACAACCATTGAGACGCTTCTTAATATTGTTGCAACATTCTATTTTGCTAATGACATATGGATCTTCATCAACAGTGACTTACTACTTGAAGACCTACTCCTACATTGGGGTGTATATCACTCACATCTGTAGCGACCACAAACACAGCATAGTATACTCAATACCGGCATAACTGCCCGATGATGGATTTGTGATTGAGCACAATAGAGTTCTTCTTCCATTCGTTCATGAAACTCAGCGCGACCTTTTCATTTAAGCTTCCGACGAGGATTACATTGATATATATGTGAATATCAAGAATGCATGTATCGATCCAGAGCAACTTCCAGTTCGGACATGTATTTATGGTACTCCACCCTTTGACAACCATCTAGCCCGCAGGCCCATTAGTAACGAGTATTTCGATATTGGCGACGATGAAGTGGAGCTATGGTCACAGTTTTCTTGCGAGGAGGAGCATCGATTAGCTCACTGGTGCATCAAGCACAACTTGAGCAGAGCTGCTATCAAGGAGGTTTTCAGGAACTCTACAATGGCAATCATCAGCAACTTCACTTTGTACAACACTTTATTCAAAATGCTGAACAAAACATGCTACGCAATGGGCATCGACTCTTGGATATCTGTCAGAGGGTATTACAATCGCATGGCTGATCGAAACAATCTTTGCAATGATGATTACACACTGTTCTTTTACCCTAATCCTGTTGAATGCATTGAGTTCCTCATGCAATAGCCTGAGTTCAGGGAACATATGTCGTGTGCTCCAGCACAGGAATTCAATGATGCTGAGGAACGTATCTACTCAAAAGTGAAATCAAGCGACTGGTGGTAGAATGAACTGCCACATAAGAGGAATTTCGTCATAGATGCGACGGTTTTGACAGCTTCGATAGCTATAGTGGCCAGTTGGAGCTGCGATTGTCCCCGTATTTGGCAGTTTTTACCAGACATATCTTACAAACCATTCCAGCGAGAAGAAGGAATGGTCGGTATATTCGAGTCTTGGAGACATGGACATGGTGATTAGCTCTAACCCTTCGAATCATGCAAGCATCCTTGTTGCCCTTCTGCCTGGTTCTCCGAAATATCACTTTGCAGGACATGGAAATACACCCGCCATGAAGGAATAACAGATCCAAAATCCAGTTGTTTTGGCGAAGGTCTTCGAGCTTATGTGTCGTCCTCTTGATGGGCTTTGCAATACTGGAAAGCTTATGCTTTGTCAGGATGGATGGACGTGACGATGTAATTCTGTCATCTGTGTTTGGACGGCTGAATACATCGAAAACTTTCATTTGCACTTGATCAAGCAGCCCCATTGCCCTTGGTGGGAAGCACCAAAACTGTTGTTTGGAGGATCGAGTTCATAGTGGTGGGAATTGAGATATTATCGGGCATACGTCCTGAAGATGATTCTTGCTCTTCAGAGAGATGAGACGGAGACACCGGACGCAAGACATCATCCGGAAGATCGAGTGGTTGGAACAACTGAAGGGGTCTACTGCAATATGAAATTCATCGCTCTGGGAACTATTATTCTGCCTGATATTTTATATACTGTCTGTATCGGTAGGGTTAAGCATTTGATGGACAGGGTAACATTCTTCCTTGAACAACATTCCACGATCAGCAAACTCAACCAGCGCTGGGCGAAGATCCGTCCATATCATGGCTTCACTCCATTGAACAAGCTCTATAGTAAGGTGACACAATGGAGTGGTAAGAAGATGAAAGGACTCGGGTGTGTGATTGTTTCAGTTTTAGTGGCGACTGTTTTAACCCCTTTGGCGAGCCAAAGGTTACACTTCACAGAAACCCTGTTGTATGTCAAGAACATTATATATTTTCACCCTATGACACAGTACTGGTACCATACTGCGGCCACAATCGAGTATATGAAGAATTATCTGAAGGAGTTTCATTGGCAGAAGGATATTGTCATTCGATTCCGTGCCGGAAAATCTACAAAGAAGGTCTCTGAAGTCGTGGAAATGCCCTTACTTTGCACAAAGAGGTGCAATGAGAGAGTCATTCCGCTTGGAATAATCATTCTGCGGCTGCATTGCATCATCGTGTTGATTTGAATAAAATGCAGATCGAGTCAGAATTTGCACAACTTCTTGTCGATGAATTGGATTTCAACTTTGTGAGAATGCATCTCCTGAACTACTTCTGTGACCACATCCGCCGGCTTGGCAACCTCCTAAATGTAAGCTCTGAACTCCCAGAAAAGCAATGATGGATCTCAAACAGGCATACCGACAATCCAATCATCATGAGGCCGCCTTCCAGATTGTGCAAAAGAATCCCTCAATGGAGGTGTTTCAGTATCGACAGCTGAATGCAAATGCTGCCAAACAACATCATGATGATGATACTCCTCTAACCAAAGCATCTATCAAGTGAATAATGAAACACCCGCGACAAGAAACCATGACCCTTGATGACTTGGCCGAGTGATGTGCAATGCCAAAAGGGGAGCTACAGAATCACATTCCTTGGTGTTTGAAGGTATTTGCTGACTTTACAGACTATGTCGATCACGACCAGGATTTCACTCGCCTTCACTATGCAAAATACATTCGGTTCAATGCAGTTTCAATTCCAGTGACATCTTTTCAATGCGACCAGGCAGCAGTTCATTCGGTTCGTTGCACTGGGTGCATAAGGTGGAGAAAGCATAAGCCACCAAGAAATGATACAGTGCATTTCTGGATGGTAATGAGTGCGGATAGCCACAGTAAGTCGACTGCTGAATGCATTCCTGCACAGTTGAATTGTCTTTTCGTGATTGAGGATGCTCAATCAAGTGTTAAACAGCTTGTTGCCCTTGTTCGGACATTTGCAACAGGGCTGATACCTCAGACTGCTGGTATGGTAATTGTGGAGGAGAGGCACCAACCTCCGATACAACCCTTCAATCAGGGAATTTACCGTCCTAAGCCTCGTTTCAGTGTCGGAACCACTTATATCGTCCCCATCAGTACGATCGAAGGAGGTGTACACCATCTTCTGCTGACACCACACCCAGATAGCTTGGGGTGGCACTTGAGCATCACAATTCACTTGAATGCTTTCAATGTAATATACCTGTAGATTATTCGACTTGATGCTTGATGTAATCGTTGCAGCGATATATAGACACTTGATAAGTATTTCCTCTGAACGTCTTAATTTTTGTAATGAGAGTTGTGCAAGATTGTGTATAATCGATGTCTGAAGGGATTAAAGAGTTAAGAATATTGTTGAAATCAATGGAACAGTTCAAAATACTGTCAGAACGATTAATATCTAGAAGAGCAATGTGACAGAAACAAGTGCAATAAATTAGCTTAAATGACTAAACATATTTGTGGGATATGGTGACGACACAATCACATCATTGAATGTTTTGAGGCATGGTGGAAGATTACACAATAGTTGCCTGGATTATTTGTGGAGCTCGTGTAGAAGGATTGGTGGGTGGGGTCCATTTTCTGAAACCAATTTCACTTTTTGCTGATGTACTCCACATCCTCTCAGATACGGCTGGGGGCTTTGAGTGACTGAAACACATTTTGCTGACGGGGCTTTGTGTTTCACACCCAAACAAAATTGTTTTTATGTATTTCACCATATGTAGAGTATTTTCATTTTTTCTGGGGGCATTTGGCGGTATTGTGTACGTGATGTGTAGTTTAAAAGCTGGCCCATTTGGGGACCCAAACCCGGCTACCGGCAAAGTGATAAATAATTCAATAGTCAAGTATGTACATCATACATAGTTGAATGTTTGTGGTTTTCCATTTGCACTGAATATGGTATATTTTATATTACTTGAACAACTCAGGTTGCCAATGTTAAGTATACCAAGAGAGGATTTTGAGCATATCTTAGTAGGAAATGAGTTGCCATAGTATGTGGGTGTCTACAGGGCAAAGACTATCCATATAGTTAACTGGATTAGAATCAGAGTTGTCCTATTCTCTGATCAATGGTGATTTTCCTGATCACTCAATACCATTTCAATATCTACTGGATACTTGCTCTGGGTAGTATAAATCATATTTTCAGTCCAGTCAATAGATCAATCAGTAATTGACATTGCGCTAATGATATAAGTTTTGGTATGTTCTTCCATCCCCTCATTCTGATTACTGGACGCTACCATTATCGAATCATCTTCTTTATCTACAGCTGTCTGCTGGAGCCGAAATTATCAAATCAACTGTATTTGAGCTAGCAATCATTACAAGCACCTTAGTCAGAATGACAGTCTGCACTAGCTACTGCACTTGATATAAATTTCAGGGATCTAGGATAATGGTACACAGGGATTTTGCACTTGATAGTGCTGACAATATAGATCTTTTTCAGCTTTTCGTTATATCTCCAGACATATTTCTTATCATTTTCAGTTTCCTATCATTTATAATAATCTGTATAAGTGAGGGTTTCAATAAACCACTCATCCGTGGTACTTTGATTTCTTGTGTTGTGTGGAATGCCAATATTACAGTAAGGAATATAAAAAATGTAAAATAATGGGTAAGAAATCATGTATTGCAAGTTTGTTTAAGATATCTATTCTGATGGAAATAAATATCATGGTAGATTGTTAGGTACACCACATGCTGGAACTGGCTATGCTATCTACTTTATGCTGGTATCGACCTCTAACTACATATTTTAGAAGGTTATTCCTCAAGATTCTATGAACCCATGCTGTATTTGCATATTGTAGTTAATTCACATAAGATAAAGTGGTAATTGTAGTAATATTTAGAAATTCTGCATTGTTAACTATTTTCTATAAGTGTATACTAGCCAGTTGAACTAGTACTTAAAAATCTTAAGTTATCACAAATGTGCGCTAAATTTCATCAAATTCATTTCTAACATTTGTTATCTTGGCAATGAAATTGTTTTTAACACAATATTTCAAAAAATCATCTGCTTGATATTCTTGGTTTGATTGAATATATGCAGATAATTGTAATTCAGTTTATTGATACTTATCAATTGAATACTATTGAGGTTGATGGGTACATTGGTTGGATTGAGTGATGACAGTTAATATTTGACAACCACTGCTGGCTGTCTCAGTGATGTTGGTTGAGTGGTTCGAATTAGACTTTTCTGTTTTCATGGTAGATTATTCTTTGTTTATATATTCTGAATTATTCTATATTGGATAGTATAATAGCTCATATATTTCTTTCTACTAGATTTGCTTTTTTAGTGAAGTTAATATTTAATGTTTCCCAGATGTTCCAAATTGTATTCTACAATAATAATGAATCTGCCATGAGGTATCATTTCTCTGGTCTATTTGTTCTAATCATATGATGTATATACCAATCAGGCTCTCCTGTCACTTGGTGACACCATGCTACTTGATACACAAATCCTATCCTTTTTTTCTAATTGTTTGTCTTATCATTCAAAGGGGTATTTACATAAACTGAACAGATTATAGTTCTTATCTTCATCTTTGTTGACATCATTGGTAAGACTTTTGTCTGAAACAGTATTCAATGGAATCTGTTATACTGAGGTATCACCCATATTCCCTCAATTCCACCGTGATAATTGCAGAAGTAGACCAAGTAGTTGCATATTGTTATCAATAATCATTGCCATGGGGAAACTCACTTTCATTGCGCCAAGATAGCTCATTCTATACCAGTAGTAATAGCATCCCAAAAATTTAAGAGCATTGATTGTTTTTGTATTAATAGGCTCAATATGATTTTGAGATATATTATACTCTGTGGACAGTTATAGAAAGTTGACAAGTTGTATTGAGCTGTTATTAGATTCATCAAGTAAAATGTCCATGTGATAAACAGGTGCTATATCTGATTCTAATGTCACCACTAAATAATATCCCATTGATAGTGATTTGCAATTATTCAAACTGGCTCACCAAATATCTTGGGATTGTAAACTCTATTAGAATTGCACTTCTCACCAAGTATCAACCAATTGGCCTTTGAAACATTGTATTCAAATGAAGATTGTTCAACCATTTTCATCTACCATTTGCCAATGTTGAGCTGCATTGTTAGAATATATCTACTGTACCCACAATGTAACATTGTTGAAATTGCATATAATCAATGGTCAAAGAAAGTGGGAAATCTAGACACTTCAATATTTGGAATAGGTTTTAACTATTTAAGTATTGATGTTCTGTGTAAACAATCTCAGTCAGATAAGTGCCAATTCAGTAAGTGTTTAGCTGACATGATTTATTGTACTTGAGTCAATAGTATCCATTACAAGGTTACTAAGTTATATATTAAACAATACTGTTTATGATAGTTTATCAGTAAGTGAATATGAGTATCAAATATATCCTTTGGTATGGATTACAACCCCCTTATAATCTTTACAAGATCCGTATGATTATATTCCAATAACCTGTAGAAGCTTCTCTCAATATTGCACTCTGATAATTGGTATTCTTATATACATATGTCTATGAAAATACACTTGTGTGAACTTATGGTTCAAGAGTAGTGCCGATGTGATTATGCTGAACTTTTGAATTGCAGGATAGAAACACAAGTTAGTATCTATAGATTTCAAAGCATACCGCATGTAGCTTACTAGGATTATATAAATTAGCATGTTTTGTAAATTTGGCAGTAAATTGAAATTGATTAAGGGGAAAAATATTACTAATTTTATGTTTCAGATCTGTAACACATGAACGCCATCTGATGAACCACCAAAGCTCAAATCAACCAGCATTTCGAATATGTCTTTATAATCTTTTTGAAGTTTCAATGCCAAAAATATGAACAATAAACCATTTTTGCCTACCTCTTCTACTTGTACTATGTAATTCAGTGTACATTGTACATTCCCGTTATCTGAACACTCTAGTTATAATCGATATTCAACTAGAATATATTGTGACCTAAGCTATGGTTGTATATAGTTCCCAGTCTGATTAGATTTTAGAGAATAACAACATATGCAATGTATTATTTTCTGTCAATTACAAAGTAGAATATATTCACATCTTCATCTGCAAAATTTAATTTAGTGACGGGGAGCCACCAGGAGTCTGTAGGAGGCGGCAAAGTGTAAATTTACAACAGTCAATTTCAGGAGAAAATCAGACCCCAGGAGGTTATTCTTGCTGGCTCTCAGAGTTAATTGGATCTCAGATAACAGTTACAGAAGCACACTGGGACCAATCAAACTATGATTAGAAGTATGTGAAAGGGCCAGAGGGAAAATTGGGAGTATCTAGGAGAGTAGCCTAGCGAATGACAAACTCCCAAAGAAACTGTAAGAGAGGTCTAGTCTTATCGATAATCAGTGGGACAACTGCAGGCTTCATCTGAGGCTACACAGATGTAAAAAAGCAATGGATTACCCTCCACCACATATATGATGCATGGATTAATCTTCATAGTCACCACTCAATCATTATCACTTGAAAACCATACTTATACTAGCTAACATCTTCTTCACGATTTAATTTTTTGCATTTCTACTTTAAGGAACCAAAAACAAGGTGAGTGTTTCAAAAATAGAAGCAGCATTATGGAAATAATAGCCCAACTAAGGGATTAAATGCTGTTAATTGAATGTGCTGTCAATGATATAGACTACATCTCCCAATATATCAACATTAATAATGGCAAGAATACACCATTTCTCCATAGCAGAAGGAACTTTGAGACTGTCATTTAATTGCCGATTAATTAAAACTGGCAAGTGGATGACATTGAATTCCAATGTTGTTTGGCTCAATTTTCGACATTCAACAAGCATGTAATTGGATGTTAGCTTGCAGCGAATGTAAATGGGACTAGACAGGCAATCTGGCATATGCATCTGGAGGAGGGATTAATGATTAGCAAGAGAAGGAATTATGTATGAAATGAAATCGAGCACAGCAGCATTAGGCCAGGTAGTATTGACTGCAATTTGGTGACTTTCAATTCTACCAGAGTTGGACTGAAGTAAGGGTATTCAGTGGCCCACTAATGTTGTCAATGATGAAAGCAGCGGCTTTCGAAGTGAAAGCAATTACGGGGGTAAAGTATAGTTTTGGTGAATATTCATCTGAACAAATCACAACATTTGCGTTCTGTTGGGATGCATATTCAGACCGTATACAATGAATAGCTGTGGCTACTGGTAATAAGGTAGGTGGAGCAAGACATTGAAAATACTGAAATGTAGTAGGCTAGTGCCAAAAGGTGCGGACAGTGAAGAAGAATTGATGGTAAATTAAATTCAGAACTTCAATGTGAATCAACCAGGTTTTATTACCATCCATGATCTCTGAGAGACAAGAATCATCAAACAGAAGCTCAATGACCCTGATCTGAAACATAGTCTTGGAATGAAGACCACGCCGGTAACAATGAACAACAGTTAGACTAGGCAAAACTGCGAATAGTTCTCAAATGGTTCATATGGTTGGTTTTCACTTTGTCTATACTTTGTAGCATCTTCAATATTCATAAGTCAGATAAAGAAGCTAAACACAGAGTCCAAGACTTATAACCTTTTGTTTTCACAGACGAGTTTCAGTGATTGTCCTCCAGGCAATCGTCAGACAAAAGGTATGCGAACAGAAGTATGTTCTAATGCTCCTTGATGATCCTGAGCATCAATAGCTAGTATCCAAGCATCTTCAAGCATCATTTATGGCTCGTTGGCAAATATTGGCTAAGGAGCCTTGGCGAGTATGATCGTGTGGATGAACTTTTTAGCTACCTCCAATCTGGCCCTTTGATGTTGGAGAACATTCTCATCACCACTGGCCTTGGATTGCGAAACATTCTTGTCTCCAATAGTCATGGGTACTGAGAGTGCCTGGGTAGTGTGGTGAAATGAGAGTGCAATAAGTCAGGAAAAAGGCATTTTGCTACATGTAATTCACTGTCAGCTATACATCCTCCAGTAGTCTCCTGTCACAGTGATCATGGCAGATGATGGAATTTGGCCTCCAGCAACTGTACCTAATGCGAAGCACAAAGGTGTAACACAAGGTAAGCTTATGGTAGTGTATCTATTTTACCTGTGTCCTTTGTTAAACTAACTAAGCACTCTCGGGGTGATAGCAAGAGTGTTTGTGCACAATATGGTGTAATCAGATATTCTAGATCTGTACAATGGATGGTTTGGCCGAGGCTACTTGTGCAATCACACTGGCTTGTCAGAACTCACAGTCGGTTTTCAGAGCAGTTGCGGTCATCCTGTCAGAGGCACTGCATGCTATCACCCTGGTTTTGGCAGAGCTCATTGTCAGCTGTCAGAATTCACACTTAGAGCTGCCCTATTTATATCAGTGGACTCTCATAACATTGCCCATGTCTTGTCAGAGCCTACCACCAGCTGCCACAGTCTGCATGGATTGTCGCTGTAATGATGTCAGATGCTTCATATGCTATCACTTTAGTCTTTGCAGAACCTACTGTCAGCTCTCAGAGTATGTACATATAGTCATCACGATTTTGTTGGAGGCTGGGGATGCCATTACCTGGGCCTTGTCGGTGCCCACCGTCATCTATCTGAGTGGGCACATATAGTTATGCTGAGCTTGTCACAGAGTTTATGTGCTATCGTTGTGACCTTTTCCAGAATCAAGGTTGATTATCATAGTCTGTACAGGTATTTCAGAGATTGCAATTGTAATTATGATTTTTGAAACATTTATGTGTGGAATGACTTTTAGTTGGTTTTACATCTATTGTATTCTAATAATAATCTGTCAAATTAAATACATATCATATGCACAAGTAGCTATACATCTTCAGTGTTGATTACCATCTCCAGATCCCATGGTAGGGTAGCAGATCCTATCTCATCGCGATCATTGATCCCATTGATAATGCTCATCTGTATAGCCAAGATATCTTTTCCATCTCTGGTGGGACACTTCTCCATTGTTTGAATAGATCACTATATGTACCTACTCAATGTCAGATACTTGTGTCGAAAATGGTATTCTGTATACCCTGGTATGTATCCACTTTAAATGTGATGTGGAGGAAACTGCCACTAGCCCAGTTGTTGAAGGTATGCTTGACAGCAGTTGCAGCAAGTAACAAACACTCGGGTGTCACCAAATTGGTAAAGTGGGACGTCTATGGCCATTAGGTAAAATTTTACTTTGAGTTCAGAAAGATGGTTTTTGCCATCACACCTGACAGCGAACACTGCAGAAACATCTGTTTCAGTATCTACGCTGATTGTCATGACATTAATTAGATCAATCGAGTTCAGTCTTACTTTGCTCTCGCAGTCCGAAAAATAACACTAATGTGTGCAGGAAGAGATCATCCTTGTTACTTACTTTGGGCAGTGATTGTTTCATAGAGCCCGAAAGGTAGAAGCATATTAGTAAAGCGCAACAACACAAGTCTGTTCAGTGCAGTGCACTCTGGCAGCTGATTGGCCATCTGCGAGCTTGGTTATTTGTGCAACTAAGCAGGACTTGAAATATGCGAATACTTACTGTGTGGAGAGCTGCTTTTGAGACTTCAAACCCCTTCATTGCCACACTCAGAATATCATACGCTAGTTTGTAGCTACCCTCAGGCAGCTTGTTGACATCGAGCGCTTGGAGGTAGTTGTTAAGATTTCTTCAAATGATTAGATCTCAGGCAATATCCCACCAATATTTTGGCACCGCAATGTCACTCATGCTATTCTTTCGCAGGCAGCCAGCATCAGTGGGGGACATATTCCGCTTTTGCATCTGGGTGTCGCCTAAGTCAAAGTCGTTGTGCAAAGGCAAAGTCAATGACAAAATATTGCTCTCATCTGCTGAGCATAGTGCTCGTTGTTCGCTGGAGGCATGTTATAGGGTGATTGCAAGGACTGTGTATTGTCGGCAGGAGGGTTTAATGTTGGATGCTGGGGTGCCTGTTAGCCCCCCCCCCCCTGGTTGCCAGCGGAAAGAATAGTCGATCGCGCCTTGATATTGTCAATCAGCAATATGGTGGTGGCCATCTCCGGATGTTCTTGCCCACTGCAGATTGTTGGATGAATTATGTATTCACAACTAGAAATGGTCAGAGTCCAATGCAGGGATAGTCATTTCAGCTTCTGCTAATCCGTCACTGGTTGCTGGAAACATGACTAGCTATGTGCACATATTAATTGCAAATGTCAGATACCAATGTCGATCAGGATACGACACTATGCCAAATTGATTGTTCAAATCAGAAGAACACCTACTGCTCTTTACTATGTGAAATCTCTGATGTGGGGATTACAGTGCAAAATCATCACCATTGCAATCACTCATCTGCTGGTCTTCGGTGGCTCTGTTACTGTGATTGTTGCTCCCGGATTGGTGACGCTGATGGACAATCCATTGGAGTCAGTTCCTTGGCTACTGTCACCAGGGTTGAGATTATGGTGGGTGCTGCTACTGCTGGCCTGGAACTTGCCACTGGAGTTTTGATCATTCTGGCCACTGCTGCTTTTGGAATTTCTAGAATGCTGGCAGGTACTACTGCTAGAACTGGTTCAGATTGCCAGAGTAGAATATTAATCAATAGGCTGGGGTCCAGTGTGAAAATGATACAACAGGTGACAGTCGAAAATATTCTGCAAATCTGTCCGAAGCAAGTTCATTGTCACAGTTGAAATAATCACGTAGACGTTGGGTTGTCTGAGTCACAGTTGAAGTAGTTACTGTATAGGCAAGGAGTCTTCTGGTGTCAGAGTAGGGTAGTTGTCACAGTAAGCATGATTGTCAGAGTTGGGGTGATTGTCAGAATGAGGGTCATTGTCAGAGTTAAAGTGATTGTCAGAGTGAAAGTGATTGTCAGAGTTGAGGTTATACCATACAAACTGTGTCTTGTGAGTCAGAGTTGAAGTCGTGCAGTATTATAAGTTGTTTTGCTTTCCGTACCAAAGTAGGGGGTTGGTAAAATTATTGTCATTGTCAGAGTCAAAGTTATACTGTATACATTGTGTCTTCCAAGTGAAAGTTGCCGCAGTGCCATATGATAGATGTGGCTGCTTCCCATATCAGAGTTGGGTGGTTGTCAGAGTTAAGGAATTGGTCAGAGTTAATGAAACTGTCCGAGTCAAAGGTATACCACATACATTAGATTTCCCCATGTGAGAGGGAAAGTTATACAGGACTTACCCATGTTCACAGTCAGTTATAGGTTCCATAAGTGAGAATTGATAGTATACTACTTTGTTAAGTTACAGTAATTTGCCAATCTACCCAATTGTATTGTTGTCTGCAAACCCTTACATTGTAGCACAGAATGAGACCCTTCTTGCACAATCATTTTGGGATCTTGCTGTGCAGATCCCACCATACAGGTGATTCCGATTATGGCACTGAATGGTCTTCACCGATATGCTAATTGAAGGGGCAGAAACAGTTGCTCATATTGGGGTCTCGGAAGCCCAGCCAGATCTCTCCACATCTGCCCCATGGGCAACAGCCACTTACCCAACCAGAGGGTGAATACAATGGAGGCTTTATAATTCAAATATTGCGTTCCAAGTAGTATGGCATCATATGTTGGTATCTAATTGAAGGTCAATGCGATTTTCTGTGCAGATCTCCAATGTATGGGAGTGGGTATTTTTTGAAAGCTGTCAGAAGCTAACTTACTGGGTTAAGTGTTGGGCCATGCGTCTCACTATGGGTAGTAGTTCGTGATGGCGACACTGGATATGAGTGGCCAGGCCCCCTTCATGGGCTGCTGAGAAGGTTTGGATGCACACTGGAGGCAGCACCTATTCCTAGCTAACTCTTCAAACGGCTTTATCTCCGCCGCTGAGGTTGTATAGCTATTGCTTTAAAGACAGAATTTCAACAATGAGATGATTTGTAATGCTGTTGATCAATGTGAGTCTTTCAGCCAGAGTGTAGTGTGAGAATGTATCCCACAATTTGCAAAGCACAGCGATCAATGCCATGGTGTTAGATTGCGACTGCACTGACTAGTACAAATATACAATCTGTGTAGTGCAGCCACCAGAGTTTGTGACCACTGGTGTTCCCAGATCTTAAGTAGAGTTAGCAGTTAGTGGCAGCCATACGAAATTGGCACTTGTACTTGTTAGTAGGATGTCCTTGTCAGAACAACTTGTCAGAGTGACCTTGTCAGAACAACCTGTCAGAGCAACCTGTCAGAGCAACCTTGACAGAGCGACCTGTCAAAACAATCTTGTCAGAGTGACCTGTCAGAGTACTCTTGTCAGCGACCAGTTGTTCATAACTGTAATAATTTATGCCAACTGAGCTATGTATACGATGGAAATAGAAGGATCATTGTCACAGACCCACTGTTGTAGTTTACAATGTTGTCTAGGGATACAGTTGATGGATGAATGTGACGGACCCGTTCTGAGTTTACTTGTGTGGCGAAGAGAATGAGTGTCACTCCAGCTGATTTTGGCAACTTTATATTGCGACTATGTATTACATATATAGGTTGTGGAATACAATGGTAGCACCATCACAGGCAGTAGAATTCGTACCCTCGTACGGCACAGATTTCCATTCTCTACCCAAGAAAATCTCTACCCAACTACTATTCACTGCCAGCTACAACTTGGCTCTTGTCACAAAGCCTCGAATGGTGCTATTCTGACGATAATATATTTGTTCAAGAGACGAAGAGAGGGCCAGCCACTCAATACATCTGCTCTGCTGCGAAGCCCATCAAATGCATGCAAAGTCAAATGTGCATTCGAAAGTGGTTAAGCATCCCAGTTTGGCATTGTGATTGGGTCACATTTTTCGAAAGAGAATACACACTAACCACAACTTTGAGCCTACAACTGGGTGGTATGAATATCTCATTGGATTGGAATAATGTGATTCAGTACTGCATAGTAATTTCGTTGGCTTGTTTAGATCTTCAGGGGTCAGTCATAGCTTATATCGGTATTATCGGATTTCAGTTTTGTTCAACATTATGGTATCCCTTCAATATATTTATTGCCATTACTGAGAGAATGATGTATTGTCACCTGGACTGCAGAATACTTGCTGGGTGATATACGTGAAGAGCGGTAACTAGTAGAGATTTCATATTGTCAAATGATGGAGACTTTTTCTTTACCAAGCATGGTCCTGGCAAACTCTTTGGAGAGTCATGTCAGAGCAGTTGCCAGGTCATTGTCAGTGTTGTTGTCAAAGGGCTACTGTGAGACGACTTCTTGTAGAGTAGCTGCTGTCAGAGGGCCTATTTCAGAGTGGCTGCTGTCAGTGACACTGCTGCCAGAGAGCTTCTGACAGATGGCTTCTGTCAGAGTGGCCACTGTCAAAGAGCTGCTGTCAAAGGGCTTCTATCAGAGTGGCTGCTGTCAGAGTCAAAGTCAGTGACTAAAGTACTACATTCATCGGGTATAGTCATCTATGCAGCTTGAAACCTTCGAAAAAGACAAAACTATGAGATAGTCCAATATTCACCCAAAACCCAGCTGTGCAAACCCAGAAATCCAAACCCAGGTTACAAGAGAGCTAACCCGGAACCCTAAATGAATGTGAAAACCCAACAACCAACCCAGAATCAAAACACACACAGACCCAAAAGTGGAAAGTGGAGAAAGATCACAAATTAACCAACATCCATTACGTCCTTATATTGACCAATCACAGCTGTCCAGAGAATCTGGGGGGACATGCTTCGAAATCAGGTATCATATACTGGATCAGTATCAAAATCAATGTCTTCACAGGCTGTGTTCTAGTGAATTCCCAGTGCAATATAACATTGGTGATTGATTCATTTGCTGGGTGTTATCAATCAACCAATCGATTGTTGTGAGGTTCTCCAATCCAATTGTTTGTTGCATTTGCTACTGACCAACCCGCTGGACACAAGAACATTCCTGATCATTCATGGAGTAATGTGTACTCTGATATAGTGTGATTGTATTTCGGCAATTATTGTGTTGATTGAAGTCCTTATTGCGTATCAGATATGACAAGACAAGCACCCTCACCTGCCCATGGTTGATAATTGACTTCCTCAATGAGATACGCACATCTGCTCTTATTGAGCTAAGAATCGCAAATCTATTGTACCTTAAGGGGCGGCAGCAGTGTGCACAAGTTAGTATCATTGTTAAGGAAAAGTCAATGTCAGAGTAAAACATCAGATTTAAATGTCAGAGTTGATGTGAGTGGCAGAAAGTGGGAATGTGAAAGGAGTGCTACTCTGTTCGACAAGCCACTGAGTAAGTGGCCAATATACCTATAGAATTACGTTCTCTCCATCGTCTTTTGCTGTCAAGGTGTTACAGAGATATTGTTCAAGCCAAGCCAACAACTGAGCTCCAAAGGGCAATGCAACCACGACCTGATCATGTATGATACCACAGACCTTCCAGGTAGAGAGGTTCAGTCCGTTTTTCCTGCAAAAGCCTTTGGGAAGTCAGGAATAACCCTCCTTAGCATGATCAGGTTCAGACGTCCAAAGTCTGGTACCCCAGAACATTCCATCCATAATTGTTCAGCTGAAGATATTCCCAGATTCAGCAAGGTAGGGCTAAGAATAAGTAGTACTGATATCAAGTGAATAAGCAGCCAATGAGGGCCAAACGGCGGTGTCTTGCCCTGTATTATAGCCTGCATGGAGGCAACCCCTGTATTTCTCACTCTGTGCCCCTTATAGCTACCATCTACCAGATTATTGTAGAAATTGCCAGCTGCAGAGGACTTCCTGAATATAACAAGTTTGGTGGCTACAAGCACAGCAGGAACATTGATGAGTTTTGGGTTGTTGAATGGAATGTGGCTCACTGTCATTTGCCATAGCATTGGTGTAACCAAAATCCGAAAACCATGCATGCCAATAGTGTCCTCGTAGCAGTGAAATCTGATGACCATATCGGATGTTTTGGTGGCTCTTTTTAACTTCCCCACTTCTTTAAAGAAGGGCAATGAATAAACATCCCATGGTCTCGTTGTGGAGAGAACAAGACATCCGAATTCGGGGACTTCCTTGTATGCATCTGCAATTGGTGTAAACATGGAACCAGTTCTGGTCGCTGTCACTATACTTCTATCAAGCAACCAATTCTCTTCGACGTTGGGTGTTCAGTCAAATATGTCTGGTGGCAGAGATAGTGTTAACCATGAAAAACTCACCAGGAATTACAAAATTCAGTGCAAGTATTCGATGTCATCTACCAATGGGGTTGCTGTTAGTGTGCATTTGAAGTGATGCTCCAGATGGAGAGTATAGGATGCCATACGTACCATGTAATTGCTGGAGTCCATTTTAACCATTGTGGGATTAGACTTTCTAAACTTGCCAATTGGAGTCTCACTCATTCTCAATCTATAGCGCTCATCCATGATCACCAATGAAATATACCAAGGTCCCAAATATTTGAAGCGATTACCATCTCTTGATCACACTGCTGGTAGAGGGTCCCAATGGTTGAGATCATGACAATTCTCGATGGTTTGCCCTGGACAGTGGCTTGATAAGATGCCCTCTTTCAGGAAGATGTACTGTAATGGTGATGTAGAGTTAACACTGTGAACTTGGTCACCACAGTTTCCCATTCCGCCATGATCAGTTTAGAACCTATTCAATATTTGCTTGAAATTACTATAGTGGTATAAATTTCGGTGATACAATAGAAGTAATGTAGGGAGGTGGACCTCCCTCCCCACCATTCATAGATTGCTTTGGACATTCTGACCTTGTCCACCATTCGTGTTGTAGTCTTGAATGTTGATATCCCATCTGTTCAACTCAGGTGGTGGATTCTTGATTTATTGTTTGTTGATATTAACCTAGTAACATATTAAAGCCAGTGGTGTCAGAGTCTGATGATTGTCAGTATGACGTACAGTGTATCCAGAGCTCAGCAGGATCTAACCTTGCGAGTACCACAGTTGTCAGCCAATAAACTACCTTTCGCCAAGCTTTTCTTCTTTTCTGCCATCCAATTCACTGCAATAATTTGGTGAGTTTGTAACTGATTGGGTTTGTAGAAGAGCTTCGAACTTCTGGTCTCCATGGTACTGACTAATCCTGCCATTGACTCCTCTAAGTTTTCTCTCTGAAATTCCTTTTTATCCATCAGCTCTGCAAACCTGAGAGTTGGGATTAGCTTCCTTCTACTATTCTGGCAGTGGCTGAACTCTGACCACAGCTGGCAGTGGCTGAGCTCTGAGAACAACTCTAACAGTAGCTCTGATAGTGGGTGAACTCTGACAGTATCTCAACACCTCTGACATGGATACTGACTCACTACTAACCTGTACACATTAGCATTATTTTTGTGATCCTCCATCTGTGCCTGTGCATCAGGGTTGATGGCTCCCTCTAGTTCCGTTAGGGTAACATCATTGAACTAAGCATCTACCTGATCAATGTGTGCCGCGTTTTGAATCTCGACATCTTGGTCCTCCAGTTGCACAGTATGGCTGGGGGAATCTCAGTGTGGTGCAATGTGAGTAATCGGCATGATATCAGGTTCAGAATCATCCTCCAGGCATCCCCGATATCTCATGCTTCCCTTTTGCCTACCCGTCTTTCTTCAGCTGCTCTTCCTCCATATCATCCGATTCATCGGCACTGATTTTGTTTTCAGAACTGACAAGTAAGTCAGTAAATATGGATTCCAAATACTCCTCTTCTTGTGTCACCCTAATGGTCGATCCTTGTTCCACCTGAAGGGGTTAGGGTTTGGTGATGGAAGTGAATACAGTTCTGTAGTGTGGAGTTGAGGTATTGCGAAGGAAGAAAACTAAGTTGGACTAGACGTGATGCTAAAAGTATTGAATTCATTACTGGATGCTTATATAATAGTGTTAATAGTATTGTGCACTAGCTTGAGTCCTGCCAGTGGAAGTTTATGATCATTATGCCATAGCTCCAGTGGAGGTCGTGACATAGCACTCGGAGATGACATCAACTTGGTGCCCAGCATAGAGTCACTTTACTAGGCACTTTTTCGTGACCCTCATATACTACCACAGTTCTATAGTCAATGTGCCATTGCTGTACTGGAAATTGTGCGATCGCTCCACTACAAATCCATTGACAATTGTGACATAGTTTATGGCGAAATTCAGTGAGTATAGTAATAGCACCATATGCTGCCCATTCAGAACATTTATAGCTTTAGTGTGGTCTTGACTTGGAGTTGCCGGATGCCCATTGTGTTATCACAAAATGTCTCTCTATCTGCTGGCAGCATAATTTTATCCTATAGAGTGAGCATGTGTATGACATGTAGTTGCTGCGTACTCATTGGGCAATTATTGAATATTCACACTGCATCAAGTGGCACTGCAGGGTTCTCTATACAGGTAGCGCCTAAATACATATGATCATAATTGAACAGAGAAGGCTCGGTACGTCCACCAAATACCACGATATCCATTCTATCAATGCTTAGCACCTGCCAGTATTCACCGGAAAAGATAAGCACAATGGGACTCAACTCATAGACGCAGCAGACGTAAGTACTTTCATAGGCCCATATGTAGATGTCTACGGACCGACTATGGATGACTATAGGCTGTATCTGATGCAGGAGTCTGCAGCATGCTTTCTGTCAGCTGCACATATGGGTGTATTGCAGTCTATAGTGAATGTGCACTTTTGTGAATGATTCATACCTACTGTACAATGTAGTGTGTATGATATAGCCAGTTCATGAAAGCAACCTCTTGTACATATATGGTGAACTCTGTACCCACACCCCATTATATTATAGTTACTTAGAGGGCCATATTTGTGGTGCAACACTATAGTGCTTCAAAAGAATACATTACTAAATATATAGCAAAATGCTGCTTTTCATCCATGATTATCTCCAGCATTAGTATTCCAAACATCGTCGTAATTAAAATTAATCTTATTAAAGTCTAGGGATAGGTGCATGGCTATATATTACCCACTTTGATTAGAGTCAATGTTCATAGTTTCCAGAAAGCCATGAAAGCCTATAGTCATCCCAGCTGATTTCTATTGTAACATGAATAGATAGCTCAGTTACAGATGATTTGTGAATTAAATTATCATTTGAGTTACTATTTGTACTGCAAATATATATTTCCAAATCTTAAAATTGAGATTTCTCAATGCAAATCAATTCTTCAGCTGGGAAATATTTGTTGTTTATCAATTCTAATGATCTCTCTTGTTCAACAAATTGCAAACTTTCTTATTGTCCTACTTTGATGATAGTTCCCTGATTTCAAGGTCAGACTGCTTGAGTAATCAGATCTGCTAGATTTGCTATTGACAATAGTATATATTCTCAATTCTATGGAAGGTGGAATCACCACTATCTGCAATGAATTTGCATACATGATGATAGATTATAGGTAGTGATAGCAAAGGTTACGTTTTCGGACTGTTTCTAATCGAGTGGTTTCAAGAAAATGCGGAACCGGCCAGTTCGGTCCGTCTTCGTGACAAATGGTTCCCTTAATTAAGTCCTTGAATATTCAGCAGAAAATATAATGGTTGGTATATAAAATATGCAACTTAAGTCGGCGCATCTTTTGATGGTCTCCAATGTTTAATATCTTTATAACACAGCTAGCCGCTTAGAAATTATTGTTATTTTTGGGCTACCACTTGCTGAGATTAAAAGATATTGAAAATCGGAGACTGGCAAAAGTTGCGCCGTGCGGAGCAGCATATTTTACCTACCAAACACTAAACTCTCTGATTAATATTTGTGGCCTTAATGTGATGGTTCGCTTAAAAAATTGTACATTTTTAATAGGGTATGGCCATTGCCACGCAGACCTATAAAACCGGCTGGGTCCAAAACTAGAACCATTGCTAACACTAATTATGGCCATTCGGAAGTTGGTTATATGCTTCTCCGACATAGTAGATATATTCATCGTATTCGTTCTTTCTGTAACCTACATGATATATAGTTTTCTTTATATAGATTTTGTTTCTGCAAATAGTTATTGGCTAATCTTGATTTGCTTAGCAATACTTTTTATATTCAGAATATCATATACAGCATAGAATACATATTCTGTATCACAACATGATGGGAGTTCTATTAACTTTGATAATAAAACCAGATAAGAAAGTTGATCTGGTGAATTGTATAGTTATAGTAACAATACTAAATGGGGTGGACTATTCTGACTATTATTATCACTCCAACAACATTCTGTGATGTTATCACAATTTTTCCTCTATTCCAACACATTACCTCATCATACGTACATTCCAGTATCTGTATATTAGGTTTTACAGGTATAATTAACAGTACATTTTTGAACATTACAAATTATTAATCCAACTTCAGTTACTTGTGTAGTCTACCTCATAGGTCTGTTCACAATGCAGTTTGCTATGGGAGTAGTAGAGCTGAGCTGTTAGCACTATATGTAATGCAATTATAATTGGTGGAATATTTCAACTGGAGTTAATATTATTCCAAAAGAGCTGTGCAATATTATCAGCAGTATTTGAAACTCCTTGGATTGAAACATGGTGACAGTTCTTGAAACAGTGATATTTCTGCTGTGATGAACTGAAAACTCGTAATAGGAATATTTAGACCATCAGTGTGTGCTATTTTCAATATTGTGGAACCTACAGTAATTGGAATAATTGGCAACCCAGTATTTAGTAATTGTATACAGCATTTGATGTTACAACTTCTAGAGCATATGTAGAAGTTACCACTCTTAATACTAACTGAAGGCTATTTATACAGTATACTGTAGAATATTCTAAAAGGTAATTTAATTATACTTCTTAAGTAGATACCTTTATTTGTAAGAAAAACTACCTCTTTTGCTGGATTTAACAGAAGGATAATAATATTTTTATTCAATAATACCTGGATGATATATAAAGCTGCAGACAGATTTTGATAACAATATGTAGTAGTAATGGCATGTTGTTGCCAATATATGGATTAATATATGGTAAATTGGACATCCAAATAAGTAATACAATTGTATCCCTAACTTTTGGTTCAGTTTATAGAAATGTAACTATCCACTGTTCAATTGATATGGATCTGACCTGTATATTTCGCCACTAGCTACCAGAATGCATTACAGTATAGAGCCACCATTGAAAAGGGTTATTACAAACTTTGCTGAGTAAACAAGATAGTACTAGTAAGAAAATAGGTAGAGAAGGTATTTCTTACACTGAATACAATTCTAATTCAAAAACTAACAGAAAATTTAGCCACTGGTTGGTGTATATAGTTGACAACTTCACTTTATGACTAAATATACTATAGAGTTCATTATTAATCGGAATGATTCTATATCCAAAGTAACATTTTGAATCGACTGATGAAAAATATCCATTATTGGTATTGTACTTATTCGTTACTATATTGGCTTCATGATTGGCCAGTAGATCTTTCAATATCAGTACATCTCCAAAATTGAATTTCTTCTTACTTTCAAATTAATAGAAATGCTTATCTGCCAATTGTTTTGTACTATTATTGCAAGTGATATCAGAGTGTATAATCCAATATTCACGGTGAAAATGGATAGGTATGATGGAAGTGGTATTCACGATCACCTTTTTAACTACATTTCAATGCCATTCATATTATTGATACCAGTTGGTATACCCCATCTCATCATTCAACAGTTTGAAAGAATTGATATTCACATATACAGAAACAAAAGTACAACATTAAACTCTGTGAATCAATTACAGTGTAGTAGTTAAACGTTTTAACAGCTTTATACTTGGTGCATTATAAACTCGATACTGAATAGAGTGTTAATTGAATTATTCGTCTAGCACGAAAATTAAGTTGGACCACTTTAAGTATTCACAATCTGAACAGTTGGTACATCAAACAGTATTATGGTAATAGGTACCATCTTTAAGGCAGCTTGGAGGATAGCCTCTAGAACTTGTAGAAGTGTGGAAAATATTATAAATTAGCATAAAATTGAACTTAGTACTTAACAAAGAGCGAAATAGCTGATACTGAAGTAATTGTTGCAACTCTATAATATTGTAACAGCAGCTGTGGGCAGGTAAATTAACTGCTGTAGTTAACCAAATGCAGCTTTGGGGAACGGATTGTAGTGGGGTCATCATGTGGGTGGGTTTACAGTTGAGCGGGGCGGAGCCACATGCTATATTGTTCTTGTGTACATGTCAATCAGACTGAGCGAGAGTTAGTGAGTTTCAGTGAATCGAGACATTCAGCACAGTGGTCATGTTGTGACGAACCTGTTGAGACAATGAATTGATTGAGTCTGAGTCTAAAATGTCACGTAGCCTATATAGTAGCTACCAGCCCTAACCCACAGCTACATGATGACGTACTCTACAAAGAGTCTGTCTAACACTCCTCCAGGGCATTATCATGTCCGTCAAACACTAAGCCATTAAAAAAACAAAAAGAAAACAACAAGATAGATGATAGAAGCCAAACCATGCAATGGCCTGAGCTCCTCCCAAATGACAATTCTCCGGCTCATGCCGTTGGAGGCGTTAATCATGGCCCATTCATACACTGGGTAGTTGACTGTGCTGTCGGCTTCAACTGTCTTGACATCCAGTCAACAGCTCCTCGCGAGGTGACACACAGTCCTGTTGAATCGTAATTGGCATTGCGTTGGAAAATATATATCACCCTACAGTACTTGCTGTGTACTGTATCGAAGGTACTACTCGAATGAGCTGGAGTGTCGTTGATTCCCATACGCAGTCTCTCGGTTTCAATCATGGGTCGCGCTGTCAGTGTCAGTGTATTGTCAAAATTGTAGACGCTTCTCCGTGGCGATGTTAACTTCTTCTCGACAAACAAGGTGGAAGTGTTGATCGTAATTTCATTTTAAACACAAGTGCTCAAAACCTGTTGTATGGTGGTGGATATTCACGTACGCATGTGTAAGTGTGTCTGTGTGAGAATTGGAGACGCTTCTCCGTGGAGGGCTGGAATTCCGCTGGACAAACAAAGTGGAAGTGTTGATCATCATCGGTTGTTCAGTTGCAGATGCTTGTAATGCTGAGTGTGTGTTGGTGTTGGTGTCAGTGTCGAAATTCGAGACATTTCACCACGGCTGCAATTTGAATTGCAGACGGTTATCCGAAGGTCACTCTTCCCTCTCATCTAGCCATATGAAGCGTATCGCTGCAGATCCGGGATCCCCATACGCGGCCTCCCGGCTGGAGAACTGGGGTTGTCATCATTGAAGGTTTAAGGTAATGGTACAGACTGTACAGCTCCAAGTAGTGCTTCCTTGTGCTAAAAGTAGAGGAGTCCACAGACTGCGTAAATTCATGGCCACAAATGCCACCACCGGTCTCTCGAGTCTGTCACAAATGACATACCCAGAGCACCATTGCAGACCAACGGCCTCCCTCCCCAGGGGTTTCGTGTTTGTTTGCGGATATCTCCCAAGTATCCGCAGTCCATTACCTGCCCACTTCTGAGAGACAATCCAAATACCATTCTGTATGTTGATCTCTCTTCTTGGCTGGCCACCGGTTGACATTATACGAAATCGCATTGAACGCATCCGATGATGCCGATGTCCACCTCAACCCATCCTGCACTCCTGCCAAACTGCTCTCTGGACTCGTCCCGAACAAGTCCTGTTGACGTGTCGTTCAATTGCCGTAATCCCGTATACCAGTAGAACTCAACATTGTGGCCATCGCAGCCCTAGAAGCCATCGCAGCCATCAGAGGACTCCAAGCGGTTGAGTGAGATTTCATCGAAAGGGAGCATCATGTTCATGGTTGTATCATCATACTGAGTCAGTAGTGTGTCTTGATCCCAGATGTGTTTGCAAGGTATCTGGGACCCTGTGGCCTCGCTCGTATGATGGTTCATGATTGGACTGTTATCCCTTGATAATTGTCGAAAATGGTATCCGGATTGTGGTTGTGCCCGGGCTTGTAACCTGTTGTGACTAACCTGTGAGGAGGATTGATTGATTGAGTCTAAGTCCTAGATGACACATAGCCTATATAGTAGCTGCCTGCTCTAACCCACAGCCACATGATGACGTACTCTACAAAGACTCAGTCTGACAGGTCACAACACAGCTGGTGATAAGCTCGGGCACATCGCTGATTTGACGAACTCGACTGGGATTAAATTTCAAATTGCAGCATCATCGACATGGTCTCAGAGGAGAACGGACAGACTTGACCTGTGTACAGATGACAAGATGGCCGAATCAACAGCAATCACAAGTTTGATGGTACGGACTACAAGAGCTGCAGTTTGGAAAACAAAATACTCATGGAACAGAAGCCAGTTCACAGCATTGTCAACTACACAGGATGCACCGGACACGAAGGACGGGACAGAGTTTGAAGCATGGAAGAAGCAATATTGAATTGCACGGTCGACTATTCTCCTCGCAATGGAGATGTCATTGCAGTTGCAGTGTGACATTCAGAAATATGCTAACATGCAGTGGGATCAGTTGAAGGAGGACAACAAATCGAAGATGAGGCTGAGTGTTTGGCCTGCGCAAGATGAGATGTCAGCTGTGAGATTTAGCGATTGTGAGAATGTACAGGAGTACTCATCAAAGATTCAGAGTTATGTAAATGACTTCAATCTTTGCGCTGACACCGATAGCTCAAGTACTGGTTGTGGTACCATGGCGAAGAGCGAACACACCATTTACCTGATACAGGGTGTGCCAAAGGATACTGATCGGACGATTTTCACCCAGTTGATATACCACAAGATTGACACCCTGGCCGAGGAAGAAGAGGAGATTATTGTGAAAATGAAAGCCAACAAAGTGCGGTTACAGAAGGAAGACGATTCGGAGGTGGCAGCCCTGTTCTCAAAGTTGCAGACGAAGAGTGCGAAGCAGATTTCAGAGCAGACTGGGTAGTCCTGGAAGTTCCGTGTTAGTGGCAGTCAGAGCGATGGTAGCAGTTTGGACAATGAGAAGCATGCAAGTCGCAGCACCAATTGGAGAAATACTCAGGAATGCTACCGAAGCCATAAGATAGGGCACATTGCAAGGCATAGTCCACGCGCTGCAGTGGTGGAGAGCACAGCACCAACAGAGACAGCGGCAGCGACGACAACCTCCATTGAGAACTATTGGATAACAGTTATGAAAGGAACCAACTGATCGAAGGAGAGCTAGGAGTAGGATTGTCTCACAACTGCTCTCATTTCTGGAGATCGGCCAAAGTTCAAATGGTACACAGAGTATACCAAGACAGAAGAGCGGCTGATTTGCCATTGAGTTGGAAGTGTAGGAGGTGAAGCCATCGGACATAGAGATGTACGGTTGACACTTTTGTTGCCTGTAGGTCATTGGCACGAAGTGGTTGTAAGAAATGACTTGCATGTCAAAGGAGCAAACATCTTACTCTCCCAATGGCGGCTGATGGATCGGGGATTGTGATATGACCCAGTCAATGGGAATGGAATGAAGGTATCCGAAAAAGTGCCAGCTGAGAATACTGGTCAAGCACATGTTGTGGGAGTGGCACGCCAGATTGGAGGGTTATTCTGGCTGCAAATGAAGTTTATAGGAAAGAGATATTGAGTGAGCACATAACTGTTTTGGAAGAGCGTCAGGCACGGTTGATTGCTTCGGAGGAGCTGCTTGCATGGTTCCCCATTTGGGTGGAGCTTCAGGCAAGCTCTATCTTTGCTTTCTTTTTGGATTAGTCTTACGGTCCCAATACCACCCTGGAGGAGTGTGTGTTGTACGGTGGCGTGTGCTCGAGTAGTCGAGTGTGGGCGGGTGTATGCAAAGGTGTGTCTATTCTATTGTGTAACGAGACATGTCGCATCGACATAAGGTAGATCGATGACTAATGGTGCTAACTACAAAAGAGGCAAGTTACATTGTAGTCCTTGGCATAGTGATATCCGTACTTCCAATCAGCTCAACACTCCTCCAGGACAGCTATCACGTCTGTTTCAAACAAAACAGTAAACAGAAGAGGAGAGAAGCCAATCAAACAACGTGGATCTCCTCGAAACAAACGTGCCCAATGAATCAATTTGCTTTCCAACGGCATTCCCGACGCCTTTTTCAGTTCCGAGACCATTTCAGTGACCATTTCTGAGACCATTTTCGATTGTACCGAGGCCATTTCCAAGGCCATTCCCTATTCCAATTCCAAGACCATTTCCGAGTCCAATTCTGATCATTCCCATTGCAGCACACTGTTTCAAGAAGGTGGGCTTCGGCAGTGGCTTGGTGAAGCAGTTGGTGAGCATCCCAGCAGTCGGTACGTAGCTCAAGTCGATCTCTCTGTCTCTAGCTATATCTGCAGCAAGATAGTACTTGGTCGCAATGTGTGCAACTGCAGTTCCACGGTAGATTCTGTTCCTGATACTCGCAATCAGTGACTGTGAATTGGAGAACACGTGAGGGATGGTCGGGATGCCGAGCTCATTCAAGAGATGCGAGATCTGGGTGAGTCTCATGCATCCTACTCCAAGGGCATAGTATTCGGCATTGGTTGTGGACTGGGCAGTCGACTTCTGTTTTCTCGATATCCAGTGGAACACTCCTCCGAACGTGATGACCAGTCCGCTTGTCGATTTATAGTCATCCGGGCATCCAGCATAGTCCGAATCGACATAACATCTAAGTGCACTTTCTCATTCCAGTGTACTTTCTCCAAGTACTCCTCCGAGTGCACCTCCGGAACGCAGACACCAGTCCTTCGTGTCATTGAGGTACCGAAACACGCGCTTGAGAGCTACCATATGCTCATTGATCGGATCATGATTGTACCGGCTGAGGACTCCGATGCCATATGCGATATCGGGCCGAGTGGTGATCATCGCGTAAATATGGCTTCTGATCATCAATTGGTATATGGTCGGAGCTCAGGCTTCTGCGTCGGGCTTCCTCTTATGAAGCTTCATTACCATCGGCGTGGCAACTGGCCTGGACTGGTCCATTGTGAACTTCGTCAAGATCGTCCGAATGTAGCTGTGCTGATGGATGTCGATCGTGTGATGCTCCCGATTGCGTTCGATGTTCATGCCGAGATAGAAGGAGACACTCCCGAAATCATGCATCCGGAACCTCTTCTTCATCTGTTCGTTGATCTGCCCAATCAAGCCCTCGTTAGCAATGATAAGGAGATCATCGACGTACAGAACGACTGCGCCAACGACTATTCCGTAATCCTGCTTGTCATGGAGCACACATAGTCCTCCGTCGAGATGTGATGCCATGAACCCAATTGAGATCACGAAGTCCTTAAAAGTGCCATACCAAACGTGCCAAGACGGTTTCAGGCTATAAAGAGACTTTCTCAAGCGGAGTACCATCTTCCGCGAAGTCTTTGACCTTGGATTGTAATATCGGCTCCCAGTTTGGACCAAACGAAAATATCCTTGCGGCCGGTGCATATATAACTCTTCCTCCTAGTCAACTCCCAAGAAAGCCGTGCAGACATCCATTTCATGGATCTCAAGATCGTACTTGGCGGCGATCGCGAGTGCCAGCCTGATGTGGCCCAAGCAAGCAGTCGGTGCATACGTAGCCTGGTAGTCGATGCCTTTGATTTCGTGATTTCATCCACAGACTAGCCTGGCCTTTAACCGCTGCACATTGCCTGCTCTATCGCACTTGATCTTGTATACCCAGTGACTTGGCAAAGCCTTTCTCCCTTCTGGAAGCTCCACGAAATCTTCAAAGACTTGATGCTGACGAATTGCATCTAACTCTTCTTTCATCGCCGTATTCCATTTCTCGGCGAGCGGAGACTTCGTTGCTGGTTTGTAAGACATTGGATCGGCGATGCCATCCTCATGATCATGATTATCGGTGTAACGGGCGGGGTCGGGCGTAAGTGATATTGGTAACACTAATGTTATACGGAAAGCAGGGCAAGAGGCTCGAGGTTCGTTTCGAGGAAATCAAGACAAGACAAGAGTCGGAACTGTTTCAAAGT